>ERZ1740060.3-NODE-3-length-366209-cov-11.333245_pt1 | contig 366209 bp, 311 predicted proteins | sample MGYA00581743_ERZ1740060 | MGnify/ENA primary metagenome ERZ1740060 (study PRJEB43018, sample SAMN04849235) | marine metagenome | isolation source: floating plastic debris | place: Pacific Ocean | collected 2008-08-27 | study: EMG produced TPA metagenomics assembly...
CCTGCGTTCCAAAATTACCAGTCCACTTATCTTGCACCCATCCTTCTTTTTCGTAATACGAGATAGTTAGATACTTCTGTCCTGATAAATTTGTGAATTGTTTATACTTAATATTTTAATTTAAATATAGAAAAATAAATAATTTAATTAATACTAAATTAAATAATAAAATATTATATTAAAATTGTCAATTATCTACAATCGGACTATGTAATATTTTAAGCAATAATGGCGATTCTGCTACTTTGTTAGTACGTAACGGTTTTCAATTAAAACCAAAGCAGTCACTGCTGAAAGCCAGGCTAGTCCAGCACTGATATACATAATTTGGTTAAACATAGTGATGAACGCCTGTTCATACGCTTGTTTCACTTCCGTTTGTTGATCAGTAGAAACACTTTCGGGTACTTGGGCATCCCCTAAGTTGACGGCTTGTTGCATAACAGATTGCTCCACATTGTCAGTCAAAGACAGTGAATCAATCACCGGAGCTAGAAAGTCAGTAAATAGAACAACGGCTAGTGCCCCGATGGCCGCATTAGCAAAAACGTTAGCGGTTCGGGTCATAGAGTTATTAATTCCTGATGCTGTTCCTGCGTGTTGATCTTCTACCGAAGACATCACGGTGGTAGTTAAGGGCACTACTGTGAGTGCCATGCCCAAACCAAAGAGCATAATTCCTGGAAAATAGGTTGTCCAGAATTCCGTAGGCCCTTCCGTAATTCCGACTTGAGAGAACCAAAAAAAACCAAGTCCAGCAAGTAGGGAGCCACTTACCAAAAACCACCGGGGGCCAAAACGATCAACCAATCCGCCTACCCAACGAGCTAGAGAGGCTAATAAAATGGTGAGCGGAAGCATGGTCATACCTGCTTGCACCTGCTGATAGCCTTGAATCTGAACTAGATTAAGCGAAAGAAATAACATAGCGATGGCTAGCCCGGCGTACAGCAAGAAGGTGAGCAAATTCGCTCCGGCGAAAGTTTTATCTCGGAACAAGTTCAAGGGAACCATAGGATTATCTTTTACTTGCTCAATCCGAACGAAACCGATCATAAATAGAAACCCAGCCGCTACGGAGCTATATACTTTCCAGTGTTGCCAGCCTAGTTCAGGAATCTCCAAAAAACCAAAGGTAAGTAAAGCTAACCCTAGCACTACCGTGATTGCCCCAGCGTAATCGAGACGATGATCCATGCTATCGTCAGAGCTTTCGGGTACTTTGAGTCGAAGCACAATCAGCGATGCCAACCCGATAGGTAAGTTGATAAAGAAGATTGCCCGCCATAGTCCAGCGTCTCCTAAGGCACCTCCTAGAATGGGGCCACCAACCGTTACTAGCACGGTGGCTGCCGACCAGGTACCAATAGCTTTTCCTTTTTCTTTGTTGTGGAAAGTAGCGGATATGATAGATAAGCTACCCGGAATCATGAGTGCCCCGCCTATTCCCTGTACGGCTCGTGCCCCGATGAGCCATTCAACAGTAGGGGATAGTCCACAAGCAGCTGAGCCAACCATAAATATGGCGATACCGATCATAAAAACCTTTTTTCGACCGAGCTTATCACCCAATGAGCCGCCTACCAAAATCAGCGAAGCTAGCATTAGCAAATAGGCATTAAGTATCCAGAAGATATCAGTCCCATTCGCTTGCAAATCGCGTTGGAGTGAAGGGAGTATCACATTGAGAGCGGTAGAATCAATAAACGCCATGCTGGAAGCCAGAATGGTAGAGGTGAGTATCCACTTTCCGGTGGATGACGACAGAGAGATTTCAGAACTCGACACTGGGTTGACCATATAGCGATAAAATAACGAAAAATCTAGAGCAGGTTTTGTATTTAGTTGAATAAATGGTATATCGTTAGGAAAATTATAAGGAGAAAGCGCATGGCGGAAAAAGGCGGCAACAGTAGTTGGTTTGTTAGGCAAGAGTATGGTGGAATTCCTGAATTATTCTATTCTCATAGCACGAAAGCTCCATTTGAGAGATGTATCTCTTGCGACCGATCTCTACAGCAACCGGACTCCCAGTATCTGGTAGAAAAAGCCTTTCGCAACTATCGTGAATTTGGAAAAACGGATGTGATTTTTGAGTATGCCATGTGTTTGAACTGTGCTGACCGTATGCGGAAAGAATTATCACTATCATCGTTAGCTAGAATTCAGGAATTCTTTGAAGAGCGAGTGGATTTTGACCAGCGACGTGATCAACTCATGCAGTCTAAACCCGCTAGTTCTCCCCAGTGGATTGATAAATGTTTGATTACTGGGGAGTCTCATCAGAATTTAGATGAATACCAGGTTTACGGTCATTTTGTGGGCGATCGTTGTGTATATTCCTTTCTACCGTATATGATTGGTGGTCCAGCGGTAGATGAAATTACCAATTTACTTTCTGAAAAAACGCTGGGTGAGATTGACCGTTTTATTGACGAAAACTTTGGCCTGCCCCCCGAACTAAAAAAGCCTATCAAGGATAATCCTATTATTTTTATTTAATGGGGTGAGATGGGAATGTGAAAACTTAGATGCGGTTTGCCGCAAGGACAGAAGTTGGCGGTTATAAATTAAACTTTTTTAGTAAGGATAAGTGATGATTTGAGTAGATGGTTAGAAACCTGGAAATTCCGATCTCTGTTCTCCCATTTCCAAAACCTAAAACCTAATTCCAACTAACCAGCAATCAACAATCAGCCAGTAACTCATGTCCAATCGACGCAACTTTATCAAAACTGGGCTAACTGCCGGAGCTAGTACACCTTTTCTTTCTTCCTTAAAGGCTTCAGCTTCTTCCTATGATTTGGTCGACTATACCAAACTGGATGAAGCTTTAGCTCAGCCTGTATTGAAACGAGAGCTATTTCCTGACCCAGTGATGATAGAGAGTTGCGATTTACTGCACTACGATGGTAACTACATGGTTCGGGTGCGGTCTACCGACGGGGCGGAAGGCTACTGTGTTGGCCATAATATCCGGATGCCTCACCTTTACCCCATTCAGTTATCGCTCGTGAATCCCTATTTTGTAGGGAAGGACGCTCGTGACCTTGACCAACTGATTGAGGGAGTGTTCATGTATAAAAATAACTATAAGTACCAGGGCTATACCCTCTGGATTCCGGTAGCCACGGTAGAAATGGCGATTTTGGATATGCTAGGGCGCATTGCTCAGAAAAGTATGGGGCAGTTGATTGGCGATATCCATAATACTGAAATTGCCATTTATCGGGCGAATAACAACCGGGGCAAATCGGCTGAGGAAAGTATTGACCAGATTAAGGCTCTTCAGGCGGAGACCAACGCCAAAGCCGTAAAATTTAAGATTGGCGGACGACGTAGTAACCCCGAAGTGCCGGAAGGTCGCACCGAACGGCTGATTCCTATGATGCGCGATGCTTTTGATGATGATATAACCATTTATGCCGATTGCAATGGCAGTTACGATGCCTCGGGAGCCATTCGTATTGGTAAGATGCTACAAAAGCACCACATTGACTTATTTGAACAGCCCGTACCTACCGACTGGTACGAAGATTGGAAGCTGACCGCCGATGCGCTGGAGATACCCATTGCTTCAGGGGGAGGAGAAGTTAGCCTCCGTAACTTCCGTTGGCTGATTGGTAATGATGCGATACAGATGGTGCAGCAGGATCTGTTTTACTTCGGCGGCATGATTCGCAGTATGAAAGTAGCCCGAATGGCTGCCACCAAGGGCTATCCTTGCGTACCTCATATTTCGGGCACTGGGCTAGGTTACATTTACATGATGCAGTTTGTATCTGCTGTACCCAACGCGGGTACTTACCATGAGTTTAAGGGGCTTAGTACCGAAGTACCTTTTGAGTGCAAAACTTCCTCGCTAAAACCTGAAGGTGGCATCTTGCACTTACCTACTGGAGTGGGAAGTGGAGTAGAGATTGACCCATTTTTTATCGCTAAACATAAAGTGTTAGAAGCTTCTTAATTACACTTTAGTGGAATGTAGAAAGTTATAGTACGGGCGGGCTACTTTCACGGGCAGTGGTGGCTAGTTTTGTTCTCAGATCGCTCACTTCTTGAGCGCAAACTTGCTCCATTACCTGCTGAAGTTGGGTTTTCAGTAAACTAATAGCGTGATTACCTCCTTGATTACCCAATGCTGCTACGCTGTACATAAAAGTGCGCCCCAGAAAAGTAAAATCGGCTCCACAAGCCATCGTTCTTGCAATATCTGGTCCTGAGCGAATGCCACTATCCATCATCACTTTAATCCGGTTGCCGTAGCTCTCAATAATGGATTTAAGAGCGTTGATCGTCGATTGTCCCGCGTCAAGTTGACGGCCCCCGTGATTAGATACTATAATTCCGTCTAACCCTAGACGAATGGCTTTTTCGGCATCGGCTTCGCTAGCAACCCCCTTTAGCACAATCTTTCCTTTCCACATGTCGCGGATAGGAGCTATTTTTTCTTCGTTGAGCCGTCCGGAAAATGTTTCGTCCATAAATAAGCCTAATTGTTTCAAATCTAAACCCTTAGGCATGTAGGGCTTGAGAGTTTCAAAATTGGGCTGACCGTGAATGAGCGTTTTCAGTGCCCACTCGGGTCTTCCTATAATTTGAAGAATATTACTAAGACTCATGTTAGGCGGCATAGCCAGTCCGTTTCTAATGTCCCGGGGGCGGAAGCCGAAGGTGGGTACATCGCAAAGCAACACCAAAACGGGGCATCCGGCGGCTTGGGCTCGTAGTAGTATATCATCCCTCAATTCGTTCTTAGCCGGATGATAAAGCTGAAACCAAGCTCTTCCTTCTGTTAACTCACTGGCTCGCTCAATACTCATAGTGGTAACGGTACTGAGAATAAAGGGAACATTGTGGGCAAAGGCAGCTTGAGCCAGTATCTCAGGAGAGTTAGGCCACATAAGCCCCTGTAATCCGATAGGGGCAATACCGAAAGGAGCATCATAAACATGGCCGAACAACTCAGTACTCATATCCGACTTATCGAAGTTGGATAGGTAGTTAGGGATTAGCTCTACGTCTCTGATTTCCTTAGTGTTTCTAACTAAGTTAACATCTTCATTGCAGCCACCATCCAGGTACTCAAAAGCAAAGCGGGGAATTTTACTTTTAGCTTTTTGTCGTAAGTCGTCAACCGAAGGAAAGCGGGTATCAAAATTTCTATTACTCATAGCGTAGCTAATTTATTCAATTACCGCCACTGTTCCTAAAAGACAGCTAGAGTAATTGGTCCAGAGAATTAGCTTTAGCACTAAGCAAGCTATCGACTTCTATTCCGAGCCCTCAAACTGTAAACTGCTACTAACAGCAAGCAAACGAAGGGTAAAATAAAGGAGAAGTTGACTTCGGGAATATTACCCATGATGGTTATGTCCCTAAGTCCGGTGCCTCCCAGGTCAATAATTCGTCCTTGCAACGGCGGCATTAGTGCGCCACCCACAATGGCTAATATCAACCCGGCTGACCCTAGTTTGGCTTCGTCGCCCATACCGCGTAACGCCAAGCCATAAATGGTAGGAAACATTAGCGACATAGCAAAGGAAACACCCACCAAACAATATAGACCCACCATATTTACTGAAATGATGGCAATAGCACAGAAAGCTGCTCCTACCAAGGCGAAAATCAGCATCAGACTAGCCGAGTTAATATACTTAATCATGAAAGTGCAGATCCACCGACCGATCAGGAAAGAAATGGTAGATGCTGCCACATAAACGGTGGCGTTCAATTGCTCATCTGGGCCTCGGCTGGCATTTAGGTTGGTCACGTACTGATAGATGAACGTCCACACCATAATCTGGCAGGCAATATAAAAGAACTGGGCGAGCACCCCTTCGTAATAATCTTTATTAGAGAATAGTTTACTTATGCTAGTCCGCAAGTCAAGTGGCTCTGAAGTCTGTTTATGATCCTTAAACTTGGTAAAAATAAAGAGGAGCATTACTGTTAAGACAACAAAGCCTAAAACGATGTAGGGAGTGCTGACAATGCCCAAGTCGTGCTCGATAATCTGTTGTTTTTGTACGGCTGATAGAACTTCCGTTGACACATCGGCACCAATTTCCGTTTCCAGCCGATCTACGACAAAAATCCGAGCAACTACCTGTCCGGTAAGTGCCCCGATGGGGTTGAACGCCTGCGAAAGATTAAGGCGCTGGGTAGCAGTTTCTTTATCGCCCAACTCCAAAATCATGGGATTGGCAGTAGTCTCCAGAAAAGCTAAACCGAATGTCAGAATGTAAAAGGAGACTAAAAAAATGTTGTAGCTAACTAATACTGCTGCCGGATACATCATCAGTGAGCCAATCATAAACATAAACAATCCTAGAACGATACCCGCTTTATAGCTGTACTTTCGGATAAATAAGGCGGCCGGAATTGCCATAGTAGCGTAGCCACCGTAGAATGCCAATTGCACGTAAGAAGCTCTTACATTAGAAATATTCAAGACATTTTTGAATACCTCGACCATAGGGTTAGTGAGGTCGTTGGGGAAGCCCCACAGGAAAAATAGAAAGGTTACTAGGATGAAGGGAAGAAGGAGTTCTTTAGAAACAACAGGCGCAGTTTTCATTTATATAGGTTGTAGGTTAGTTTCCCGAAAATAGCTTTTCAGACTGAAAATTCACTTGAAAAACAAGGTAGCAACAAAAACAAAGATTAGAATTACCAGATGAAATAAATTCGGCAGGAAAAAACATTTGGTGCATTATTATAGCAATATGTACTACCTCGCTCCCGATTGAAGGAGTACTGCTTGAGAATTCGGCTAGTAATTCTTATCGGTCATTTTTAGTAATTTTACTTGTAAGCCTAAAGTCTGGATAATCATACATCAATCGTATTAATGAAAGAGTTGTTTCAAGAGGTTTTGACCAACTTTGCACCTATTCTTGTTCCAAATTATTATGAAAAAGGGAAGCTGCTGCATACCGAAAACTCACTCTCTTTTAATCTTTATCTGGTAGAAAGGGGAGTGCTGAGGTCATTCTATTACGTGGATGGTAAAGACGTAACTGCCCACTTTGCTTTAGAAAACGGGGTTGTGGGGGCTGCTGATAGTATTATTCGGGAAAAGAAAAGTAGGTATAATATCGAGGTACTAGAATATAGCCAGGTTTTTTTGCTTGATTATCAGGAGTTGGAGTTATTTCTCGATCAAAACCCCCACTTGGAACGCTTGGCCCGGCGGTTTACCCAGTTTATCTACATGGATTTAGTTGAAAGAGTGGAAGGAATGACTTTCCTTTCTGCTAAAGACCGATACGAACATCTGATTACCCGATATCCTGATATTACCCAACGAGTGAGCTTGGGTCACATCGCTTCATTTTTGGGAATTACTCAGGAAACGCTGAGTAGAGTAAGAGGCAAACACTGATTTTTGATTTATATCAAACAGATTCGGGTCTCAGATGCCTAACTTTAGATATAGATTCTAAGATCAGAAGAAAAGGGATATGCTTAAAAATTTGACGTTTAAAAAACTCTTTCTCATCGATGGCATGGGTGCAATTATCACTGCTCTAATGCTAAGTCATGTACTAGCCAGATTGGAGTCATTCTTCGGAATGCCTCGGCAAATACTCTTTATTTTGGCAGGTATTGCGGCTGGTTTTGCTGTGTATTCTATTCTGTGTCACTTTTTGGTCAGAGAAAATTGGAGGCCCTTTCTAAGAGGTATTGCTACGGCTAACATAGCGTACTGTATCGTAACCTTCGGGTTAGTTGTTTATCTATTTGATACCTTGACCTATCTAGGAATAGCTTATTTTATCGGTGAGATTATATTAGTAGTAGGGCTGGCTAGGTTTGAATTTGAGTTTGCCAGAAAAGGTGAGTCAGCTAATCACGCATCAAGTTAGTAACACTACGCAGACAATAAAAAGTGAAGCAAAAGCAGTATCTTGTTGGTTTCTGCCGCAGTAATATGCAAGTCTTTCAATCGGCAGGCTTACCTGATTTGAAACCAAACCGATCTTTTACAACTTCCATGAAAACCGAAATAACTCAAGAGCTGCTAAAATACAATAGCTCATTTTCAACCGAAGAAATTGAGTATGGTCTCACATTTTTTGAGCAAAAAGAGTTCGCTGCCAAATCTTTAGTATCCCAAGCCGGGGAAATATCCAATTACCTGTTCTACGCCGAAAGTTCGATCACCCGATGTTATTACCTGGACTCGGACGGGCAAGAGCAGACTTTATGGATGAAACCTGAGCAAACGTTCATCACCGAATACAAAAGTTTTGTGAACCGGGATAAATCCCAATTCAGCTTACAGTTTTATGAGGATACCCAAGTTCTGATGATCTCCCGAAAGAATTTACTGCACTTATTTCAAGAGTCTAAAAACTGGGCATTATTCGGCGTACATCTTACCGAGCGGGTACACATTACCCTCATCGATGTTTTTACTAACCTATTGGCAAACGATGCCACCCGAAACTACCAATATATAGAGTATATGTTCCCCCGCTTTCTTCAGGTGGCTCCGCTGAAAGATATAGCTTCCATGTTACAAATATCACAGGTGAGTCTCTCAAGAATTCGGGCAGGAAATCAGCTTAAAAAGTAATTTTTTAACATATGTAAATTCGGACACGGGCGATTATTCATTCCTTTGAGGATTTTAAAGCTTATTTCCGAAATGAAATACTTCACTACAATTCTTCTGATTATGACCAGTTTATCAACCGTGGCCCAAGGTGGCAAAGCTTCTACCGAAAAGAAAACATTTAACCGTACAACATCTATCAGTCAAAGTATAGATGCAGAGGCCTCAGTCATCTGGTCGCTACTCACCAATGCTTCTGACTACGCTAGATGGAACTCTACCGTCATTTCTATCGAAGGAAATATCCGTAAAGGAGAAAAAATTAAATTGAAAAGCACGCTAGACTCCTCGCGCACCTTCAAGCTGAAAGTGAAAGAGCTAATTCCAGACGAAAAGCTGGTGTGGGGTGATGCCATGGGCGAGCGTACCTATACCTTAGAACAACAAGGTAGTGCCACTCTTTTTACCATGACTGAGAAAATAGGTGGTCCTATCTTTCCCCTATTCGCTAGCAAAATTCCTTCCTTCGACGAATCATTTGAGCAGTTTACCGCTGACCTGAAAAAAGAAGCTGAAGCTATAGTAAACTCGCGGTAACAGTATGTGAACATAGTTAAGGAACGTATTTAAAACTTGCAAGATCTGGTTGACAGTGATCAGTCATCTTCCTGAGCCTACTTAGAGCACGTACCTATCTGTAATTTTCTCTTTACTAGTTTCATATCCTGGAAATACACCATCTACTTACCAAAAAGCTGGTTCTTTAGCAAAATTTCTGACGTTTGCATAATGGTTTCAGGGCATAAATCACGAACTTACATACAGTGCCAATTCATGCTAAACAATGCTAATTGTCTTATTTCTTTGGAAATGTTTTAATGGCGAGACAATGACTAAATTTCTAGCTACAGCAACTTTCATTCTGTTTTTATGCCTCTCGTCTACCAGCACGATTGCTCAAATGGCCAGTAATAAACTAGGAGTCGGATTTAGAATTAGTCAGATCCAAAATGACTTTGGAATAGGGCTAGATTTTATTAGCCCCTATTTTGCCAACGCCAAAGTAGCCATAAGAGTGGGCGGTAGTTTTCAGTGGTTAGAGCATTTGCTTGGAACCGAAATTACCTGGACACCCTACCAAAATGGGCAGATCGGTATACGAGGCCGCCAGTTCGTGGTGGATAATAAGATATTTGTCTATGGAGAAGGTGGCTTTATGATTATTTTTCCAAACGACGAATTCTCCTCTGAAAGTAGCGAATTTGGTGGTTATGGCCTGTTTGGGTTTGAATTTAAACCTTATGATAAGTTCGGATTTTATCTAGAGGTGGGCGGAGCTGGAACCGGAGCAACAGCCGATAAAATTGTAAGTAAACCCATTTACTCAAATGGCTTTTTGACCAGTGCAGGATGTAGAATAATTCTCTAATCTGCTGATTTTATAGAGCAGCTAATTATTATCGTGAATTCAGTCTTGCCCTTTATTCTTGCTTCTACTGCCTTGTATGGCTTTACGTTGGCGATAGCGGTGTTGGCTCATCGATCCTATATGAAAGGAGCCAACACCGCTTTAAGTGCGTTAGTGTTTATCTTTTCGGTATTTCTGCTGTTTAATGCCATTCAATACGCAGAAATAGCACCAATGGCACAGCGACTGTCTTTGCTGGTGGGGGCTTTATGGTTTTTGATATATCCTCTCATTTTTTTACACGCCACTTTCTTAACTGAACAAAAATATCGCTATCAGCCATGGATTAATGTTCTCCATTTTCTGCCTTTTGTGACGCAGATGCTGTACATATTTCCCTTTTATATGAATTATAGTATTGCTGAACAAATGGATTGGATGCAGGGAGGTGAAACTCAGCAAACCTGGAAAGAATCTGGCAATAGAATTCTCTATTTTATTTTTAGCAAAGGGGTTATCTTCTTTATCCAGATTAGTGCCTATCTACCGCTATCGCTAATCTTAATCCACCGATATATCAAAAAATGCCAATACAAATTGTCCAATGCGGGTCGGAATCAACTTACTTTTTTTAAATACGGTTACTTTGCACTGGCCTGTATTACCCTGATTATGGAAGTATTGGTTATGATAAAACTACCGGGAAATTGGTTCCTATTTGTACTGATGAGCTTCTCCGTAGTCATTTTTATTTTGGCGTATTTGTCAATGACTAACCCACACCTCCTTTACAAAAAAGTGCCGTTTAAATGGACTTACCGATCCAGAGCACTTCCGTCTGATGAAATAGCGATATACGCGACTCTGCTGAACGAGCAACTTGAACATCAAGTGTACGCTGACCCAGACCTGACGGTAGATAGGCTAGCCAAGAAGATTAATCTACAGCCTAGACAATTGGCCGGACTACTAAAAACCCATTATCAAAAGTCTTTCTCTGAATTTATTAATCAGAAAAGGGTAGAAGCTGCTCAGCGACTGTTACGAAATAAGGAGTTTCAACACTGGAGTATTTTGGCTATTGGGTTAGAAGTGGGCTTCAAAAGTAAAAGTACTTTTAACCGAGCATTTAAAAAGACAGTAGGGCAAACACCCTCAGACTATATGAATAGTAACCCTGACTTAGTTGATATCAATGAGTCAACCTCCTGAACCTGCCTAGAATACACCTACCTATAATTATTATTTTTACTGGTTTCATATCCTGGAAATGCACCATGCGCTTACCGAAAAACTAGTTCTTTAGCAAAGTTTCCGTCAGTGGTATGGCGGTCCGCGGTTCAGAGAAAGACAAATCATAAACTTTACGGTAGAGTCAACTTATGCTACACAATACTTATTTCCTTGTTTTCATATTATTATTCGTCAGGTGCCGTGAGGGATCAGATACTAATAGCCCCGACGTACCTACGCCGGTGAGTGGCAAGTGGCAAATTGCCGATAAGTCGGTCGATCTCACATCTGGCGCGTTTGGCACATTGCTGGCCGGGGCAGCTAGTCAGTGGAGTCTTAACCCAAATGTAGGGGGCGGTAACAGTTGGGGATCACAAATGATTTACGAATTTAATAATGATGGCACCTATAAAGTCTACTACCGAGCTTTGGCTACGTTCATTACTATGCAAAGTTTTATGGAAGTAGTGGAACAAGGAACCTTTATCGTGGAAGAAAATCTACTGCATTTAGAGCCAACTGAATATAGTGGAGAAGGATATTTCGGTCATGTTTCTAATAAACAGCCGATCATAGTAGATCAATTACCTCAGCGAACCTATCAGTGGGTGAGTGATAAAGATCATCTTATCTTATACGGCTACTGCGGTGAGTTTCAGATTGAACCCTACTGCGAAAATAACAAGCAAAAGCAGGATATTATTGCTGCCTTCACCCGAGTTGAATAGAACGAATGTCAATATATTTGAGCCTATATTTACGAACTCGCTGTTACAAATAATATGCGTTAAGTCGGGAATAAGTAAGGATATCAAAGCGATCCGAATTACTAACTTTATAACACGGCATATGTGGGAAGTAAAGCTAAAAATCTACGATGAACTGGTAGCTAAATGTCCCAGATTTAGAAGAAGCGGAAAGACTCTGCCTTACACATCTGCTAATGGTTATATGTTTTCTACATTAAACAAAGCCGGACAATTAGGCATTAGGTTTTCCAAGGCAACCCAAGAAAAGTATATCAGAGAACTCAACACTACTTATTTCAAATCATACGGAGCCGTATTGGAGGGGTACGTCTTAATACCGGATGAAATGTTGAACGATTTAGATAATCTAGCCAATTATCTCAATGAAAGTTATGACTATATAATGTCACTTGAACCCAAGTAAGAAGAGCATTTGTTACTTCAGAATTGTTAGAAGCTGTTTCATTTAACCCTTTTCGTTTCCTAGGGATATTTTTCCGTCACTCTTCGACCTTTTATCGCCCATAGTAGAACTGACCGTACGTAGGCTACACCGCTTGAAAAGAGCCTAGATTCACAAAAAAAACTCTCCTAATAAGTCAAAAAATATAACTGAAACAGCTTCTTAGCCATTAATGACTACTTTTAAAATCAGCCATCTACTGGAATTTAAGGTATCCAATCCTCATTAGTTTTGATCCGTTACGGATTAGAAGAAAGTTTACCATCCCTTTGCCTGTTTTTTTTGCGATTGTGCGTGAGAATGGTCAGTTTGTGCCAAGATTTACACAACGACCTATTTCTACGCTTATGATCAAGTATTGGCTCTTACTATTTTTCTTGTCAGCCTACGTGGCTCAGGGACAAATCAAAGACCCTCTCGAAAATGTAGTAATAACCTCCAGCAAGAAGAAAACCCAAGTACGTACCAATAAAAATGGGCAACTGGAGGTAAATATCTCGCCGGAAGATGTCCAAAAATTTGAAGCGGCTGGCTTAGTGCGTTACAGTGACTTCGGGGCTAGAGGTAATGGCAAAACTGATGATATAAATGCTATCGCGGCGGCTCATGCATTTGCCAACAAGCACAGCTTGCTAGTAAAAGCAGACGAAGGAGCCACTTATTATATCGGAGGACAGGAGCGCACCGCAGTCATCCAGACTGATACTGATTTTGGCACCTCAGCTTTCATTATTGACGATACTAAAGTACAGAATCGTAGTGCCCCGGTTTTCTTGGTCAGTTCCAGTCTACAACCATTTAAGCCCGAAGGTATTACTTCCCTAAAGAGAAATCAGAAAAAAGTGGACGTTTCATTAGCTGGCTCCAGTCTGATCACGGTTACCAATTCTGCCGTAATGCACTACATCCGCTTTGGGCTAAACCAGAACAATGGGTCTTCACAGACTGATATTTTTGCTGTTGATAAAAATGGACAAGTGGATGCAGACGCCCCGATTATTTGGGACTTCGATCAAATTACTGAAATCACCGCACTTCCTATTGATGAGGAGACGCTGTACATCAGTGGAGGGCGATTTACAACCATTGCTAACCAAGCGGAATCGAAGTACAATTATTATAGCCGAAATATCACAATTAGGCGTTCTAACGTACTAGTTGATGGGCTAGAGCACCGTATCACTGGCGAAGGAGATCAGGGTGCACCTTATCGTGGTTTCATTACTATCGAGGACTGTGCTTACGTTACGGTCAAAAATACCACCCTAACCGGACACAAAACCTACCGTACTATTGGTCGGGCGGGAAAGCCCGTTTCTATGGGCAGTTACGATCTATCCGTTAGTCGGGCACTGAATGTTTCCTTCGTGAACTGTCGCCAAACCAATGACATTGATGATCGCACCTACTGGGGAATTTTAGGTTCAAATTACTGCAAAAATCTCCTCTATGATAGCTGCACCTTTTCCCGGTTTGATGCTCACAAGGGAGTGGCCAACGCTACCATTCGCAATTCTACCCTGGGACATATGGGAATTAATGCTATTGGCAGTGGAACTCTAACCGTAGAGAATACTACTGTACGCGGGAGGAGTTTGGTGAATTTGCGATCTGACTACGGCAGTACCTGGCAAGGAGAGTTTATTATTCGCAATTGCACTTTTGTGCCCAACGGCGGTCGAACCAGCAGCGCCAGTCTAATTAGCGGTTCGTACTCCGGTCAGCATGATTTCGGCTATACCTGCTATATGCCAGAACGAATTACCATTGAAGGTCTTCATATCGACGACTCCAACCATCCCGAAGATTATCTGGGGGCAGCGATTTTTACCGATTTTAATCCGGAGATGACCGATGACTCTTTCCAGGAGAAGTTTCCCTACGTTAGAACCAGAGAGGTCGTTTTGAGAGATGTGACCACAGCCAGCGGTAAGCCCCTGAGAATCAGTGATAATCAGTTTATGTTCAAAGGGGTAAAGGTGGAAATTGATTGATATGTGATGTATTAAGATTATGTATAATTCTCCTTGAGAATGGAAAAGGTATTGGTTCTTCTAACTCTCATATTTTTTTTGGCTTCTTGTGAAGAGAATAGAAAAAGTGAGTGGCTCGAAAATGATCTCTCGGAAATACAATCCATTGACCCATCGGACACCAACTATACTGACTTAGAGTCTTTAAAAAAAGCAATTGGAAACTCAAAGGTTGTGCTGCTCGGTGAACAAGAACACGGAGATGGCTCAACGTATTTAGCTAAATCTCGATTGGTTAACTTTCTACATAAGGAGATGGGGTTCAATATCTTGGCATTTGAATCAGACTTTTTTGGTGTAAACAAAGCGTGGGAAGATTATCAACTAGGAAAGAAGGATTATCAAGATGTTCTTGATCAGCTATATATCTTCTGGTCACAGAGCCAAATGTGTGAGAGTTTATTTCATACCATAGAAGAATCTCAGAACACCCAAAACCCAATCATTTTAGCTGGTTTTGACAATCAACAACTTACCAGAGTCTCCCGAGAAGAATTAATCCCTTCATTGGATTCCATTATTCGTGAACATCGTATTTTGATCAGTACGCCTGATCTGGAATTCTTCAAAAAAATACTCGAGGAGGCTATAAATCAATTCCATGACCAGGAAATTACGCTAGAAAATCAAGCTAGTTTTCTTGTAACACTTGATACTCTGACCAAGGAATTTCAAAAGAAAGATATGGACGCCTTTTGGATTCAAGAGCTAAAGAATACTAGAGGGTTTATGATGCACACATGGCACTGGTGGATTGATCGTGAAAATGATATGGCTGACAACAATCATAGAGACCTACAAATGGCAAACAACTGCTTGTGGTTATTGAATGAGAAATACCAAGGTGAGAAGATGATTATTTGGGCTGCTAATGGTCACATCATAAAGACTGATACTTTATTTGACGTTGAGGCAGAAGGGTGGAAGCCAGCAATTAGACAATATCCCATGGGCGAGGTGCTGTTTGATAGCTTGGGCGAAGAAATGTATTCGCTGGGTTTTACTTCATACAAAGGAGAGTCTACTTCCCTCGAATACGATTCAGTGACTCAGAATTTTATATTCCAATCTTATCCGTTTGAACCAGCTGATAGTACCAGTTTTGAATTTGAACTAAAACAACAAGGATTCGAATATGCATTTGTTGACTTATCGGAACAGTCTGAGTTGTGGACTACGAATGACCGAAGAATAAGAGTTTGGCGACCTGAGTATGTTAAAGGAAAATTATCAACTATTTATGATGGGATATTTTACATACACGACATGAAACCAAATAAGAAGCTTTAATAACTCAATGAAATACGCATAACAAATATGCATGAAATCATAGTCACACAAAGTAGCCCACGAACTAAAGCTACGATTTATACATAGTAGTATGCATCATATGAATAAAGAAGTAATGCTAAAACAACTGCAAAGAGTGACGTTGAAGTGTCAAGGGTTAAGCAGTGCTCTTGCGTTTGGCAACGGAAAGAAAGCAGTTTTATCGGCATTAGAACATCTTGGTTATATTCAAATTGACACAATATCAGTCATTGAACGAGCCCATCACCATACTTTTTGGACTAGAGTACCCGACTATAAAGGCGACTATTTAGGACAACTAGTAGACGAGCGGAAAGTCTTTGAGTATTGGTTTCACGCAGCATCGTATCTGCCCATGACTGATTTTCGCTACGCTTTACCCCGCATGCTACATTTTAAACGCGGAGAATCCCGTTATTACAGAAAAGTCGACACCCAAACGCTTACGTATGTCTACGACAGGATCCGTCTAGATGGCCCCCAAAAAGCCCGGGATTTTCAATCATCCAATAAAAAGTCGGGAACCTGGTGGAACTGGAAGCCTGCCAAAATTGCCCTCGAGAAGCTCTTTATGCAGGGCGATCTAATGATCTGTGGGCGCAAAGGCATGGAAAAGCTGTATGATATAACCGAGCGTGTATTACCCGATACAGTAAACACCTCTGAACCCACTCCTCAGGAATTTGCTGAATATTTAGTCAAAACACATTTACGAGCCTATGGGGTTACTACCATTAAGCAAATAACTCATTTACGAACAGGGAAAGAACTCAAGAAAAACGTCGAGAAAGTATTGCTAGCGATGCTTGAGGAAAAAACAGTACAACAAGTAGATATTGACGGTGCATCCACCATGTACGTGCTTCGCGAATTGTTGGAAAATACCATCGAAAAACCATCGCTTAACCTTAGGCTATTGTCCCCCTTTGATAACGCCATTATTCATCGCGACCGAACAGAGCAACTTTTTGATTTTAACTACCGCCTCGAGTGCTACGTTCCCCAAGAAAAAAGAAAGTACGGCTATTTTTGCTTACCTATTTTGTTGGGCGATAAATTTATTGGCCGAGTCGACTGCAAAGCTCATCGCAAAAGCGGGGAATTTGAAATACTTCATCTACATATTGAAAATCTGGACTTAGACATTGATGCGTGGCTTGATCTGTTTATTGGAGCCTTAGAGCGATTTGCTAATTTCAACCAATGTACATCAATAAAGCTCACTGAAGTGAGTCCAAAATCAAAGGCAAAAACTATCAGACAAGCCTTTAATAAAAGAGCCAGACCCACAACATTGGTCACATAATGCGGACGAAAGTGCGTAACTGAAACCAATGATCATAGGAAGCTAATGGCACACGAAAATATCACACCGAGCATAGCCGAGACTACCTTGGGTAAACTTGTTTACTGAAACCAACCATTGGGTCAAATAGAGTGTCTATATTGAGAAAATATCCATCATGAAATACATCTGCTCTCTACTTGTTTTCTTTCTTATTACTTCTTGCCAAGATGAAGAATTTGGAGTTGTAGATATACGAGTAAATCATTACAAACAATCAGCAATTGGAGTTGCCCCTACATTTGTCCTACTGATTCAGGAAGGTGATAAAATCGGAGCGGCTGAATGGCAATATCACTATTCAGGCATAACAGGGTTTGATTATGAGTGGGGGTACATCTACGATCTAAAGATCAGAAAATCACCAGTAGATAACCCACCGGCAGATGGATCTTCTGTTGAGTACATCCTGGAAGAGATCATTTCAAAAAATGCTGTTGAATCAGGGTTAACTTTTGAAATTCAACTTAAATCATCGCCTAAAGGGATTAAAGACTTGGTTACCATTGATGAAGAGTCAGAATATACGCTATTAAACGAACTTAGTATTGACTGTTCAAACTTGTGTGAACAACTTGGGGAATATCTTATCAATAAGAATGAACTTACAGGAGTATTTACATACATTAACTCCGAGAAAATTGAATTGCAAGAGCTGCTATTTGAATAACTGAAATATGCATTACAGCCTCTATATCAGTAGGCTTAGTGACTGCTGTGGGTTATAAAAACAAAGAAAATATGAAGACGACTAAAACTGTTGAAGTGCAATGTTCCTTAGAAAGACTTTGGAAGGTTCTGACAGAATCTGAATTTACGCAGCAATATATGTTTAATTGTAGTGTCTCGACAACTTGGTTGGTTGAAGAAGAGATTATTTGGCAAGGCAATTTTAATGGTTATGAGGCTTACCAAAAAGGAGTTGTGATTACTTTTAACCCGTTTGAGGAGATAAAGTATTCTACATTTGATCCAAATTTTGGGCTAGAAGACAAGCCTGAGAACTACATCCACGTTACATATAGATTATCCAAGAAAAACGACAGTGTTGAATTAGAAATAAGCAATGAGACTTTTGATGGCAATGAAGAGCGTATGAATCATATTAAATCGGGTTGGGATATGGTTCTGCCACTAATCAAAGAAGTGGCAGAAAAATGAGTGAGATCTAAACAGCGAAGCATAAAATTAAGAACCCTTCGTCTTGAACACCTCTATTACTCGCGGGGCTTGCAGGCTATTAGAAGATAAAGTTCCACTGAAACCCTCGGGTATCACTAAGAAATCGCCCGGGTAAAAGTGTTGTTTAGAATTATCGTCTTTAGAAGTGATAGTGAGAACACCACTTAGTAGGTGGATCATACGTTCCTGAGATAAGTTTTCAAATACCAATTCCCGGGAACGTAACATATTTACCGTTAGCTCGACTCCTTCGTAAACAACCTCCTTTTCATAAGTTAGCTCAGAGACTCCGGAAATAATGTCGCGATCAATAACCAGAGCTCGGGAAATGAGTGACTTAACCGTGGAGTCTGGTCTATTTTTGGCCACCAGTGCCAATTCAAGGTGCAGACCCCCGTTATCAACGAAATTCCACTTCCCATGAAATCCTTTAGCCTGTACAAAGTAATCACCCGAGTGCACTTCAAAAGGAGGTTCATTGGCTGGCTCAACCACGGCTTTTCCATTTATCCAGAAAATAAATTCTTCCATCGGGAAACTCTCAAACTCATTGGTAATTCCCGTACCGATAGCTACCATATAAATAGCTAGGTCTTTCCCATCGTAAACCTTCTTCTGATAAACTTTCCGGCTTGGATCTGCTTGCTCAATAGATTTCAGACCTTCGCCAGCCAGCAGCTCTTCAGGAATTTTATAGATCGATGGACTTTCTGGTAATTCTTGCTGGGCTAGTAGTGCGTGGGTGATAATTAGGCAGAAGCTTCCAATAATAAATGCTCTTCTCATAATCTTTTTTGCAAACATGCTTAGATGCTGAGAAAGAAAAGTGCAGACGGATAAGTTAAGAGTATGAAATGATAAATGCGGACTAAGCCACCTTCTGATATTTTGAAGGAGTGGTACCTTTCAGTTTCTTGAAAGCTGAAAAAAACGACGACCGACTACGAAAGCCCACTTCGTACCCAATTGCCTCCATACTATAGGGCATGTTCTCAGCCAGTATGCGGCATGCCTCTTCAATGCGGTATTCATTTACGTATTCATGAAAGCTTTTTTTCAGGTTATCGTTTAGCATTTGAGATAAGAAGTGTCGGCTGACAGAAAGGCGGTCTGCTAGTAATTCAAGGCTCAAGTCTGGGTTGCGATAAAGGTTTTCGGTTTCCATCAGATCCGTAAGCTTTTGATGTACGTTGGTAAATTGTTGCTGATTAATCTTTTTATGGCGGTACTGTTTTTTCCCTTTCCAGGTACTTGATAGAAAATACCCAATTGTTAGATAAAAAACGATAGAAAAAGTCAACGCCCCCATAATATAGGTGGAGAACAAAGCGAGCATGAATCCCAGGCATACTGTAACAAGGGCCAAGTAGATAATAACCGCCTTTTTGCTATTAGAAGGAAGACTGTTTGAAGTAACAAAACTGGTAATCTCTTTCCGCCAAATTATAGCACTGTATGACAGGTAGATCGTTAAAATAGCGTGAATAATAAACCTGATTCTCCAGTCCCAAGTAACGAAGTCAAATAAAACCCAAGTAGGCATCAATCCGAGAGCTAATAAGCCAACATGTAAAAGATAGTGGTTGACCATTTTCTGACCTGGATTAATCAGGACCTTCATAAGAAACAAAATAGTAGGGCCTAATATCAAATTAGCGGCCAGCCCCAACTTGATAATGTATACGGGCACATCTCCGAAAAAATAGATGCATGAAACTCCAACTCTTACTAACAAGAAAAGCAATAAAATTCCCAGAAAATAGTCAAATAGAAGGCGAGTGGTTTTAACAAAGAGAAAGTAAAAACTAAGGATTAACGCATTAAATACCCCTAAAGCACCAAAGAAGAATAGTATTTTATCAGTCACTGTTTTTGTTTTAATACCTAAAGCAAGTGAGTAAAAATAAATTATATTATGGATATCTTAATCAAATCATGAGAGAGTCAAATAGCAGATAATAAGCTCAATAGTTCCCACCACTTCTGCATATGCATAAACGTTATCTTTTGTAAAAAATGTTTGTCAGGAAAATCGCACCCGCTTTTTTAGTAATGTTTTTACTAACAATATCTATTCAATCTAACGCTAATGATTTTGAACTAGATGTTATTAGCTATCACTTAACTATCGAACCTGTTATTGATCAAAGACGAATTAGCGGTACTGTCATCATCAAGTTTCAAATCGATAAGAATGCTGATTCAGTGGTATTGAAATCCGGAAACCTTACAATTGATAAGGTGACTGGAGAGCATGTTATAGGTTTTGAGAATAGTGATGGTAATTTAGTTATCAAACTGTCAGCAAGAGAAAAGAAGGAAAATGAACTAACTATTGATTACCACGGGAATCCAACGAGGGGGCTTTTATTCGATGTGGATCGAGGCCAAGCCTTTACGGTGTACTCGACTAGCCAATGGATGGTCTGCCATGACTCACCCGGAGATAAAGCTTTGTTTCATTTGAATATATCTGTTCCGGTTGATAAGAACTGTATCGCCAGTGGAGAGTTGGTGAGCGAGGTGCGCAAGAATGGTAAAGTACAATATTCCTATCAACAAAATTATGAATCACCAACCTACACCTATGGATTTGCCATTGGTAATTTCCACCAAGCAGAAGAAAAGCGGGGAGATGTAGTGCTAAAATACTACTCACAAGATTATTCTTCAGACCAGCTTACAACCATCTTTCAGGAAACCCCAATGATGATTTCTTTCTTTGAAGAAAAATCTGGTATTAAGTATGATCAGTCTTCATACTCCCAAATACTCATCGGAGACTACTATCAAGAAATGTCAGGTTATTCAACATTAAAAGACACTTATGGAGAGCTAGTATTACAAGATAGTACCGAAACAAATCTGATCTCACATGAACTAGCGCATCAATGGTGGGGTAATCGGATTACTTGTAAGAGTTGGAATCACTTTTGGCTTAACGAGGCCATTGCAACCTTTATGTCGGCGGCTTATAATGAATATCGTTTTGGTAAGGAAGTGTATCTTGCTAATATCAATTCCTACTATCAAGTATACGAAGCTGTAAAGAACCGAGATAAAGATAAGCCGCTCGTTTTTGCCAGTTGGTCAAACCCATCGAGGGATGATCGAAACCTAGTCTACTTTAAAGGAGCGTATGTATTACATTTGTTAAGAGAAAAATAGGTGATGAGGGGTTTTGGAATGCAATTAAATATTATACCACCAAGCACTTTGGTAAGTCAGTTGAGACAGATGACTTTCAAAAAGCTATGGAAGAATCTTCTGGTATTGACCTAAAAGATTTTTTCAATGAATGGGTTTATAAGAACGAAAGATAACATAATTTAGAAGATCATAGCTACACCAGACACCACTTACTACCTAAAATCAAAACATGAAAAAGATTAGACTTGAAATTAAATGGGCGTTGATATTTGTTACAGTGTTCTTATTTTGGATGCTCTTGGAAAAACTCGTTGGGTTGCACAGCACACACATTGACAAACACATGTATCTGACTAACTTATATGCTATTCCGGCGATAGCTATCTACGTATTAGCTTTAAGGGATAAGAAGAAAAAAGATTACAACGGTCAGATGACCTTTAAACAGGGGGTTATTTCAGGGCTAATAGTTACGGTAATCGTAACATTTTTTTCGCCACTCACTCAATGGATTACTTCAACCATCATTACGCCTGAATACTTTCCGAATGTGATTGCATATTCGGTTGAAACAGGATATTACAAATCGTTGGAAGAGGCAGCAGCCTACTTCAATCTAGAAAACTACATAGTGCAAAGTACAATTGGCGCATTTGTAATGGGAGCTGTAACATCTGCAATCGTAGCGTTTTTTATAAGAACGAAATTGAAAGATAGAAGCATTGCGTAATAGCAGCATATGAAGCCATCGCGCCCAATTTGAAAAATGAAAGATTACCGGTACTTCTAATCTTGCATTCTGCTTATACTAAAGTTTGCGGGCACAATACTTGTATCTAACCCTCCCAATCTTACTGAAGATTCCCTCTGTCGTTAGCATAGATCACAAAATGTTATTATTATTGATTTTGTGATATTCAAAAGTTCTACTATGCTACACATACTTACCAAAAAATTCATTTACCTCTTCTTTATCGCCCTAAGTGTTGAACTTTACGCTCAAGATGCAACTCTCTTAAGTGGTATGGATTACCGTCCGGTGGGCCCTATGCGGGGTGGCCGGGTTACTACCGTTACGGGTATTACCGGGCAACCTAATGTATTCTATATGGGCAGCTCGGGAGGCGGAGTCTGGAAAACTGCTGACTACGGTCAAAGTTGGAACAATGTTTCTGATGGCTACTTCAGTACGCCTTCAACGGGAGCCATCCGGGCAGCTGCTTCCAATCCTGATATTGTCTACGTCGGCACGGGTTCCGACGGGCTACGTAGCAATGTTATCGCTGGAAAAGGCGTGTACAAATCAACCAATGCCGGCGAAAGCTGGGAGTTTGTTGGTTTGAAAGATGCTGGACAGATTGGCGCGGTAGAGATTGATCCGAGCAACCCCGACCGCGCGTTTGTAGCCGCTATCGGCAATGCTTTTGCCCCGAACGAGGAGCGAGGCGTATTCCGCACTACCGATGGCGGATCTAACTGGGAAAAAGTATTGTTTCATTCGGATACAGTAGGCGCGGTAGACTTGGAGTTTAAACCGGATGATGCTCAAGTGCTTTACGCCACCCTCTGGCGAGCCGAGCGCAAGCCCTGGACGATTATTAGCGGCAGCACTGAAGGTGGTATCTATAAATCTACCGACGGCGGGGATACCTGGGAGAAGAAAACCGAAGGCTTACCATCTGACCTAATCGGTAAGATTGATCTGGCCGTTTCCGCTGATGATCCTAACCGACTGTACGCGCTAGTTGAAGCCCCAGTAGGTGAGGGGGGATTGTACCGTTCCGACGATGCCGGAGAAAGCTTTACATTGGTAAGCACGAAGAAAGAACTGCTCGACCGTCCGTTCTACTACTGCAACATTGACGCCAATCCTAAAGATGCCGATATCGTGTTCGGTAGTGCTACTCGCTTTTTCCGATCCGATAACGGTGGCGAAGACTGGAAACAACTGTCTACTCCCCACGGCGATAATCACGATTTGTGGATTAATCCCAACGATACTTCTATCTGGGTTCAATCGAACGATGGCGGGGCGAACGTAACACTCAACAGCGGAGAAAGCTGGTCAACCCAATTTAATCAGCCTACCGCCGAATTATATCAAGTAGATGTAGACAATCAGTTTGTGTACTGGCTATACGCCGGGCAGCAGGATAATTACTCGACGATCGCGGTGCCTAGTTTGCCACCCTACGGAGTGCAGGCCGGTTCCAATTCCTATATCATCAATACCGGAGGTTGTGAAACGGGCCCTGCCGTGCCCAAACCCGGTGATCCTAACATTGTTTACGCTAACTGCAAAGGGCGCTTTGGAGTGTACGACAAACGTACTGGGCAGGAGATGCAGTATTACGTAGGAGCATCCAATATGTACGGTCACAATCCAAAGGATCTGAAATTCCGTTTTCAGCGGGTTTCACCCATTCACGTGTCACCTCATAATCCTGATGTGATTTACCACACCTCCCAGTACGTACATAAAACTACCGATGAGGGTAAAACTTGGGAAGTTATTTCGCCTGACCTCACCGCTTTTACTCCTGAAACTCAGGTAATTTCTGGTTCACCCATCACTCGTGATATTACCGGAGAGGAATTCTACAGCACCATCTACGATATTCGGGAATCGTCCCTGGAAGCGGGAGTGATTTGGACGGGAGCCAACGATGGGCCAGTGTACGTAACCCGCAACGGTGGTGAAGAGTGGACGAATGTAACTCCCGATGGTTTAGATGGGGGCGGACGGGTAGAGACGGTTGAACCTTCGTCGCATCAAGAGGGTAAGGCCTACTTTGCTACTTATCGCTACCTGTTAGGCGATTTCAAGCCGTACATTTACAAAACTGAAGACTACGGGCAGTCGTGGACACTGCTTACCGATGGCAACAACGGTATTCCAGCGGATATTCCGACTCGCGTAATTCGGGAAGACCCGGAACGAGCCGGACTTTTGTACGCTGGAACCGACAATGGCGTGTATATTTCTTTTGATGATGGTCAGCAGTGGCAACCCTTCCAGCAGAACCTTCCGGTGACGCCGATTACTGATATGAAGATTCACGATAACGACCTAGTAATGTCTACGATGGGGCGCGGATTCTGGATTCTGGATAATCTGGCTCCCGCCCGGGCACTGACTTCCGAAGTTGCTAGTCAAGAAGCCGTTCTATTTCACACGAACCAAGCTTACCGTATGCACTATCGCGAAACTGATTCTTCGGCAGTGCCGATGTACCCTAACGCTGGGTTGATTATCGACTACTATCTAGCTAATGATGCTGAAGAAGTACAAATTGAGATCCGTGATGCTGAGCAAAACCTGGTTCGGCAGTTCTCCAGCAGCAATCCGGCAGGTGAATCTGCTGATAATGCTCGGAGTGCCGACCAACGGGATATGAGTACAGAATACACTTCGCTAGATTACCAAACGATACTCAGCGATACTAAGGGAGGACACCGAATTATCTGGGATTTACGTCACGCCGGACCCTGGCACGAAGAAATCAGTCGGCGAGGCAGTGGCGGACCTTTGGTTGTTCCCGGAACCTACGAGATCAAACTTACGGCCAACGGAAGTACTCAGACTCAAATGGCTGAAGTAAAAGCTGATCCACGCGCTTTAGAAGCAGGCACCACTCAGGAGGATTTAGTTGCTCAACAAGAGTTATCGCTCAAAGTGCGTAGCCTCTTGTCGGATGTACGAAAGCTGGAGTACGCTCTCAGTAATCGTAAAGGTGAGATAGACTCTCTAATGGAAAGTGGTTCAGCTAAAAAAGCTATGAAGCGAGAGTTAGAATCCATCCGCGAAGCTCTGGAAAAAGTAAGCACTCCCGAAGGTCGCTACATGACCCCTATGTTGGTAGATCAAACTTCATATCTCTACTATATGCTTGGGCAAGCTGACCAACGCCCAGGGCAGGATGCTTACCAGCGCTACGAAGTACTTCTTCAGCAGTACGATGGTCTACAATCGGATAATGACGAGTACGTAGGAAGCTGGTGATGGAAATCCGGAGTCTGGAGACCGGAGCCGGAGGTTGGGAAGACAAGAGCTGAAAATTGAAGTCTAGATACTTATTTCCATCTTCCCACTAGATTACCGACAAGTTTTCCAAGTGAGTTGAAAGCTGTAAACCCATTTACAGCTTTCAACTTCCAAAAAATTGCAAAAGCAAAAGTTACATTTCAGTTCTTAGAATCCACAAACCGTTATAGTCTTGCTGGCTTAGGGGCTTTATGGTACCAACCATCGAGTGCCAGTCTGCTTAGTACTAACCACTTGTGAGGCGAAAAGACTGGCTTGTAGCAATTTGCATAGTAAATGATCAAGCATTTGTGCCTCACTTCGTAGAATGGCTTTGGACTAAATCCAAAGCCTAAGGTTAGTTCGTAGATAACATATCTGGCTAGGAGACTGTCAATTATGGTTTTTTTCGATCAACCTAATCAATTAGCAATGAGAAAGCTTACAACTCTACTGATTCTGTCTGTCACCTTCACTTCGTCGCTATTTGCCCAGTTGGGTAATGATGTAATCTATCGCTTTGATGGTGAACCTCTAGCATGTTCAGTTTCTAGTATTTCTAGGGATGAAATTCGTTACAAAGAAGCATCCGCTTCGTCTCAAAATCGCGAGTCTAGTCTTGAAAAAGATCGAGCCTTGCTCATTTTTCGCGAGAATGGTGATTTTCTTCTTCCTTATGGCAACAACTCAGTTTGGGTAAGCGGTGCCAACGCCCGTATTCATAAAATCATCACGAAAGACCACTCAATTTATCCGGCGCTGTTTTTAGAGATTGAAGGAAATACTATTCACTATCAGGACTACACCAATAAGACCAATCAGGAAGTGAGTACCGATGATGTACTGATAGTTATCCGAAAGGACGGAAGCCACCAATTATTTGCCCCCACCACTCAGGTGGTAGAAGCACTAGCAACACTCAGCCAAAACATGGAAGCTTACACATCCTCAAAAGGAGTGCATGCCGAAGAAGTACCTGAAGTTAACCTGGTAGAACTAACAGCTGATGAAGAAGCTCATTTTATTGAAATAGCAGAAACGAAAGCGGGTGATTTTGGCCGTTATCTAGGAATTATATGCGACCCCCGTGACACTCCGGAAGATAAACTATATTCGGTGAATGCTGCGGTCAAACTTTTCATTAGCGACTCGGCTAAGATTGAAGTATCTTCCACAAAAAGTGAACGCAAAAAGTATTTTACCGTTCGGGACTATCTAGAGCGGTTGCGGATTTTGCCTTACGACCGGGTAGACATTACCTGGATGCAAGCTAATATGGTATGTGGGTTACGCCCTGGGCTAGACGGTAAATACTACGGAGTAATTGCTGCCCAGCAGTTGTTTAAAGGCTACTTAGACAACAAAGTAGTGTATCAGGATGTGACCGAAAAAGATGTTGAGGTGGTGCTTACCCGCTACGAAGTATTTGATGAAGGAGAGAAGCAGCAAAAGTGGGATGTATTTTTGTCAAATATTGGGGTACAGCAAACCAGAGATAAATAGAAAAATAAGCTACCTTCGTCGCGTAGAAAATGCTGTACATTCATTCAGTACGTCTTATTGAAAAAAGTAGGTATACTTGTGGTTACATTTTTAGTAAATGAGCTACTAAAGATTGTAATTTAAGTATAAACTTTGTACTTAAGTTAAGATTTTAGTAGCTTAGATGCTGGATAAAATCAAATTTTGATTGTATTAAGCGAATAGCTTTGTTACCTACACTTCCTCAACTGACCACCCTATCCGTGCTAGTTTGTATACTAGTACATCACATCCAAGCCCAGGATGTTATCCACTTTATGGATAATACCCAGCTAGTCTCTAAAGTGCTGGAAGTAGGTATTGATAGCATTACGCATACCCCTCAGCGTAGAAATGCTACCCCTCAAAAGGTACCCAAAGCATTCATTAAATTTATTGAATACCAAAATGGCCAACGATATTTTATTGAGCACAGTAAACTATTTATGACCGATGGCAAAATTGTGTTAGCTCTGGTAAGAGAGTATGATGAACGACATCTTTCTTATCAAGATGTCTTTTCTCGTCAGTCGAAAACCATACCCTTACGGAAAGTAGCCGCCATACATTATGATAAAGACCATCGAGTCAATTTTATGGATAAGATTAATCTCAGGAGCGGTGGCTTTGCCGCTGGACAAGTGCTCGAGATTAAAGAAGATGAAATTACATTTGAAAACGTGAGGCGCCGTGGTCGAAAAGAAATAGTAGACCGAAGTATGGTGCGAAGTATTGAATTTGAAAATGGATTTGAACAGATATTTACCTCTACCCAACCTAATAATTGAGATATGAAGAAGAAGCTTCCATTATTAACCACATCCTTGCTGATTTTAGCGATGCCACTCATTGGGCAGGATCGTAGCGACGTGATCTACCCACTCGATGATGACCCCATTGCTTGTATCATTACGGAGGTAACTGAGCAGGTAATCCGCTATAAGCATCCTGAAAACCAGCAAGGTCCCGACTACATTACCAGAAGAGATAAAGCTTTACTCATTTTCAAAGAAAATGGTGATTATCTTCTACCCCAGAAGGAATCTGCTGATTGGGTAAGCGGCGCGAGCGAAACTAACCATAAAATCATCACGAAATCAGACGAAGTATTAGCGGCTGAATTTCTTGAAGTAGAGGGAGTGAATATAAAGTACCAAATCAATCAGCAAACCAATGAATTGCCTACGGAAGAGGTGCTTCTAGTAATCTATAAAGATGGGCGACACGAACTATATGATTCCCCAGATAAAGTTGCCAATGGCTTATCTCAGGTTGGTGCCCAAATGAGTGAAGTTGCTAGTAACGGTGGTCAGGCTGCGGTTAGTGAACCATCTACGGCTGAATCTTTGATAAATGAGCCTGCGGATGATATGATTGATTTAACCGAAGAGCAAAAAGCGCACTTTGAGGAGATGGCCGAAGTAAAAGCCAATGACTTTGGGAAATATCTTCGGATAATTTCTAATAAAAAAGAAGATGAAGAAGACAAACTCTACGCGATTGAAGCAGCCGTAAAACTGTTCATCGATGACTCGGTGAAGATTACGGTTTCATCCGTTAACCGAGAGGAAAAACGGCAGTTTATCGTGCCTGAATACCTCGATCGTCTCCGAATGCTTCCCTACGATAAAGTAGAGCTGATCTGGATGCGGGCACAATTGGTGAGTCGGCTGCGTCCGGGTCAAGACGGAAAATACTACGGGGTGATTGCGGCCCAGCAGCTCTTCCGAGGCTACATAGATAATAAAATTCAGTATCAGGACGTGACGGATAAAAATATTGAAGTAGTGCTCGCACGCTACGAGGTGTTTGACGAAGGGGTCAAAAAACAGAAGTGGGATGTGTTTTTATCTGATATAGGAGTACAGCAAACCCGGGAAAAATGATGATTGGTAAATACGTCTCTCTCTGCTTCTCTCTCCTTCTGCTATCCCGAATTTCGGTAGCTCAAGATATTCTCTTTCCTTATCAGGAGAATTTTGCCTGGCAGGTCAAGCAAATTGATGAGTTCATGGATCGCTTCAATAATTCAGATTACACTCCCATTCGTCGGTACTTACGGGATGAGTACGATATGGATGAAGTAAGCCGATTAGATTTGGTTCGTAGCCTGTTTAACATGGAAAAGCAGGATTGGAACCAGAAAGACGTTATACAGTTTTTGGGCCAGATCAATGACTCGTTACCCCCGCCGTATCTGGACTTTTATGACCGTGATTGGTTTGCTGAGTTGGACTGTACGGGTAAGTATCAGAACCAGCAAGTAGACTTTATCCTGGTTTTATCCCTTCAGGTAGATGAAAAAACGAAAGCCTCTCGTTGGATTATCAATAGTGTGCAGGGTGACTTTTTGCCTAATGATACTACGATGACCTTTGGGGTAGATTCTACCTATGATGCTTCTAAAACCCTGAATCCGGCGAGCTTTGGCACCGATTTCATGGCATTGGTAGATGCTTTGAAAGATACTGCTAATCTGGAAAGCTACGTAGTGCCCCAGAATATTAACCGCCCGATGGTAGCGTTTTTAAACCAACTCCACCAGCGGGAACTCATTTTTAAGCAGGTAGATCATATTACCTACCATTTTCTTCAAATTGACAATTGGATATTTCAAGTACAGGACTTTCATCGGCAATCGACCAATTCTGGCTGGCTAATTAACTCGTTAATAGCCGTGAATGAAGAGGAGAAGAACAAATACCGAAGGCGAGTTCTGCATCTACACTAACCTATATTACTATGAATAGAATGAAGCTGGTCGGACTGATCATTGTGGGGCTTAGCTTGTGGGCAACAACTGCTTCAGCTCAAGCAACCGATACTCTCTCCGACGATGATATTTATGAGATGAAATCTAGTGCCGAGCGCACCTTGCAAGATTATGCATCAGCTATGCGGGAGTTAATTAATCCCCGAATTTCTAAAGCGTTTCGTGACCGTATGATTACTGAGTTTGTTACTCCAGGGAATCGACAAATATTCGTTGACTCTGCCTACGTGGTGTACGACTACGAGCAAAATCACTTGCCGCCGTTAGCTATGAAGGAGCGACCCATTCGCACCTACCTCAACGATTTTAACGTCTTTTTTCAGGGGGATAATAGTCAGGAACGTATGGGTATTTATTATTCCCTACGGACGATCCATGATCAAGAATTTGATGGAGAGAATTACTACATCATTCTTGATTTTGAGAGCCAGTATGGCGATCAATTGCCTCAGCCCCGCCGGGCTACTATGCAACTGGTGGAAATAAGTGGGCAATGGAAGGCATTGATTAGCTACGTGAAATTTAATTTGGAACTGGATAACCCAGATGATGAAGCCCCTTCGGCTTTAGAAGAGTTGGTTCCTCAGTGGAGGATGCTGGCTGATCAGGCCGATACGCTACTACAAAACGGTCAGTTGGCAGAAGCAAAAGTTTTGCTCGATTCATCTTTTTCCGTGAATCAGGAACCTCTTACCGCTCGACTTATGGGATTCTACTTTGAAGAGATAGACGAGCTTGATTCGGCTATCAGTCGCTACGAACAAAGTCTGGCACTCGGTCAGGAAATGGATTCTGAGTACCAAGATAGTGCTACCGAAATAAAGATAGAAGAGTTACAAGAAGTTCGTCAGGAACAGCTTCTGGCGCAGCAAAGGGCAGAAGAAGCCGCTAGAGAGATACCAGCCGTCACTTTTTCTGAAGTAGAGGGAGCGTATAAGCAAGGAAAAGAGTATACCATTAATTTGAGTGGTCGTAGCCCCGACCCACTTATGCTTCAACTCTATAAAAATGACGAATACATAACCACCCTAAGGGAAAACCTAACCAATGACTTTTACACTTGGAACGTACCCAAAACTGTGGAAAGAGGAAGTAATTATCAGCTTATGCTAAAGAAGCCGAATGCTCTAGCGGGGATAAAGAGTGGCACATTCAGTATTAAACGAAAAACCCCACTCGGAATTTACGTAGGCGCATCAGTGGGGGTAGGGGCAGCTCTCTACTTTATACTGCGAGATAATGGTACTGATGATCCGGAAGAGCCAGAAACCCAGAATCCTATCCCAGCTTATGATCGAACTCCCCAATAAGTGAATAAAATGAAATGATTATGAAGAAGATACTCAACCTCACCTATACGATTCTTCTGGCATTAGCTTTATTACCCTTTAGTGGATATGGCCAGGAGATTGAACGCAGTGAACAGATATTTGAAAATGAAGGAGGCAATCGGGAAGACGAAATTACCGACGTAATTACCGACAGCCAAGGTAATGTCTACATTGCTGGTTGGTTTAGCGGTACGATTAGCCTTGACCCCGACGGCTCAGCCGCTGGAAAGCTAACATCGACCAATAATAGTGTGGATATGTACGTAGCAAAGTACAATGCTGATGGTGGTTTTTTAGGGGCTAATAATATAGATTTCAATGACTTAGAAGATAGAGCAAATGGTATAACGCTAAGCAATGATGAAACGCGTCTTTATGTGGTGGGGCAGGTGGAAGCCGCAGCAGATAATAACCAGGTATATGTAGCCGCTCTTTCAGCTGCTAATTTACAGTTCCAACAGAGTTTTATATCAAACGCCGCTGGTGATGAACGGGGGCAAAGCGTCAGTGTACATAGTAATGGTAATGTCTACATTACCGGATATTATGAGACATCCTTTTCTATGGGAGCGGTCAGTGGCAATAGTACCCAAGGATTGTTCGTGGTAGTACTGAATGGAGCTTTAAGTAATGTACTTCGGGGGCGAACCGCTACTGGAACCGCTCGGGTTCGTTGTGGTGGTTTAGATATCGATGGTAATGGTAACGCTTACGTTACCGGTGAATTTAACAACACGCTTACCTTCCCAGGAAGTGGTAGTCGCACTAGCAATGGCGATAGTGATATTTTCTTCGCTAAATATAATGTGACCAATAATAACTTTGAGATGGTTACTCAAGTGGGAGGAAGCAGTAATGACCGCTCCCGTAGTATAGCTCTGGGTAATAACTCACTGTATATCACCGGAGATTTTCGTGGTTCTACGAACTTTAATCCAAGCGGAGGAGGTGGAGAAAGTAATCTGACGGCTGCTTCAGAGTACGATTTTTTTGTGGCCCGCTACTCATTAAATGGCGAATTTCAGAATATTTACCAGGTAGGGGGAACCGGAAGCCGTAGCTTTGAGCAAGGGAACGATGTGTTTTTCCGAAATGGAAAAGTGTATGTAACGGGTCGGGTTACAGTTACATCTAGAGATGAGGGCGATAACCGATTCTTTCAAGGAGGAGGAGGGAATAGCGAGTCGGATGCCTTCCTGGCAATTTTTGATAATGATCTTAATAATCCTGAGTTTGTAAATCGTTTCGGAAGTACCAATCTAGATTTTGGTAACGCAGTAACTGCTACTTCCGACGAAAAGATATATGTGGGTGGTTTTGCCAATTGGGCCAGGTCTAATGGCGGAGATTTACTTGATAATACGAAAGATAGCTACCTAGTAAAATTTGCGGAGGAGGAAGAAGAAGTTCCTGACCCGGAATTTACAGTCAACGAAAAATTAAGCTCCCAATTACTAGAATCTGTCACACTAGGCGGGCGGGATGCTATTCTGACAGACTTTGATACTGATGGTGATATGGACTTGGCAGTAGCGTTTAAGCTGGGAAGTTCAGTTCGTTGGTATCGGAATAATAATGGTACCTTCTCAACGGGTATACCTCTGCAGAATAATTTAGAAAACCCGCGTACTCTGAGCAGTGCTGATTTTGACGGCACTAATGGCCCCGATATTGTGCTGGCTGATGACGATAACGATGGTAGCGAACTAAGAAGATATCGAAATTCAGGTAACGGGAACCGATTTGCTGGCTCAGATCAGATAACTAACGATTTTGGTGGAAGCAGTGATGTTCATGCCGGGGATATTGACCTCGACGGAAGTTCGGACATTATCCTGACTAATTTCTTCACCAAGAACATTGTTTTTTTTAAAAACTCTGGAGGCAATTTCCCTTCACCTACCACTACAATTAATACTGTAGGTCGTCCCAGGGTAATTGCAGTAGGTGACATAGACAAGGATGCCAATGGTCTACCTGACTTGGTAGTGGTCTTCAAAGATGATATTGATACCCCAGCCAATGAGGATGCTGTCCTGTGGTATCGAAATACGGGTAATGGTAATTTTACCAACTCAGTAGAAGTTGCTAATGCTAGCGAAGTTAGTAATCCCCGAGGAGTAGCTATTGCTGATTTTGACGGAGATAAAGATTTAGATGTAGTGGCAGTCTCAAATGATGGGGGAAATGTGACCATATTTCTGAATCAAGGCGAAGGGGTTTTTGCTAATCCTCAAAATATTGGTACAGCCGCAAAACCTTTCACGGTTGACGTAACTGATTTAGATGGGGACGGAGATATTGATATTCTAGTAGGTTCAGAAAATGATGGAGGAAGCTCAGATCAGGGGACAATTACCTGGTTTAAGAATAATGGCAATAACTCTTTTTCCCGAGAAAATCTAGTAACAGTTGCTAAGGCGCAACCCAACTCTATTGTATCGGAGGATATTGATAATGATGGTGATCAAGATCTAGTTATTGCGTTTGGGGAAGATGGTGAGTTTGAAGCTGCCGAAGCCAATGTGTTACTAGCCCTTACTAATAAGGTTCAAAGCTCTCCAGCACCAGTAATTCTTGAGCGCAATGCTGACCAAGGTAATCCAGGTGATCTTATTCAGATCTACGGCGGTAACTTTGGGTCAATTATTGGTACTGCCCGGGTATTCTTCGGGGAAAGTGAGGCAGTGGTCGAGAAAGTATTTGAGGAAGGAACTCAATTGAGAGTACGAATCCCAAACATTGAAGATGATCTTTATGATATCATTGTTCGCTTGCCCAATAACGAAACAGCGGTTTCTCAAGATTTTCGGGTTGGTGAGGAAGTTGTTCCCGCTATCACTCAAGTCAGCCCTCTAGAAGATGTAGTGGAGGGTACCGAGGTCATCATTCAGGGAGTGGGTTTTGGTAATAACCCTACCGTAAAAATTGGAGAAACTATGGTAGAGGTTGATAGCATCAATACTGAAGGTAATTTTATTCGTATTATTATTCCCGAAATTTCGGCAGGAGAATACGATGTGAAAGTAACTCCTGAGGGCGGTACCGAACTCATATTTGAAAACAAAATAACCATAATTGAACCAGAAGACCCTTTTATTAGTCAAGTGGAACCGTTGCAAGATGTAACTCCTGGTACAGAGGTTATTATTCAGGGCTTTGGTTTTGGGAGTAATCCTACCGTAAAAATTGGGGAAACTACGGTTAACGTAAATAGTATCAATACTGAAGGTACTACTATCCGAATAACAGTACCTGATATTCCGGTAGGAGAGTATGAGGTAAAGGTAACCCCGGATGGCGGGACAGAACTTGTGTTTGAAAACAAAATAGTGATTGTTGAACCAGATCCAGATGAGCCTGCGGTGAGTAGCGTAACTCCTAAGCAAGGGCTAATTGGTTCTGAGGTTACCATAACAGGTACTCAGCTAGGCGAGGTAGATGTGCTATTTGATGGTTTAGGAGTAACACCTACTGAACAGACAGCGACTAGAATTGTGTTTCTAGTACCCAATACAGCTGTTATAGGACAAACCTATTCTATCAGTATTGCTTTTGGTGAAACTATTTTGCCAATAGCTGATTTTGAAGTAGTTGAAATAGCAGATACTACTCCACCTGAGATTACCCCCGGTACAATAGCTACTATCTACCGAGATAATGATGAAATTACATTTACGGTGACGGTTACTGATGAAGGATCTGGAGTAGATCCACAATCAGTAAAATTGCGCTACCGAAGGCTGGGAGGTCAGAACTTTACAGAGCAAGCGATGACCGATCAGGGTGATGGTAATTTTAGCATTACTATATCATCTGCCGATCTAACTACGCTTTTTGGTAGCAACGCAGTGGGAGTAGAATATCAATTCACCGCTGCTGATCAGGCCGGAAATACGACAGAAACAGAGCTGAAGGTAATTAACCGTGAGTTTACCTCACTCAACCTGCTTAGGGTAAGGGCGATTGCTAACCCTGTTGATCCCCAACAATCTGATTATCAGATGATTGGAATTCCTCTTCAATCCCAACCAGTGACTACGCAATTTAATGAAGAAGGACTGGGTGCGTTTAAAAGTGATAATACTGGAAATTGGACGCTGTATCGGTACAACTCGACGAGTCAAGAATATCAGCAATTCCAGAGTAGTGGATTTAACAACTTTGAACCAGGAGTAGGATATATGTTTGCCTTCCGTAATTTTTCGGGCGCCATTGATCTTAGTGGACAAACAGTGGCACTTACTGATAATGCTTTTCCAATCACCATTAACCCAGGATTTACCTTAATTAGCAATCCTTATCTGGTTGATATTGATTGGGCTGAAGTTGTTCAATACAATATTAATGAAGGTACTATCAGTGAAGGAGCAGTAAAAACGGAGTTAGTAAAGTGGAAACATAGCCAAAATGAGTTTACTCGCGAAACAGGATTACAGTCGTTTGAAGGAGCATTTGTAGAGGCTACTGGAATTACTAATTCGGTGACTTTACAGATTCCTATTACGGTGACTGCCCGCTTGGATGCAGGAGCAAGAAAAGATTCGTTCGGTCAAGATTTGAGCTCTAATGCGTGGTTTATTCCTCTCACGCTCAAATCAAAGAGTAAATCATATAAATTAGGTGGAATAGGGATGCACCCGGATGCTAGAATTACTGGAGACCGATTTGATGCATTGACTCCGCCTCGCTTTATCGAGTATTTGGATATGAGTTTTCCGGCGCGGGGTAATCTGAAACTACCGTTTACCAAAGATATAGTTCCTATCCAAAACTCATTTGTGTGGGATTTTGAAGTAGCCGTTTCTGATGGTTCGTCGGTCACACTGACGTGGGATAATACTCGGTTCGGTAATAGTGATTATCAACTGGTATTGCTCGATGTGGAAAGTTTATTAACAACTGATCTTCGTACTACTTCCAGCTACCAGTTCACTGCGAACCGAAGCCGAAAGTTTCAGCTATTCTACGGAACCAGTCAGGATATTGAGGAAGCTATGCAGCCTAATCAGTTTCTAGTTGGGGCACCATATCCAAACCCTACGTCTTCTTCACTAGCTATTCCGGTTTCAGTCCCTGAGACTCGTGGAAATTCTGAAGTTCGTTTAAAAGTATTCAATGCGATGGGAAGACAGGTAGCTAATCAGACCAACTTATTTTCAGCTGGATATCATAATCTTCAGTGGAATGGTACTGATACTGAAGGTAAGTCGGTTCCTCCCGGACTATATATTTTCCAGGTGCAGCAAGGACTTGAACGCACGTTTAGCGGAAAATTCATCGTCCGATAGTCAGTGATAGGTTCTATTTGCCACTGTTAATTCAAGCGTATTAATCGTAAGCTTGCAGACCATTAATGGTGGTGGTAGATTGTCTACTTATCATGCCTAGTGGTAATAGGTGAATGTAAAAAAATGTATTTTACCTTAGTGTTAATGCTAAAAACTACATCTTACCAAAACCACTATGAAAACTGAGAAGGAAAAGATGCTTGACGGCGAGTTGTACGATCCGATAGATCAGCAGCTTTCTGACGAAAGAACTCGTACCCGATTGCTCATCAAAGACTTAAATGACACTAGAGAGGATCAGGTAGAAGAACGATCCCATATTATAAGAAAATTAATTCCTAATGCTGGAGTAGATTTGTGGCTGCAACCCCCATTCTACTGCGACTACGGAAGTAATATGGAGGTAGGCGACAAAGTATTTTTCAATTTCAACTGTGTGGTTTTAGATGTAACCTACGTTAAGATTGGTAGTCGCACCTTGTTTGGGCCTAATGTTCAAATCTATACTGCTACACATCCATTAAATCATGAAGAGCGAGCTTCTGGACTGGAGTTTGCAAAACCTATTTTAATTGGAGAAGATGTTTGGGTAGGTGGAAGTGCTATTATCTGTCCGGGCGTTACTATTGGCGATCGTGCTGTCATTGGGGCAGGTAGTGTGGTAACGAGAGATATTTCATCTGACGTATTTGCGGCGGGTAACCCTTGTAAAGTGATTCGTCACTTAGTCCCGAGTGAATAACAGGCAACTGTTACTAATCAGCTTTCTTTATCTGGGAAGCAAGTAAGTATAGCACGGCCATACGTACTGCTACGCCGTTCTCAACTTGGTCGAGAATAATTGCTTGGTCAGAATCAGCTACATCACTATTCAACTCTACCCCTCGATTAATAGGACCGGGATGCATAATGGTGATTGATTTATTTAGGCTATCCAGTAACTTCTTGTTTACCCCGTAGTATAGAGAGTATTCTCGTAGCGAAGGAAAATATTTCACCTGTTGCCGTTCCAATTGAATCCGGAGAATATTGGCAACATCGCACCATTCCAGAGCTTCGCGTAAATCTAGCGAGGCCTGAATACCTAGCTGGGTAATATACTTGGGAAGTAAAGTAGCTGGGCCGCAAACCATCACCTCAGCTCCCAATTTCTGAAGGGCGAAGATATTAGAAAGGGCAACCCTCGAGTGCATAATATCACCAATAATAGCTACTTTCTTGCCCGCCACTGACCCGAATTTTTCGTAGATAGAATAGGTATCTAGTAGGGCTTGAGTAGGATGTTCATGCGTGCCATCGCCCGCATTAATTACATTGGCATCAATGTGTTTAGCAAGAAAATGCGGAGCACCCGGACTGGCGTGACGCATCACCACCATATCGACCTTCATAGCCAAAATATTGTTGACTGTATCTAGCAGTGTTTCTCCCTTTTTTACCGAGCTAGACGAAGAAGAAAAGTTTACTACATCGGCAGAAAGACGTTTTTCGGCCAACTCAAATGAAAGCCGAGTGCGGGTTGAGTTCTCAAAAAAAACATTAGCGATGGTAACATCTCGTAGTGAAGGCACTTTCTTGATGGGGCGATTCAGCACATCTTTGAACTCATCGGCAGTTGAGAAAATAAGCTGAATCTCTTCAGCAGACAAGTCTTTAATACCTAGTAAATGAGGACTGCGTAGCGTTTGAGTGGTTTCGGTAGCCATTGATTATGTTGTCGCTTTAGAAGTTATCCAAACTCCATCTTCTTCATTTTGCTCTTCCCATTCTACCAGTACTCGCTGAGAATCAATCGTATTAACGGCGCGACCTACGTAGTCGGGTTCAATCGGGAGGTGACGAGTATATTTACGGTCAATGAGTACCATTAGCTCAACCTTACGGGGGCGCCCAAAAGTGACCATTGCATCTAAGGCCGCTCGCACCGAACGTCCAGTATACAGTACGTCATCTAGCAGAATCACATTTTTATCTTCTACTAAGAATGGGACTTCGGTTTTGTTAGGTGTGAGTGGAGAGTCCCGGCGCCGGAAATCATCCCGGTGGAAGGTGGTATCCAGATAACCTTTATTTACTTTCTTGTCGAGAATCTTCTCTAGCCGCCGCTGAATACGGTCAGCAAAGTAAATGCCCCGGGGTTGTAAACCCAGTAAAACGGTGGTCTCAAAATCGTGGTGGTTCTCAATAAGCTGATGGCACAGTCGGTGCAGCATCACATCGAGCAACTGGGTATGGATAATACATTTGCGGTCTTGCATTCGGTATAACCCTTTATCGGGCAAGTTACTAGATTTTCAGTAACTGGGGAAAGAATGATGATGGAATTACGTAAATCCTTTTAGTTTAGAGAGCAGGATCTCAAGCTTCTTGTGATAGTGTATTAACTAAAGGGTGGGTAAAACAGTCAGCAGCAATCTCGAAAACATCACTGGGCTGAGTTTGGATTTGGTCGGCAAAACTCAAAACTGAAGTACCAAAGAAGTGAATGTGAACATCGCCTGGTTGGCGAAAAAGGTTATACTTGAAATGGTGATATTCAAGATTCTCTAGATTATGGCTCATATGGTCCTCTCCGGTTAAAAATACTTTTTCCCAGATCGTTTTTTTGTCTCTGACAATTTTGCTGGTTCCGGCGATTTTGCTGGGTAATTCACCCAGCAGCAATTCGGGACCATAGGCACATTTTCTGAGTTTGGAGTGAGCTAAGTAGAGATAATTTATCTTTTCCATTTTGTGATCAGAAAACTCATTACCCAGAGCAAACCCGATACGCTGAGGTTCGCCGTTTTCTTTAATGATATACAGTCCGGCAATCTCAGGTTCTTCACCACCATCAAGCGCAAAGGAGGGGGAACGAAGCGGATGCCCCGGAGGTACAACCATTAGACCATTTCCTTTGTAAAACCACTCAGGCTGTAGACCTGGCTTTGCGCCCGTCATCTTCCCGTTTTCTAGCCCCATCTTGAACATCTTCATTGAATCGGTCAGCTCAGACTCGGCAGTGTTGTGCATCGCATTACGAGAAGCAGCACTTCCTAAATGAGTTAATCCGGTGCCAGTAATCCAGGTATGATATGGGTCAGGGTGGGTGAGAGGTGGTAGTAAACGCTTTCTATCAGCGATCTCCTGGTAGCTAAATGTGGTTTCTGAAGTATATTGCTCAATGACCTGAGCCAAATCAAGTTGTTCTTCCCAAGTTTTTTTTACTAACTGATAGGTACTATTAATCTGTTTGAGTGGGGTTACAGTATTCTCTTGTACTACGCCAACGGCAGGCTGGGAGTTGGTAGTTAAGAATTGAATGATTTTCATAGTTGGTCTTTTATAGTTCAAGGCTCTAGTAATCTTACGGTAGGTTCTTCCACAATAGCTGCGGGTCGCACTTGATCGCCGTCTTGGTGCAAATCTCCTAAATGCTGACGGGCATAAATAGCTAGGTGTTCAAGTTGAGCTACAATTTCGGGTTGTTCTGAAGCTAAATTGTGCTGCTCCTGTCGATCCTCCTCCAAGTTGTAAAGTTCGGCAGTTCTCCCTTCCTTAAAGCCAGGGAAATGATTACTCTGATAAGTGCTATCCAAGGCCAAGTGTAATTTCCATTTTCCGGTACGAACGGCCTGTAACTGTGCTTTCTGATAATAGAAAAATGCTGTGTAAGGTGAGGTGGTATTTTTGTTGAGTAGCAGAGATTGTATAGAAAAGCCATCAATAGTACGGTCATCGGGTAGCTTAGTATCCGTCCATTGAGCAATGGTAGGTAAAATATCTAAGGTGCTCGACATTTCAGTAATTACCTGTCCGGTAGGAACAAAACCTTTCCACTGCATGATACAGGGCACGCGCATTCCACCCTCCCAAGTACTCCCTTTCCAACCTCTCAGATCTCCATTGCTACCACCCCAGCGTGAAGCAGCTCCATTATCCGAAGTAAAAATTACTAGAGTATTTTCTTCCAGTCCCTGTGTTTTTAGTTCAGCTAAGATCTGCCCGGTCGACCAATCCAGTTCCTCTACCGCATCCCCGTAAATACCATTCGCTGATTTTCCCCGGAAATCATCGCTAGCGTGCAGGGGATTGTGAGTCATAGCGTGCGGGAGATAAATAAAGAACGGTTGTTTAGAGTGATCACGAATAAAACTAATAGCCTCTTGGGTGTAACGCTTAGTAAGCGTATTTTGATCAACGGGAGCTTCAATTACTTGCTCATCTCGCATCAACGGTAGTGGTACAAAATCACGGTTCATATCGTTACTGTATGGTATTCCAAAGTAAGTATCGAACCCCTGACGAGTTGGGAGAAACTCCGGTTGATCGCCCAAGTGCCATTTTCCAATACAAGCCGTAGCATATCCCTGCTCTTTCAGCATTTCGGCTATAGTAATCTCATTTGGGTTCAGCCCTTTCTTAGCCCGAGGAAAGAGAACTTGAGTACCAACACTATCCGGATGACGGGCATTTATGTGCATATCTACTCGGCGGGGATAACAGCCCGTGAGTAAACTAGATCGGGAAGGAGTGCAAACTCCGCTGGTAACGTAGAAGTCAGTGAATAAAGCACCATCGGCTGCCATCTGGTCGAGATGGGGAGTACGGTGTACAGTAGACCCGTAAACTGCTAGATCACCATAGCCTAGATCGTCACAAAAAATCAGAATAATATTGGGCTGAGGTGATTGAGCTGCGGTTGAAGTAGTAGGTAGCAAAAGTGCTGTAAAAAGGAATAGTAGGGTTGTCATGAATAATACTGATTATTAAGAGTAGTAAGGTAGTATTTTTTACAGAATTGACGTAAGTTCAAGCAACTACAAAATTTTCAGCTATGCCTTCCTATGATACGCTAGTAGAAGCGATTAATGATTTGAAAAAACGTGGTTTTGACCACGATTTTAACCTAGAACAAGATCGTTTGTACTGTAAACAGCTAAAGATGCATTATCGACCTAAGGAGTTTATGATTACCGAAGTTCATCGCTTCGAGGGCATGAGTGACCCCGATGATAATTCAGTGCTTTATGCCATAGAAACCAGTAATCACGATAAAGGAGTGCTAGTTGACGCTTACGGTACCTATTCTGAGGCTCTTTCGGATGAAATGCTGGCTAAGCTCAAAGCAAGCTATCAACAATAGAAGAGTCCTTCTTTGAAACGGAAAGACTTAACCCAGGGATCAGTACCCCGTACCCTGTACCAACTCACTTTGCCCATGGTGGTAGGAGTATTGAGTATGGTAGCCTTCAATTTAGTAGACACCTATTTTATTGGTAAACTAGGGAAAAATGAGCTGGCTGCGCTGAGCTTTACCTTTCCGGTAATTATGGTGATCTTCAGCCTAGTGCAAGGTATTGGAATTGGCGCCACTGCTCTTATTTCCCGCTCTTTTGGAGCCAACAATTTAGCTAAAGCGGCCCGGGAAACAACGGATAGTTTGTTCCTGGCATTATTACTGGTACTTATATCCGTTGTAATCGGACTGCTTACTATTGAGCCACTATTCTCTGTTCTAGGAGCTACTCCCGAAGTTCTCCCTTTGGTGCGGGAGTATATGGAGATATGGTATTTCACTATTCTGTTCGTGATTGTCCCTTTTGTTGGTAATAGCGCAATTCGCGCTACGGGCGATACGCTAACCCCCAGCTACATTATGGTGTTTGCCGTGTTAATCAATGCTCTACTCGATCCGCTATTAATTTTTGGCTGGGGATCTATTCCTGCTTTGGGTCTGCAGGGAGCGGCCTTAGCTACAGCCATCTCGAGAGGGTTTACCATGATTGTCTCTCTCTATATTTTACGGTACCGCGAGCGGCTCATCACCTTTGTAATTCCTTCTCGGCAGGTGTTGTTCGGGTGCTGGCGAGCTATTCTTTACATTGGTTTGCCTACCGGAGTTTCTCGGATGATTGCCCCAGTAGCCGTGGGTGGAGTTACAGCTTTAATGGCTACTTACGGTGCTGATGCCGTAGCTGCATTTGGAGTAGGCAGTCGGGTTGAGATATTGGGCATGAGTGTGTTTTTTGCCCTTTCAGCCGCTATTGCTCCCTTCATTGGTCAAAATCTGGGGCAAAAGAAGTGGGACAGAATTCAGCAAGCTATTAATCAGAGTAATGGCTTCTCGCTACTTTGGGGCGGACTAGCGGCTCTTGTGCTATGGCTGTTATCAGCCCCAATTGCAGGGGTTTTCACCGATAGTCCTGAAGTAGCTTCCATTGTTACAATCTATCTCTCCATTGTACCGATTAGCTTTGGGTTCCAAGGAGTTTATCTAATTGGTAGTGCTAGTCTTAATACTATAGGTAAACCCTTACCAGCCTTTGTTATATCTCTAACCCAGATGTTTATCTTTTACCTACCACTCGCCTATTTGGGAGCTAACATCGGCGGGACTTCTGGAGCTTTTGTTGGAATTGCCTTGAGTTACTTCCTCGGAGCACTGGTTTTCTTTTTCTATCTCCGAAGGTTAATCGAGCGTAATAGTCGCCAATAGTCGTATTCTAATGGCTATAGTCAGTTAGTTAAGTCTTACTTAACTGATATTTTCTTTGTATTATACAATGTGCATATTGGTAATATGTATTTTTGTATAGTATTTCTATCCTATAGGATAGCAAGGGTTTGAAAAGAAAAAAATAGCTAAGCAGTTAAGCAGGAGAGATAAATGTTGGGCTGCGCCACATTATGGGACATATCAACCAAGGGGTCAATTTTTGACTATTTTAATCATATAGCAATTTATAAATACATACTCAAGTAATTAAACTTCAATAAAACGAGATTTGTTCAAAAAAAATATAAATACAAATAAAATATTACATTTTGGAACTAAATGTGAATTGTTATTTCTGAATAGAAAGAAGAAGCGTTTGATAACTTATGGTAAAAAATCCTTAATATGAAATAGTTAAATTCGTTAATTATTTCGCATAATAATAATTGTATTGACATATGTATTACAGATGTAAGTAAATAACATATTGAGACTATTTTTCGCATGGTTCATCAATTAGGTTTGCAAAAGTACACAGCGACTAGACTTTTATTTTTCAGTATTAATTTTTTTCTCTCGATTGCTTGAGAGTACTAATACAACAACTTTCCAATCTACTCTTGAACGGTATTGCCTCTCTTTGAAAGTGATGCCGAATGGTTATAGACCCATTTTTTAAAGGGTTACGGACTTATATTTTATTTAGTAAACTTCTAAACTACCTGGATTATGCTAAACTCTACTGCCTCATCACAAGGCCTTCCTGTATCTTCTGCATCTGGTTCAGATCCTTCCTCACCAAATCATTCTAGCGATCCCATTGCCATTGTCGGCATTGGGTGCCGCTTTCCCGGTGATGTGAACAGTCCCGATGCTTTTTGGCAATTGCTCTCCAATGGAAAAAATGCTATTACTGATGTTCCAACTGATCGTTGGAATCTCGCGAAATTTTACGATCCAGATGTAAACAAAGCTGGTAAGATCAAAAATAGAAAGGGCGGATTCATCAAAGATGTGGATCACTTTGATCCTGAATTCTTTAGTATTTTTCCAGCAGAAGCTCAGCGGATAGACCCACAGCAGCGATTGCTGTTAGAGGTAACATATCAAGCATTGGAAGATGCTGGAATGAGACTGGAGGATGTTTCTGGTGAGAAGGTGGGTGTGTACACCGGACTTTTCATGAGTGACTACTGGGATATTCAATCTTCTAGTGAACAGCGTGAAAGTGTGAGCCCTCACGTGGCAATGGGTGCTTCTCGTACTGGAGCGGCTAATCGGGTGTCTTATGTTTTCAATCTTAAAGGTCCTAGCTTAACCCTAGATACAGCTTGTTCATCATCCTTGGTGGGGGTTCATTTGGCTTGTCAGAGTATTTGGACAGGAGAGAGCAAGATGGCTCTAGCAGGTGGAGTAAATGTGATGCTTCGCCCGGAGTCGTCTATTATCATGTCAAAAGGAAACTTCCTATCGCCAGATGGCTACTGTAAGACTTATGATAGTCGGGCTAATGGCTATGTTCGTAGTGAGGGTTGTGGCGTGGTGGTACTGAAGCCATTGTCTCAAGCTTTAGAAGACAAAGATTCTGTTTATGCGGTTATTCTTGGTTCGGCTGTCAATCAGGATGGACATACCGAAGATGGGTTTACTGTGCCGAGCCTTACTTCGCAGGTTGACATGCTGAAAACAGCTTACAAGAAGGCGGGCGTAGATCCTAAAGAAGTTGCCTATATAGAAGCGCACGGAACAGGAACGCCGGTGGGAGATCCCATTGAAACTAATGCCTTTGGTGAAGTAATTGGAAAAGATAGAACAGAGGAGCAAAAGTGTTTAGTAGGTTCGGTGAAGACCAATATTGGGCATACCGAAGCAGCTGCTGGAGTAGCTGGGTTAATCAAACTGGCGTTAGTCCTTAAAAATGGTAAGGTTCCCCAAAACCTACACTTCGAGACTCCCAACCCTAAGATTCCATTTGACCAGTATCGTCTGAAGGTACCTACGGAGCTTACTGAATTAGCGAGCGATAATAAGCCGTTGATCGGTGGGGTTAATTCTTTTGGGGCCGGTGGTACCAATGCTCACGTTGTATTGAGGTCTTTTAATTCTCAAGAAGTCCACTCATCGGATAGTCGGCAAGAAGTAGAGTCATCAGAGGTAGATCTATTTACGGTCTCGGCTCAAAGTAAAGAAGCACTGAGAGACAACGTGACTCGTTACATAGAGTTTCTAGAGAGTACTACGAGCTCTTTAGCTGATATTTGCTACACTACAGGTGCTCGTCGTTCGGTATTAGATTATCGTTTATCCGTGGCTTGCCGAACGAAGACCGAACTTAAAGAGAAACTAACAGCCTTTTTAGAAGATGAAACTCGAGCTGGAATGTATTTCCAGAAGGCTAAAAGAGATCACAAGCCTAAGCTTGGCTTTATTTTTTCTGGCCAGGGGCCTCAGTGGTTCGCTATGGGGCAAGAACTTCTGGAGTCTTCGCCGATTTTTCGCGAGGTGGTAGAGCGAATCGATCGGCACTTTCGCAAATTAGCCCATTGGTCGCTATTAGAAGAAATGACTCGTGATGAAAAGACATCTCGAGTTAGCGAAACGCGAATCGCCCAGCCCGCGATTATGGCTGTGCAAATCGGTCTTACTGAAATATGGAAGTCTTGGGGAGTAACTCCTGAAGGTTGCGTAGGTCATTCTATAGGAGAAGTGGCCGCTGCATATACTAGTGGTGCCCTTACACTAGAGGAAGCAGTTGAGGTAATTTACCACCGTAGCCGAGGACAACATCGGGCAACCGATAAGGGAAAAATGCTAGCCGCTGCACTAACGGTAGAGGAAGCTCGAGAAGCAATTGCAGGGGTAGAGGACGTAGTTTCCATTGCAGCGATTAATGGTCCAGCGATGCTAACCCTATCGGGCGATGCTGAACCGCTGGAGCGAATTGCTGAGCAATTGGAGAAAAAAGACATATTTCATCGCTTCTTGCGAGTAAATGTGCCTTTCCATAGCCACCATATGGAGCCACTCAAGGAAGAGTTGATTGAGTCACTATCGCACTTAGTAACTGGTCGGGCACAAATTCCACTATATTCTACGGTGACTGGAAAGCAAGAAGATGGGTTACACTTGGTTAGTGAGTATTGGTATCAGAATGTGCGTGAGCCAGTTTACTTTACAGATGCTTTAGCCCAGATGGCCGATGACGGCTTTGATACGTTTATTGAGATTGCACCTCATCCGGTACTGACGATCGGTGCCAGTGACCTATTAAAGTCAAAAAATATTAAGAATGCGTTTATCGTTCCGTCACTTCGGCGTAAAGAAGATGAGGCATTGATAATGAAAGGCTCGTTGGGTATGTTGTATACCCAGGGGTACTCAATCAACTGGCTAGAGTTGATGAAAGATTGTAATGCAATTAAATTACCAGCTTATGCATGGCAACATCAGCGCTACTGGTTTGAGATGGATACTTCCGGAAAAGATCGTACAGAGGCTCCGCTGCATCCATTCTTGGCTCAAGAAACAGTTTCTTCAGTCAATACTAACCACCGAATCTGGGAGGTTTCACTTGGTACTAACCTATTTCCGTATTTGCAAGATCACAAGGTAGACGGGACTATTGTCTTCCCGGGTACTGGGCATCTGGAGATTGCGCTGTCGGCTGGTAAGCACTCTTTTAATACCTCTGATAATATTTGTTTGGAGGACATTCACTTCGACAAAGCCTTTTTCTTGCCAGAAGATGGACAGAAGCTGAAAGCCCGACTAGAAATCACAAGTGAAGAAGGCGAGTATTGCCTCTACAGTCGGGAAAATGAAGCTAGTGATTGGACACGACACTCTTGGGGGAAAATCAACCGATTTGACTCGATTCCTCGCCCCGATGCAGTGAAGGTAATGCCCCTGATAGATGCTGTAGAGAATAAGCTCTCCATACCGGACTTTTACGTTGGGTTGAAAGATGCAGGTCTGAACTACGGTGATGCATTTCGCCGCATTCAGAAGATATGGGTGAAGGGCAAAGAGATCCTATCGGCGGTTAGTCTAAGCCAACAAACTCTTCACGGATTGGATCAGTACACGATGCATCCTGCTCTACTAGATGCTTGTTTGCATACTATTTTTGCAGCTCGTGAAAATACAGAAGATAATCCGAGAGGTATTTATCTACCAGTACATATTCAACGCTATCAGGTCTTTGCACAACCCGAGGGGCAGGTTTGGACGTACGTGAATATCACTGAAGCAAGTGATGATTATCTTAAGGGTAATTACCAGATTTTAGATAAAGAAGGAAATCTAGTAGCTGTCATTGAAGGGTTGACTTGTAAGTATATTCAGGGTTCACGTGGCGAACATCAAAATAGCCTGTACGAAGGGCTTTTTGAGTATCGCTGGGAGCTCCTAGAGAATGAGGAAATTATCGAGAACAGCAGTGATCCTATCGATAACGATGCTTATTATTTGATTTTCTCTGACCAGCAAGGGGTGGCTAATAAAATGGTAGAACGGTTGCAGAATGAGGATATACCCTTTGTTCAAGTGTTGAAAGGTGCCACGTTTGAAGAAATACACAAAACGGTTTATCAGGTAGATCCGGTCAACGAAGTGCATGTTGAGCAATTATTTGATGCCCTTCAAGATCGTGGACTAACTGTGGGGCGCATGTTGTACCTGTGGGGAGTAGATGCGCTCTTGGCCGAAGGTGAAGGTAGCATTCACTTTGAAGATCAGCAGAATCAGTTGATAGAAAGCACGATGAATGTATTGAGAGTGGTTGATCAGAAGAATCTCAAGGCTAGCCTGATGATGGTTACGCAAAATGCTGATAGCGTGGCAGGCGACTCTCATGCAGTGAATTATACGCAAGCAGCTCTCTATGGTATGGGGCGAGTCTTGATAAATGAAAATCCTTATATTCCTGTACAGATCGTTGATGTGAGTCATAGTTTTGATGAGTATGAGCAGAATATAGTATTTACTGAGTTTGTCGAGAATAGAATTCCGCATACTGAATTAGCACTTCGTGGTTCACAAGTATTTTCTAGAATACTTCAAAAAGTAGATGAAAAATCAGCTAGTGATGAAACATCTCGTCAGGTAATGGCTACTGGGTTGGCTTTTGAGGCGAGTGATGATCGCAACGACGAGGAAAATAAAATCATTTTCAAAGAAGTCATTCAAACTGAACTGCTGGAAGATGAAGTGCTTATAGATGTACAAGCGACTAGCATCAACTATCAGGACGACTCGGAAGGTGCTAATCTGTATAGTCGCTCTTGCGTTGGAATTGTTCGGCAAGTTGGGAATAGTGTAACAGGCTTTGAAAAAAATGATACAGTAATTGCTTGGGGAGAACAAGCTCTAACCGGACGTTTTACTGCCAAAACAAATCAATTTATCAAAAAACCGAGTGGAATTACCAGTAGTCAGGCGGCTCATCTGGCGAGCGACTACGTGACTGCTTGGTATGCACTACAAGAACTTGCCCAAATCGAGAAGGAAGATTGGGTATTGATTCATACTCATCAGTGGGATGTGGCTCTGGCAGCTATCCAAGTAGCCCGTCATGTGGGTGCTAAGGTGATAGCAACTACAGCTAGTGAGGCTCGTAAGCAATTTTTGAGTAAGATAGCGGTTACCCATGTACTTGATGAGCAAAATACTAACTTTCAAACTCAGGTACTAGAGTTGACTAATGGCGTAGGAGTGCAAGCTGTTTTTAATACGTTGCCTTCTGATATTGGGGCAGTACGCAGTGTAAAAAGTCTAGCTTCTTTTGGTAGCTATCTAGAGATTAACCTTCACAGAAAGTCAGGTGGTAATCCCCTAAATCAGGCGGAAAATGTAGCGCAGTTCTTCGTTAACAGTGAGCACCTGATGCAGCAGAGGCCAGACAAGGTGCAAAAGATAATGCAGAAAATTGTAGCTCAGATAGAATCAGAAGAGTTAGCAGCCCCGATGGTTCAGTCGTATAGTGTATCTTCCTTAGCTGAAACTTTGGAAGAGTATGAGCGTCCAGATAGGATAAAGAGTCTAGGCGTTTCACTGCATAAAGATGAAATTACGGTTCAAGCACCTAACTCTTTAAAGCTATCGGCTCAGGCTACTTATCTAATTACCGGCGGTGCTAGCGGCTTCGGTCTGGAGATGGCCAAATGGCTCGTCTCGAAGGGAGCGAAGACATTAGTTTTGTTGAGCCGCAGTGGATATAAGTCTGACTATGATCGAGAAGTGGCAGCGAGTTTGCAGGCTCAGGGCGTGGATATCTACCCTTTTAAGTTGGATATCACAGACTTGGTGGATATGACGAAAGTGGTTGACTACATTCAACAACATTTGCCACCGCTAAGAGGTATTGTGCATAGTGCTGCCATGCTGGATGACCAGCCTATCGCTAAAATGAGTCATGAATTGTTTATGAAGGTATTCCGGCCAAAAGCCATCGGTGCATGGAATCTGCATGAATCTACCAAGGAAGTTCCGCTAGATTTCTTTCTGATGTTTTCTTCTATTTCAGCTGTTTTTGGATTCCCCGGACAAACCAACTATTCCGCAGCAAATAACTTCTTAGATAAACTAGCTGCCTATCGGCAATCTCAAGGTATGGCTGGTTCTGCTATCAACTTAGGAGTACTTGATGACTACGCTGGTATGTCGAAAGAGGGAGGACGTTTAATTCAAGCTTTAATTAATCAAGGCTGGGAACTACTGAGTCTGGATGAAGTGACCAGCATGATAGAGAATGTGCTGCTGCACAAGCCAGTATCCCGAATGGCCGCTTATCTGGATTGGGGAAGATTTAGAGATTTCTACTATAATTTAAAAGACGATTCGCGGTTTGCTCATTTAATGAAAGCCGAAGCAGAAGCAGCCAACCAAGGTGATCAGGGACTCGTAGATCAGCTTAAGTCAGCTTCTGAAGGGGATAAACATCAAATCTTGGAAGAAAAGCTAGCGGAAGCGCTGGCAAAAATTCTGGGAGTTTCTCGCGAGAAGATTGAGACCACAATCCCGATCACTCAAATCGGATTAGACTCATTAATGCTTAACCAACTCCGTAACTGGATACAACAAAAGCTAGAGATTAATTTTCCTTTGATGAAGATCGCCAAAGGGCCTAGCATCAATGAACTTTCCGTACAGCTCATTGATGATTTGAATGGGGAGAAAAAGGCAGTAGATGTATCTACCGATTCGTCAGGAATTGCCCAGGAAGAAGATATTGAAGTGTATAATGAGTGGCTTGTTCGTAAGAAAGATGTATCTCAGAGTGAGGTACAGTATCGTATCTTCTGTATTCACCCGGTGGGAGCAGGGGCTTCTATGTTTAGTCACTTTATCTACAACCCACCAAAAGGTGCAGAGGTATTAGCTTTCCAACTGCCAGGGCGGGAAAACCGTAGCGATTAACCTTAATATGAAGTGGTTTCGGTTCTGGTTCATGATTTGGCGGAGGCAATGGAACCCTTGTTGGATAAGCCTTTTGTTATCTTCGGTCATAGTTTTGGCGGTATGGTAGGGTACGAGCTGATCCGACATCTGAAAAAGAGCCGAGGTAAAAGTCCTGCTCGTCTTTTCATTTCTGGTACCATTGCTCCTCAGCTCACTAAAAAGTGGAAGGAACGAGATGTTATTAGTGAAACGGCTATCCTAGCTAACTCTGAAGAGCGTTTGCTTTCGCTGATGTCATATATTGATGATATTGAGTTCTTGAAAAAAATCCTGCCAGTAATGCGTAAGGACATGGCAATGATTATGAATTACGTGTATCAGCCAAATGGCAAACTGGAGATACCCATCACGGCTTTTGCAGCTAATAAAGATGAGGTGGTTTACCCGAACGAGGTAGAACAGTGGAAAGAGCAAACGCTTAATTCCTTTTCTTTAGAAGTATTAGAAGGCGATCACTGGTTCCTCAGTCGCAATCAAGACATAGTATCTCAGCGATTGTCAGAAGCTATTGAGCAAACTTCATCTTCTACTATATAACTAGATAGCATACTCAGAGAAAGTATTTGCTTTCTCTGAGTATCGTTTTTAAGCAATAGTATTTTCAACCATTTAATATACTTTTATTATGAATCTATTAAAGTTAGGAGTTAACCCTACCATGTCGCCCTATTTGCAGCGCAAAACAGTCCTCAATAACCAGATGGCAATTATGTGTTTCTGGATTGGGTTTATTTACGTGTTTTTTCTTTACGTCCATTATCCAGCATTGGCAATTTATCCTACGTTGCTGTTTATAATTTCAGCTTTTGTTTTGCTACTGAATCATCTGCGGTATGTACATCTTGCCCGATTTATCAATTCGTTTCAGATGATAACTCTGGCAACACTTTTTCATGCATCTATCATTCAACAAGGGCAGGATTTGTTAGTGTCATTCTTTTGTACTCAACTGGCTATGACTCTGATCCCCTGGGTACTCTATGACTGGAGAGAAAAAGGTACTATGCTGGTATCGTTAGCTATCTGCTACGGTTTAGTAATTAGTCAGCAATTGTTAAATGCCGCTATTGAAGTGCCAGTAGACGTTACGTTCTTTCGGGAAAGCTATTTAAATCCTATGACGTATGGTTGCGCGATCTTCATCCAAATTGCCTGTATACTTTGGCTGAAGTCTGATAAACCACAATCATCAGCTGTAGAAGATGAGGTGATCAATGCTGAAGTGGAGAAGGTATTAAACTAGCTAATGTGTCTACTAATACATCATTACCAAAGAAGCAGTCAGTTGAGTTACAGGCTGCTTCTTTTTTTAACACTAATCCTCGTGATTATGTGAAAACTATTCCCCTAGAGCGACCCGGCTGGGTCGGAAAAGCGTACTGGGGAGTATCCCAATTAAACTATATGTCTTTGTTAAAATATAAGCATACTTATCTTCATTCTGGTGAAGAGAAGATGTTTGCAAAATTCCGCTTTCAAAGACGAAAAGAGCAGTTTTTACGTGGGCGGTATGCTGCCAAAAGAGCACTTGCATTATCTATACCCTCAGTTAAGTCTAATGATATCGCTATAAAACCAGGCGTATTTCAGCAACCTATTGTGAGGTCGCCAATAGTTGATGGTTTGAGCGTGAGTATAGCACACTCCGGAAGCCGAGCCGATAGTCTATGGTTCCCGCGGGAACATCCTATGGCTATTGATGTAGAACTACTCCGATCAGATAACCCTGAGGCTATTCGTTCTCAGTTAACCAATAGAGAATATAGATTGAAGCAAAGGATAGGTGAGGATGATGTTTATTTTTTTACTCGACTATGGACAATTAAGGAAGCTCTCTCGAAAGTTTTAATGACCGGACTAACCACTTCACTAGCGATTTATGAAGTAGAAGACCTCATTAGGAGAGATGGTTTTGTTCAGGGTTCATTCACTCATTTTGAGCAATACCAAGCCGTTTCAATCGTGCATGATATGTATATGTGCTCCTTGGTATTACCTAAGAATACAAATTGCTTTTCGGTGAACTGGTGGCTACCTAAGTAATCCCTTACTATTTATAGGTGTTTTCACTTACCTCATCAGAAGTGTATTCAAGTTCACAAATGAGTGGTGTGAGCTGTGATAAGATAGGCTACTGAGCAAGATTATAATTAACTAGATATAATTTACTCATATTTAGTATAACCTTGCAAGTCAACAGGAAACGAAATTATTGATAAACAAGTAAATTTTTTAAACGTTACCAAATACTATTCTTGTAATAAGAAAAGAAACTCTGTTGTAATTAAATGTTAAAATATTGTAAAGTAGAAAAACGCACTGATAAGTATAAAATTTCATGCGCAGGAAGAGTATTTAGAAGAGATGATGAAAAACGTATATGAGTAGTAAGTTAGATTGCCTCTCTATATAACTTACATAGTACCATCGTCGCTAGTTTTGCTTTGAAATCATAGATACCTTTAGATTAATTTGTGAAAGAATCGACAACTTCAATTCCACAAATTAAGTACTATGTCTAGAGAATCGAATGCTACTGTTTCTACCTCTTTAATTTCTAGAATAATTAATGCTGGAAGCCAACATGATCTTCCAGAATATTTACAGAAAAGAGTACGCCCAACAAACATTGTGTGTTTATTGATAGTGTTTGTGCTATCAATTCCTTTTGTCATCATTTCATTAGTTTACTTCCCCTGGATGGCTATTTTTCCTGCTGGTGGGGGACTAGTACCTTTATTGGTATTATACATAAATTATCGAGGTGGGATTTATTATTCTAGAGTAATTTTACCCTTACTATGCTTATTGTTAGCCTCTTTGTATAACGCATACTTTAGTACATCTATTTTCGACTCAGTGCTTCCAGTTTATATGGTAGAGCTTAGTTTTACACTAATTCCATTTGTAGTCTTTGATTTAAAGGAGAAAGGATATTTAATTTTCTGTGCTATATTTTCCTTTTTTATTATACTGGTTTTTCCATCAACTTGGCATTTACTCGATATGGGGTACGAAGGTACAATCTTACGTACAGGATGGGTTTCAATTGTTACTATGATATTAGCGGTTAGCGCCCAGCTAGGTACTATCCTAGGCTTAGCCGTGCTTAATCGCCAATCTGAAGAAGAAAGTAATCAATCTCGGGTGGAAGCTGAGAAACGCAACCAGACATTACTGGAGAAACAGGAAGAGAATGCACAAAAAACCAAAGAACTGGAAGCAGCTCAAGCGGAAGAGAAGAAGCGGCAATGGGCCGCTGATGGCATTGCTCAAATCTCGGAGATTGTCCGGAAATCTAGCGGTAACGAAGACATCTTTGATCTACTGATTGCCGCTACAGTCAAATATACCAAGGCTAATCAGGGAGGGATGTTCGTGGTTGACCGCATTGATGAAAATAATAAAACCATCGAGTTAGCGGCCTGTTACGCCTACGAACGAAAGAAATTCATTGAGAAAACGATTACGCCCGGTGAGGGGCTGGTCGGACAAGCGTTTTTGGAGAAAGAACCATTGTATTTTACTGAAATCCCCGAAAATTACGTGAAGATTACTTCTGGACTGGGGAAAGCAACTCCTACTTCGTTATTAATTGTTCCAATGAAGGTAAATGAGGCTGTAGAGGGAATTCTGGAAATAGCGAGTTTCCAAACCTTTGAAGAGTATGAAATTACATTTTTCCAAAATCTGGGCGAGGTGATTGCTTCATTTATCCAGAATGAACGGATTATGCAGCAAACTAGACAGCTTTTAGCTCAAGCACAGGAACAGTCAGAAGAGATGCGGGCACAGGAAGAAGAAATGCGGCAGAACATGGAGGAGTTACAAGCTACTCAGGAAGAAATGCACCGTAAAGAAAAAGAGTATCAAGGTAAAATTAAGAAGCTTGAGCAAAAACTGACGGCGAATGCAGTAAGCTGATACGTCCATCCTTGATCTCGTTTATCCTACTGAAAGTTGGATAAAGTAACCGCTATGTTTTCTAATATTGAAAACTCGTCCATCTCCCAATAACCAGTACTGGCCGCGAATTCCGGTGAGTCTGCTTGTAATTTCAGGTTGTTTATCTAGAGATATACTTTTTACTTTTTTGGGATAGTTCAGCACCGGATACACCACTTCAGTAATTGGCGTGTTGGGCGTATAATACTCCTCAAATTCTTGTGGGAGAAGTTCTCGCACACTTTGTTGAAACGATGCTAAGTTCAATTCATCATTAGTTTCATTTCTCAACATGTTGCGCCAGTTAGTTTTATCTGTAAAGTGGGCTTTTAGAGCCACTTCAATAGCTCCCGCAAGGTAGCGGTAAGGCACTGTCGCAATAGGTACAGCTTTCCAGGCACCCTGATCAATCCACCGGGTAGGAACCTGCGTACTGCGGGTCACTCCTACTTTAATAACATCAGTTTGAGCCAGGTATACGATGTGGGGTTGAAGATGATGCTCTTTTTCCCAGTCTGGGTTCCGACCTTCGCCTAGATGGGCTCGGCAAAGCTCCGGGCGAATAATACACTCCGAGTTTTGGGGAGATTTCATAAAGCAGGGATAGCAAAATCCCTGGCTGAATGATTTTTTCGTTAAACGCCCGCAATTGATACAGTTGATTTGTCCCTCGAACCTAAGCCTGATTTCTCGGCCTATGAGTTCATTTACTAGTAATGCCTCCTCATTTAGATGAAGCGTATACTGAACTGGCGAGGCCAAATTTGTATTCATTTTTCGAAGGTTCCCTTCGTAGGTCATACCAATAGTAAAAAATTGATGGAAAGCTTGATGGCTGCCCAAAGTAGGAAATAATTTATAAAGACTACGGAAAAGATTTCAGCAGATTTTATCTTGTAGCAATAAATTAAATCAGAAAGATATGGCTGAGAGTATTAGTGTGCTAGGTTGTGGTTGGCTAGGGCTTCCGCTGGGAAAAGTGTTAGTTGATCGTGGTTACGAGGTTTACGGGTCAACTACTCAAAACAAAAAGCTTAAAACCTTGCAGCAAGTAGGAATTAAGCCTTATCTAATCAAATTTTCTCCTAAAATTAACTCTGAGGTTGATAAGTCATTCTTCCGAAGTGATGTGCTGGTAGTGAACATTCCGCCCGGTCGCCATCAAGAAAATGTGGAAACATATTATGCCCAACAAATCAGCGAGATTGTTAAGCAATCGCCCTCTCAGAAAATTATCTTCATAAGCTCTACCTCAGTATACCCCAACCTAAATCGGGAAGTAATAGAAGTAGATATTCCTGCTAGTGATTCAGAAAGAAAATCATTGCGAGCTAGCGGACGAGCGCTAATAGCAGCCGAACAAGTGGTTCAGCAATACTCTACTCAAACTACTATTGTGCGGTTTTGTGGTTTGATGGGACCGGATCGCCACCCCGGGCGATTTTTGGCAGGTAAACAGTTAAGTAGTAGTGGACAAGCACCGATTAATTTCATCCATCTAGATGATTGTATAGCAATTATCCTTCAGATTATCCAAGAGGGCATTTGGGGAAAAGTGTTCAATGCCTGTGCGGATGAACACCCTACAAAGGAAGAATTTTACTCAAAAGCTACCCAAAAGGCAGGACTGGAGTCGCCTGAGTTTACATCAGATGGTAAAGCATCTTTCAAACAGATAAACAGTCAAAAATTGAAAGATCAGCTGGGTTATCAGTTTATTTATGCCAATCCATCCGATGCGTTATAAAACATCAGCTTGGTTGGAAAGGTGCAATGAAAAATTGTGATGTGTTTAAGAATTAGACGCGCTTTGCCGGATGCTTTTCTAAGTCAAACAGATCGTTCAACACATCGATGAGGGTTTCGGCTTCACCTCGTTTACAGGCTGCTTTAAGTTGGAGAACCGGTAGTTTCATAATTTTTTGCATCATACTCCGGGTGATCTTCTCTACGTGAGCAGCTTGCTCGTTATCAAGATCTTTCAAGTAGCGAGCCATTTCCTCCTGCCGAATATGTTCTAGAGCATTTTTCAGCCGCTGAATGGTAGGAGATACTTCCATTTCCTGTGCCCACTGATGAATATCCCGCAAGGACTCTTCAATGATGAACTTCACATCCGGTACAGCAGCCAAACGCTGACTTAGGGCTTGATCTGCTCGATTTCGAATATCATCAATATTGTACAGGTAGGTAGTAGGTATTTGGGTTACTGAAGGGTCAATGCTGCGGGGAACTGATAAGTCTATAAAGCGAACTGAGGAGCGAAGCGAAATTCCTGATAGCGAAGACTCAGTAATCAGTGGATGAGCCATAGCTACCGAAGAAATAATAATCTCTGATTCAGCTAGCGCTTGCGGTAGATCAGAAAAGTCGTAAGTAGTAAAACCGTAGGTGTCAGCCATGTCTTGTGCCTTGGAGTGAGTACGGTTTGTAATAGCGATTCGGGGGGGGCGATTCTTACTATCGCCCAGGTTTTTCGCTACATCCTCTCCAATCTCTCCTAAGCCAATTAGAAGTATTTGAGGGTTATTAAATTTACGAGTAAGATGCTGCACCATTTCAGTAGCAGCGTAGGAGATAGAGGCCGCCCCGTCACGGAAAGCTGTTTCCTGCACCACTCGCTTATTGGTATAGAACACCGTGTGCAACAGTCGGTGCAAAAATGGACTAGCCGTATCAGCATCAGCCGAAGCTTGGTAAGCTCGTTTTACCTGATTGGTAATCTGCAAGTCACCGATTACTTGCGATTGTAACCCTACTGCTACCTGAAAGAGATGCCGCATTGCCGAATGGCTAGTATTTAATCGGGTGAAGTAAGGGTTGTAGGCTTCGGTATCATCAAATCCCTTTACTATCCCGATGAGTTTTACCAGCGTATCACTCAGGTTTTCTTCGTGGGAGTAGTAGATTTCGGTACGATTGCAGGTAGAGAGAATGAGTACATCTTGAGCTGCAGTCACCTCTTTGATTTTTTGCAGCAACAGGTTGGCCTCCTCGGGCGAGAGTGCCACGTGTTCCCGAATTTCTACCGGACTGTTTTTATAGGTGAGTGATAAAGCCTTAAATGAATGGTGCATATTGCTGCAATCGAGTCGACAGACAAAGATATAACCTCTTAGTAAATTAGTAAGCCCGATTTATTATTTAGAATTGGTATAAATAGCTTGTAATACGTTCATATTGATATAAACCCCACTGAGACTTCTAAAATTCCAAAATATTTGTGCTCTTTGTCTAAGTAATCTACGTCACCAACCTCTATCTTCTTGTTAGCAAAGATATTCGGGAGGTATTGGCTGATTTTGGAAAAAATAGCAACTTTCTTTAGCTGAAACACAATAGTTTGGGCATATCACCAATAATTCCTTAATTTTCCATTCATACAATCAAACCTGCCATTATGTCTGATTCAATCCGTCCTATCAATAAAATATTAGTAGCTAATCGGGGCGAAATTGCCATCCGTATCTTACGGGCTGCTTCTGAGTTGCGTATCCGTACGGTAGCTCTCTACACCTACGAAGATCGCTACTCTCTCCATCGTTACAAAGCAGATGAGGCCTACCAAATTGGAGAAGATGATGAGCCGCTCAAACCCTATTTGGATATTGAGGCGATTATTCTTCTAGCGAAGCGGCAGGAAATTGATGCCATCCATCCGGGTTACGGGTTTTTATCCGAAAATGTACGTTTTGCCCGCCGTTGTCGCGAAGAGGGAATCATTTTCGTCGGACCTGAACCGGAAGTAATGGAAAAGCTGGGTGACAAAGTATCGGCTAAAGAAATTGCGATTGCCGCTCAGGTTCCAGTCATTCAGGATAGTCAACAAGCCTTAAGTGATGTGTCGATTGCCGTTGAAGAGGCTAATCAAATCGGTTATCCCATTATGGTAAAAGCTGCCGCTGGGGGCGGGGGACGAGGAATGCGGGTAGTACGAGAAGAAAAGGCGCTCAAACAGGCGTATTTCGAGGCGAGTAGTGAAGCACAAAAAGCCTTTGGAGATGATACCATCTTTCTGGAGAAATTCATTGAACAGCCCAAGCATATTGAGATCCAAATTATGGGCGATAACTTTGGCAATATTGTCCACTTGTTTGAGCGGGATTGTTCCGTGCAACGTCGATTCCAGAAAGTGGTAGAAGTAGCTCCTTCGGCGAATCTGAAACAGGAAACGAAAGACCAACTTTACGATTACGCGCTGCGAATTGCCCGACATGTAAACTATAATAACGTAGGAACCGTCGAGTTTCTGGTTGATCGAGATGAGAAGATTTACTTCATAGAAGTAAACCCTCGGATTCAGGTAGAACATACTATTACTGAGCAAATTACTGGGATTGATATTGTCCGCTCTCAGATTCTGATTGCTCAAGGGCGGGAGTTGGCTGATCCCCGGATTTTCATCAAAGAGCAGTCTGATATTCAGTGTAACGGGTTTGCAGTGCAGTGTCGAGTGACTACGGAAGACCCTAAAAATAATTTCCGACCTGACTACGGAACAATTATCGCTTACCGTAATGCCGGAGGTTTTGGCATTCGTCTTGATGAAGGTAGTTCCTACCCCGGAGTGAAGATTTCACCTTTCTTTGATTCTATGCTGGTGAAAGTGACCGCGACCGGACGCACCCTCAAAGGTGCTTCCCAACGCTTACAGCGAACGCTACGGGAGTTTCGTATTCGGGGGGTAAAAACCAACATGGGCTTCTTGATTAACGTGATTTCCCACCCGACGTTTTACCGAGGCGAAGCAACAGTGAATTTCATCGGTGATCATCCTGAATTATTTGACATTCGGGAAGGACTCGACCGTGCTACTCGAACGTTGATGTATCTGGCGGATGTAACAGTGAACGGAAACCCTAACATTCGTTTTATTGATTCTAATAAGAAATTCCGTGCACCAATTCTACCCAGTCAGATGATGCGGGAAGAGAAGACCAATGCCGAAGTCAACTATCAGTACGTTCCTTATCCGACAGGGAGTAAAGATCGACTGAAAGAATTAGGCCGGGAAAAATTCTGTGATTGGCTGAAGGCCGAGAAACCTGTTCAATTCACCGATACTACCTTCCGTGATGCTCATCAGTCGCTACTCGCCACCCGAATGCGGACGCTGGACATGATGCGTGTTGCCGAGAGTTTCGCCAAACATCATTCGCAAGTATTCTCGATGGAGGTATGGGGCGGAGCTACTTTTGATGTCACAATGCGCTTCCTGTACGAAGACCCCTGGGAGCGATTGGCGCAGTTTCGTGAAGCCATTCCGAATATTTTACTGCAGATGCTGCTACGTGGCTCCAATGCCGTCGGCTACAAAGCCTATCCCGACAACCTGATTGAAAAATTTATTGAAAAAGCCTGGGAAACCGGAATTGATATCTTCCGCATCTTCGATTCACTCAACTGGGTTGAAGCCATGAAGGTAAGTATTCGTACCGTTCGCGAACGAACCGAAGCTCTGGCTGAGGCCGCTATTTGCTACACTGGGGATTTACAAAATCCGGAGAATAAAAAATATACACTTCAGTACTACCTAGATATGGCTCGTCAGTTAGAGGACGAGGGAGCGCATATTCTGGCAATCAAAGATATGGCCGGACTGCTTAAACCGCTGGCGGCTGAGCAATTAGTCAGTGAGCTGAAGAAGGCGGTTGATTTGCCTATTCATCTGCACACTCACGATACATCCTCGGTACAACCCGCTACTTACCTAAATGCGGTAGAAGCCGGAGTGGATGTGATTGATGTAGCTATCGGTGCCATGTCAGGTTTAACCTCTCAGCCGAACTTTAACAGCGTAGTAGCTATGCTAAAAGGGCACGAACGAGAGCAAAAGTTCGATATAGATTCACTTAATGAATACTCAGTCTACTGGGAAGCAGTGCGAGAGTACTATTATCCCTTTGAGTCGGGCTTGAAAGCTGGAACTGCTGAGGTATATGATAATGAAATCCCCGGCGGACAGTACTCTAACCTTCGTCCGCAGGCTACGGCTCTGGGTTTGGAAGATAAGTTCGAGCAGATTAAAAAGAACTATGCCAAAGTGAATCAGCTATTTGGCAATATTGTGAAAGTGACTCCTTCTTCGAAGGTGGTAGGGGACATGGCACTGTACATGACTTCCAATAACTTAACTATTGGCGATATACTACTGAGTGATGAGAAGAGCACTTCCTTGTCGTTTCCCGAGTCGGTAGTGAACTTATTCCGGGGCGATTTAGGGCAACCCCACGGCGGTTTCCCCGAAAAAGTACAGAAGATTGTTCTGAAAAACGAGAAGCCAATCAGCGGCCGCCCCAATGAGCATCTGACCCCGATTGATTTTGAGAAAGAATTTGCGGAGTTCAAGGAGCGGTTTGATGAAGACTGTACTGAGTTAGACTTCCTCTCGTATCGACTGTATCCCAAAGTATACGAAGATTTTTACAACCACCGTTTGGTGTACGGTGATATGTCAGCTCTGCCTACTCCAGCCTTCTTCTACGGCCTGAAAAATGGGGAAGAAGTTCTGGTCAATATTGCTGAAGGGAAAGTCATTGTGATTAAGCTGCTATTTATCTCCGATGCCGACGAAAATGGCTACCGTCACGTAACCTTTGAACTAAATGGGCAGTCACGGCGGGTACGAGTAATAGATAATAGTCAGACTGCCAAAGTAGCTACCCACCAGAAAATTGACAAAACTAACGAGGGTGAAGTAGGTGCGCCTCTGCAAGGCAAACTTGCTCAGGTGATGGCCAAAGCCGGACAGGAAGTAGAAGAAGGTACTCCACTTTTCGTTATTGAAGCCATGAAAATGGAAACTACCATCTCCGCCCCCCGCGCCGGAACCGTCCAAAAAGTCCATCTGGGTGCAGGAGTGATGGTTGAACAAGATGATTTGGTGGTAGAGTTAGCGTGATTTATTCCGAAATCCGGTACAGGAAATGGCGGAATCTGTCTGAAGCTAAGCCTCATCAAGCAAGGAGATACTTTTGACTAAATACTCAGATATATTTATATAAATTATGTAGCACAGTATATTACCCCCTTGTTAGGTAAAGCTCAAAAATAGTGTGGATAAGAAAGACGCTGACATTCAAGATAAAATACTGCATTTTATTCATAATGATTCTATAAAAAGAAATATTTATAGAATGGCCTACGGACCTGGTATAATCGCTAAAAACATAGGTTACGATGAAAGTATCGTTAGAGTTCTTTGTGGTGTGATTGTAGAGGATGGTTATCTTGAATTACATAACAGAGGATCAGGCGGTTACATTATTAATGAAAAAGGAAGGTATTTTCTTACTCAACGCGGAGGATATATTGAACAAATTAATCAAAGGCTAGAAGAAAAGTACCTTGAATATCAAGAGGTTTTGAAAGATCGTGAGATTCAACAAAAAGCAGTTGAGATTTCTGAAAAAGCCCTAAAAGTGTCAGAGAGAACAAGCAACGACAATATCTCTTCTAATCGTTATTCTAGAAAATTAGCGATATGGGTGCCAATAATAACCTCTACACTCACATTTTTAGGGTCGTGGATAATTGTGAAGTACTCAGAACCTATTCAGATAGAAACTATAAATGAAAATGTTGATTCTCTTAAAAAGACAAATGTGTACCTTCAATCACAAATTGATTCTCTTAAAACATTACGATTTAATAGATCATCGAAAGTGATACCAGTTTTGAATAGCAATGATACTGAATTACAGGACGATACTCAGATAGTTACTGATTCAGTCAGAATAAGGGGGGAAGATAATAATAGGAAGTAATGCTTTAGAGATATTTACTTGTTTCCTCGATCTGATTTAAGCAGTTTCAACAGATATATTGTCTTATAGGCAACCGATAGCTAATATAAAACCCATTAAATTAGCATCAATTAGAATAAGAATGTTACGGACTTGTAAGATAGTTTTATACTTTTACTGAGTCCCAAACTCTATTTCAATCCACAGATTAATCCAGTTGTCTTCGCTGACGCCCATCATGGTAAATCGGTAGGTTTGGTTGGGAGAAAGGGTAGGTGTGGTAGTGGTATCGGTAATATTTAAAACGACATTATCCAGATTGTAAAAGGTAAATTGGCGATCAAAAGTGTAGGTGCCGGAGATAAGATTACCCTCCAAATCGGAAATAACCTGAAAGTAGATGGCATTTTCTGGAATTTGACCATCTTGCCATGAAAAAGTGGGGGTTGTCCCACGTTCCTCAACAGTTAAAAGAGCATTATTAATTTCAGTGGGGGTAGTGTTGAATTTGAGACGAATGGGGTTGCAAACATGCAGTTTCCCCGGAGTTCGGTAAGTAACGATACCCACTCGCTCACCTTCAAAGACTGGATTGATAAACTGGCGTAAGTACCCTCTAAAAACCGGAGCCTCGGCAAGTTCCTTGGCCTGATAATGAGTAAAGTTGAGAATATCATCGACACGCTCAGACTCAAAATACCTAAAATCAAACGCGCCCTCTACCGGATAGAAGAAAACGGGAATGTAGGAAGCTGTATCGGGGAAGAGCCCTTCGGGTTTACCTCCGGCGCAAGCAATAAGATCCGTGCGATCGAGTGCTTGGTTTATCTCAATGTAATCGGCTAAAATACGTTCATCCAGTACTACTGTCTCCTCTTGCTTGCACCCCCAGAAGGTTAAAATTAGCAGAAGTAAAACAGTTGTTCTCATAGGCATTCCGGAAGATACACAAGGTGTCATAATTGAAAGGTCTTGTAACCGACGAATTTTAAAACGCAAGACATATTTCTTTAGTGTGCTTACAGATTCACATCCCACTTGAGTTACAATAAATGGCCTGCTTAGCGAATAACTAATCCTCTCCAATTTGTGTGTGAGCAATTACCAGTCGGATTTCATCGTAGCTAATGCTATCGTCTAATGAATCTTTAAGCGGTTTCAGAGCTGAGTCGCCGTGGACGTAGATAGCATCTTCAATTTTTGTGATGGTGGCTGAGTCAACCAGCTCAGTTACATTCAAAGAGCCATTTTGTACAAAGTAAGCTAGGTGGCTACTGACGGTTGATGTTCGTAAATCTCGGATTCGGGCAATTTCGGCAACGGACTTACCCTGTTGATAGTATTCGTAGGTTAGCTGTTTGGTGTCTGTTTTGACTTCGGCACTTCGTTTTTTTCGGCTGCGTCGTCGTAGTTGCGACATTCGGGTTTCTAAATCATTTTCGGTGCAGTACTGGTTAATCTCATCTAGAAAAGCAGCACCGTACTTTTGAATTTTCACTTCGCCAAAACCACTGATACCAGGTAAGTCATCGGAGTGAGTGGGCAAGTAGGTGGCTAGTTCTTGTAAGGTGGCATCAGAGAAAATAAGGTAGGCAGGTACATCCTCTCGCTGCGCTAGTTGCCGACGTAGTATTTTCAGTTGGTTAAACAATTCCTCTTCCATTGGTCGGGCAGAAGACTTGATCGAGATGGTTTGCGGTTCAATCGTTTCTACTAACATAACCTCCTCTTGTCCTTTCAGTACTGACCAGCTTTTTTCCGTTAGTTGCAGCACCGGAAACTTGTCATCCGACTTTTTCAGGTACCCTAACCGTAAGAAATCATTGAGGTAGCCATGCCAGTCTTTTTTGCTAATATCTATTCCAGCTCCGTAGGTCTTGAGTTGCTTATGTTCTGCCCAGATTTTCTCTGATTTAGAGCCTCGTAAAAAATCAATCACGTACCCCGCTCCGAAACGTTCGCCCAGCCGGACTACGGCAGAAAGAGCTTTTTGAGCAATGATGGTTCCGTTGAAGGTTTTATACTCGTTGCGACAAACATCACAACTGCCGCAGTAATCGGGAGCTTCTTCCCCAAAATAATTTAACAGATACTTACGACGGCAAGCTCGCATATCAGCAAAGACCGCCATTTGCTGCAACTTTTCTCGTAATACTCGGCTTTGCTCATCGTTTCCTTCCACTTCTACAAAGCCTTGCATCTTAATTACATCTGCGTAGCTGTAAAATAGCAAAGCTTCGCTATCTAGCCCGTCGCGTCCCGCCCGCCCAGTTTCCTGGTAGTAGCCTTCAATATTTTTGGGCAAATCCATATGTACCACAAAGCGCACATTGGATTTATTGATCCCCATTCCGAAGGCCACGGTAGCCACAATAATGGGGGTTTCATCCCGTAAAAACTCGTCCTGATGCTGTTCTTTGGTTTTATTATCTAGTTTGGCGTGGTAGGGTTTAGCCAAAAAACCATCTTGCGTGAGCCGTTCAGCTAACGTTTCGGTAGATGCCCGGGAAAGCGTGTAAATTATGCCCGACTGCTCACGACGTTCGGTTAGAAAATCCAGTAGTTGCTCGTAGCTATTACGCTTGGGAGCAACTTGGTAATAAATATTTTCCCGGTTAAAGCTAGAGATAAATACTTCTGGTGAACGCAATTGAAGCTTTTCCAGAATATCTTTCTGAGTGATAGGGTCAGCCGTAGCCGTGAGTGCAATAGTCGGGATATTATCCAATGCCCTTTTCACATTAGCTAGCATTCGGTATTCCGGACGGAAATCATGACCCCACTGAGAGATACAGTGAGCTTCATCGATGGCTAGCAGTGAGACATTGATACTTCGGAGAAAATCAAGAAAGCGATTCTCGGCATCAACCAAGCGCTCGGGTGCTAAATAAAGTAGTTTAAGTTCCTGATCTCTAAGTTGTTGAAAGACCATCCGCTGCTCTTCGGGATTCATCGAGGAGTTTAGATAAGCAGCCGCAATGCCATTAATCCGGAGGGCGTCTACCTGATCTTTCATTAGTGAGATAAGGGGCGAAACTACAATGGTCAGCCCCTCGAGCAGAATAGCCGGAATCTGGTAGCAAAGTGACTTTCCTCCGCCAGTTGGCATGAGTACTAGAGAATCTTGCTGAGCGAGTACGGTTTGAATAATTTCCTGTTGATTCTGCCTAAAAGTTGAGTAGCCAAAGTATCTTTCCAGGGTTTGTACAAGCGTAGAGGCTGGGATTGGCATAAAATGCGGGTTCAACCTCAAAAATAGTGAGAACCTACAAATGATGAAAGTTTGGCAAAATAATGTAATACTGGAATGTATCTACTTTAGGTCTCGTTTAAGTTCTAAGAATGACAGGCTTCTGATGATGGCTTAATAACCAAATGGTATTATATTGCGCGTTGTCGGTAGAAAATAAAAAAATTATTAGTCTGACAATGGAAAAGTTGGAACTATTGTAATCAAAGCTATCTTCACAAGTTGTCAATTATGTTTGTTTAGTTTTTAAGCAAACATTCGTACATTAGAACATCAACTACTGCCCTCTATTCTACCATGAAAGAGCAAGATACTAACGCCCAAAACGAGCGTAATCTGGAAACACTACGCCAGTTTGCCGAAAATAGACCTTCCGATATTGTACGAATATTTGATATTATTCCTCTGGGGATTTGTATCACGGATGCCCAGGGATACTTTGTCAATGTAAATCAGGCTTACTGTGATTTTTACGGATATTCTCGAGAGGAACTCATCGGTAATTCGTTTCTGATGGTCGTTCCCGAAGATTATCGCATCCAAATGCAAGACTTGCACGATCAATTTATGGGAAAGAGATATGAATTGCAGGGTAAGTGGGGAGTGCAAGACAAGGAAGGAAATATTCGTAGAATATTATCGAATGCGGCTTATATTCCTTCAAACGAAGTGAGTGGTCCCTGTAAAATGACATTCATTGTAGAGATTGATCAGACACAAGATGTTCTGCACGATCTGGAGTTGACCGTAAAATTATTACAAAACAAGATTAGCGCTCAAGAGGTAGCCCAGCAGCTTTCTAACCATGATTTACGCAATAATCTAGTATCCATTTTACGAATCGTAGAGTTTCTGCTAGAAAAGAAGCCTAGTGAGGAGCAGAAAATGTGGCTTAACCATTTGAAACAGCGAAGTGGTGATACGCTGGATATGATTAAAGCTACCGCTGATTATGCCGAAATGGAGCAGGGAGAGTACGAGCCCCAAAAAACAGAATTTAGCCTAGTTGAAGTAATTAAGCACGAACTCAACTTATTGAAGGATATTATTTCTAAAAAGAAAATCCACATTTCATTGCGATATCAGGCGCAAGAACTGGATGCGGAAGAAGAAGTAATGGTATCAGCTGATAAATTTTATATTGAGCGCATGTTTCAAAACTTATTACTTAATGCGTTAGAAGCATCGCCTGAGGAGCAAGAAATATCGATTTCTTTAGAACATAACGGATTCTTTAAAATTGATATCCATAATCAGGGAGTAATCCCTGCTGATATTCGTAGCAACTTTTTCGAGAAATTTTCCACCTCGGGTAAAACTACCGGAACAGGGTTAGGCACCTACATCGCTAAGCTAGTAGTTGAAATGCACGCTGGAACCATCGCTTACCGTAGCAGCGAGCAAGAAGGTACCCATATTATCATTGTCTTACCCCGTCAGCTTTTGTTATCGTAAACTTCTTAATGGGCAGACTTAGGCTTCCCGAAAAAATTAGGGTAAGTTCGCATGTTAATCAGTAGATGTATGAGTTTACCTTACCTGACCCTTGAGCGTATTCAGCACTTCATTCAATCAGCTCTAGCCGAAGACGTTGGCGAAGGTGACCATTCTACTTTGGCAGCCGTACCGTCCGAAATAACTCAAAAGGCAAAACTTCTAGTGAAAGCCGATGGAATATTGGCAGGAGTAGCGTTAGCTCAGCACATTTTTCAAGCAGTTGATGAGCATTTAGTAGTAGAAAACTTCATAGATGATGGCGCAGCAATAAAATTTGGGGATATTGCTTTTACGGTAGCAGGTAATGCTCAGTCTATTCTTTCGGCGGAACGATTAGTACTGAACTGTATGCAACGAATGAGCGGTATAGCAACTTACACTCACCAATTACAATCCTTACTTAGCCACACTTCGGCTAAGCTGCTAGATACCCGCAAGACCACACCAAACTTCCGCTTACCCGAAAAGTGGGCAGTTGCTATCGGAGGCGGACAAAATCACCGCTTTGCACTTTACGATATGATTATGCTCAAGGATAACCACATTGACTACGCTGGGGGAGTTAGAGAAGCAATTGAACGAACTCATCGCTACCTTGAAGAAAACCAACTATCCCTCAAAGTTGAAGTAGAAACCCGCAATCTGGACGAAGTAAAACAAGTACTAGAAGTAGGTGGAGTCGATGTGATTATGCTTGATAATATGTCACCCGAACTTATGAAAGAGGCTGTTGAGATGATTGGCGATCAAGCTAAAACGGAAGCTTCGGGCAACATTAATGAAACTACCATTGTAGCCGCAGCTGAAAGCGGGGTAGATTATATCTCAGTAGGCGCACTTACCCACTCGGTAAAAAGCCTAGACATGAGCCTGAAAGCGACTGAATGATGAATAACGAAGAATAATTAATGTTATGTCATTCCTCATTATTCACTAATCATTAGCCATTAAATCAAGCGTTGCGGATTTCCCCTCCTCCAGCAATGATCTGACCACGGATAATCACCTGCTTCGTAGCTTCCGGCGAATAAGTTTGGTGGAATCGACGTTTGTCTTCGAACCCACCCAGGATAGGAGAGACATTTACTTTTACATTCCAATCGCTTGGCACCACAATTTCGGTACTTCCGAACAATACAAACACATCAATAACTTGCACTCCATCCGCCAGGTGGCAGTTGGTTAGATTAATCTCATTACTACCCAAAATTGAGGTAATCCGTCCGCCCCGGAAATAGTCGGAAGTCACTATATTTTCATTACTACCCAGAATAGCCGATTCATCAATCACCTCTAATAGAGTAGTATCATTCAGGCGTTTCTTCTCCTGATTACGACGAATGAGTAAGCTTATTCCAATAAGTACAAAAGCTAATGGCCAAAATCGGTAGACAATATCCCAGATTGAGATATAAAAAATATCTGAAAGCAGGAACAAACTTCCAACAGCTACTAGTACTATACCTCCACCTTTTTTGTCGCTAGTGGCGATAATTAGTATACCGATAACAATAAGTAGGGTTTGCCAGGATACAACATAGCGAGGAATGGCAAAAGGAATGAGGTTAAAGTTATTTAGCAGGAAGTAGACTCCCAAAACCAGAAAAAGTAGGCCGATAATAAGGCGACTATCGCTACTGCGGGTGTATTGGCTCATGATAGGTAGGGTTGTTAAATAAAGCAAACAAGATACTAAAAACGGCGATCAAGTGAAACTTCCTGATTTCAGCAATGATATAACCTACTTGTAATCAAGTAATACAATGCTTTAACAAAATAAGAATCTCACTTTTACAAGGAGTAATCAATAATTACTAATGTATTTGTGTACGATTACTGTGTAGGGAAAGATGTAAGAAACCAAAAAAAAGTGTATTTTTTACCTACCAAATGTGATACTCATAAGTAGGTTGCCAGGGCAAAACACGCCAATTTGACTGATTTATAGGCGAAAAGTTAAATATTTTCTGCATTTATAACATATTTATATAATAAATTAAAAAAATATTCATATTATTGTAAATACATGCATATGTAAGAAATATATCAAAACCGACCTAATTATGAGAATGTACACAATACTAATCGGTATACTACTTTTTACAACCAACCTATTACAAGCTCAAGCACCTACTGAAGGAAGTGTACGGTTGACTAATCAAACTGAGGTAAGCGGAATGGTTGATATCAACTCTTTTATCAATTCAGCCATTGTAACTACCGATGATGAACGACAACTAACCTACCATGCTTCTATGATTGAAGAAATTGTGACGAAGGATGATTGTGACCGCGAACGCAACTACCGATCCTTTGATTATCGCTCCAGTAGCTTTTTTGATCGTATGGAGAAAAAAGTATTCCAGGTAGTGAGCGATGGTTCAATCACACTACTGCGTCGGGTGTTTGAATACGATATTTTTGATGCTAACGATGAATATACCATTGAAGAGTGGTACTATATAGAAGATGGAAAAGTGGAACGAATCCGTAATTTCCGCCGTCAGGTATTGCCTCTTATGGCTGACTATGCCGAGGAGATGCAGAAATTTCGTAAGCTAAACAAGCTACGTAACCTTAACGATGATCTCAGCATGTTCCTGATGGTTTCCTACTACAATCGCCTGCAAAGCCTGGAAGAGCAATCATTGTTAAGCCAGCGGTAATTGCGTATTCAAGTATTCTTGTGTTCATGAAGTTAAATAATTTGAACCCCCGAACCTACTTCGGCAGTAACAATGATGAATCACCGTAACTCAAAAAGCGGTACTGACTATCCAGGGCGTGCTGATAAATTTTCTTCCAATCATCGCCCACAAAAGCAGCAATCAGTAGTATTAAGGTGGATTTTGGCAAGTGAAAGTTCGTGATCAGCCCATGGCATACTCGGAACTGATAGCCAGGAAAAATGAAGATTTCGGTTTCGCCTACCAGCGTATCTGTTCCCAGACGATTCATGCGATCCAGCACTTCACTCATAGATTCGGATAGTGAAAGCGATGGTACGTTGGGCTGATAGGGATAAAGTTTAGCGATCTGAAAATTGGCATCTGGTTCTTGACTTAGATGTACGCCGTACCAGTAAAGACTTTCCAACGTCCGTATCGAAGTAGTTCCTACCGCAGTAATTATCTGATCGGGAGTAAGCAGTTTCTCGATGTTTTTCCGACTAATCACCATCTGCTCAGAGTGCATATCATGCTGCTGAATCTCGTTGGCTTTAATGGGTTGAAATGTGCCAGCTCCTACATGTAGAGTGAGTTGGTTAAATGTCACCCCTTTGCGCTGTAACTTTTCCAATACCTCATTGGTAAAATGTAGCCCAGCAGTAGGGGCAGCAACAGCTCCAGGAGTTTGGGAGTATACCGTTTGGTAGCGGTCTCGATCTTCATCGGTACTTTCCCGGTTCAAGTAGGGTGGAAGGGGAACCTTACCGGCCGCTTCTACAATTTCTGCAAATGAAATAACTGCATTCCAGCTAAGCCGAACTAACTTTTGAGCAGCATCTACTAACTCGGCCTGTAAAGTAGTTTTTTCAATATTGTGGTCTAGCGATTGCTCTAATACCTGCCCAGTTTTCCACTTCCGTAGATTCCCGATGATACATTCCCACACCACTGATTCTGTAGTACTCATAGCTTCGCTCATTACCGGACTAGGTTTGACGGGGTGCAGTAGCAGAATCTCAATTAAAGCTCCTTGGCCTTGCTCGGTAGTAGGTTTTCGGAAGAATAAACGAGCCGGAATGACCTGAGTATTGTTGAAGCACAGACAACTGTTGGAAGGAAGAAAATCGGGAAGATTGTAGAAATGTTGATTCTGGATAGAGCCGTTCTGATAAACTAGTAATTTGGATTGATCGCGTTGAGCCAGAGGATATTTGGCAATACGCTCCTCAGGGAGGGAATAATCAAAAAAATCTAGCTGCAAAGTATTTTCTTCCATAGGCGGTCGGCAGACAAAGTCTCATTTTATTAGCAAAAGTATGGGAAATTTTGTTTGAGCAATGGTTTTCCCAACCACCCGTCGTAAATTAGAAGGCTATTGTAAAAACCTACTATGAAAAGACTACACTACTTTCTCACACTCGCATTACTCTTCACTTTCACATTCAGTCAATCTCAGAACAATCAGACTACGTATGATTCAACGATGCTACAAGCCTTGAAGTATCGTTTGATTGGCCCATTTCGTGGTGGCCGTTGCACTGCAGTAGCCGGAATACCAAATAAACCCCTGACATTTTTTATGGGAACCACTGGGGGCGGTGTTTGGAAGACAGAAGACGGCGGGGGCTCATGGCAAAATATATCGGATGGCTTCTTCGACGTTGGCTCTATTGGCTCTATTGAAGTCTCACTTTCCGATCCAAACGTAATTTACGTGGGTACAGGTTCGGCTTCACCTCGGGGTAACGTATCAGTGGGTAAAGGCATCTACAAATCGACCGATGGTGGAAAAAGCTGGCAAAAAACTGGATTAGAGCAGACTGGGCAGCTTGGTAAAATTCAGATTCACCCCAATAATCCAGATGTTCTCTACGTAGCTGCTTTGGGGAACATCTTCGGCTCCAATGCCGAGCGGGGAGTATTTCGTAGCCGGGATGGCGGTAAAAGTTGGGATAAAGTACTCTACGTGAATGATAGCACCGGAGTGGTAGATTTAGTGATGGATCCTACCAATCCTCGAGTTTTATACGCTGGAGCCTGGCAGACCGAACGCAAGCCCTGGACATTGATTGATGGTGGAAAGGGAAGCGGGTTGTTCAAATCTACCGATGGGGGCGGTACCTGGAAGCGACTAGATGGTGGGTTGCCTACGGGGATAGTCGGACGGGTAGGAGTTGCAGTCTCTCCGGTAAATTCTCAGCGAGTGTGGGCGATTATGGAACACGTGGACGAAGATAAAGGTGGTATTTATCTTTCAGAAGACGCCGGCGATAGCTGGAAGCGAATTAACCGCAAGCGGGAGTATCGGCAACGAGCTTGGTACTATTCCCGATTATTTGCTGACCCTCAGCAAGAACATACGCTCTACGTACTGAATACCGGATTTTACAAATCGTTAAACGACGGAGCAAACTTTGAGCGAATTCCGGTGCCCCACGGGGATAATCATAATTTGTGGATCAACCCCAACGATCCCGATATTATGATTCAAAGTAACGACGGTGGGTCTAACATTTCGTTCAACGGGGGTAAAACCTGGTCAACCCAGCGTAATCAGCCTACCGCTGAATTATACCGGGTCACGGTAGATAATCGATTTCCGTATCGGGTATACGGAGCACAACAAGATAACTCGACGATTTCAGTACCTAGTCAGGGGCTAGCGGATTTTGATCCAATTCAGGATTGGCACGCGGTAGGAGGGGGCGAAAGCGGTCATATCGCTGTTCATCCCGAAAACGCCGATTTGGTGTATGCCGGAAATTACATCGGAATCATGACTAAGCTTAATCGCGCTCAGGGGCATGTCCGTAGTGTAGAAGTTTATCCCGAGCTCAATGATGGAGTAGAAGGACGCGATCTAAAATACCGATTCCAGTGGAATGCTCCTATCCAATTTTCTGCTCATAATTCTGATGTGCTTTACTACACTTCTAACTATGTCCATAAATCCACCGACGGTGGACAATCTTGGGAAGTAATTAGTCCCGACCTAACCCAAAATATTGATAAGTACCTCGATATTCCGGGTGGGCCAATTCAGCACGACAATACCGGGGTAGAATTGTATTGCACTATTTTCGCTTTTGAAGAATCTCCACTAGAGGAAGGAGCACTTTGGGCAGGGAGTGATGATGGCCTGCTTCATATTTCTCGCGATGGAGGCGAAAATTGGGAAGATATAACTCCGAAAAACATGCCAACAGAGGGAACAGTAAACGCTATTGATCCGTCTCCGCACCAACCTGGAAAAGCCTACGTTTCAGTATACCGCTACCGCGACAATGATTTTCAACCCTATGTATTTCGTACCGAGAACTACGGTAAATCGTGGAAATTACTGACCGACGGCGAAAATGGTATTCCCGCCGATCATTTTGTGCGGGTAGTGCGGGAAGACCCTGACCGGGAAGGCTTACTGTACGCAGGCACTGAGTTTGGTATGTACATTTCTTTCAATGACGGTGCCGACTGGCAACCCTTTCAGTTGAATCTGCCAATTACCCCTGTTACTGACTTGAAAGTGCATCAGAAGGATTTAGTAGTGGCAACTCAGGGGCGCAGCTTCTGGATTTTGGATGACCTATCGCCGCTGCACCAAATGAATTCAGAAACCGCTCAGGCTGACGTTCACTTGTTCAAGCCCAGTACCGCTTACCGAACCCAGATTCGGGGCTATCGGGGTGACAATACTCCTGATAATAAACCGAAGGGAGCTATGATCTACTATTCATTGAATTCGCCAAAAGATAGCGTGACTCTAACTATCTTAGATGAAGCAAGAAAAGAAGTGCGAACTTTTTCCAGTGCAAAAGAAGATGATGAACTTTCGGCGGAAGCAGGGTTGCAAAGCTTTGTTTGGGATTTGAAATACCCTGAGCCTGACCTGATTGAGAGTGCAGTGATGTCATTGAGCTATACCGGAGGAGTTACTGCGGTACCCGGAATGTACACAATCAAGCTTACTGCTGATGGTGAAGGAATGGAGCAAATAGTAGAACTAAAAGCTGACCCCCGTTGGGAAAGCACTACTCAAGATTTGCAAGCTCAGTTCGACTTAGGAGTTGCGGTGCGTGACACATTAACAGCAGTACACGATTTAATCCGTACCATTCGTAGTGTACGAACTCAGGTAAAAGAAATCGCGCGCCGTAGTGAGAAAGCGGAGTACCATGTTAAGTTAGGCAGTGATTGCCAGGAGCTATCTGATAAGTTGACGGCACTAGAAGAAAAACTAATTCAAACTCGCAGCGAAAGCTCACAAGACCCTATCAACTATCCAGTGAAGTTAGATAATCAGTACAGCTATTTGTACACTGTAGTTCATTCGCAGGATGCGTACCCTACCCAAGGCTGCTACGAACGCTTTGATGATCTCAATGCTAAGTTAGCGTACCACCGTCTACAGTTTAGTAGTCTACTGCAAAAGGATATTCAGGCTTTTGAAGAAATCATTGAGAGTGCGGGAATTCCCCGGTTGATTCTCAGTACATCTTCCCGCTAGCTGAGAAAAGCTACTCTAGGCATTCTTCAGTGCGGCGGGTATCCGTAATCTGGATGATTTTCCAGCCTTCATTGCTTCGGTATAGTTGGAAAGCATTCACACCACAGTGACTAAAGGTGGTTCCGCGATAAAAGTGGTAAGGAGTCCAGGCAATAGCCAGAGAGCCGTCTATCTGAATTTGATAGTCGAGAATACGTTCGTCCCAGACTTCATCGTGGGGTGTGCCTACTGCTTGTAAAAAGCGGGAAAGAGGGGTTTCTCGTAGACTGGTGGTATCGTTTTGTTCAACTACGGTTAATAACCGAGCTTCGGGAGCAAAGACTGAATGAACCATGGAGCTATCGGCAGAGCGCATTCCCTCGAACAATGTCACGATAGTATTTTTTACGGATTCCTGAGGGGATTGAGCAAAACTACTTTGTAAAGTTAATCCCCCAAAAACTGTCAAAAGCAAGACTTTGGCACTAGTCAGTAGGCAGTATAATTGTGATTTCATAGAGTAAAAGTGTATTTTAGCAAGAATTATTAAAGAGAGTACGAATCAAAATACTCTACTCGATGTTAAGAAGTTGTGATAATTTTCTGACAATAATTTAAGCTTTGTGCGGTTATTGCATAAATCTATAATCACATTCAAACGAACAATATATGCTCAAATTTAAATATAACTGGATACTCTTGCTGATAGCTTTCCCTTTTTTGTGGAGTTGTCAGGAAGACGAAGAGGCAGTGCCACCTAATGAAGAAGTTAGCTTGGTTGACACCACTTACCAGATTATGCGAGAGTGGTACCTTTGGAGTGCGGAAGCTCCAGAAATCAATCCCGATGATTATGAAACGGCTAATGCAGTCATGGATGCTTTCCGTTTCCCGTTAGACAAGTGGTCATACATTCAAGAAGAAGAAACATACGACAATTTGTTTAACAATGCTCAGTATGAAGGTTATGGTTTCCGGATGCAATTTGATGATAACGATCAGCTACGAGTAGCATTTACTTACCGTGATTCTCCCTTCGGAAAACTAGGAGTGGATCGAAGCTGGATAATCAATAAGATCAACGGGAAGGATATGCAGACGATCGTCGCCAATGGTGGAGGAACTAGGGCAGTAACTCAGGAAATATCGAACCCAACCAATACGTTTGAGCTGATTGATGATCAAGGAAATACAGTTACTGAAACCTTGACTAAAGAAACAATTGGAATTAATACAGTGCTGCATCATCAGGTTCTTGATGTAGGCAGTGTAAAGGTTGGCTACCTGGTTTTCAACAGTTTTTTAGCTACTTCTATTGATGAGCTTAAGCCAGTACTTAAAGAGTTTCAGGAGGCAGGAATTGATGAGTTAATTCTGGATCTTCGCTATAATGGCGGAGGACGGGTAAACGTGGCTGAATATCTGGCAGCTAATATTGTGGGCAACCGAGCAAACGGAAGGAATTTTATTGAATTCATTTACAATGAACAGCAATCGCAACGAAATCAGGAGGTTACTTTTAACCAAGCTGAGTATCCTTTGAACTTGGATCGGTTAATTACCATTACTTCTAGAAGTACGGCTTCGGCAAGTGAACTAGTAATTAATGGGCTAGCCCCATTCATGGACGTTGTGATAGTTGGTGAGAATACTAGTGGAAAACCAGTAGGAAGTTTTCCGTTTAGGTATGGTGGTTACGCAATTAGCCCGATCAGCTTCAAAATTGCTAATGATAATGGGGAGGGAGAGTATTTTCGTGGATTTGCCCCGGATGCTTTTGTTCCAGATGACTTAAATCATAAGTTTGGTGATCCTGAAGAACTACGTTTGCAAGAGGCTTTGTACTTCATTGAAAATGGATTGTTCTTAAGTGGAACAGCCCGACAGGAGCCATCCACTTCTAAGTACCAGATTGAATGGCGAGGCTTCCGGCAGGAAATAGGCGCTTATTAAAAAAATTGAAGTAGTAGCATCGTCTTAGGCGATGCTTTTTTGTTCTATGAATAGTTTTATCCCTCGCTTTCACCAGTTTCTAGTGGGTTTTTGTTTTCTTTTCGTTCTCTACTCCTGTAGGGAAGGGGAGGAGGCTGCGCCCGACGCAAATGTTTTTCTGGTTGATCATGAAGAGGTAGCCGCTGTATCTGGTGCAGAATTGCAGGTAATAGCTGCTTTCACTGGCTTTGGTCAATACCAAGACCTGATTGAGTACGGATTGACTTTATACAAAATAACCTATCGTACTGAATTTAAAGGCGAGAGCCTGGAGGCATCAGGTTTGATTGCCGTACCGCAGGGCACTGAACGGTTTCCGCTGTTACTGGGGGCGCACGGAACCATTACTGATAATAGCCGGGCACCATCCAATCTGAATTTCTCGCAGAATAACACTACTGGATTTGAGCTATTTGCCTCCTTTGGTTTTGTGAGTATTATTCCTGATTACCTAGGCTTTGGGGCTTCATCCAATGTGGTGCATCCTTATTTTGACTATCAGTCTTCGGCTCAAAGCTCAGTAGATATGATAAAGGCTACCCAGGAGTTTTTAGAAGATCAGCAAGTAGCGTTTAACCCAGAACTTCTCATTACAGGCTATTCACAAGGTGGGTACGTAGCTATGGCGACATTGAGATATTTAGAAGAAAATGCCGAGGCTTTGCCAGGGGTTGATGTAGTAGCCACTGCTGCTGGGGCGGGCGGTTACAACATTCGACAAGGAATGGATATTATTTTGCAAGATACTACTTACTTGGTTCCTGCTAATCTGGCTTTTCTAATATATGCTTACCAGCAAACTAACGATTGGACTAGACCTCTTACCGATTTTTTTCAGGAACCATATGCCTCTCAGATTCCTAGCTTATTTGATGGTAGCACAAATACCGTTACAATTAATGCTCAGCTCACTACGGATTTGAGTGATTTATTTCAACCACAGTTTCTCGCCGATATACGCGATGGAACCGAGACTGAGTTTTTGACTGCCTTAGATGAGAATAGTGTACATGACTGGGCGCCTCAAACACCAGTAAGACTATACCATGAAATCAAGGATGAAGTAGTGCCTGAGCCAACTTCAGCTAGCACTTTCCAATTGATGCAGCAAAATGGGGCAGCGGATGTTACTTATTTTCCGTTTAATCAGGCGCCCGATCATCGACAAGGAGCGCAGCCAATGTACGTGGAGGCCATTCCTTGGTTTATCTCTTTGCGAAGTTTCGACTAGCGTTCGGATACTGTAGCTTCGTTAGGCATTAAAAACATACTCTGATCGGGTGGGATTTCATCCAGAACCACGTTACGGTATCCAGTTACTCCTCGCTGTTCACCCAACGAATCGTTTTCCCATCGGTAAGACTGTACCTTCAGTGGCACTTTTAGACCATTTACGGTTTGCCACTCCTCATAGACTCGGGCATTGTAACGATCGGCGGGAGATTGGGAAAAATACGTTACAGTATACAGCAGCAACCGCATCTGGTGAGTAGTTTGATCAAAATACGCAATATACTCATCGTTGGCCGCGTCACCCACGTCGGACTGGTAAGTAATCTTCAAGACATCGTAGGTCTGATCTTGGAACTGACGAGGTTCTAATACTTCATAGTTAATGCCGGGGTCAGCCAACACAAATGGAAGAGCAAAGAAATAGAACTGCAAGTTGTGATAAAAGCGAGCTGACCTTCCCGAATAAGCCGAAGTATCCGGGCTGACCCACACTTGCTGACCATCAAAACCAATAGTGTACTGCTCATTGGTCAAAAGTACTTTCCGGGTATTTAAAGCAATAAGTTGATGGTCTACCAAATCTTCGCCTCGATACAGATCATATTCCAGTTTCTCGAGAGACTTCCAACGTTCAAGGCCGCCATGAGCCTCCAAAGCCAGTTGTAACACTTCTGGATAACTAGGTTCCTCCGGGGCAAAAACTATTTCTGGCGAAGACTGACTAGCCGTTTGTTCGGGCGAGGTACATCCGAAGAAAAAAGAAAAAACGATTAGATACGTTAGGAAATGAGTGTTACGCATAGGAAAAATCGATAAATCAGGGAGTAAAACTACTAGTATGGTCTCTGACGATGACCCATTGGTCGTCAATTTTACGGAATAAAAGAGTGAAATACCCTCCAATATTCCCTGAATCACGATCTAATGTCCATTGACCGACCATATGATAAGCATCTAAAGCTAACTGATCTAGTTTGATAATATTAAAAGTCAACTGTCCCATTGCTGCTCGGTCAGGGTATATTGTTTGGTAGCGCTGGTAAGTGATCTCGAATCCGTAAGTCACACTGTTGTCCCCAATGAACGTTAATGAATCAGATTGCCAGTAGCTCTCCATAAAGCAATCAATATCGCCTTGGTTCCAACAGTTTTGCTGCATACTCATAACAGTTCGTATAGCCGTTGCCCCTTCTTTTTCATTATCTACTGAGCAAGCCAGTATGGTGCCCATCAGCACGAAAATTATCAATCGTAATATAATTATATCAAGATTTACAGACGTCGGATGCGGATATTTTTGAACCAAACTGGGTCACTGTGGTCTTGCAAGGCAATATGACCTTCCTTGTACTGACCATAGCCTGACATATCTTTAAATTTAGTTTCAGCTACCCGGGCGTTCCATTCGTCAGTCCACAGATCATATTCTACCACTTTTTGTCCATTTAGCCAATGTTCAACGTGACCATTGTCTACAATAATCTTTCCTTCATTATATTCACCTACTTGCTTTAGTTGAACGTTCTGTGGTTCATCCAGGGCGTAATTTGCGCCGGACATCTGGCTTTTCTCTAAAGTGGCGTTATGAACGATTCCGTAGTTTTCGTCGTCAATAAGCTGATACTCGGGTCCGGTTTCGTAGGTACTGTTATACTCATCGCTCTCTTGAGCTAAATAAATTACTCCACTATTGCTACCTTCAGCGATACGCCAGTCAAACTCCAACGCAAAGTTTCCAAACTTTTCTTTCGTGATCAGATCGCCAATGCCACCGGTGGTGTACAAAGCGCCATCTTCTATTTGCCAAGCCGAAGTATCGCTTTTAAAGTTACGCCAGGCATCCATATTAGAGCCATCAAACAATGTAATCCAGTCATTTTCTTCATTAGTATCACTTTCTTCTACTACCACACTTTCCTCAGTAGACGAACTTTTTTCGCTACTAGAAGAAGTACAACTGAAGAGGAGAATCAAACCTAACAAAGAGAAAGGCAATAGACGTAGCATAAAGATTGGATTAGAGCAGTAGTTTATATCTGCGGCAATTACGGGAAAAACTACTTTCTACCCAATTATTTTTTCCTAACTCGGTTTTTTGTGCTGATGGGTCAATTAGCCACAGTATAATTCTGATTCGGGCTTTGAGTACAGCGGTAGATTTGTCAGATAAGTCAGACGTTTTGATTGAATTGTTTGTAGGGTTAGGTCAGATTTGATAAATTTGCGCTCCTATTCGCGACAAGCGAAGGGCCCTTAGCTCAGTTGGTTAGAGCACCTGACTCATAATCAGGTGGTCGCTGGTTCGAGCCCAGCAGGGCCCACTCCCACAACGGAATTGTGATAATCAAGCACTTACGAGATCTATTCTAGTAGGTGCTTTTTTGTTTTTTAGCTCTTCGGAGATATAATTAACGATCAGACTGTTATCAATTAAAATACTTTCTACGGCAATGAGTATTTTTGAATGAATGAGCCAACATCGTCACTTTGTTATTCATAAGCCGTTCGGCTACTTATCACAGTTTGTTAACAATCAAACTAAACGAAAAAATAAGAAGCTGCTGGGTGAACTTCACGCATTTCCCGAAGGAATAATGGCAATTGGTCGGCTAGATGAAGACTCGGAAGGCTTACTATTACTAACTACCGATGGTAAGACAAGTATGCGGGTACGAAGCAAAAAGGTAGAGAAAGAGTACCACGTGCAGGTAGACGGGGAAATTACTGATGCGGCAATAGCACGCCTACAGAAAGGAGTAGAAATTAGTAACGGGAAGAAAAAATACTTGACTTTGCCCGGCAAAGCAAAACGGTTAGACCTGCCTCCCACGTATCCGCCGCGAACCAAGAGAATAAGAGACGAAAGACACGGATCAAGTAGCTGGGTTTCCGTAACAATCACCGAGGGGAAATTCAGGCAAGTACGTAAGATGACGGCAGCGGTTGGGTTTCCCACACTAAGATTATTGCGGATACGGATTGGGAGCATTTTACTCGGTGACCTGCCCGCTGGCGGAGTTATTGAGGTTGATACCTTCCACCTGATCTAGTTGGTCGTATTCTTGGCGAACCTTCTTTATTCCAATCATTTCTATTAGTTTTAAGCCAAACAATTTTTTTAATGAAAGTATTGTCTGTCATCAGTATTATGGGATTGGTAGTGGCTTGCCAGCCTCAGCAATCTGACCCTATGGAACAAGCTAAAAAACCCAACATCATTTACATTTTAGCGGATGACTTGGGCTATGGTGACGTCGGGGCTCACGGACAACAAAAAATTGAGACACCCAATATTGATGCCTTAGCGGATACGGGTATGAAGTTCACCCAGCACTACTCTGGTTCACCCGTGTGTGCTCCCTCGCGTTGCGTGTTGCTTACTGGAAAGCATACGGGAAATGCTTATATCCGAGGAAACGGAGAATGGAAAGAACGAGGCGAAGTGTGGGACTTTGTAGCTATGCTGGAAGACTCTACCCTGGAAGGTCAACGACCTCTGCCCAAAGAAACACCTACAATCCCTAAGTTATTGAAGCAAGCTGGGTACGCTGCCGGAATGATTGGGAAATGGGGGCTGGGTGCTCCGCACACTGAGTCAATACCGACCACAATGGGGTTTGATTACTTTTATGGGTACAACTGCCAGCGGCAAGCGCATACCTACTACCCGGTTCATCTTTACGAAAACGAGCGTCGGGTATATCTAAAAAACGATACCGTACCTCCTCGAACCCGGATGCCAGAGGAGGCTGATCCTTATGAGATAGCTAATTATGCTGATTTTACCCTAACTGATTATTCTCCCGATTTAATGTTTGAGAAGCTGACTCAGTTTGTAAATGAACATACGGATGAGCCATTTTTTATGTACTGGGCGACGCCAATTCCTCACGTTCCTCTGCAAGCACCCCAACGGTGGGTAGATTATTATGTGGAGAAGTTCGGTGGTGAAGAACCATATTTATCGGGGCGCAGTTATTTTCCCCACCGTTATCCTCACGCTGCTTACGCGGCTATGGTTTCCTATCTGGACGAGCAGGTGGGACAGTTAGTAAGTCAGCTTAAAGAGCTAGATGAATACAAAAACACGTTGATTATCTTTACTTCTGATAATGGCCCTACATTTAACGGGGGAACGGACTCACCCTGGTTTGATAGTGGCGGACCTTTCCCTAGTGAACAGGGTAGAGGAAAGGGAACAGTGTACGAGGGCGGTGTTCGGGTACCCATGATTGCCAGTTGGCCGGGTAAGATAGCGGCGGGTAGCACTACCGATCATATTTCCGCCTTTTATGATGTAATGCCTACGCTGGCTGAAGTTGCGGGGGTTGCTGAACTACCTACTACCGATGGCATTAGCTTTTTACCTACCTTGCTAGGGCAGGAGAATCAGCCTAAGCACGAGTTTATGTATTGGGAATTTCCGCAGTATACTGGGCAGGTAGCCGTCCGAATGGGAGATTGGAAATTCATTCAGCGGAATTTAAGTGAAGGTGAGCCAACTGTAGAACTATACAATCTGGCAGAAGATCTTACCGAAAGCAACAATGTGGCAGATCAGCACCCCGAAGTAGTGCAGCAAGCCCAAAAAATTATTGAACAAGAGCATACAACTCCTGAACTAGAAACCTTTATAATACCAACGCTAGAAGCTGGTCTTACGATCAATTGAATTATGAATAAACCAACATTACTTGTGCTGGCTGCCGGTATGGGTAGTCGCTACGGAGGCTTAAAACAAGTTGATCAGTTTGGGCCTTCCGGTGAATCTATTATTGACTATTCGGTGTACGATGCTATCCGGGCGGGATTTGGCAAAGTAGTATTCGTCATTCGTAAGTCGCTGGAGGAGCAGTTCAAAGAAGTTTTTCTTCAGCGCTTTCCCGAAGATATTTCAGTGTCTTACGTCTTTCAAGAGCTGGGAAAACTACCGGAGGGATTTGAGGTTTCACCACAGCGGGAGAAACCTTGGGGAACCGGGCACGCCGTGTGGGTAGCTGCCGATCAGATAAAAGAGCCATTTGCAGTTATCAATGCAGATGATTTTTACGGTCGAGAATCGTTGCAGCGCATGGGCGATTTTTTGAGTAATCCGCCAGAAAACAGTCACTGTCTGCTAGGTTATAAATTGGAAAACACCCTATCGGATTACGGCTACGTTTCGCGAGGGATTTGTGAGGTACAGGATGGCTCACTGCAAAGTATTACCGAGCGTACCCACATTGAGCGGAAGAACGGTCAGATTATTTACCAAACTGACGAAGGGCAAGAAGTGCCGCTGACTGGCGAGGAAACGGCTTCTATGAACCTGATGGGTTTCACTCCCGATGTTTTTTCAGTCTTTGAGCGTTGCTTTACTGACTTTCTCAAAGAGAAATCCCAGCACCCTAAAAAAGAGTTCTACCTGCCGTCGGTGATGAATGAAATTATTCATAGCAATATTGCGAAGGTGAAAGTAGTGCCTACCCCGGATACCTGGTTTGGGGTGACGTATCCAGAAGATAAAAAAGTAGCTAAACAAACGCTGAGTGATTTGGTCGCCCAGGGAGTGTACCCAGCTAATCTGTGGGCAAATACATGAAGTCAGAGCGAAGATTTTCGTTAGATAAAATCCTGGCGGCATATTTCCCCGATGCTTCGTTTAACTCTGCTATACCCTTCGGCTCTGGTCATATCAACGACACTTTTTTAATTACAAACCTTGCTGGAGAAAAATATTTGTTGCAGCGGATTAATCATCAGGTCTTTCAGGATGTAGCTGGGCTGATGAACAATATGGAACGGGTGACTCGTCATCTTCAGCAGAAATTAGCCGGGCAGACTGGCTCTCGCTTTACTACTATTCAGGTTATTCCCAATGCTGAAGGAAAGTTGTTTCATCAGGATGAATCGAGTAACTACTGGCGCGTTATCACCTTTATTCCCAATAGCGTAACCTATGATTTAGTAACCTCAGAAGATCAGGCCTATCAGGCAGGTTACGCCTTTGGATACTTTCAACAATTATTGAGCGACGTTCCCGGTGACACCTTAGCTGAAACTATTCCGCAGTTTCACGATATGAAGAGTCGGTTTGCTAAGTTCGACGCAGCCCGGGAGATTGACTCAGTAGATCGGGTTAAGTCGGCAGAGGCTGACATTGAATTTGCTTTATCGCAAAGGAAAGAAATGATTGCTTGGCATGAGTTAGTAACCCAGCCTGATTTTCCCCGGCGGGTGACCCATAATGATACTAAGTTCAATAATGTGCTACTCGACCGGGAAAGCCAGCAGGCTATCTGCGTAATTGACCTTGATACCGTAATGCCGGGAGTAATTGGCTACGACTTTGGGGATGCCATTCGGACAATTGCCAACACCGCTGAAGAAGATGAAGCCGAATTAACTAAAATTTCGGTAAACCTTGATTATTATCGCGCTTTCGCTCAAGGTTTTTTGAGTGAATCTGGACAACAACTCACTACACTCGAGAAGCAATCACTGCATTACGCCCCTAACTACATGACCTTTATCATGGGATTACGGATGCTAACTGACTATCTGCAAGGAGATATCTACTATAAAATTAGTGATACTAACCATAATCTCCGCCGGGCTGCTGCTCAGTTTAAACTAGTAGCGGAGCTGGAAAAATCAGCGGATCAGACTCAACAAATTTTAACTGAAATTTTTCAAAGTTAGTATAATTAGCTGGAAAACGAATTGCTAGTTCTCCTTCATTCTACTGAAAATTTTAACACCTTTGTAAGAAAGATATAACAATGGCAAAAGTTCTAGTAACGGGCGGGTTAGGCTATATTGGTTCGCATACTGTGGTAACCTTGCTACAACATGGCTTTGAAGCAGTAGTTGTGGATGATCTTAGTAACTCTCAGACGGACGTGCTTGATCGGATTGAGCAAATTAGTGGACAGCGACCACCGTTTTACGAGCTAAATCTATGCGATGAAAGTGCAGTCGAACAAATGTTCAATAAGGAACCGGACATTGATTCCATAATTCATTTTGCAGCTAGTAAAGCCGTAGGCGAGTCAGTTGCGAAACCTTTGTTGTACTACAAAAATAATTTGCTTTCACTCATTCATCTATTGGAGCAAATGAATAAGCGGAATATTACTGACTTTGTATTTTCTTCTTCTTGCACTGTGTACGGACAACCCGATCAACTTCCGGTAACTGAGCAGTCGCCCATGAAGCCAGCGGAGTCACCCTACGGAAACACCAAACAGGTGGGTGAGCAAATCTTGCGAGACGCTTGTCGGGCGTATCCTTCCTTACGAGTCATCGCACTACGTTACTTCAATCCGGTAGGTGCCCACGAATCGGCTTTGATTGGTGAATTGCCCAATGGCGTGCCTAATAATCTGGTTCCTTTCATCACCCAAACTGCTGCCGGGTTGCGCCCTCAATTGAAAGTTTTTGGTCAAGACTATAGTACTCCCGATGGTACCGCCGTGCGGGATTATATTCATGTAGTAGACTTAGCCGAGGCTCACGAAATAGCATTACGACGATTGATGGATGATAAGCAAAAAGAGAACTTCGAGTTTTTCAACATTGGCACCGGCGAGGGGCATAGTGTGCTGGAAGTGGTAAAAACCTTCGAGCGGGTAAATGACTTATCACTCAATTATCAACTGACCGACCGCCGTCCCGGTGATGTAGAACAAGTATACGCCGACACCCATTACGCTAATACCGAACTTGGCTGGAAAGCCACCCGCAATCTGGAAGAGATGCTCACTTCCGCCTGGAAATGGCAACAAAAATTAATGACTGATGATAAATGAATAATTGATTTACAGTAATGTACCAACCATTGGTCATTAATCATTATTCATCAATCATTAAATCACCCTGGCTGTAATTCCACCTTCTTTCCGGCAACTGAAAGGTTTTCATTGACGTACTGCTCATCCCAGAGGTTAGAGATGACTGCGGAGATTCTTGGGTTCTGCAATGCCCAAATATACGCTTTCATTGGAGCTTTCATATCGCCAGGTACAATACGTTCTACCTTGTCAATGCGCCAGGAAGGAATCGGTTGGATAGCTTTATGATGAGTAGCTACCGCCATCGCAGCTTTCATAGCTATAATCCCCATACCCTTTTCGTGAGCCAGACGAATAGGATCTTCCAAGTAGCCACCATTTACGATATTGTAGGCGCACATGGCAGCATCATACTCACCAGTTTCAGCAGCAGCCCGGAGCACACCGGCGGTGTCATTGTGGGTTGAAACTCCCTGATAACGGACTTTTCCATCTTTCTTGAGTTTGGCGAAGGTTTCGTAGATTTCCGGAATCTGAACTTCTTCAGGACAATCCGCGCCGTGGGGACACATCAGAATATCAAAGTAGCCAAAGCCAGTACGCTTTAAACTACCCTCGATAGAGGATAAAATTTTATCGCGGTAAGCTTGGCTTCCTTCTACCTGATGAGCGTAATCTTTTACCATCGCATTCGCTAAAAAGGCTCCATCCATAGATTCAGCTTGTCCGGGCCAATATTTAAGAAAGTAACCCGGTTTATCTACCGCCCGCTCTTGACGAATCTCCTGCGCTCGTTTCATAATCGCGTCCTGCTTACCCGAGGGTAACCCTTTGAAAATATCCCGGTAAAGCTGATCGCGCACGGCGGCAAAGCCACTCACTTTGGTGGTGATAAACACTTTTTCTCGCTTAGACGAACTGTCAATCACCTGACTGTAGGCTTCCTCACATTCCCCGTTGCCGTAGGCCGGAGCCATATCCAGGTAATTGAGACCTTTGTCCATCGCTAGTTCTACCGGGCGAGTATTGCCAAACCGGATAGGGTCACCGCCACAGACTACTTCCGAAATCATCATTCCTGTTCGACCCAGTTGTCGATAGGCCATCTCTGACTGACGGTTGCGCCACTCAAGCTTTACTTCAGGCTTAGAAGTTTGTTCAGGGCTAGCATTAGCCGATTGTAAAGTCAGGCCAGATAGTCCAGCAGAAGTAGCCGAGGCTACTGTTAAAAATTTGCGACGAGACAACGAAGAAGACAAGTGATTAGGCTTTTTCATAAGTTTTGGCTCTTTACGTTAATATACGTATTCTTCAGGAAAAATGCATTTCTTAAAGTATTCTTAGCCATGTCTTTTCAGCGAAATAGCATCTACTATCCGAATGGTCATCCCCGAAATCATGCAATTATTGCCTCAGTCTACTTTCCCTACGAAGCTGATCGACTCGATGGTGGCGATCGTGGGATTTTAAATCAGGTAAGCAATCGCTACAATATGATTCTTTTGGGACGGAGAGTGTCCTTCACCTTTGTGGGATTTGCGGATTACCGGGGAACTCGTAGTTTTAATATCAATTTAGGGAATAGACGGGCGGTATCTGTTAAAAACTACTTAGATTCACGCTTAGGCCAAAACCGATTTTATTCATCCTATGCTGCGGTATCCCGAGGGGAAGAAGATGCTTACCAGAACCATCCTAGTCAGGAGCAAATGGCGCTTGACCGAAGAGTAGATGTTTGGTGTTCGTGGGTACACCGTCGGGTAGTTGTAAACGAACCAATTTTAGTGCAAGGAACCATTCCTCAGGTAAGGCGGGTAACGTATCGATATTTTTCTAAGTTTTCTGCTGAAAACATGGGAGTCCGTCCTTCAACTGATGGAATAGATAGCGGGGATTTTCGGGAAGGGGTCAACAGTATAATTGCAATAGCAAGAGGAGATATGGCAATCTTTGAAAATACTTGGGGTAATGAGGTACAAAGACGGAGACAGACCTCAGAGTTTCCGGCTAACTACAAAGTAAATGTAGTACGGATGACCAAAGAATATATGGTGAATACTCGAGGGTTTGCCCGAATAGAACAATACAATGCCAGCATCACCTACGAGTGGGGACGACCCCGTGCCCAAGTACAAGTACACGAGACCATGAATACACTGGGGCGAACGACCCGCGGCAGTCGTTCTGTACCCAGAAACGAAGCTGATCAAAGTCCGGTATTGAATCCCCCCGATCCTTAATCAACAGTTAAGCTTCTGGTCTGGGCAGACCTTCATCCACAATGAGTTTCTTCACACGCAGTCGTTCTACCGAGAGATCATCGATCTTCAGCGACTTTATCCGTGCTTTGGCTAGAGCAAGGGAGCCAATGGCAACCGTACCAATGGCCAGTGCGCCTATAGCCATAGCGCCAACGCTAATTGCTATGGTAGCAGTCGCTAAACGGCTAACAGCAGGTTGGTAGGTTGGCTTAGGAGTGCGAAAGTGATTATGAAGAAGTTGCATAGTGTAGATTTTACCCAGGTTTACGAATAATGGAGCGATTCGTTGGTGCCATCGTTGTTTATTATACACCAAAGATACTATACTTGGTAATGATGGATGAATAATGACTGATGAATGATTACTTTGCATTCGTCATTAGTCATTCATCATTAATCATTACAACTATGAAGGGAAGAATCGCTATACTCGGAGGGGGAAACTTAGGAAAAGCCATTGCTATTGGTTTAGCCAGCACCGAGCAGTACGAAGCTAACCATATTCTGGTAACCAAGCGCCGAATGCACGGGGTAGAGGACTTGCAGAGACTAGGTATACAAACCACCAGTGATAACCGGGAAGCAGTGAAATCTTCCGAACTGATCTTGCTTTGTGTACAACCCAAACAACTTGAGTACTTGCTGATCGAGATCCGGGATGTGTTGAATCCGAAGCAGCACGTATTGGTATCTACCATTACCGGGGTGAGTATCCGGGATATTGCCCGACTTACTTTAGATGAATTTCCTATCATCCGGGCGATGCCCAATACCGCTATTGCCATTCGGGAATCGATGACTTGTCTGGCCGCGCAGAATACATCAGATGATTTGCTCAAGCAGGTAAAAGCCATTTTTGATGTGATGGGGGAAACGTTGGTGATTGATGAAGAAATGATGGCAGCGGCCACTGTGCTGGGTGCCAGTGGTATTGCCTTTTGTTTGCGCTACATTAGGGCAGCGGCTCAAGGCGGCATTCAGATGGGATTTCACGCCGAAGAAGCGCAGAAAATAGCTGTACAGGTATGCCGGGGAGCAGCTTCGCTTATTCTACAAAATGAGCAGCATCCCGAAACTGAAATTGATAAAGTAACTACCCCCCAGGGCTGCACCATTGCCGGACTCAACGAAATGGAGCATAACGGCCTAAGCTCCGCGGTCATTAAAGGCATTATGACTTCTCACCGTCGGATTGGGAAGATTACGGACTAATACGATACAGGTAGTACTTAAAGTTTATATCTGACAGTATTCTCAGCCTATCCCATTTCTGCCGATCTTTCGCTATTTTTAGATAAAAAGTAGCATGTCAGGGATCGGCTATACTTTATTGCGAGTGGCCTCGGCCGTTATTGATGCCGGGGTACAGCCCAATTTTGGCTTTGCGACGGCTAAAAAAATTCGCCTGACCAACATCTGTGCAATACTAGCGGGTGGAGCGGCTTTTCCCTACTTATTTCATTTTCTCAGCTATAGTACTTTGCTGGCAGTAGCAACTGGTATTTCTTGCCTGGGCTTTATCAGCACAATAGTATTTAATAGTCTTCAGCAGTACTCACTAGCTCGATGGCTACTTATTACCAATGCTAATTTTTACCTGTTTACTACTGCCTCGGCGTTGGGGCGGGAAGCAGGCGAACAGATGATTTATTTTCCGGTGATGGTGGGCTCGGTGTTAGTGTTTGCATTTCAAGAAAGACCCAGTTGGTGGGCCACTGTAGCATTAAGCTTATTCTGCTTATTTCTCTTGGAATGGACCGACTATCAACTTTGGTCTATCCAACCTTCTCCTGACGAGCAGCAGGTCTACTATCAGGGGAATTTAATTATTACTTCATTCTGTACGGTGGCTTTGGCGCTATTCAGTTTCTCTTTGTACGAGAAGCAGTACCGACAGAATCAAAGGCTACTCCAGAACCGTCGGGAAACCGAAGCTGTCATTAATTACTTTTCTACCTCACTGTTTGGCAAAAATACGGTGGATGAGATACTGTGGGATATTGCCAAAAACTGCATTGCTCGCCTCAAACTAGTAGACTGTGTTATCTACTTGCTGGACGATGACCATCAGATGTTGGTGCAAAAAGCCGCCTACGGCTCAAAAAATCCCAAAGATTTTGATATTTACCATCCTATTGAAATTCCGGTAGGTCAGGGCATCGTGGGCAGTGTGGCTCAAACTGGTAAGGCGGAAATTATTTCAGATACCTCCTTAGATGCCCGTTACATCGCCGATGATGAAGTACGGTTATCGGAAATTGCCGTTCCCCTCGTTTATCAGGAAAAGGTGCTAGGGGTGATTGATGCTGAGCACCCGGATAAAAACTTTTTTACGGAAGAGCATCTGACGATTCTGGAAATTATCGCGGCTTTATGCTCAAACAAAATCGTTAAAGCCCGGGCAGAAGAAGAATATCAGCAGGCGGAAGCAGTGCGCCAGGAGGCCGAACGGATAAAGGCACTGGATGAAGCTAAATCGCAGTTTTTTGCCAACGTTACCCACGAGTTTCGTACTCCGCTCACGCTGATTATTGGCCCACTGGAGCAAAAGCTATCCAGCGTTTTACCGGATGAAGAACGTCAGACTACCGAGCGGATGCTCCGACACGCCCAGCGACTATTACGGTTAATCAATCAACTGCTCGATTTTGCTAAGTTAGAGCAACAGCCGCTTCAACTCTCGGTGCAGCCCGGAAGTCTGACCCACTTTCTTCAGTCGCTATTTGCATCCTTTGAGTGGCAGGCTCAGCAGCAACAAGTTGACTATCAGATTCACTGGCCAAGTCAGGAAATTACGGGCTACTTTGATGCGGATAAACTGGATAAGATCATCTATAACTTGTTATCAAATGCGTTTAAGTTTACTTCGCGTCAGGGAAAAGTTGTCGTCATAGTGGTTGAACGAGAGAAGCAGTTAGAAGTACAGGTGAGAAACAGTGGAAAAGGTATTCCGCCCGATCAGCTTCCGCATATTTTTGAGCGGTTTTATCAAGCAAAACATGCTGAAAATTCCTCCTCGGGAGGCTCGGGTATTGGGTTGGCTCTCACCCAAGAGCTAGTAACCATCCACCAGGGAACCATTACGGTAGAAAGCATTCCCGATCAGGAAACTGTCTTCATGGTAAGTATTCCGATTGATAAAGCCGAATATAAACAAGCCGAAGAGGCTTTAATAGAAACTTCTTTTCCCGGTTTGGAACCTACCCATCCGCTAAAACCGGAAGTTTCTCATATTGAACTAAAAACTGATATTGACCTTCCCACATTACTGCTGGTAGAAGACCACCACGATTTACGAGCTTATGTACGCGAGCAGACGGCATCAGACTATCAAGTATTGGAGGCCGTTGATGGAGTGGAAGGTTGGGAGGCAGCATTAGCGCATAGCCCCGATCTGATTATCTGCGACTGGATGATGCCTCGCCTCGACGGACGAACCTTATGCGAGCGACTGAAAACCGACGTGCGTACCTCCCATATTCCGGTGATTATGCTCACCGCTCGCGCCGACCAAACCAGCCGACTGGCTGGGCTAGAAACCGGGGCGGATGTGTATCTGGTAAAGCCCTTTAACCCGGAAGAGTTACGATTGCGGATACGAAAGCTGGTGGAACAGCGAATACAACTACGAAGTCATTTTCAGCAGGAGTTAATTGTGTCTCCGCAAGAAATAAAGGTGAATAGCACCGACGAGCGGTTTCTCCAGCAGGCTGTAGCATTAATCGATAGCCAACTGGCTAACCCCAATTTTACGGTGGCAGAATGGCAGCAAGAACTCAACCTCAGCCGGATGCACCTGCACCGCAAACTAAAAGCCCTTACCGGACAGTCAGCTACCGAGTTTATCCGTACCTATCGCCTGAAACGAGCTGCTCAATTACTAGCTCAACGAGCCGATAATGTCTCTCAAATTGCCTACCAAGTGGGATTTAGTAGCCTAGCTTATTTTACCACCAGCTTTAAAACCCAGTTTGGTTGTAACCCTTCGGAATACGCTGAAAAGGCTGAATAGGCCGACTTTTGGGCGCGGGTTACATAACGGTAAAAATAGGTTACACTAGCGTAAAAGCTAGCTCATACGATTGGTTACCTTGAAAGGTAATTTAACTTACTAATAGGACGAGAAGCATCTTATATCTAGCTGCAACTGCCTCGCTGTTGTCCGACGAATAAAATAACCAAGAACCTAACTATGAAACTCCCAAACTTTATGACCTCACGTACTTATTCACTTTCACTAATAATTTTAACATCAATAATTCTAATTGGGCTATTTTCCAGCTGTGGTGAAGAAAGCGGCGGAGATGACCCCGACCCTGTTCCGATGCCCACGATCTCATCCATTGATCCTAGCAGTGGGATGGTAGGGGATGAAGTAACCATCACCGGAACCAACTTTGGTAGTACCGCCAGTGAAAATACGGTAACTTTTAATGGCGTCACTGCTTCGGTAGGAACCGCTTCAGCCACTCAATTGGTAGTAGAAGTCCCCGAAAACGTTACCACTGGTCCAGTTGCCGTCACGGTGGGTGACCAAACCGTGCGGGGACCAGACTTTACCATTATTGAAGCGAATCTATTTGATTGTGCTAATAACGAAATCACCGAAGATATCACCTGGGAAGACCTGGGTGATGGTGTCGACTATGTTATTGAGTGTGCGATTTCAGTAAAAGAAAATGCCCTGCTGACTATTGAACCGGGTGTAACCATCCAGTTTGAGGGACAGGAAAGTGGTATCTTTACTAGCGATGGCGGAGGTTTGAAAGCGGTTGGTACTTCCGCTGATCCTATTCAGTTTCTAGGAACCAGCGAAAACCCCGGAACCTGGAAAGGAATATACTTCGGCTCCGATCATCCCGAAAATCGGCTAGAGTATGTCGTGGTAAAGCACGCCGGACGAACCGCTTCTGTACAATCAGGAGAGACTGGGGCAGTGCAACTTAGTCGGGATGATGAGTCTAAAGCCGCTCTGGTGAACGTCACTATTGAAGAAAATGAAGGCTACGGGCTATTTGTCACTGACGAAAGTGAGCTCAGTGAATTTGCTGACAATACTATTTTGGGTAACACCCAAGCACCCGTAGGTATTTACTTCAATCAGCTAGGCAGCCTGGATGCTAACTCTAACTATCAGGGTAATGATGATAACTTTATTGAAGTACGAAAAAATGATATCGAAGACGATGAGGTCACCATGCCCAAAGTGAACGTACCCTATCGCTTTATAGAAAGTTCACGTTACGATATTGCGCAATCACTCACCATCAGTGCGGGTAATACGCTAGAGTTTGTGAGCGGTGCCGGGCTTCGGTTGGGCAGTCCGGGTACTGATTGTGGTATAACTACCGGGGCACTTAATGCCACAGGTACTACTGAAGAACCTATTATTTTTCGCGGAGTGAACGAAGGTCGGGGCAGTTGGTTAGGGATTGGCTTCAACTCCGCTAGTCCGAATAATAAGCTGATTTACTGCGAGATTTCCGGTGGGGGTAGTGGAGATTTTTATAATGCTTCTGACTTTGCGGCCAATGTTACACTCCAGTGCGAGAGCAAGGTTATGATTCAGAATACAATAATCAGCGAAAGCGGGGGCTACGGTATTTATCTATTAGATGAAGACGCTCAGCTAGGTCAGTTCACCGAGAATACAATTACCGACAATGAGTTATCTCCAGTCTGGCTACATTTTCCGCAAGTAGACCAACTGGATGCGGCCTCTGTTTATGCCGAAGGAAACGGGCAGATGTACATTGAAGTGGAAGGAGATGGAGTTGAAGATGCTGACTTGACAGTAAAAAAGCTGGAGGTGCCGTACCGGATAAGTCCGGATGGACTTGGTCGAGAAACCTTTGTGGGGAAAGTCCTGACCATTGAACCAGGGGTAGTTATGGAGTTTGAGACTTCGGCCGGAATTATTCTGGGCAGCCCGGGCACTGATTGTGGTGTAACTTCCGGAGTGTTCAATGCGGTGGGCACCGCCGAAGAACCTATTATCCTAAAAGGGGCTACTGAAGGACAGGGAGCCTGGGTTGGTATTGGGATCAATTCCAGTAGTTCGGAAAATAAACTAATCTACTGTACCCTGTCTGGCGGGGGCTCAAAACAATTATACAATGCGGGTGGCCAGGGCAATCTGGTGATTCATTGCGAAGGGCGAGCCGAAGTGAGAAATTCTACGATTAGCGAAAGTGGCGGCTGGGGTATCGACTTTGTGCAGGGTGGCAATTCACTCACGGAATCGGATAATACATTTGACAACAACGCTGAGGGTAATATCGCCCCGAATTAGTTATGAAGAAATCGTAAGTAATATGATTAGTCAGGTCTGGAAGAGAAAGTAAATTGCCAGCCTGGTAGACTGAACTACCACTGAAAAAGCTATGGATTTATCCCTGAATAGAGTGCCAAGCACTTTCTTTAAGATTGCCATTTGGACTGTGATAATCGGTCTTTCGGTGTACTTCTTTATTGAAGGCGTATTTCCTTATTTCTCCGGTGATCTGCCAGAGCGAAAGTTAGCTATTCAGGGTTGGCTGGTATTACACCTGATCGGAGGGGCTTGCTCCCTCTTTTTAGGGCCGTTTCTGCTTTGGAAGTGGTTCAGAAACAAATACTTGTGGCTTCACCGTCGTATGGGAAAGGTTTATATAATCGGTACCTTGGTGTCAGCAGTACTGGCTTTTCGGTTATTGATAAATGATTATCCGCTGCCGGGAGCAGTTCCCTCACTTTTTGTTCTGGCTGGGCTATGGGCATTTATGGCGGTTGCTGCTTGGGTCGCTATCCGAAGAAAAGACATCCGCAATCACCGCTGTTTCGTCATCCGAAGCTACGCACTCGGTTTAGCATTTGTATTCATCCGCATTCTCGATAGGCTAGAAGAATTCGGTTATAGCGTACTGTCCTTTATTGAAGATATAACAATGCGATATACCCTCTACGAGTGGATGTGTTGGGTATTTCCGTTGGTCATCATCGAGCTGTGGCTCAGCTGGTTACCCGCCTTGAAAAGAAGTTCAGCATCTTTAAAGTGAAGCTTTCTTATTTCTTGATTTATATAAAATTAGAAGACGATATAGACCAAAAAACACAACCTTCTTTGACTTCAGTAAGGGTTACTGAGGCCTATTTATGAATATATATCCGCAACCATGATTACCAAAAAAATAGTATTTGCCGTTTTCACAGGTTGGCTTGTGGTACTTTTCGTTGCTACCCAGCAACCCGGACATTTTACAGTCGACATTCCTAAAACCTGGGACATGCAGGAAATTATACGCTTTCACCTGCCGCCCCCCGATAGTTCGGTAACCGTAACCTACGCTTCCGAAGAATACTATAATAGTTTGCCTGAACACGTTATCTACAAAACCTATCCGGTTTACGTACAAGAACAGGAACCCGAGGGCTATCTGGACTCCATTCGTACTTTAGAACCGGAAGTAGTTTTTGACCTGAGTAAGATTAAAACCCAGGAGGACTGGATCAAGGCGGGGGAAGCGGTATTTCACTGGCCTACTTCCTTCAGCCCACCCTATCAACCTCCCACTTCTTATATCGACCGGAAAGAAACAGATGTTACAGGTGCGCCGGTCACCCCGGAAGGGCTTTACCCTTTCAGTCATTATGTAGTAAAAGAAAAAGGGCAGATACAGCTTGGTTTTTTATCCTGTGCCAACTGCCATACTCGCGTGATGGAAGATGGCTCTTTGATCGTGGGGGGACAGGGAAACCCGGCCTTTGACCCGGAATTTGCCGTTTTTGTAAAACTATTTCACGTCCCCTTTGCTACACTTCAGAAAGGAGTACATCAACTGACCTATGCGCCTTGGGCGCCCGAGGTGTCGGAGTACGCGATGAGTATGGATTCAGCTGATTTAGTAGATATGACCATTGCCCACCCGAATGGTACCATGGTCCGTCAGGGTATTAGCTTTGGCCCTGCCGAAGATGCGGTGGCGGTACCCAGCCTTATTGGCCTGAAAGATATGAAGTATATGGATAAAACCGGGCTCATGTTACACGAAGGGCCTGGCGACCTAATGCGCTATGCCGCCTTCAATCAGGGTATGGATATGCTGACCCGCTACAACGATTTTATTCCAATGGGGGTAAATGACTATACCGAACTTCCAGAGGCAGCAGAATGGGATCATCCTTTTGGCTACGATCCCTTTCGCTATAGCGATGCCCAACTCTACGCGCTCACTCAGTATATTTACTCATTGAAACCACCGGAAAACCCTAACTACTTTGACGAAGCCTTGCTGAGCCGGGGAGAAACCATATTCAAAGAACAGGGTTGTATCACCTGTCATACGCCTCCGCTATACACCAATAATCAATTGACTCCCGCATTGGGTTTTGAGCCACCTAAAGAACACTTCGAGAAATATGACATCTTTAACGTATCGGTAGAAACTGATCCTACGTTGGCGATGAAGTCGCGTAGGGGAACGGGCTACTATAAGATTCCTTCGCTGCTGGGTCTATGGTACCGCGGGCCGTACCTGCACAGCGGAAATTTAGCTAACTTAGAAGACCTGTTTGATCCGGCTCGTTTACAAGATGACTATGTTCCTACTGGATACAAACCGTATATGGTAGAAACAATGGCGGTGAAAGGTCATGAGTTTGGTATGGAACTGAATGAGGGCGATAAGCAAGCATTGGTAGCCTTCCTGAAGTCATTATAGTATGCTTGTCCGTCCACTTACCATCACCCTCATGCTGAGTTTCTGTAGCTTCATTATCGTTGCTCAGGAAACATACCAAGTCGAGGAGTATCAGGTGAATTTTTTCATCAAAAATGCCGGAATCACCGTAGAAGGTCGCCTGGATAGTTTGAAGGCTGAAGTATTATTTGATTATCGAGAGCCTAGCAACAGTCAGATAATCGCCTCCGTGGCTCCCAGCACGATTCAAACTGGTATCAAGATTCGGGACAAGCATTTAACCCGGGCAGATTACTTTGATGTAGCGCAATATCCTATAATCAGTCTACGGTCATTGAATTTTACCCAAAAAGATCAGCAAACGCTTTTGGGTAGATTTGAGCTGACTATTAAAAACATTACTCAGGAGATAACTATGCCCATTAGCTACTTTTATTCGGACGATATACTTCGGTTGGAAGGAACATGTACAATTAACCGATTAGACTTTGGACTAGGTGAGGAAAGTCTCATCCTGGCGGATGACGTAGAATTACGGCTAACTGCCAACCTGAAGCAGTTGAAGATATAAGTGTTTATAAGCGAAAGTAGATATTTTGGACGATCAATCAGCCTTCGCTCAATTCAGTTAAAGCCACCACCAACTGATCTAACTCATCCAGTGAGGTATATAGGTGAGGGGTTACCCGAACGCCCTGCGCCGCTTCGTTGTTGATCGCCACCGTAAAGATGTTGTAGTCATCCATCAACCGTTTGGCTAGTTTGTTGGGGCTGAGTGAAGCAACGCCGACATTGGCAATGCCACTAGAGCGTTCTTCTTCCCAGGGGGTGTTGATAATGATTCCCGTTGTATCTTTTACCTTTTGCGTCCAGTACTGCTTCAAGTAACGCAATCGAGCCTGCTTTCGGCTAACCCCAATCGTATCTTGAAATTTCAACGCATCTAAAATCGAGAGTTGCCCGGTGACTGGTAGCGTGCCGTGGTGCTCAAATTTACGAATATCGTCGTCGGGATACGTGTCATCGCCTAGCAGTGGCCAGACCTTAGCAATTTTATCTTTTTTCATGAACAGCATGCCGTTTCCTAGCGGGGCACCTACCCACTTGTGCAGGCTGGTTCCCCAGTAGTCGCAATCCAAGTCACGAATCTTAAAATCCAGTTGCCCTAACGCATGGGCAGAGTCGCAGATAACTTCCACTCCGTAGGAGTGAGCCATATCACATATTTTCCGTACCGGAAGCACTTGCCCCGTGATATTGATCAAGTGCGTAACCAGTATTACTTTGGTTTGCGGAGTAATCGCTTGCTCAAAAGTATCTACAATTTCCTGATCGTTTTTCGGGTGTAGTGGTAAGGAAATTACTCGGTTTACAATTTTATCTCGTCGTGCCCGCTGGCTAAAGGCCGCCACCATACTGCCGTAGTCCTGGTTGGTCATGATAGCCTCATTGCCCGCGGCTAAATCCAGTCCGAGAATGACGGTATCTAGGGCTTCAGTAGTGTTTCGGCAAATCACCATCTCATCAACCGAACAACCCGCAAAATCAGCGAGAGCTTGGCGCACTCTGAGGCGATCATCCCACTGATGGGTTCGCATGTAGTAGGAGGGAGTCTCGTTCACCCGTTGAATGTGCTGCCACTGAGCTTCCAGCACTGGCCAGGCCGCCAGGCTGTAGTAACCATTCTCTAAATTGATAAAGTCGTCAGAAACCCGGTAAGCTTTAGCTACTTCCTTCCAATAGGCTTCATCGCGGGAAATATCTTGGTCAGAACGTTGCTTTTGATTACCTAGATAGGCGAGGAGGTGATTCCATTCGGAGGTAGAAAGTGAGCTGAATGCCAGTGGTGAGACACTTAAAGCGCCAAACTGTTGTAAAAAAGAGCGACGACTATTTTCCATTCTATGCGTAGTAGTGTAATTTCAAGGCGATTTTTTACTAAGCGATTACACTAAGAACCAGTTAGGTCTTTGATTGAGTAATCCCGTTCAAACTACCAAATCTACCGCATAAAGCCAACCTATGAAACACTTTACATCCGTCCAAGATATTTCCGACTGGTCAGTCCTGTGGGAAAAAGTAAAACAAATAAAGCAAGCACCGCAGGGGAGGAAAACACTCGGGCAAGGCAAAGCCATGTGCCTGATCTTCCTGAATTCCAGTTTACGAACCCGTCTCAGTACTCAGCGAGCCGCGATGAACATTGGACTGGATACAGTAGTGTTTGACATTAATCAGGGTGGTTGGCAACTGGAAATGGTAGACGGTACGGTGATGAATGGCTCCAAAGCCGAGCACGTAAAGGAAGCCGCCGCCGTAATTGGTTCTTACTATGACTTGATTGGTATCCGAGCGTTTGCTAAGCTTCAAGACCGGGCGGAAGATTATCAGGAAACCATCATTCAGCAGTTCAAGAAGTACGCCGGAGTACCGATTATTAGTTTAGAGTCATCGGTGCGCCACCCGTTGCAGTCACTAACCGACTTGATTACGATTGAGGAATACAAAAAGAAAGAGCGACCTAAGGTGGTACTAAGTTGGGCGCCGCATCCTCGAGCTCTGCCCCAAGCCGTAGCTAACTCCTTTTTGGAATGGATGCAGCACACTGACTACGAAGTGGTATTGACCCACCCTGAAGGTTACGATTTGGCCGAAGAATTTACTCAAGGAATTACCTCAACTAACAATCAAAGTGAAGCCATGCAAAATGCTGATTTTGTGTATGTTAAAAACTGGTCATCTTACCAGAAATACGGACAAGTCTTGCGGACAGATAATGAGTGGATGATTACTGGTGAAAAGATGAGACTGACTAATGAAGCTCATTTTATGCACTGCTTACCCGTGCGCCGTAATATGGTAGTAGCCGACGAAGTAATTGATAGTCCAAACAGTTTGGTAATTCATCAGGCAGCCCATCGGGTGACGGCAGCTCAAACAGTTTTAGAATTAATGCTAGATCATGCCTAAGCTCAGTATTGTAAAAATTGGCGGGAAAGTCATTGATGACCTTCAAGCTCTATCGGAGTTTCTAACCGGATTCTCCCTGATAAATGGTCCTAAGATTTTGGTTCACGGAGGTGGAGCAAGTGCCAGCAGACTAGCCGATCAAATGGGAATTCCGGTGCAAATGGTAGATGGAAGAAGGATCACCGACGAAAAGATGCTGAAGGTGGTGGTAATGGTATACGCTGGCTGGGTGAACAAGCAAATTGTAGCCATGCTACAAGCTAGGAAAACCGATGCACTGGGATTAACCGGAGCTGACCAGAATATTATCCAATCGGTAAAGCGTCCAGCTCAGCCGATAGATTTTGGATTTGTCGGGGATGTAAAGCAGATAAATGCTGACAAATTAAGTAAGTTGCTTGATGAAGGCACCACCCCGGTAGTAGCCCCCATTACTCACGATGGTAGCGGAAACTTGCTGAATACCAATGCGGACACTATTGCTACCGAATTGGCTATTGCCTTGGCCGAGCAGTATGATGTGCGTTTAGCATTTTGTTTTGAAAAGAAAGGCGTGCTTGCGGATGTAGAAGACGATAATTCAGTGATGCTCTCCATCTCCCAGAGCGAGTATGGTAAAATGAAGGAAGAAGGCCAAGTCCATTCGGGAATGATTCCTAAACTGGATAACGCTTACCGAGCCATCAATGGGGGAGTAGCCACGGTAAAGATTATGCACCACAGCGATATTCACCGCTGGCAGCCCGATGTATCGGCCGAAAAACTTAACTTTGGAACAACCTTAAACAATGAGCAATGAACAATGGAGAAAGAAGACGGAGTTTAGTCCCTTCCGAAACCAAAAATTGATAACGAGAAAAACTGTGGACTGTCGACCGTTCCACGGCGGCCATCGACTGTGGACTAAAAAACAATTAACAATTTAGCCATTCAACAATCAACAGATATGAACGAAACAACAACACCCACCCAAGCCGCAGTACAATTGCTGCAAGAACTTATCGCCACCCAATCATTTAGCCGGGAAGAAGAAAAAACGGCGGATATTATTGCTACTTATTTGGAAAGTGAAGGCAAAGAAATCCACCGTCTTCATAATAACGTATGGGTGCGTTCCCAGGATTTTCGGGACGACTGGCCAACCTTGCTACTAAATTCTCACCACGATACGGTGAAGCCTGGGGATTCCTGGACACGAGACCCCTTTAAGCCAGATATAGAAAATGTAGATGGAGAAGAAACCCTTTTTGGTTTGGGTTCTAATGATGCTGGCGGTTGTCTGGTAACGCTACTTCATACTTTTTTGCAAATGGATGCAGTAGCTGATCGGGGATTTAACTTGGTATTCGCTGCTTCAGCAGAAGAAGAGATTTCGGGAGCAAATGGTATTTCAGCACTATTACCCGATTTAGGAAAAATTGATGCGGGTATTGTGGGTGAGCCTACCCGGATGAGAATGGCGGTAGCCGAAAAAGGGTTACTAGTCTTAGATTGTACCGCTCACGGAGTTTCAGGTCATGCGGCTCGCCACGAGGGAGTGAATGCTATATACGAAGCTTTACAGGATATTCGCTGGATCAGGAACTTCCGCTTTCCCGATAAATCTGATTTATTAGGCGAAACGACAGCAACCGTAACCCAGATAAATGCGGGTGTGCAGCATAATATCGTTCCTGATAAATGTACTTTTGTGGTAGATATTCGAACTAATGAGTTGTATACTAACGAGCAGGTACTAGAAATCTTTGAACACAACCTCCTTTCCGAAATTAAGCCTCGTTCGCTTCGCTTACAGTCTTCGTCCTTAGCTAAAGATCATCCTTTAGTGAAAAAAGGAATTGAACTAGGTTGGGAATACTACGGTTCACCCACACTATCTGACCAGGCACTGTGCCGAGAGTTTCCTACATTGAAGTTAGGCCCAGGCAGCTCTGGACGTTCCCATACCGCTGATGAATACATTAGAGTTGCTGAAATTCAGGAAGGAATTGAAAAATATATTCAGTTGCTTACTGGACTTAAGCTAGAAAAAGACTAATTTGGCACTTGTATAGACAATTGAATCATTTCTGCCTTTCCCTCACTTTAATATTTCTTAATCTCTTTACTACGCAAACCTGTGAAACTCTGGCAGAAAACCACTACGTCTATTGATAAGCGCATTGAGCGTTTTACCATCGGTCAAGATGCTGTCCTTGATTTAGTACTCGCCCCTTACGATGTTCTGGGAACCCTCGCTCATATTACCATGCTGGAAGAAGTTGGGCTACTGAAAAAGAAAGAGCTGAATAAGCTCCGTCCGGCGTTACAGCAGCTGTACCAAAAAATTCAAGGGGAGGGGTTTACCATTGACGATGGAGTAGAGGACATACACTCGCAAGTAGAGATGCTGCTGACCCAGGAGCTGGGAGAGATCGGTAAGAAAGTACACAGTGGTCGTTCCCGTAATGATCAGGTACTGGTAGATTTACGCTTATATTTCCGCGATGAGCTACAACAAACAGTTTCGGGAGTGCAGGCACTGTTTGAACGCTTGCAGGGATTGAGCGAACAGCATCAGGATGTACTACTTCCTGGGTATACGCATACCCAAGTGGCAATGCCTTCTTCTTTTGGCTTATGGTTTGGTGCTTACGCTGAAAGTTTGGCTGACGATATGCTGATGCTACTGGCGGCTTATCGCCTTGTGAATCAAAATCCATTAGGTTCAGCGGCGGGTTACGGCTCTTCTTTTCCGCTAAACCGCCAGATGACTACGGAGTTGCTGGGTTTTGATACGCTAAATTATAACTCGGTCTACGCCCAAATGGGGCGAGGCAAAACTGAGCGTATGGTGGCCTTTGCTATTTCTACAGTAGCAGCGACCGTAGGAAAAATGGCGGATGATATTTGCTGGTACGTGAGCCAGAATTTTCAGTTTATCCGCTTTCCCGACCATCTGACTACCGGTTCTTCTATTATGCCCCATAAGAAGAATCCAGATGTATTTGAGCTGATCCGAGCCAAGTGTAATCAGCTACTAGGGTTACCTAACCAAATTGCTTTAGTAACCACTAACATGATTTCCGGTTATCATCGCGACTGGCAAATTCTGAAAGAAGGTCTATTCCCGGCCTTTGGACAGTTGAAAGACTGTTTGGCAATTCTGGATTACGCTCTCCAGCATATCTCGGTTAACGAAGATATTTTGGAGGATGAACGCTATCGGTACTTATTTACCGTAGAGCGGGTCAATGAGAAAGTGTTAGCGGGAAAACCTTTCCGGGATGCCTACCAGGAAGTAGGTCGAGAAATTGCCGATAATACCTACGAACCGCCCACCGAAATTAACCACACCCACGAAGGCAGCATCGGTAATTTGCAAAGTGAAGCCATTGCCGAGAAATTTCAGGGAGTACTCCAGCAGTTTAATTTTGATCAAGCTCAGCGAGCTATTGAAAAACTAGTAAAAAATCGGTAAGAAAAAGTAGTGCTACTTTAACTGCAATTTTCACTGGTTACATATAGCCGAGTAGCTGGAAGTAGATCAATACCATGTTATAACTTTAGTGCTATTCTTTTCTTATTCACGGTTCTTTCCCTCGATATAGTTATATCTTATTTTCTGATAATCTTACACAGCTAAGAGGAATTCAGTTATTGCTCAGAAAAACTGAGCTTCATTTCCTTTCTTGCTTACCAGTAAACATTTGGTCAATGTTCCGTCAAGTAAAAGCTTACTAATGTAATGCGAAGTACAGCACAACCTATTTTCCCTTCAATTCTAATTATTACAAACCAAACAGTTAATATTCTAAATTTTAATCATTAATATTATGTCGAAAGTAAGGATTTATGTGAGTCGCGACCCAAAAACAGGTGAATTGCATTTTAGAGACAGTGAAGGCCACGAAGGTGACGGTAGCATTATTACGGAAGTACACCACGGGGATGAAGTAGAGTGGGTACTTGGAGAAGGCATTGATGAAATTCTCGGTATCCGTCCAGCCAGTGGTAGCCAAAATATTTTCCGGGGTGAAGTAAGAAAAAACGGTAACGGCAACTGGAAAGGAACTGTTGACGAATGCGCAAAGGGTAGCGAAGAGTATGTGATTGAGTATAGAATCGGTAATGCAATGGCTCAGGCAACTCGTCCTAGACTTAAAGTCAAACCGCCCAGATAGAAGTGATTATCAGAAAAAGAAATAAATTTTTTTCAGTAGCCTATTTAGTAATAGGCTTTTTTAATTTTTCTACTGCTCAAGTATTAGATAATGCTGTTGCTGATAGTCTAATACAAGTAATTCTCACTGAAAACCTACCTGATACAACAAGATACAAGTTAGCTATGGATATTGCAGACTATGCAACTGTCCCTCGTTTATCCTTAAACTATGCTCAAGAAGCACTTCAGGTAGCGAATGACTTGCAAAATGATTCTTGGAAAGCTGCTGCATGGCTTAGTATTGGTCAGTCTCAAGAAAAACTTGGGAATATTGAAAAAGCACAAACTGCACTGTTAAACAGTATTTCCTTATACACAAAACAGGATTATCAGTTAGGTGTAGCGTCGGCTTATCAAACTTTAGGGAATGTATTAACTCAACAGAGTAATTATTCAAAGGCGCTTGAGTATTACAAGCATGCAATTTCTCTGTTAAGAAAAAAAGACGATTCTGTTAGACTTGCAACGGTTCTTCTAAATGTCAGTGAAGCTTATGAAGGTATTAAACAATATGACTCATCTGAATTATCCCTTCAAGAAGCAATAATCATGTTTAAGGAGTTAGATTTTGAAGTAGGGGAATCTTACGCTATTGGCAATCTTGGGTTACTAAAAATTGAGCAAGGAAATGATAAGGCAGGAGCAAAATACTTGAATGAAGCAATCGACAGACTTCAAAAGTTCAATGATAACTACGCAATTGCTGAGTATCAATTGTCTATCTCTAAAATCTACCAGGAACAAGGTGACACAGCTACCGCACTGAATTACGCTTTACAAAGCTGGGAAATGGCTGAGCAGGATGGTCTGCTGGAGCAGATGCGCAATGCTAGTGAACGTCTGGCTTCTATTTATGTACAACGGGGTGATTATGAGCAAGCCTATCTTCATCAAACCCGTTATCTTGAACTAAAGGATAGCATCAATAACATTGAGGTAGTTCAAAACCTGGCTGATATGCGTACCGAGTTTGAGGTGGCTCAGAAGCAGTCGGAAATAGATTTTTTGACAGAGAGGCGAAATAACCAGCGAAAGGTTCAGGTAGGGCTAATTTTGTTATTGCTGTTGATAGTAGTAGTGGCTTGGCTATTCTATCGCAGTTATCGCATACAAAAGAAAGCGAATGAACAGTTAAGCCAGCAGAAAAAAGAGCTTAACGCTAAAAATGAGATGCTGGATGCCCTAATTGTTACCCGCGAACGCTTCTTTTCTATCATCTCCCACGATCTGCGGGGTCCAGTAGGTTCATTTTATAGTCTGGCTAGCATTCTTAAAATGCACCTACAAAAGCAGGAATACGATAATCTGCCACCTATTATTGATCATATAGAAAAATCAGCTATTCACCTCTCGCTAATGCTGGATAATCTGCTGAACTGGGCGCTCAACCAGCAGGATGATATTCCTGTTCAGCCGGAAAAACTGCTAGTAAAAGAAATTGCCGAGGAAGTGGTTGAGGTGTTTCAAACAGTAGCTATTTCTAAAGATATTATGTTACGCTCACTGTTCGATACTTCACTTTATGTATGGGCTGACCGGAATGTATTGTTCACTATTATCCGTAACCTGACCAACAATGCGCTAAAGTTTACCCCACCAAGTGGAGCGGTGACCATTACGGCTCAGCGGTCGGGTGGCGATGTGGTAATTCAGGTAATTGATACGGGTATCGGAATGTCAGCCGAAAAACTGGAAACGCTTTTCCGACCGCAGGAGGGACAGTCTACCTGGGGAACTTCGGGAGAGAAAGGAGTGGGGCTAGGGCTGCAACTGGTAAAAGAGTTTACCGACCGAAGTGGCGGAACTATCGATGTAGTGAGTGTTCCTAATTCAGGTACTACCTTTTCGGTGCGGCTACCGATCAATCATAAGGAGAAAGTGATTGCCTAAAACAAGATTTTTCCTTATGAGTTATCAATTCTATGAATCAAAATACTCCATCGTGGATGCATACGACTCTCAAGATTGCTGCTGTTTACAATCTTCTGTGGGGAGCCTGGGTAGTATTGTTTCCCGATCACTTTTTTGAGTTAGTAGGGATGGAGTTGCCACGCCACACAATGATCTGGCAAGGAATGGGTATGGTGATCGGCGTCTATGGCTTAGGCTATTGGTGGGCGAGTTTTGATCCGATACACCACTGGCCCATTGTGGCGGTAGGTTTTCTAGGTAAAATCTTTGGCCCCATTGGCTTCGTCTACAATTACTTATTAAACGAAGTTCCAGCCGCATTTGCCTACACTCTCATTACCAATGATTTCATCTGGTGGATACCGTTTTTCTTGATTTTGCGAGCAGCCCATCATGCCGGATGGCCGTTAACATCTTCGGTGACAAAATCAGCTAAAGCGTAGCGGGAGAAACTGCAACTACTGATCCTTAGTGATCTCTTTTAGCTTCAGTAATACACCATTTGACCAACCGAAACCGTCCTGAACAGGATACTCACCCCCTCCGGCTTCTAGGCTAATATCCTGAACATTATATTTCTCGACTAGTTTTCCGGTGTTCTGGTAAACCCGTTGGTTATTTTCAATCCAACGCCCACTGATTGTGGTAGAAAGTTTGATGTAGCCGTAGTTGTTTAACCCTTGAACTGCCATCCACTGAAGCGGAGCCCAGCCGTTGGGCGCATCCCATTGCTGTCCGCTAGCATTGAGGGTGGTGCGGAGTCCACCGGGTAGTAAAAACTCTCTCTCGAGGGTTTGAGAAACCCCACGGGCTTCCCGAATGCGAGCTATCTTGAAAAACAAGGGGAAGGTAGCTGCCAAGGTATATTGATTAGTGTTTTTCTCTAACACAAAATCGTAATCAAAATAAAAGCGTTTGGATGAATTCCAGCAGTACTTGCGGATAGCTCGGTGACGATTTTTTGCCAGCTTCTCAAATTTCTTTTGCTGGTCTGGTTGTTGGTTTCGGGCTTAGGCTTCCGACAGTGTAATCTCTAAATGATACATCAACGAGTTCAAATCAACCGGAATGAGTTCGGTAGTTCGAATGGTGTTTAGGTTTTCAGCATCGCGAAACCATCGGCTACTAAAATCCCAGCCAGATTCACAAGCAGCGCGGATATTTCGGTATACTAGTTCTGCTGGTAAGTCGGGAACCGAGGCAGCCACCTTCATATCTTCTTTGTAGGCCTCGGGGCGAGGAACCGGACGATCATCCCAGTAACGGTTTAAAACTACATCATCCAGCAAAACTACCCGTCGGTAAGCCGAGTCCGTTTCAGTCAAATCATGTGCGCCATCCATCCAGAAATCATATTCCTTTTGTAACTGTGGCAAGTAGTAAGCTAAAATACTATCGCCCTGAATATCACCTAATAATTGAACCATGAGCGAAAAGAAGGGTGGTTGGGATCGGCTGGTGTAATAGGCTCGGTTTCCGTTGGGAGTAAAACCGACTTCATCGATCAGATAAGCAAAATTATTGACCATGTTTTCAATTAGATCAGCCCGTTGATCAATGGCCAAACCCAGCATCGTAAAGTAACTATCCCAATAGTAAATTTCCCGGAACCGTCCGCCCGGTACTACGTAAGGGTTGGGTAGATTTATCAGTGAGCCTCTAGTCTCATCCTGAGGTTCGCGGGTGAGTATTGGCCAAAGCTCCTCAATATGTTCTTCAATGGTATTAGAAGTATCAGTCTGAAAGCCCGAAGCAGGATTGGCCGGAAGCTCAAAATATTTATCTACAAAGTTACTAAGCTGAAAATCAGGTTGATCTTTCTGGCTGGCGTAAGCCTGATTAATTACTTGAGCTGAGGCTTTCGGTACGCAATCGGGAAAGGTTTTGGAATCTTCAAAAACAGGTTCCAGTTGTATTGCGCGGAATAAATCGGTGTACAATTCATCTGGGCTGGTTTGGGCGAGAATAGCACGACTGATCAAAAGAAGGCTGAGAAAAAAAATTGAGCGAAGCGGTCTCATAAATTGCTAGGTTTGGTCGAGAAAATACTCCGAAAGCTACCAAAATGTTTGATTTTAGCTAATTTGTCAGTCATACCTTCACCTCTTCTATACTTAGATACCTATGCGCTCAATTTATCTTTTCTACTACTATTTGTTGTTGATTCTTTTCAGTTGCGCTTCCCCTCAGGAAGAAACTGCTGAAGAAAAGTCACGTCCAAATGTGCTACTAATCCTGACTGATGATCAAGGGTGGGGTGATTTAGGCGTACACGGTAACCCAATAATCCAGACACCCGTGCTGGATGAATTCGCCCGCAACGGAGTGCAGGTCAAAAATTTCTACGTAAGTCCACTTTGTGCTCCTACCCGAGCAAGTCTGCTAACCGGGCGTTATCACCTGCGAACCGGGACGCGTTGGGTGTCTGATGGTTTAGAAAATATGAATCCGGAAGAAGTCACCTTAGCCGAAATGTTCCAGTCGGCTGGCTACACTACGGGTTGTTTTGGCAAATGGCATAATGGTGCGCATTTCCCGTTTCATCCCAATCAGCAGGGCTTTGATGAGTTTATTGGTTTTTGTGCGGGCCACTGGAATAACTACTTCAATACTACTTTGCAGCACAACGGTGAGCCGTTTCCGACTGAAGGCTATATAACTGACGTGCTGACTGATGAAGCTATTAAGTTCATAGAGCAATCAGGAGACGAACCCTTCTTCTGCTATGTACCCTACAATGTTCCCCACGGCCCATTTCAAGTGCCTGACCAATATTTTGATAAGTACTACAATCAATTGGATACGATGCAAGATGAAACCGAGCGAAATAAGCTGGCAGCCGTTTACGGGATGTGCGAGAATATGGATGCGAATATTGGACGATTATTATCCTCTCTAGAAAAACAGGGAGCGCGAGATAATACGATAGTGATTTTCTTAACGGACAATGGCCCCAACGGTAGTCGCTACAATGGCGGAATGCGCGGAACCAAAGGCTCAACCCACGAAGGCGGAACTCGCGTACCCTTTTTTGTGCAGTGGCCTGCAAATCTTCCCAGCGGAAGTACAGTGGACGGACTAGCGGCTCACATAGATATGCTGCCCACTCTGGCCGGACTCTGTAACATACAATTACCTGATCGTGAGATAGATGGAATAAATCTAGCTGATATGTTGGTGGAAGCTAGTGCAACTATTCCTGATCGCACTCTCTTTTTTCAGCAATCGGCTCGCGAATTACTACCACAGCGGGGGGCAGTTAGAACGAATACGTATCGTCTGGTGAATTATCCTGATTATACGGGACTGTATAATCTTCAATCAGATCCGGATGAGTCGGAAGATTTGAGTCAGGAGTTTCCTCAGCTCTTCGACAGCCTTATGGCAGTGTATAACGAATGGTTTGAACAAATGAAATCAGAAACGGTGGATATGACGACTATCCCTATCGGGTTTGAGGAGCAAACTCAAGCCGTGCTGCCCGCCCATGAAAGTTACTTTTCAGGGAGTATTTCCTTTAAAGAAGGCCATGGCTGGGCGCACGACTGGTTGGTGAATTGGACAAGTCCCAACGACCAAATTCACTGGGATGTGGAAGTAGAGGCTCCGGTTACCTATCAAGTCTATCTTTCTTATACCGTTCCCGAATCTGATGCTGGCGCGATTGTTCAACTTGAGGCTGGTGATAACATACTGATTGATACTTTATCCACTGCCTTTGATCCAGCCTACATTCCTAGCCCGGATCGTATTCAGCGAATTGAAGTCTACGAGAAGGAATGGGCCAAAACCTATTTGGGCGATATTTCCTTGCAATCTGGTTCACAGACACTTTCTCTGTCAGCTCAACAAATAAGTGGAAATCAAGTGGCCGAAGTAAAAGGTTTGATTTTGGAGAAAGTGAACTAAGTCAAGAACCTAAGCTGATTGCGCTTTTTCGGGTGGCAAACGATAGATGCCTAAAATCTCAGCAATAGCCCGGTGTCTTCGGTAATAAGATACCAGTTGTAGTACAGTAATGTACATCAGTATTGAGATAAGAGCGGCTAAAATGCTGTTCCCAACCAAAAATGCCTGGGTATGTCGAGTCAACAATGTCATCCAAGACTCTTCAATTACCGCTGGGGTTGATTTATGGAGTAAAACACTTCCCAACCAGTAGCTAGCGTAATATACCGGGATCTGGAGAAGCGGATTCCACATGGTTATCGCGAGAACCATCGCAATCTTATTGAGTATGCGGAAGAAGAGAATAAGTGATAGACCTATGAAAATACCAAAACCGGGGGTTGGTAGAATGGCAATAAGCGTACCGAGCGAGAAACTGAGTGCAATAGCCCGGCAGCTACTTTCCGGTTGAATCAATTGCTGTAAAAATCGTTCAAATCTTTTCTTAACGGTATACTTCTTCATAGAGGTTTTTCTCACTTCAATACTAGCAATAGACGAGCAAATTATTTTTTGCTTTTAGGTGAATACCTAACTTGCGTAACGTCTGATTCTTTTATGATGAACCCTCAAGCTCCTTTAGCCGAACGTCTTCGTCCCCGCACTCTTGATGATGTGGTAGGACAATCTCATCTCACTGGAAACCAAGGTGTGCTCCAGCGGATGGTACAACAAGGCAACCTAACCTCTATGATCTTCTGGGGACCTCCTGGCACTGGGAAAACTACTCTTGCTCGAATTATCTCTCAGGAGTCAGGAAGAGAATTTTTTCAGTTGAGTGCCATACAGTCCGGTGTGAAAGAAGTGCGAGAAGCTATTCAGCGATCGAAGATGTACGGTAGTGCAATTCTGTTTATTGACGAAATACACCGCTTTAATAAGTCGCAACAGGATGCTTTATTACATGCAGTGGAGGATGGTACTATTGTATTAATCGGAGCTACTACTGAAAATCCTTCATTCGAGGTGAATCCAGCCTTACTATCCCGCTGTCAGGTCTATACCTTAAATGCTCTCTCCGAAGATGATCTAAACCAGCTTATTGAGCGGGCAATTCAGCAGGATGAATTACTGAAGAATAAAATAATAGATATTAAGGAAACTGATGCATTATTTAATCTTTCAGGGGGTGATGCCCGCCGGTTACTGAATCTGCTAGATTTAATCGCCTCTTCGGCAGATGATTCAAAGACTATTGAGGTTACTAACGTACTAGTCACACAGTTGTCTCAAACCAAACTAGCCCGTTATGAAAAAGGGGGAGAGTTACACTATGACCTTATTTCGGCCTTTATTAAATCGGTGCGGGGAAGCGATCCCAATGCGGCACTTTATTATATGGTGAGGATGCTGGCGGGTGGCGAAGACCCTAAATTTATTGCTCGCCGATTAATTATTCTGGCCTCCGAAGATATAGGAAATGCAAATCCAACTGGATTGGTGTTGGCAACCAATTGTTTTCAGGCGGTAACGATGATCGGAATGCCCGAGGCTGAGATTGTGTTAGCACAATGTACTACCTATTTGGCAAGTTCGCCTAAAAGTAATGCTAGTTATGCTGGTTTACGCCAAGCTCAAGCCCTAGCAAGAAAAACGGGCGACCTTCCGGTTCCTCTTCATTTACGCAATGCTCCTACCAAATTAATGAAGTCGTTAGATTACGGTAAAAACTACCAATACGCTCACGATTATGATCAGAACTTTGTGGCGCAGGAGTTTTTACCTGAATCAATTTCCAGAACAACCTTCTATCAACCCGGTCAGAACGCTCGAGAAAACGAATTAAGAAAACGGTTAAAACAGCTTTGGGGTGATCATTATGAGTATTAAACTTTTTCAAAAAGAGAATAGTCACCTTACTTGACTTCTACTTACCAGCAGAATTATAGGTCAAAAGGCTAAAAATGACCACAATTAGCACGTATTTTATATAAAAATGTACTTTTTATATAAAAAGAATAGATTTTTGTAGTAATCTAAGTATCAAATTTGAACAAGATGGGGAAAATGATGTGTTATGGCTTCACTTTCACCATTTACTCAACCATTAGGCGTTAAGCGCGCCGCTCACTTATTGCGTCGGGCAACTTTTGGTGGTACTAAGTCGCAGATTGATCAATTTGCCCAACTGACCCCCGCCCAAGCTGTGAACCAGCTTTTTGCAGAACCTGCCCAGCGGGAAGCACCTCGCGATCCAGCTACCGGGAATGCCTGGGTAAACCCCAAACCTACTGATGCAAACAGTGGTAGGGATGAGCTGATAAACCAAACTAAAGCCTGGTGGATTGATTCTTTTCTAAAGACTGATTCTTGCATCGCTCCTAAGAGTAGCTTCTTTCTGCATACGCACTTCACCACCATCTCAAATCGGCTCCGTAATGCCCCGTCTATCTATTATCAAATACGATTATTTGATCAGTTTGCTTTAGGTAATTTCAAAGAGCTCACAAAGTGCGTATGTTTAGATAATGCTATGATGCGCCACTTAGATGGGCAACTTAATCGTAAAGGAAGCCCGAATGAGAATTATGCTCGGGAATTTTTCGAGCTGTACTCTATTGGTAAAGGACCCCAGGTTGGCCCCGACGATTACACTACCTTTACCGAACAGGATGTAGTTGAAGCAGCTAAAGTGTTTTCCGGTTTCGATATTGACGCAGAGTTTACCAATATTGATCCGGAACTGAATGTTTCTCAGGCGATTGTAAGAACCAATGCGCAAGGCTTGGCTAGCCAGCACGATAGTTCTACTAAAACATTTAGCGCAGCTTTTCAGGGAGCTACGGTTACACCTATAGAAATGGTAGGAAACTCGGCTACGGCTGAGGCGGCGATTGATGAAATTCATCAGTTAGTAGAAATAGTATTTGCTCAGGAGGCTACTGCTCAGCATATTTGCCGCAAACTGTATCGTTTCTTTGTTTACTACGAAATCAGTGATGAGGTGGAGCAGAATATCATTACTCCACTGGCTGCTGTTATGCAGCAAAATGACTACGAACTTAGACCTGTACTGGAAGCACTATTTACCAGTCAGCATTTCTACGATGAAGATAACGCCCAACAGGAAGATGATCATCTAGGGGCTATCATTAAATCACCTTTGGATTTGATCGTGGGTATTCACCGCTTTTTTGAAGTGCCTTTGCCTGATTATCAGGGTGATTTGACTAATTTTTATACTACACTGCACCATGGGGTACTGGAGCCACTATCGGATCAGGGTATGTACTTTTACCAACCCTTCGAAGTAGCGGGGTACGCGGCTTATCATCAAACTCCTACTTTTCACCGTAACTGGATCAGTTCCAATTATTTAGCTAGACGATACGAGTACGCAAAAAAACTCATTGAGGGCATTCGTGACCAGGATGGAAACGAACTCGTAAAGCTGAATGTGATGGAATATGTGACCAACCCAGCTAATATCAGCGACCCGGCTAATGCGGCGCAACTGGTACGCGAACTCGTCGACTATTTGCTTCCCGAAGAGATCAGCGAAGAGCGATTCGATTTCTTCTTAAATGCTATTCTACTTGATGACCTTTCTGAAATCAACTGGCAGTTTGAGTGGCAGAACTATGAAAGTAGTGGTGACGATTCTGCCGTCAGGATTCAGTTAGAAAAATTGTTTAATACTATTCTGCAATCTCCAGAATTCCAACTCTCATAACGTATGAACCGACGATCATTTCTTAAAAAAGCTCCAGTAGCGGCAACCGGAGGAGCCATGATGTTGAACGGACTTTCGGTGCAAGCCATGGCTCAGCATAGTCCATTACAATCCTTAGCTGCCAGCAGTGCCAACGACCGAGTGCTAGTGATTATTCAGTTGCACGGCGGAAACGATGGGCTAAATACTCTTATTCCAATAAATCAATACGCCCGCTACTACGATTTGCGACCTAATATTGCCATTGCCGATAAAGGTAGAAGGAGTGCGGTTCTGTTAGATAGTACTCTGCCCGATGAGCAGCAAATAGCTTTGCATCCTGATATGTACGGAATGAAGGAACTCTACGATCAGGGAAAAATGGCGATTGTGCAGTCGGTAGCGTATGATAATATGAATCTTTCCCACTTTCGTAGCCGTGATATTTGGTTTATGGGCGGGGATTATGATGAATACAAAGATTCAGGATGGATTGGGCGATATTTAGATCAACTATTTCCGGGTTATCCGGACAGTTATCCTAATGAAGCGATGCCTGATCCGCTGGGTATTGAGATTGGCAATTCGGTTTCTTTGGGCTTTCACCGCGATAACGGTATCCCGACATCGATCGCTATTAATAATCCGAGTCAGTTTTATAACCTGATTAATAGTGTTGGGGTAGATCCACCCGCATCAGTAGCGGATACATTCTATGGTCACGAGCTTCAGTGGATTCTGGATATTGAGCAGAAGTCTAATCAGTACGCTGGGCGGTTACGGGAGTTATACGAAAAGGGAAGTAATAGTTCGGGAGTGCAGTATCCCGAACGATATCCGCTAAGTGCCCCGGTTAATGTTGTCCGAAACGGCTTAGCTCCTCAATTGCAAATGATTGCTCGGTTGCTGAGTGGCGGAATCCAAACGAAAGTTTTCCTGGCTCGTATCGGGGGCTTTGATACGCACGCGTCTCAAGTAGAAGAATATGATGCTTCTATGGGGTTGCACGCCGCTAAGCTCTACCATATTTCCGAAGCCATGAAAGCTTTTCAGGAGGACTTAAAGTTTCTGGGATTGGAGAATCGGGTAATGACTGTTACCATGTCGGAATTTGGTCGCCGAGCGAAGTCTAACGGTAGCTACGGAACTGATCATGGAACGGCGGCTCCTATGTTCGTCTTCGGAAGAAATGTGAAACCTGGTATAATCGGAACCACCCCGGATCTGAACGATCTAAGTCGTAATAATATCAAGCATCAGTACGATTACAGACAGGTATTCGGGAGTTTGGTTCAAGACTGGATGCAGGCTGATGCGGCAACGATAGAGCGAACGAATTTTAGCGAGTATGTGGAACCGAGTAAAAAAATTGATCTAGTAGGCGACCCAATTACCTCGGTAGATGCGATTGAATTCAAGCAAGCTCGTTACTATCTAAAACCTTGCTCACCTAATCCGGCAGCCGGACTGACCCAGCTACAATATCGGATTAATGCTCGGGAATGGGTACAGCTTGAGGTGCTAGATGTTATGGGGAATTTGGTAAAACAGCTTGTAGATCAGGAGCAGTCAGCAGGTGAATACACCCAAACGCTAGATGTTTCTGATTGGAAAGTCGGCACCTATATTATCAAAATTGAAACTACGGGTTGGCAGGAAACTACTAAGTTGATTGTAACTCAATAAAGTTAATTTTTTCCATTTATGTGAAGGTCAGGCTCATCTGGAGCCTGACCTTTTCTTTTTTCAACTCTCCCAAAGTTTACAATGGAGGCAAGCTGATTCTCCTAACCTTTTTGCTTACCTATCGTAATGATATTAAAATAATATCACTTTAATAATCAAACTATGAAAAACGAGCACGAAATCAACCCTGCCTCCGGCTATTCCATGGCTGGATCCGCTCTAATAGTCGTATTTGTTATTTTCATTTCACTGATGATTAGTAGCATTGCCTGGATCGTTATTTTTGCTGTTCCAGTACTGTTATTATTACTGCGAGGCTTTATTATGATTCCGCCGAATGGTTCTTTAGTAATGACGTTGTTCGGGGAATACAAAGGAACCATAAAGAAAAATGGCTTTTTTTGGACAAACCCTTTTTACAGCCGACAAAAAATCTCGCTACGAGCCCGCAACTTTGATAGCGAACGGGTGAAGGTGAACGATAAGCTGGGTAACCCAATCATGATTAGCGTAATTCTCGTCTGGAAAGTAGAAGATACCTATAAAGCTGCCTTTGATGTTAACGACTACGAAAATTTTGTAAAAGTACAGTCCGATGCGGCGGTTCGCAAACTGGCTAATTCCTACCCCTACGATAACTTTGACCATGAACACGAAATCACCTTAGTTTCAGGGGTGGATGAAGTGAATGAAGCGTTAGAAGGGCGATTAAGTGACCGCTTACAGATGGCAGGTATTAAAGTAATTGAAGCCCGAATTGGTTACCTGGCGTATTCATCCGAAATTGCCAGTGCCATGTTGCGTCGCCAGCAGGCTACCGCGATTGTAGCCGCTCGAGAGAAGATTGTAGAAGGGGCGGTGAGTATGGTAGAGATGGCATTGGAAGAACTGTCGAAAAAGGAGATTATAGAAATGGACGAAGAGAAGAAAGCCAGTATGGTAAGTAATCTCATGGTAGTACTCTGTTCCGATAAAGATGCTACTCCGGTAGTAAATACTGGAACATTACACCAGTAGAGTACTTTAATCAATAGAGATAGTTTACAAGATGTTAGCGCAGTATTATGCCGAACAAAAAAGCATTTGCCTTACGAGTGAGTCCAGAAATGATGGAAGCCGTTGAAAAATGGGCGGCTGATGAGTTTAGAAGTACCAATGGGCAAATTGAGTGGATTATTGATCAGGCTCTACAAAAAGCGGGACGGAAGAAGAAGGTAAAAGATGAAAAAAAAGACTCGGGAGGTAAAGCTGAGTCTTGATAGAGAGCTAGCAACGAGACTGGTACGCGTTTTAAGCGCGCACCAGAATCTGTTTTAAAAACTAAAACCAATCAGAAAATTCCTTCTCAGAAAGCTTAAAGAGCTGTAAGCGCGAGAACCTTCCGGCTAAGTAAGTTTCAGCGGCCACGACTAGTCCACCGTCTCCGGTCACGGTAAAGTCACCCAGCAAGTAGGGATTGGTCTGCCCTAAATAGTTGATACTCATTAACTCGCCTGATTCTTTGGCGTAAGCGTAGAAAACAAGTTGACGGCGCTTGGTTTGAGTTCCGTACAAAATAATATCTTGCCCAGCCTGAGTAATTTCCTTGATAATTACTCGGGCGTTTTCATCAATCTCATTAAAGTCCACTGTTGGTAAGTCACTACCCACCGCAATGGTTTGTTCAGAAATGGCTGCATTCGATAATAATGCTCCTTGCCCAAACTTACTCTGCGCCAAAGCGTATTGCCCATTGGCAGTCGGGTGCAGGGCACTAATTACTGACTCGTCGCGGTAGCCGTGCAGTGTACCCGCGGCCTCGCCGTTGCTTTGGTTAGCAAATACTAGCGAAAATGAATAATTATAGAAGCCATTGAAATACACATAGTTACCACTAATTCCTACAAAGAAGGGGAGTGCTGAACCAACTCCCGCGACGTGGTCAATTACATACTCCTCTACATCTTCTTCCACTCCGTAAGATTCACTCCAGATTTCGGTAAAGGCATTAGTATAAGCATGTAAAGTGCTGCTTCGGCTCTCACGGTCGTAGCCTAGAAAAATCCAGCCATTGTCGGCAGTACGATGAACGGCTAGCGGATAGCGAACATTAGAAATTGTGTTGATCTGACTAATCGTCCCAGTAGTTGGGTTCACACTATGTACTTCTAAACTCTGTGATAGCTCATTCATGCCAAACATAATGAATCCCGAATCCTGAGCGAAGAGGTGGGGTAGTGGACTCACCAATGGCTCTTCTAGCGCCATTTCCCACTGACTTATCCCTTCATCATCTGACTTAAACAAATGGACTTTCCACTGCTCGGTTTTAGAGAGGGTGAGGTAGCCACTGTCCGAAGTTTGTACAATAGCCAGCGGCTCGTAGCCACCAGAAAACTGCTGGGTCTCGTAGATACGAGTAAAGCTATTTCGTGGTTCAATTAGTTCTTCATCTGAACTACAACCATAAGTCAGCGAAATTATTACCAGCTTGATTATCAAATACTTTTTCATAACAAATAATAATGAATGAGTAATGAATAATGATAGATGATTAATGAGTTTTATTAGTCATCTATCATTAGAATTACATAATTACTGGTGAGAAACTTTTGGTCAGATACTTCATTGGGAATACTAGTTGGAACGTGATTTCTCGACCGGATAAACGAATATCATCTAGGGCGTTACCTAATCCCTGGAAGTTACGGGTAGCTGAAAAGCGAGTCTGGTCGTTGACAATGGAGTTGAATCCGTAGTAGTAGTTTAGTTCTATACCCGCCATAAAGCCGGTAAAATGATAGAAAATTCCTCCTCCGGCTTTGGCAGCCCATTGACCGTTGTTAAATAAGGTAGTCGCAGTGGTTGATTGGGTATCGCTTTGTAGCGAAATAGGCGAACCTGAAGTAAAGTCAGTACCCGAAGAAGTCAGTTCTTTGGTAGCGTCAACCCGCATTTGGTACTGAATTCCAGCCTGTACGAAGGGTTTCCATCGTCTAGGTAGAAAAACGTAGCGGGCAGTGAGTGGTAATTGTAAATAGTGCAACGTGTACTGATGACTGTAATCTATTTCGTAGGAGTTATTTTCATTATCAATGTCATCCCAGGCGTATTCAGTGCGATAACCCCAGCGCTGTTGAGCGTAAGAAGGGTTGAGTACAATCTGAAGGAACTTAGCCGGGGAGAAAATAGTGATGAGCCCCAGATGATAGCCTATGGGCTGCTCTGAAGAAGAGTAGTCTTTGGTTTCCAGTTCATCGCCTCCCCAGTAATCTATCTCAGAAAAACTTTCCTGTACTTTAGGTTGAAACTGATTGATTCCACCAGAAATTCCAACGTACCACTGCGAGGAAGTAAATCCGCCCCCGCCCGGTCGGCGTTTAGAGCCTTGAGCTAATGCCTCTAATGAGAAGCAAATAATTAGTGAGAGTATCCAGCAATATTTTACCATGGCTTATACTATTTGCCAAAATTATCGCAGGGATTATGCCAATTATATAATTATTAATGGATATGTAATAAATATTCTTATGTAAAATATTTTGCTGATATGATAATGGGGTCTTACGCCCATTATCATATCAGCAAAATATTTAGCAATTGGGACTCAATATTTTCTAAAATTGATAAAAACTGAATCTCTCCGGTAGCGGAATTAGTAGAAATGAGGTTGAATGAAGTTTGGCTAGGGGATAGGTTACTAGCCTGCGGGTAGAGCAAAATACCTCGGCTTGCTTCAAAAACTTGCGTATAGGCAAACACCTGGCGTAAGTCCTCATCATTTGGCTCCGGGTAAGCAAGCACTTTCCATTTAGTATCAATCACCACCCGCTGATTATCTCCAAAGTCCACTAAAAAGTCGGGGCGTAGATTTTTGCTTCGCCAGAATGTTCGTTGGGGTTGGTAGTGCAGTTTGAAATGATGTTTATTACTCAGCTTTTTGAGATGATAGTACACCAGTAGCTCAAATACCCGGCTCATATCAAACAGTAGCGAAAAGCCAAAATCTTGTCCAGCAAAAGTTCCTCCCAAGTATCCACCGCAAATCAAATTAGCTAACCGCAGAGCTAATTGGTAGTGCTGGGTCACACGATTTAGTGAGATGTGAGGTTCTGGGGTATCTAATGAAATATCAGTCACCGAGCGGAAATAGCGCAGTAAGTCATTGGTTTTGGTTGGATAGAGACCTGATTGGGCAACAATTCGCAGAGCCTGCTTAATGTGTTGATTGAGTAGATGGTCTTTTACGTGATTTTGGGATTGTACATAAAACCGATGCTTCTGCACCAGATTGGTACGAATCTGTTCGGTGAGTAGTAGTTTGCCTCGCAAATAATATTGTTGACTCTGCTGACTTTGGTATTGGCGGGAGAGTCCTCGTTGCGTAATACGACTTACCTCACTGATAAAAGCACGTTGCAACGTGTCGTTTAGCTCGCCGGGCTGCATCAAAAGCTGAGGATTGAGATTACCTAGCTGAGGTAAGAAGTCAAACTGCTGAAGCAATTGTGTCCAATGAACTCGCGTTTGGACAATATCACTGGAACGGTCAATTTTGGGCAGAATCTCAATAATTACCTCTGGCAACTCTACTAATCCTACGTAGTTGCCCCAGCGCACCGACTGATATTCCAAACGATACATTCCTGCCGGAAGCCTGTTTCTTAGCTGGGCTAGTTGCCGGAGGTGCTTTTCGGTGAAAAAAAATCCATTTTGTTGCTGACCAACTGATAAAGTGGCTTGTTCGTATACTGAGAAGACAGGTTTACTCATGCTGGTAAATCCGCTGAACAGCCACTAAAAACTCTGCATCGCTCAACTTACGCCACCGATATCGTTTTTCAGGCAGACTAAAAACGGAGGTCTCCCTCATTGGAAGGTGCTCTCCTGAAAGTTCTTCTACAAATGAATTTCCTAGTATAGCGATCCGCTTCTCCCAATCGTCAAAAAAGTATTCTTCCAGCAACGGAATAATGCGTTGGTACATCGCTTGCCGTAAGGTATCCAGAGGATTATTAGCATCCAGAACCGGAAGAAAATAAGCATGTCCGATTTCATAATCTTCTCCCCGAAGCCAAAGTAAACGTTCGTTCATTGCCTGAAGCAGTTTATCCAGATAGATTTTCTGCGAATAATTAGCGTTTGGTTCAGCTACCTGAGCCAAATTATCTTTACTAGTATTTTCTGAGCTTTCCACAGAAATAGTTACCGATGGTTGTAGAAGATCAGTGTTAGAGCGAATGGCTTGAAAAGTAAATCGGCGGCGAAAAGCTAAGTCGAGTGTGTCTACGCTTTGGTCGGCGGTATTCATCGTACCGATGAGAAACAAATTAGGCGGCACTCGAAAGGTTTCGCGAGAGTAGGGGAGAAGGGTTTGTAGAGCTTCAGTCTTTCCGGCTCGTTTGTCTTCTTCAATCAGTGAGATCAGTTCACCAAAAATACTAGCCGGATTACCCCGATTAATCTCGTCAATAATAATCACAAAATTTCCCGCTTGCTGATAATCTGTAGGGGAAAGCTGACCATAATCCAGTTGCTGAACGGCTTGCTTCATCTGCTGATATTGCACTGCTGAAACTGAATTTCCTGATAGTTGGTGATTACTCAATAAGGAATTATAAATCCGGTAACGAGTCGCTTCAAAGGCTTTTAGGCGATGAAAAGCTGCCCACATTACGGAAGTATTTCCTTTACCAACATCACTAAGCTGGTTGATCGCCTCAATATCTAAAAATGTCCCGTACATTTTGGCTAAACTCTGCTTAGTGACTGAGTACGTCTTCCCCCCGGCGGATGTCTGAAATGCTAGCGTATTATTTTGATTGATATTGACTAGTTGGTAAGATTTACCCGTTCGGGTCTCAAACGTAATTTCTTCCGAACCCTCCTGCATCACCCGCTTAAGGTAGTCTACAAACTCAAAGTACAGCGCGTCAAACGGACGCAGAGACAGGGAGCTTTCACTCGATTTCTGGGATTGATTGGATAGAGCATCCAAGGCACGTTGCTGCTGAGCCAAATGTAAGGCGTAAGCAGCATTATAGCTCATCTGTTTAAAGACTCCATCCACAACATCGTAGTACAAATCATTTCGTTCATTTTTAAACGGCTTAATGCCTTCCACAAAATCTTCGTACGCGAAGGATGGGTGAAAGGTCAGTACTGCAATGCGCCCCTGCTGCTGATACTCATTAAACTGAGCTTTTAGTTTACTTCTTTGATCCGTTGGATATTGCTTTTGAAGCTCAGAATCAGATAAGTTCTCAATAAGTTGAACAGCTCTTCGAGACGTTAGGTAGGTCTTTCCGGTGCCCGGTGGACCGTAAAAAATAGTGTTTAAAGTAGGCATTAAATGCTTAAAGTTTCAGTACTAGTAAAAGTAGATAAAATACTGAAAATCAGAATTATAAATATAAACTATTAAATATTTTGACTAGCCTTAATCTTAGGGTTGCAACGGACGCACCTCCATATCTACGTAGTGATAATTGGGGTGAGCTTTCAGTGCGTGTACTACCGAAGACGCAATATCTTCCGGACGCATTTTATTGGTTTTAGACGGAGGTGAACCCATTTCTTTAGAAAAATTAGAGTGAACCGAACCGGGTGAGAGGCAGGTGACTTTAATACCATCGTAGCGAAGTTCGGCGTGGAGCGCGTGAGAAATACCGTGTACGGCATGTTTGGTGCCACAGTACGCCACCATTCCGGCAATACCAGTGGTACCTGCTCCCGAAGAAATATTAATAATGTGCCCTTGCTTCATTTGTTTCATCATCGGAATTACGTGTCTAGTCACATAAAAAAGTCCGTGCACATTTACATTGAACAACCGCTGCCATTCTGAGGGCTCCATCTCCTCAGTAGCCCCTTTATATCCAATGCCTGCGTTATTGATGAGTATTGCAATCGGATTACCCACTAGCCTAGTAGTTTCTTCAAAAGCTCGATTTACCTCATCAGCATCAGCAATATCAACTTGTACTGAGTGAAAGTGCGCGTGCTCAAAATCTGGTTTAGTTCGATTCCATCCAACCACAGTAATACCCTCTTCCAAAAGAGCTTCGGTGATGGCTTTGCCAATGCCTCGGCTGCTGCCGGTGACGATTGCATTTTTGTTGAGTAAATCCATACTATTATTTTTGAGTTGTTTGAGAGACTAATCTAACGCTATTTATTTGGCAAAATAGTTAGACTATCAATACGAATCTATTTCTTTATTACCGTAAACTAATATTCAACAACTATGTCGTAGATTTGCAAAGCCTCAGTTTTAGACCCATATTCGGGACTTATTTGAAATTGCATAATAAAACTACATGAAAACCTACCTTAGCACTACTTTTCTTTTGTTTTTAGCCCTGCTACTTGCTCGATGTACTACTACCCCGGTTAGCGAGGAAGTTGCGGTAGTCCCACCTACCGGGGTTATTGCCGATGAAGCTATGGTCGTAAGTGCCCATCCATTGGCTTCAGAAGTAGGAGCCGAAATACTTAAACAAGGTGGGAATGCCGTCGATGCCGCAATTGCGGTACAATTTGCTTTAGCGGTAGTATATCCCGCCGCTGGGAATATTGGTGGAGGAGGTTTCATGGTGATTCGCGAAGCTGAGGGGTTAACCAATACCTTGGATTATCGGGAAAAAGCACCACTAGCAGCTACTCGCGATATGTACCTGGACGAAAACGATGAAGTAATCAAAGGGGCTAGCCGATTGGGACATCTAGCTTCGGGAGTACCCGGTTCAGTTGATGGCATGGTGAAGGCACATGAGCGCTACGGCAGCTTACCTTGGGAAACATTAGTGCAACCATCGGTTGATTTAGCTGCCGATGGCTTCGTTTTAACCGAACGTGAAGCTAGAGGACTTAATCGCAGTAAGGAAGTATTTCAGGAAGCCAATACCCAAAACCCTGAATTCTTGCTAAATGAATCTGAGTGGCAAGCTGGAGATACTATCTATATGCCCGAATTAGCGGCTACGATGGAACGTGTTCGTGATGAAGGTCGGGCTGGTTTTTACGAAGGTGAAACGGCTGAACTGCTGGTAGCTGAGATGGAACGAGGTGGTGGAATTATGACCATGGATGATCTAGCTCAGTACGAATCCAAGTTTCGGGAGCCTATTGTGACCGAATACGACGGTATGCGATTTATTTCTATGCCTCCTCCCTCGAGCGGGGGAATTGCCCTGGCCCAATTACTCCAGAGCATTGAAGATTTTCCTTTGGATGAAATGGGACATAACTCAGCCGCTACAGCTCACGCAATGGCAGAAGCCGAACGCCGGGTGTATGCTGATCGGGCCACTTACCTGGGCGATGCTGATTTTTATCCCGTTCCCGTCTTTGAGTTGCTTGACCCGGAGTACAACCAAGCCCGGATGGGGAATTTTGACGAGGCCACCGCAACTCCGAGTGCCATGATTTCAGAGGGTAATCCCGCTCCAGCAGAAGCAATGGAAACTACCCATTTTTCAATCATAGATAAGGATCGTAATGCAGTTTCAGTAACCACCACGCTCAACGGTGGCTATGGCTCTAAAGTAGTCGTGGGTGGTGCTGGTTTTCTATTAAATAATGAGATGGATGATTTTAGCATTAAGCCGGGTTTTCCCAATATGTTTGGGTTAGTAGGTGGTGAGGCCAATGCCATTCAACCCGAGAAGCGGATGCTCAGCTCCATGACTCCTACAATTGTGGAAAAGAATGACAGCCTCTACATGGTTGTCGGTACACCCGGTGGCTCTACCATTATCACCTCAGTGTATCAAACCATTTTGAATGTAGTAGAGCATGGTATGGGAATGCAAGAGGCAGTCACTGCTGGACGATTTCACCATCAATGGAAACCTGATACTATTTTTGCCGAGCCTACTGCATTCAGTATTGATGTTGCCCAGAAACTGAAAGATATGGGGCATCACATTGTAGAACGAAGCAGTATTGGTCGGGTAGATGCCATTTTAGTACTATCGGACGGAAAGCTAGAAGGCGGAGCCGACCCTCGAGGCGATGATACGGCGGTGGGTTACTAAAGAAGTAATATTAGAATAAGGAAGCCGAAGATAGCACTATAGCCAATCAGTACATTCTGCCAGCGTACTCGGGGACTGGATTTTTGTGTTGGACTTTTGGTAAATGCTGAGCGAATAGCATGTCCGATACTTCCGGCTACATAAAGTCCGGTTAATTCTAGACCAATCAAGAGAATAAAGGTAAATACTACCGTCATAGTGAAAAGATTATCAGTTATTCTTACGGCATAATCCTCAGTTATGTTCTTCTCTGAGAAGTTTCCCTACTTTTGTGCAAAAGGGGGTGGAAAGTAAAATATAGTTGGTATGGGCACGATTTGAGTGTAAGATTTTTCTCTTTTTGCTTCGTTCCTTTTCCAATACCTAATTCCCAACCCCCAATATCCAATAATAAGTAGTCAGTAATTATCCAGATATGACAAAAGTAGATATACTAGTGATTTCCGTTCACCCGGATGATGCAGAACTAGGTTGTGGTGCTACCATTGCCAAGCATGTAGCCGAGGGTAAATCGGTAGGGATCGTTGATTTAACCCGAGGCGAGCTAGGCACACGAGGTACTCCTGAAATCCGAGCAGAAGAAGCTGAAGAAGGACGAAAAATAATGGGGGCCACTTTCCGGGAAAACTTGGGAATGGCGGACGGTTTTTTTGCTAATAACCAAGAACATCAGTTAGAGATTATCAAATCTATCCGTAGCCATCAACCCGAAATAGTATTGACTAATGCAATTAGCGATCGTCATCCTGACCACGGACGGGCGGCTCAATTAATTCGGGATGCTTGCTTTTACTCGGGGCTGGCTAAGATTAGTACGGTTCAAGATGAGGAAGAACAACCTGCTTGGCGACCTAAAAAAGTATATCACTTTATCCAATCCAATTACATTCAACCCAACTTTGTGGTGGATGTATCGGAACATTGGGATACGAAAATGAAGGCTATTCGGGCATTCAAATCTCAGTTTGACGGTGGGGGTGGCGATGATCCTCAGACCTTTTTAACAACTCCTTTATTCATGAATTTTATTGAGGCTCGGGGTAAAGAACTAGGTCACGCCATTGGTGCTGCCTACGGAGAAGGTTTTACGGTGAACCAGCAGATGGGAGTAAATAATCTGTGGGATTTACGCTTGTAAGCAAACTAACTGCTACGTGTTTGAAACACGTAGCAGCTCAGGTAAGATCAAGTTACTTATCAAGGCGTACTCCGCTCTCGATTTCGTCTTTAATTTCTTTAGTGGCATCCTTAAATTCGCGGATTCCTTTTCCCATGCCGCGAGCAATCTCGGGTATTTTGCTGGCTCCGAAGAAAATCAGCACGAAGACTAGGATAATCATTATTTCCCAGCCGCCTAGTCCGCCGATAAATGATAGTGTCGTTTGCATAGTCTCAATTTGTTTAATATGTAAATCTACTGAGAAAATTGAAGATTGGGAAATTAGAAATTGCCTAATTCTCTAATTTGTACTCTTTCAATCCTTAAAGCTCTACGGTAGAACCAATCTCTGCCAAAATCAATTCTTTACCAGCTTGCCCAAATTTCTCAATGGCTTCTTCATGATTGATCTTTATGTAACCAAACGTATCGTAGTGGACGCCGAAAACTTTGTCGCACTGAATAAAGTCGCTGGCAGTGATAGCATCATCAACTCCCATCGTAAAGTTGTCTCCAATGGGTAGAACGGCAAAATCTAACTTCCCGTAGCGGGGTAGCAGTTGCATATCCATCGTCAGGGCAGTATCACCGGAGTAATAGAAACGGTGTTGGTCGTTACTAATAATAAATCCACCAGGATGCCCTAGGTACGTTCCGTCGTCCAGAGCACTAGAGTGAACGGCGTTCACGTAGCGGACTTTTCCAAAATCAAAATCAAACGCCCCGCCGTGGTTCATTGGGTGACCGTTTTCAATTCCCTCTCTACCTAGCCACATGATAATTTCGTAATTAGAAATCACTTTTGCCCCCGTTTGTTTAGCCAGTTGAATAGCATCGGCTACATGGTCGCCGTGCCCATGACTTAGCAAAATATAATCCGCTTCAATAGCTGAAACATCCACATCTTTAGCTAATTCATTAGGGGTGATGAACGGGTCAAAAAGCAGTTTTGTACCGGCGAAATCTACCAAGAAGCAGGAATGTCCGTAATAGGTAAGGTTCATGATTTAAGAAATTTAATACTTAGACAAATAGTATGTTCTTTTTACGAGCTATGTTCAAAATTCTACATTCCATAATATTTCGCACTAAATGCGATACTTAGAGGGGATCCATCATAAGGACACGAAACACTTACCTTAAGCTTTCTTTTATGGTCGTAGTATGTATGAAAGTGTGTTTGTTTTCTTTCTAAGTCTAGCTCCGTGGGTCCAATGCTTAAAGAACCTAAAAGTGTTTCTGAATCAAAACCTTGATTTAGGTAGTGCGGAGCTGTTGCTTTTAGATCAATCTGAATAAAACTGATAAAGTTACCTTCAGCTTCCAAGAGCATTCTACAATCTTCTGTTTCAACGATGATGTTACCAGCCTGATTTGCTTTTCCTCCAGTTTCTAATTCAGCTTTCTGTATAGGTATTCCTATGTATTGAAATGGTCTGTAGAATGGTTTGGACAATAGTGGTAAGTTTATTGAGGAAGCTTTTTCAATAGCCGTTCCCAAATTATTTGTGCTTCTCGTAGAATTCAGTACACTTTTATTATAAACTAAGCCTAGACTGTTAATTAGCTTTTTGAAAGAACTTTCGTACTCATTTTCTCGCTGAAAGTCGCCGTATAATTTTCCAATTAAGAAACCTGGAGGCTCACACTCTTTAAGAAGGATAGGCAGAACCTTTATTGGTTTACCACTAATTTGGAGGTTCATTGCAACGTCGAGCTCGTTGACAACCCAAGGTGCATTTACTGAATTAGGCGAAAGAACAATGACAAAATAATCTACTGAATCGATCCCTTCTCTTATCTTTTGTATCAGAGAATCGCCAATTTTCATTTCTGCTTCATCTAGCCAATAACGAATGCTATGCGCTTCTAAATCTCTTGCAAGCTTCCTTACAAAGTTTTTATCCGCATGATTATGACTCAAGAAAACACTTGTCTCCATTTAACCTTTAAACTTCACAGTGATTAGCATTCTGATAATCTGACTGAAATCGCTAGCCCACCTTCGGAAGTTTCTTTATACTTGTCGTTCATATCTTGTGCGGTTTTCCACATAGTTTCAATCACCTGATCGAGAGTTATCTTAGCATCACTGGGGTCGGCATCTAAGGCAATATGACTGGCGGTAATTGCTTTGATGGCTCCCATAGAGTTCCGTTCAATACAGGGAATTTGTACCAGTCCGCCTACCGGGTCGCAGGTGAGGCCGAGGTGGTGCTCCATCGCAATTTCAGCGGCCATCAGTACTTGTTCGGCATTGCCACCTAAGCAATGAGTAAGTGCCGCGGCGGCCATAGAAGATGATACTCCGATTTCAGCCTGACAACCACCCATTGCCGCGGAGATTGTGGCTCCTTTCTTGTAATATGTGCCGATCTCCCCCGCAATCAATAGAAACTCAACAATAAACGCTTCCGAAATCTCTTTTTTGCAAAAGCAAAGGTAGTAAAGTAACACCGCCGGAATTACCCCTGCCGCTCCGTTGGTGGGGGCAGTAACAACTCGCCCAAATGACGCATTTTCTTCATTAACTGCGAAGGCAAAGCAACTCACCCATTTCAGGGTAGCCTGGGTATTACAGTCAAGATTAGCAATAGCCTCAACCCATTCTTCCGGTTTTTGAAAATCCGAATCAGGCATTAGTTTTTGGTACATAACATGAGCTCTTCGGGTAACATTAAGTCCACCCGGTAGCTTTCCTTCAGTATGGCAGCCTTTATGAACTCCGTCGAGCATAATCTCCCACAAGCGGAGCAACTCAGCATGAATGCTTTCCTTATCTCGCCAGGTTTGCTCATTCTCCCAAAGTATATCTACCATACTTTTACCAGTGGATTTGATATGGTCAAGAAGTTCAGAAGAAGTATGCGCTGGAAAAGGTAGAGAATCTTCAATATCTGGATCGGGTAACTCACCCTCCTTCACAACAAATCCTCCCCCAATAGAATAATAGGTTTCTAAAAACCGTTCACCGCCGTCAGCTTCTGCCCAGATACGAATACCGTTGGCGTGATACGGTAGAGTTTCTTTTTGGAACACTAAATCTACATCAGGATCAAACGGAACCGAGTGAATTCCCAGCAAATCAACCGAGCGGATACTTCGGATAAGTTGGGTTTTTTGCTGAATCATATTTGTATCTATCGTTTCCGGATCTTCACCCGATAATCCAAGCAAAACAGCGATATCTGTTCCGTGACCTTTTCCAGTTTTAGATAAGGATCCATAAAGCTCTACTGTGATACGGGTGATCTGCGATAGTCTGGAGGCTTTCTGAATAGACTGGACAAATCGTTGAACCGCTCGCCAGGGTCCTAAGGTATGGGAACTAGAGGGCCCGATGCCAATTTTTAGAATATCAAAGACACTGAGTTGTTCTATGCTTGCCACAAAAAAAGTAGTATGGTTGCTAAAAAATCTATTACAAGTATATGTAATTCAGGCAGATTGGACAAGTTAGTTTCAGTACATAAATATCAAAAAGGGGGCAAATTAATAACCAGGACTGCGGGTCAGGTAGATATTAACCGAAGGAAGGTGCTGACGGAGAGTTTCTACTAGTTGAGGCGATACCGGAGTTTCGTAGAGATATACCTCCTTTAGAGTGGGCATTTTGGTTATATGTAACAAGTAAGCATCAGTAACTTCTGTGTGGGATAGATCAAGTATCTCTAGTGCAGGTAGTTCGGTAAGGTACACTAGTCCAGTACCCTTGATTTTAGTTTTTTGCAAAGATAGCTCGCGAAGCTGATTCATTTGACCTACATGATAGAGTGCATCGTCGCTAATCTCACTACTGATTAAACTGACCTTCACTAATTCTTGGTATAGAGAGCGTAAATTGATTAAATCCTGATCGTTGAACGAGCCTGCGGGAAAAGGCATGCTCAGTACAAGTTGCTGATCGTTTTCTTCATTGCGTTCAATCAAAAAAGGAGCTGCTTCGTAGGAGACTTGCTGTACCAGATCAGTCAAAGCCTTATCAGCTTTCCATTGTTTACGCTGGGCAGTACGTAATTCAGAAGCATAACTTTGTAGTCGAGGAGCTACGCTACTGTCATTCAGGGCAGAAAGGTAGCTGAGTGATTCATCCGCTCCTTTATCAATCCACCACTTTAACAAATCAACTTCGGTACTAGTCAAGGCAGGTTTACCGTCAGGGGGCATAAAATCGTCGTGGGTGGAAGGAAGGGTTACCCGTTTCCAGATTTCACTTTGAGAGGCATTACTCGCCACTAGGCCGGGTTGATTACTTTCACCACCTTCTGTCATACTCGCCAAGCTAGTAAGTAATAAATCACCTTTGGTTTTATGTTCGTTGTGGCAACTGTAGCATTTAGCGTCCAACATGGGTACGATTACATCTTCGTAGACCAGCATCTCCGCTTCTGACTTTTCAGGAATACTTTCCCAACTGGGCATATAATCCGTAAGATAATCACTACCGTGGGTGAGCGAGCCTCCTTGATGACTAGCAAACACTACGACGCCATTAGTTAGTAGTAAAATCAGGCCGTAAGCCTGTAAAGTGATTTTGGTGGAAGCTGATAGGTATTGTAATTGCAAAAAAATGAGTAAAAGTGAACCTACCGCTACACCCACTCCTGACCAAAAATGTAGATTCAGTATTTCACCACTGTAGTCGCCAGTGTGGTACAGTAGATAGCCTAGCGTTATGGCTAATAGACTACTTAATGCCGATAATCCGAGAAAGACCCAGCGGAGGGAAGAAGAAAGTACTAGCCAATTAGCCCAGTTCAGTAACTCCAGTAGTAAGAGCAATCCCAGTAATACAATGGGAAAGTGAATAATCAGGGGATGAAACCGTCCCAGAAAATACACCCAGTCGGAAGCATGTTCACTGCTGATATCAAGTAGTGGTAAGAATACAATTCCAATACTGAGTACTAAAAATAAATAGCGTAGTGAAACCAGCTTATTAGCAAACGCTTGAAGCGGAGAAGTTTTAGGCATAGATTTCACAGAGTTCCCCGGTGCTGTCAGCAAAACATTCCATTGGAATGTCTAACACATGCAACATAGAAAGATAGAGGTTTGCTAGTGGCGTTTCCTCTGAAAATTGAAGGTTTTGCCCTGTTTTTAACTTACCCCCTGCTTTTCCGGCTACTACAATAGGGAGGTTGCGAGGCGAGTGGCGGTTACCATCGCGCAGCCCTGAGCCCAGCATAATCATACTATGGTCAAGCAACGTGCCATCACCCTCAGGAATGGATTTTAGCTTCTCTAGGAAGTAAGCATACTGTTCCATATGCCACTGATTGATCTGGGCGTACTGCTTTAGGTTTTCTTCACTATTCTGGTGGTGCGATAACTGGTGATGACTACCTTGAACACCTTCTAGAAAGGAGAAGTTGCGGTTACTGACGGAGTTACCAAACATAAAGCTGGTCACCCGACTAGCGTCACTCCAGAAAGCCAGAGCCATAATATCAAACATCAGCCGCGTTTTCTCGGTCACATCGGTACCCAAGTAGTATTCTGAGAACTCGTCTAACCGTAGGTTTAGGTGCTCCATCTCCCTGATCATATCTGGACTGAGATGGGCAGCAAATTCTTCTTGCTGAGCTTGATTATCAATCCGTTTCTCTACCGATCGGATGGATTCCAGATACTCTTCCAGCTTATCTTGATCAGTTCTTCCAAGTTTTCGTTGCAAAGTATGAGCATCGTCCAGCACCAAATCCAAAACACTTTGCTTATGGGTATCTGACTGAGTAGGTTGATTGGGCAAATAGCTACCAAACAGTCGGTTGAAAGCCATTCGCGGGTCAATTTCCTTAGAGCAGGGCTGAGTGGCTGATTTCCAAGCAATGCTAGAACCGTAGAGCCGGGTAAAACCTACGTTGGCATCAATACCGGAATTGATCCGTTCCAGACCGTATTCTAATGAACCGAACAGAGTATCTTGCCCGACGTTCTGAGCAATCAGCTGATCAATTGAAATACCACCACTGTGAATATTATCGCCCGTTGTCTTATAAATCTGTTGGCTGGTCAGAAAACTGGAAGTTTTAGCGTAGTGCCCATCTGCGCCCTTAAACACGGCTGACTGGTTCATTAGCTCATTCAGCACCAGAATATCATCCTTTACCTTGGCTAGTGGTTGTAAAATAGGGGATAGTTCAAAGTTGCGACCAAAGGTAGTGGGAGTCCATTGTTCGGGGTGTACGCCATTAGGCATAAAGAAAAATGCACTACGGGTGGGTGGTGTAGCTGACGAAGATTTGAGAAGGCTATTCGAGCCCATTGCTTCCAGCCAGGGGAGGGCAATGGCAGCCCCTAGTCCTTTTAGCATTCGTCGTCTCGATAGTTGCCACGACTTGCTCATGACGTCTTTAGTTTAGGTTGAAAATCGTTGATTTTATAGCGGAAAGGGTAGCTATATACCAGTTCCATGATAAACTCTTTAGTATTAAAGTGATTGTTTAACAAAGTATTAGTAAGTCGCTGCATAGTAGGCTCATCTACAAATTCTATTCTGCGACCAATGGCGTAGGTAAACATCTTTTCCGCCAATACCCGGGCAAAGTTCTCCTCTTTGCTTAGTAGTATTCTCTTGAGTTCTTCCGGGCCATTAAATACTTCTCCACTGGCTAACGTATCCCAGGCTACGATAGGTTCTTCGCCGTAGTGGGTGCGCCACCTTCCTAGAGCATCATAATTTTCCAGTCCTAAACCGATGGGGTCCATTTTCTGATGGCAACTATAGCAATCAGGCTTACTACGGTGCAAGGCTAGTAAATCTCGTAGGCTGGCGTCGGGTTGAGCCGCTTCTTCTTCGGGTAGCTCTCCAGCATCAGGCGGCGGAGGTGGAGGTGGGGTTCCTAAGATTTCTTCCAGCACCCACTTACCCCGCAGCACCGGACTCGTTCGGAGGGGTAATGAAGTAGATGCCAGCACGCTACCCATACTGAGTACTCCACCCCGTCGGCGGTCAGTTAGGGAAACGAGGCGTAACTCATCTCCTTCTACCCCTGCAATACCGTAGTGGTTCGCCAGATCTTCATTTAGCATGGCGTAATCGCTATCCAGCAAATCTAAGAAGGTGCCAGATTCAGTAAGCACATGGTGAAAGTAATCTACCGTTTCCTGGTACATCGCTTGGCGTAGGGTAGGAGTGAACTCCGGGAAGCGTTCGGGGTCAACCGGGCTTTGCTCCTTCAGGCGAGTGATGCCAAACCACTGGGTAGCAAAGCTTTCGGAGAACCGTTTGGCTTTAGGATCACGTAGCATGCGCTGAACTTGCTGCCGCAGTTGCAGGCTATCGTGCAGATTACCTCGGTAGGCTACTTCAAACAATTCTTCATCAGGTAGTGAAGACCACAGGAAGTACGACAAGCGGGTAGCTAACTCAAAGTTACTGAGAGGGTAGGGGGCTTCAGTAGGCTGCTCGTCTTCTACTTTGTAGAGAAAATGAGGTGAAACCAGTGTAGCCTTAAACGTTTCTTTCAAGGCAGCATCAAATGGGTTATCGCTGGTATCAGCCAAGTACACTTTTCGGAATATTCGGCGAAGCTGGTCCTTTTCATCAGCACTTAAAAACCGCCGATAGGCATGGCTAGCGAAGGGAAATAGGCTACGTTCAGCAACTGCCAAGGGAGCAGCCACGAGATCATACTCTGAGGAAAATATAGAAGTTGCCCAATCGGTTAGACTAGTCCACCAACTAGGTTGATATTTCATTGGTACTAGTTCCTGCCAAAGTTCAGGATTAGTGTACAATGTATCTACAATTTGGGAAGCCGCTTCATAGTAGCGTTCCAGTTTAAGCGGGGTGAAGAATAGAGTACGGGAGTAATTATCAAAACCACTTCCACCAGAGCCGTCAGCGGGGAAAAAGCGAGTGGCATTAAAATTTACTCCGGTTAAGTCTAAGATTGTATGCTGATACTCCCGGTGGCTTAAGCGACGAAGAACTACCCGACCTGGATTGTTCTCTTTCAATGAGCTGAGCAAAATATCATTAATTCCATCAGCTAGAATGGATTTTTCCTCAGAAGTAAGTGAAGGCTTATCGGACGGGGGCATTTGGCCGGACTGCACCTGTTTGACTACCTTAAGCCAGATTTCTCCATCTTTTACCAGATGACCCGCACTTTCGTACTTTTCTAAGTTAATGCCTCCGGCCACCTTACCTACGTTGTGACAGGAAAAGCAATGCTGATCTAGCACCGGACGAATCTGGTCCTCAAACGAAAGTTTGATTTCTTGGGAAAGAACAGGAGTAAGTGTAAAAAATACTAGTCCTCCGAGTAAATAAAAAAATCGCGACATCACCCATGAAAATAATAATTAAATCGGTTGAAATCAAGCAGATCAGGCTCTTCAGCACTACTTATATTGCTTTACTGTGACAAACTTTCAGTGAGCTAGCCAATCCACAAAAAACTAATCTGTTTCAGGAAGTCTTAGCTTTATCTCTTTGTGATGGTAATCAATCAGAAAACCATGCATTCTTAATGCTTTGGAGCCAATAATACCATTTATCTTCACCGATGTTCCAGTATTCAGGGAGTTGATAATGTTGGATAAATCCAGGGCAATGTAATCGGCGCGTATTATCTGGGAGCCCAGTTGTAAATCCATATCGTACACACCGACGAGTCCCTTTACACTTGCTCCCAGTCCAGTTACTCGAAACTTTTTCATAGAAGTCCGGGTATGACAGGAAAATCCGTATCGTTTGGCATCTTTAAAATGAATGATACTCACATCGGCTCCGGTGTCCAGTAATAAGTAAGCATTTTTACCATTGATGGTTCCTTTCACAATGGGCTGATCTTGCATCATTACAACTTCTAGCATCTCGTACTTATTTTGAGCTAGGGCTGCTATTCTGTTCATACTGAGTAGTAAGCATAGAAGTATAAGTATCCGTGTCATTATTCTAGGGGTAAAGTTGTTGGTTCTCAGTATGATTAGCGTAAGCGACATTCTTCAGAGTAAAACTCCCACAGTGAGCTTTACTGGTCAAAATCGTATGCTTTACTAAGTAGTTTGTAAGGGGAGGATGCTTCTTTAGATAATTCTATCCACAAGAATATGCACTCCTATATCGGTGAAAAATTATGGTGTTCCTATCTACTGAGCACTTAGTTGGATGTTGAGCACTACTCTCTTACTAGAGAAATAAAAAGTCACCTGAAAGACAGTCTCCTGGTGCTTTCTAAATAAGGCATTTAAAACGATACTTTGGTTCCCTTCGTGCGTTGTTCGGCAACTGTGCGATGCCATACGCTGTTCCAGAAAGTGAAAGACATGATATTATGACCATCACTCATTGCGCAGCGAATTCACTGGATTGGCTAAAGCAGCTTTGATGGATTGCCAGCTTACGGTGAACCAGGCAATGAGCAATGCCCCTATTCCAGCCAATAAGAAAACCCAGGGGCTAATATCAGCGCGGTAGGCAAAGCCCTCGAGCCATCGCTGCATGATGAAATACGCGACGGGGATGGCGATACCAAAGGCAATCAGGACTAGTTTGGTGAAATCTTTAGACAACAATAAGATAAGGTGACTTTCGGAAGCTCCCATCACTTTACGGATACCAATTTCTTTGGTGCGTTGTTCAGCCATAAAGGTAGCCAGACCCAACAAGCCCAGGCAAGCTACCGCAATAGCCAGTCCGGTGAAGATGGAGAATACCTTACCTAACCGCTGCTCAGCCCGGAACAAAGCGTCATAATTTTCATCCAGAAAGGTGTATTGGAAAGGAGCATCAGGGGCGTACTGATTCCACAAGCTTTCCATCTGGGCTATGGTAGTTGATACATTATCAGTAGTAATACGGACGGGAAGAACGAATCCGCGAGTGGCAAGTAGTAAGCCCAGTGGCTGTATTTCTTTACGCAGGGTCTCGAAATTAAAGTCTTTAAATACACCAATAACTTTGTAGGTTCGATTCCCTCCCAAATTTACCACCTCACTAGTTAGAGGATCGTCTAACCCAAATGCCTTCACGGCGGCTTCATTCAGTAGGATTGCGGCAGTATCAGTAGAAAAGCTGCGGGAGAAGTTTCTTCCTTCCAACAGTTCAATTTGCATAGTAGACAGATACTCGTAATCAACCTGATATTCGGATAGGGATATATCTTCTTCGGTTTGCGGGTTTCTGAAGATTGTATTATTGATTATGTTGGGGGGAGTGCCATTGGTAATGCTAGCATTTACCACTTGCGATTGACTGAGCAGTGCTTGTTTAAAGGCTAGTTGTTGCCCTTCAGACAAACGCTGAATCCCGTTTACTGACACTACATTCTCCTTTTCAAACCCTAGATTCTTAGTGCGGATGTATTCCAACTGCTGATACACCAGCAGGGTACAAATGATCAGGGTAATGGAAATAAAAAACTGAAATACGACCAGTGTATTCCGAATACCGCTACTTTTTACTCCGGCCTTCAATTTTCCTTTTAGCACTTCTACCGGGCGGAAGGAAGAGAGGTAAAAAGCAGGGTAGCTACCGGCCAGCAAGCCTACCACCAGCATCAATCCCAGTAAACTCAGCATAAACCAGGGGTTGGTGAAAAGTGCTGATGATATATCTTTACCAGCGATGTTACCAAACGGCGGAAGTAGGAGGCTGGCTGCAACCACTGCTAATAACGTTGCAATTAGGCTCAACACGACCGATTCGGTCATGAATTGTCCCACCAAACTAGAACGTAACGAACCCAATGTTTTGCGTACCCCCACTTCTTTGGCTCGATTGGCTGAACGGGCGGTGGCCAGATTCATGAAGTTGATACAGGCCAGCAGGATGATGACAAAAGCAATGGCCCCCAAAATATACACGTAGGTAATATCGCCGTTAGGTTCTAACTCTTGGTCTAAATTGGAGTACAAATGGATATCCAGCAGTGGTTGCAGAAAGTAGCCGTAGCGATTGCCTTGTTGCGCGAAGGCTTCTAACGAAATTCCCAGGTATTGCTGTATCTCTGGCCCGACGTATTTTTCTACTAATCCCGGTAATTTGGCTTCAAAGGATGCTCGAGAGGTACCTTCATGCAACAGAAGATAGGTGATAATATTATTACTACCCCACTCTTCAGCTCGGCTCAAACCAAGTGAAGCCATCGATCGTAGCATATTGAAGTGGAAATGCACGTTGGAAGGAAGGTTTTCTATCACCCCGGTTATCTCGTGCGGTGTTTTTTCATCACCTACTAGCAGCGTTTGGCCTAGGGCAGATTCATGGCCGAAGTATTTTTGGGCCATCTCTTCGGTAATGACCAAGGTATTGGGTTCAGTAAGAGCAGTGGTGGGGTCTCCTCCTAGGAGCTGAAAGCTAAAAACATCAAAAAAGGTAGAGTCAGCAAAATAAACCTTCTCTTCGGCAATCACCGTTTCGCCATGCTGGATCGTCTGGTTTCCGAAGAACGGAAAAATACGGGTAGCATTTTCTACCTCAGGAAGCTCCTCTACCGCTGTGAACGCCAACGGAGGACAGGTAGTAGTAGTCATTAGCTCCTGCTCAGAAAATTTGGTATTTAAACCTACTCGGTAAATCCGGTCGGCTTGAGTGTGCATGGTATCGTAGCTCAACTCATGGTGGATATACAAGACGATCAGCAAGCAAGAGGTAAGGCCGATAGACAGTCCTAGAATATTGATACCCGCGTAAAATTTTCTTTTCGCTAGATTACGAAAGGCAATGGTGAAATAACTTTTTAACATAGCGGTATGATTTAATCGGTAATCTCTCTTCAGCCCCCTCATAAGCGAAGGGCGTAATAATTTTAACGTATCCCAGGCATACAGTCGCCGGGCTTTTCTAGCCGAAAACTGTTCTAGGTTATCTCGAAACCGCTCCTCCATATCCCCTTCGATCTCTTCGAGGTATTCATCTTTGAGTAAAAATCGAAGGAACTTTACCGCCCATTGGGGCGGGGTGGTATGGTTATCCGTTTCGCTCATTAGGTACTACTTAAGCCCAAGTCAGGCATGGCTTGCCATAGGCTTGAACGGATGTCTTTCATTTCACGAAGCACCCGATACGCATAGGGAGTGGCCTGATAAATACGCTTACGTTTCCCCCCGCGCTTTTGTGTAGCCTCTCCGAACTCAGAAGTTAAAAATCCTTTCTCTACCATCCTTTTCAGGGCTGTTTGGATAGCCCCTACACTCAGTCGCTCGCCTAGTCTTTCTTCCAGATTGCGCTGTATTTCCACTCCGTAGGCATCTTCCTGTAGTACGATCACGGTCATCAGTACCAATTCCTGAAATTCTCCCAGCCGGTATTTTTTCATTTTCTACTGTATGAATATTCTAAAATTTACTCAATAGGGCCTCCTAAAAAAGACAAAATGAGAGTTGATCATCCTCTTTCGTTGTTTGACTACTGATTTTTATTCCTAATTGAAGTAAATATAATGAATTATTTTTTTATTCCTAATTGAAGTTTAAATAAATTGAATAGAGCTTAGAAATTAGTATTCCGATAGCAATGAAACACCAATTAGTATCAGTAGAAATTCTTTATCGTATGGTTCTCACTTGGCTTAGTCATTGGCATGATCGGTTATGTAAAGTTCTCCGTAAAATTGAGGGGCTATAGACTACATAGCATGAAATTAGAGATTTTTACTTTACATAAGCATTCACTCTACATAATGGGTCGGAAGAGGAATAGCACATCCAGAGTGAACCGAATATTCGCCTTCCTTCTTCCCCAATCCTTCACTCGCTCTTTATAGAGCTCCAACAAATCCCTCTCAATAAAAGGGTGCAAGTCCGGATGGCAGAACCCGCGGAAGAAACGAAGTAAGAGTTGCGGTGGCAAGAATTGGTTATTCATTTCTAAGGGAATCTACCGGGTTGACCCGGGCGGCTTTTACCGTTTGCAGTCCTACCGTAAACCAAGCGATCACCAAGGCTAGTACCCCAGCTCCTACAAAGTACCACCACTGTAAGTCAATGTGGAAAGCGAAGCTTTGCAACCAGTGCTTCGCTACGAAATAGCTAATAGGTAAGGCAACAGCAATGGCCACTAGTACCATCTTGGTGAAGTCACTTGATAACAACTGTACAATGCTAGCAACACTTGCACCCAGCGCTTTACGAATCCCAATTTCTTTTACTCGTCGTTCTGCTGTAAAGGCCGCTAGTCCGAACAGGCCAAGACAGGAAATCAGGACTGCTAATCCGGCGAAGTACTTGGAGAGCGTAGATACACGCTGCTCAGCGGCATAGAGGGCTTGATAATCTTCATCCAAAAAGCGATACTCAAATGCCAACTGAGGATACTGCTGTTGGTAGAGCTTACCAAGTAGATCAATTGTTTCTTTTTCTTTTCCCGCCTCAATTCTGGCTATGACAGTATTACAACCCGGGAATAGACGAAAAAAACAGGGTCTCACTTCTTCATACAGAGACTCGTAATGAAAATCTTGGACTACCCCAATAATTTCTCTCTCTTGCCCCCAAAACCGGATAGTCTTGCCTACAGGGTCGGTAAATCCCAAGACGTTAGCTGCCTTTTCATTGATGATAATCTTGGAGCTTTCGGAGCTGAAATTACGAGAAAATGGGCGTCCTGCTACCAGACCGATACCCAGGGTCTCAATAAAACCGTACCCTACTTCTAAATTACCAAACTCCAATGTCCTATTCTGATCTCCGACTAATACTGGAATTCCACCATGATCACCCGTTAAGTCATGGCAAGCGTTGGAAGCCTGCACCACCCCTGGCATAGTTTCCATCTCATGCAGGAATGTTTCTACTTGCTGTCCCATAATACTTTCTTCAGAGACTTCTCCATCATCCCCTGCCTTACTTGCTATCTCGAAATAGATAATATTGTCTCGACTGTATCCTAGGTTCTTTGATTGGATGAATTCAACTTGGTGGTATACTACCAACACCGACGTAATGAGTAAAACAGATAGAGCAAATTGAAAAACAACCAATCCGGTCCGTATCCATCGCTCTCCCGAAGACGTAGTCAATTGACCAGATGTGCCTCCACCTCTCAGAATGGTAATTGGATTAAATCCCGAAAGAAATAAAGCGGGATAACTGCCAGCCAATAGGCTGGTGACGATCAAAATACCCAGTACCGATAGCCCTTGATTCAGGGTAAAGTTTAGGGTCAATTGCTTACTCGTAATGGTATTGAATTGGGGAAGGAACAGAGCTACCAACAGCATAGCAAGTAGCAATGAGAAGCCTACGACAACGGCAGATTCACTTATATGCTGAACAATAAGCGTGTTTCGTCCGGCGCCAATGGCTTTTTTTACGCCTATTTCCTTTGCTCTTCGCGAAGCGCGAGCCGTGGAAAGGTTCATAAAATTGATGCAAGCAATGAGCAGAATGAAGATAGCGATGATAGAAAACAGACGTACATATTCTATTCTTCCTCCAGTCGGAACCCCATTTTTGTAGTGGCCGCGCAGATAGCGGTCAGAATACTTTTGTACAAATAGCGTATGGTCGGTCTCCGGATTTTTAGTGTGGAGCAGGTTGGTGATTTTCTCATTGAATTGATCCAGATTGACCCCTTCGTTTAAAATCAGATACGTACTAGGATCACTATTTTGCCAGTTAGTTAAGGACGGTCGATCCTCAAAGAAGAGCTGATAGTTTAACAGCAGATCGTATTGATCAGTAGCATTGGAAGGAGGAGAAGAAAAAACACCAGCAATGGTAAAATCACCACTCAGATTTTCTTTGTTCCAGTGTATGACCTTCCCAATAATTTCCTCGCCAGGCTTAAACAATTTCTGGGCGACTTCTTCCGAAATGGCCACCGCATATTTAGTATTCAGTAATGCTTGTTGGCTTCCAGTGGTGAACTTGCAGGTGAAAATGTTGAAAAAATCTTGGCCGATGTATTGAGCGTCAGCCTTTATGTGTATGTCATTGAGGGAAAGGACTCCACTGCTGGAGAACCAGGAGGAAGGAACTACGGGGGTGGCATACGCTACCTCCGGCATTTCTTGAGTTAATGCTTCTGCTAGCAGCCCCTGCGTTGTTTCAGTGGTAACAATACCCTCCGATGTAGGAATGTTGTGCAGTACCTGATAAAACTGATTATCATTGGCGTGAAACTTATCTACGCTTAGTTCGTCCTGCACCCACAAAAAGATTAATAAAGCACAAGCTAATCCCGAAGATAAGCCAATTAGATTGATCAGAAAGGTACTTTTGTAGCGTTGAAAGCTGCGGAAGGTTAAGAGTAGATTGTGACGTAGCATCGCACGATGGTTTGATGGTTGATATAATTTAAATGATCGAATAATCCCTGGTCGGAAAAGCAACACTACATCCCAAGCAAACCGAATACTCGCCTTCCTTCTTCCCAAATCCTCCACCCGCTCTTCGTACAATTCCAGTAAGTCCCCTTCAATAAAGGGATGTAGCTCCGGGTGACAGAACCAGCGGAAGAAACGCAGTAAAAAGTTCGGTGGAGTAGGGGGGCTATTCATTTCTGAGGGAGTCTACGGGGTTAGCGAGGGCAGCCTTAATAGACTGCCAACTCACGGTGAGCCAGGCAATGAGCAATGCCCCTATTCCGGCCAGAATGAAAACACTGGGGCTAATATCAGTGCGATAAGCGAATCCCTCGAGCCACCGTTGCATGATGAAATACGCGACAGGGATAGCCACACCAAAGGCAATGAGAACTAGTTTGGTGAAATCTTTAGACAACAGTAAGATGAGATGACTTTCGGAAGCCCCCATCACCTTACGGATACCAATTTCTTTGGTGCGCTGCTCAGCCATAAAGGTAGCCAGACCCAACAAGCCCAGACAAGCCACGGCGATAGCTAGCCCAGTGAAGATAGAAAATACCTTACCTAATCGCTGCTCAGCGCGGAATAAAGCATCGTAATTATCGTCCAAAAAGGCGTACTGAAAGGGTTGATCTGGAGCATACTGTTCCCACATGCTTTCTATTTGGGCTACTGTAGCGGATACATTTTCACTGCTAATCCGGGCTGAAAGAAAAAATCCCTGATCAGCGAATGTTAAAGCCAAAGGCTGTATTTCATTGCGTAAGCTCTCAAAGTTAAAATCCTTGAATATCCCAACCACCCGGTAGGTTCTACCTGAACCAGTATGCACTACTTCTTCGTTCAACAGATTTACTGTGCCTAAGGCCTTAGCTGCTGATTCATTAAGTAGGATAGCTGCGGTATCGGTAGAGAAGCTACGAGAAAAATTTCTTCCTTTCAGTAATTCAATTTGCATCGTAGGTAGATACTCGTAATCAACCCCATACGTATACAGACTAGCCTCTTCTTCGGTGGCAGTTTTCCTAAAGATTGTCGTAGCGATGGAGCCGGGCGGAATGTTGTTAGAAATACTGGCACTCACTACTTGCGACTGATTGAGCAAAGCTTGTTTGAAGACGGATTGTTGCTCATCGATCAGGCGCTGAGCTCCGTATATGAGCATGACATTCTCTTTCTCAAACCCTAGATTTTTCTCATGAGCGTACTCCAGTTGCTGATAAACCAGTAGCGTACAAATAATCAAAGTAATAGAAATAAAAAATTGGAACACGACCAACGTATTGCGGATACCACTACTTTTCGTGCCAGCCTTCAATTTTCCTTTCAATACTTCTACAGGACGGAAAGAGGAGAGATAAAATGCCGGATAACTACCCGCCAGCACTCCCACCACCAGCATCAATCCCAGTAAACTCAGCATAAACCAGGGGTTGGTGAAAAGTGCTGAGGATATTTCTTTACCGGCAATGTTGCCAAAAGACGGAAGTAGGAGGCTGGCTGCAACCACAGCCAAGCTAGTAGCAATCAAGCTGAGTACGACCGATTCCGTCATAAACTGTCCAACCAAACTAGAACGTAACGAGCCAAGTGTTTTGCGTACCCCCACTTCTTTAGCTCGATTAGCCGAACGAGCGGTAGCCAGGTTCATAAAGTTGATACAGGCCAACAGAATGATGAAAAAAGCAATGGCCCCCAAAATATACACGTAGGTAATATCGCTGTTGGGCGCTAGTTCTTCTTGCAGGTTGGAGTACAGATGAATATCCAAGAGTGGTTGCAGAAAGTAGCCATACTGATTGCCTTGTTGAATAAAGGTTTCTAAGGAAACTCCCATATATTGCTGGACTTCTGGCCCTACATATTTTTCTACCAGCCCTGATAACTTAGCATCTAATGATTCGAGTGACGTACCTTCGTGCAGCAAGAGATAGGTGATAAAACTATTGCTGAACCAATCATCATCCCGACTTAATTCTAGCGAAGCCATCGATCGTAGCATATTGAAGTGAAAATGTACGTTGGAAGGAAGGTTTTCTGCCACCCCGGTTACCTCGTGCGGTATCTTTTCATCACCGACGAGCAGCGTTTGGCCTAGGGCAGATTCATGGCCGAAGTATTTTTGAGCCATCTCTTCGGTAAGTACGACCGTATTAGGTTCAGTAAGAGCGGAGGCGGGGTCACCTGCTAAGAGTTGAAAACTAAAAACATCAAAGAAGGTAGAATCAGCGAAGAACACTTTTTCTTCAACAATAGTAGTTTCGCCATAGCGGATCGTCTGGGCTCCAAAAAAATGAAAGATACGGGTGGCATTTTCTACCTCAGGAAGCTCCTCTACCGTTGTGAACGCGAGCGATGGAGAAGTAACCGTGGTTTTTGTCTCCTGATCAGAAATTTTAGCGTTTAAACCCACGCGATAAATCCGATCGGCGTTGGTATGCATGGTATCGTAACTCAACTCATGGTGGATATACAAGACAATCAGCAGGCAAGAGGTGAGTCCAATAGAAAGACCCAGAATATTAATGCCAGCATAAAACTTTCTTTTAGCCAGGTTACGAAAGGCAATGGTGAAATAACTTTTTAGCATAGCGGTATGATTTAATGGGTATTTTTGTTTAAATGATCGGATAATACCAGGCCGAAAAAGCAGCAAGACGTCCAGAGCAAATCGAAAGTCTGCCTTCTTCTTACCTTTTTCTTTTGCCCGTTCTTCGTATAGTTCCAGCAGGTCGCCTTCAATGAAGGCATGCAAGTCTGGATGGCAAAACCAACGAAAGAAATGAAGTAGATATTTGGGAGGCGAAGGCTTATTCATTTCTCAGAGAATCTACGGGGTTGGCGAGGGCTGCTTTGATCGTCTGATAACTGATCGTAAATAAGGTAATCAGTAAAGCCGAGAGTCCGGCTACAGCGAAAAGCCACCAAGAAATATCCGTGCGATATTCATAGATCTGTAGCCAAGCGTTCAACAAATAATAGGTAATAGGAATGGAAATCAGCGAGGAGAAAATGACCAGTACTACAAAGTCTTTAGAGAGCATCCGCCATAAACTCAGTACTGACGCTCCCAACACTTTGCGGATACCAATTTCCTTCGTGCGTTGTTCGGCCAAAAAAGAAGCCAATCCAAACAAGCCTAAACAACTAATGAATATGGCAAGAGTAGCAAAGAAACCGGCTAATGTACCAATGCGTTCTTCGGAAGCAAATTTTGCGGCATAGACCTCATCCACAAATTCGTAATCAAAGGGAGCAGAAGGTACTACCTCACTAAATACGGCTTCTATTTTTGGAAGTGCTTCGCTGGCACTGACGGCGGGATTTATTTTGATATGTACCCAAGGTACGTTGTCGGTAAGAAAGAAGAGGGCAGGGGGAATAGGTTCATAGGGTGAATGTCTGACCATATCCTTGACAACTCCCAGAATAGTGTACTCCTTTCCGCCTCTTCGGTCCCAGGTAAGTGTCTCTCCCAGAGGGTTCTCTAACTCCATGAGTTTTACCGCTGATTCACTGATCACGACCCCAGCTGTGTCCGAACGAAAGTCGCGAGAGAAGTTCCTGCCTTCTACCATCTCCCAGCCGATGGTACTACCAAACTCATGCGCTACATAGAACGTCTTAAAAATTGGATCAAAATCTGGTAGCTTACTTTTCCAACTAAACCCATTATTGTTATTCTGATTCTGGGTGACCGGCACCCCGGCACCAGCCATTTCAGACACCACTCCCGTACGAAGTAATTCATTTCTTAGCAGGTCGTATTTCCCAGCATACTCTTGGGTGGTCATCTTAAGAGTCATCAGCTCATTTTGGGAATAACCTACTGGACGGTTTTTAGCAAATTGAATTTGCTGATAGACGATCAGGGTACCAATGATCAGTACTATAGAAATAGTGAATTGAAAAACGAGCAGTACTTTACGAGGCGTAGCGGCAAAACGACCCACACGAAGTGTACCGAGGGTAACCCCACCCTTTAAGACTTTGATCGGTTGAAATGAAGATAAATAGAAGGCCGGATAACTTCCGGCAAGGAAAGCCGTACCTAGTGTGAAAACTAAGCAAGCTAACCAAAACCAAGGGTTCATCCATAGCAGATGGACGTTCTTATCCGCAACCTCGTTAAACCAAGGTAAAAGCAACTGAACAAGTCCGATGGACAGTACAAAGGCAAACACAACGGTCAACAATGATTCGCTCAGAAACTGGTTGATCAATTGCTCCCGGACGGAGCCCATCGTTTTGCGAATACCGACTTCTTTGGCCCGCTTTTCGGACCGAGCCGTGCTCAGATTCACGAAATTAATACAGGCCAACAGCAGTACAAATACCCCAATCATCCCATAAAGCCAAACGAATTTCAGGGGGGCACTCATGATGGGTACTCCGTTTTCAAATTCGGAGTATAAATGCCATTTACTCATGGGGTGCAAGAAAAGCGTTGGTTCATGAGTAGCTCTTTCCTGGTCAATATATGGTAGCATAGCGTCTTGTATGCGAGCCGATACTTCGGCCACATCTACTTCGGGGAGCATTTGGACGTATACAGTGACATTCCCCCCTCGCCAGGAATCAGGTTGTGCCCAAGGGTACTTTGAATAGAACAAATCAAAGGGAATAATATAATCAGTCCCATTCACGTAATCCGATCCGCTGAATTCAGCGTTATTTGGCAAATCTTCATACACCCCTGTTACCTGTAGGGTTGATTCTGTATCCATCGTAACGGTCTGACCCAGAGGCTCTTTGTTGCCAAAAAGTTTTTTGGCCAGCGTCGCTGACAGCAGAATAGAATTCAGTTCTTTCAACCCATCCCAGTGACCGTATACCATATTTAATGTAAGCATCTCAGGAGCTTCGGGCTGCATATATAGGCCCGATTGAGAGAACTTTTTGTTGCCTGAAGCAATCACATGATCTCCAGTATAGGAGACACCCATCACAACATGCTCAAAGTAGTCACCGTAGGATGTTCGCAGAAGTTCTGCTAAGGCAAATGGTTGGCTATCAGAGGTATAAACTGTACCTCGGAACTGCTCTTTTATCATCACTTTAGCAATCCGCTCATAGTTTTTATGGTACTTATTAAACGAAAGCTCATCCCATACCCATAAGCCAATCAGCATTACGACAGACATGCCGACTGCCAAGCCACTAATATTAATAAGTGAATAGCCTTTCTCTTTGAGAATGTTTCTCCAGCCAATTTTGAAATAGTTTTGAAACATAGCCATATGATTTACATATTTTGTTCTATGAAATGGTCGAATAATCCCTGGCCTAAAAAGCAGTAAGATATCCAGGGAGAATCGAAGATTAGCCTGTTTTCTCCCAATTTTCTGTACTCGTTCCTCAAACAATTCCAGTAAGTCACCTTCAATGAAGGGATGTAAATCCGGATGGCAGAACCACCGGAAGAAACGGAGTAAAAAGTTCGGTGGCGAGGACTGTTTATTCATCGCTAAGGGTTTGAGCAGGATTTAGGCGAGCCGCTCTAATGGTTTGGGAACCAATCATTACCAAAGCTACTATCAGTACTCCGGCTAAGCCCAACAGTAATTCTCCCAGACTAATCGGTGAGTGATGAGCTACATTGGTAAGTATTACTCTGTCGAAGAATATGTAAGTAATAGGCAGAGCAATACTGGCAGAAATGATGAGTAGAAAGAAGAAGTTTTTGCTCAACAAATAAATCAAATTCATCTCTCCCGCCCCTAGCACCTTCCGAATGCTAATCTCCTTACGTTTGGTCTCAGTAGTGAATACCACCATCCCAAACAATCCAATAGAAGAAATAAATATCGCTAAGAATGCCAGAAAGCCAACTACCTTCACGATGACTATATACGGACTATAGGCACGCATAATTTGGTCATCGTAAAAACTTGCGTCTAAAGGGTGAACGGGATCTAATTCCTTCCAAGCTGTTTCAATACTTTCCAGTGTCTCAGGCCAATTGCTTTCAGCAATTTTTACATTGAGGTACCCGTCAGGGTTCTCTGAATAGCGGAAAACCACAGGTTTGATAGCATTTTCTAGGGTCTCGTAGTGAAAGTTCTCTACTACACCGACGATCTCGGTCTCGGTGCCATCTAGGGTGATAACTTCACCCAGCGCAGATGTAGGATCACCTCCGCCAATTCCAAATCGCTCTACCAGCTTTTCGTTCACAATGGCTTCACTTTGTTGGCTGTTTGTGAAATTACGACCAGCCAGTAAAGTATACGCATGAAGCGGTACGTACTGTTCATCCACAAAATTTTGCCACACACTCGTTGAATCGTTCGGGTCATCATAGGTCAATTCAGCACTCCAGGCACTGCCCAGACTAGTTACTAAGGTGGACTGTGAAATATTGCTTACCGCCGGAATTTCGGAAAGCTTATTCGTAAGAAGATCAGCGTCATTACCCTGCAAACTAACGTTTAATATATGTTCAGTCTCAAAGCCAAGGTCGAAGGATAGAAAGCTTCGGTATTGATAGTAGCCGATAATAGTAGCGGTGATGAAAATAAGTGAAAAGACGTACTGGATGACGATGAGCGACTTACGCAAAGTGATCCTTTGAAAGGCCTGAAATGCCGGAAGTCCTTTCAGAACTTGTAGCACTTTCAGTTGAGAGAAGAATACAGCCGGAAAGACCCCAGCCATGATGCCGATTACTATTGCTAAAAGCCCAAAGGGTAACAGTAAGGAAACAGAAAGTTCAAGTTCTACCAGCCTGTCTATGTAGAAATGTAGGGCAACAAACTGATCTTTCAATACCAAAAACAACCAAAACGAGCAAACTAGTGCTAGTAGCGATACAATGACCGCCTCCGTAATAAACTGGCCGATCACCTGAATTTTCTTGGCCCCAACTACTTTACGTATACCTACTTCGCGAGAACGTTTTAATGCTCTCGCCATAGAGAGGTTCGCATAGTTAAAACAGGCCGAGAGAATAACAATAAAGGTCAGGCCAATTACGATCCAAAGAGCGGTGCCATTCATCGTCCTATCTATGTCATTTACCAGACGGCTACCAATGGAAATATTGGTTAAAGGTTGTAGAGAGAGCATAAGTTTTCGGCCTTGAACCGCTGTATTTTCTGTGGCACTCAGTTGATCCAGGTTCGTTTGAAGAACTTCTACATCATGGCTTTCCGGAAGTGTGAGGTAGGTGTAATTCATAAAGAAGCTTTCCCAGCCAAAGGCATCTTCATCGGTACTTTGCTGTTGAAGCTCAAACGTAGCAAAGGATACTAACGCCTCAAATTGGAGATGAGAGCGTTTGGGAATAGCCCGCATGACTCCGGTAACTACATAATCAACCGTATCAAATTGTACCGATTGGCCAACCACATCGGCTCTTCCAAATAGCTTCTGGGCAGATTCCTCCGTTAGCACCAAAGAATAGGGTTCATTCAGGGCAGTAGCTGGATCGCCCTGTATTAATGGATAGGTGAAAACATCAAAAAATGCCTGGTCAGCCCAAAATGCTTGTAAAGGTAATTTAACATCGCCCGCCGCTGCATCGCCGCTAAAACCTCTACGGAGTATCGTTAATTCTTCCACACCCGAAATAGTTTCTCGGATCTGATAACCCGCTTTTATTGAAGTGGATGCAAGGTTCATCGATGATCCATCATCCCGCTGGTTCGTTGTGATGACCCGATAAATACTGTCTTTTTTCTCATGAAAATCATCATACGATAGCAGGTCGGAAATAAAAGCAATCATCAGTAAACCCACCGACATACTAACCGCCAGCCCCACAACATTGATAGTAGTGAAAAGCTTGTTTCGCGCCATGCTCCGGTACGAAGTCTTAAAATAATTCTTAAACATACTGTAGTGATTTAGTTGGTAAGCGCTACTTAGCGATTTTATAATATCCGGCCTAAAGAGAAGCGCTACATCGATGGCAAACTTAATGTTGGCTTTTCGTCTTCCTGATGCGTTCACTCGCTCTTCGTAGAGTTCTAACAGGTCGCCTTCAATAAAAGGATGCAAGTTCGGGTGACAGAACCAGCGGAAGAATCTTAGCAGGTATTTGGGTGGTGAAGGTTTCATTGGTTATCTATTTTTCAGAAAAATTGTGGGATTTGTTAAGGCCTTCCTAAAGGAATGATGATAAATGATAACCAAGGAAATAAATAGGGATACCATAAAAGCAAACATAATAGGCTTCAGAAAATCGAGGATTCTATCAAACATGCCATAAGGCTGATCTGATGCTTCATCTAAAAAACGAATATTCGTTATGTAACCGGGATATATTTCTGACCAGAGTGTCTCAATAAACTGAAGTGTTTCTGCTACGTGGGCGGTTGCTATCTTAACAGTTATCCCCGTACACTTGGAAGAACTGTACTGAAGGATTAGCGGCTCAAGTTTACTGCCGAAGCTATCCGTCTGCACATCTTTAAGGACACCTTTGATCAACACGTTTTTACCTCCGACCGTAAAAGCCTTGCCGATAGCTACTTTCGGATTCTCTATTGCAAGAGTCTTGGTCAAGGCTTGGTTGACAATGACTTCAGACAGAGGATTATCCTTCGTAGCGGAAAAATTCGCTCCGGCCAGTAACGATTGTTTGAATCTGGGAATATACTGTTCATTGTCATAGCATATGGCTCCCTGTATTTTAACATCATCTCCTCCCTCCCCAGAAAATTGTACGGTACCAGCATTGAGTAGGGGGCCACCCCAACCAAAAGCCAAGCTAAGAATGTGGGGATGCTGTTTCAACCGCTGGTTGAAGTTACTCAGATTTCGAATCGTGTCTGGCAGTACGATAAACACGATTGTTCCGCTACCGAACCCCGGAAGGCTTACCGAGTTGATCTGATATAACACTATCAAGGCTATTGCGATTAGGAATTGAGCTCCTAACAGTCGGATGATGATCAAATTTCTTCGTAAAGAAGGCTCTTTAGGTTTGAGATGGCTGATCCGTTCTTTAAGAGCCAACCGAATGTCAACTCGCGTGTGCCCTTGTTGCTTACCCGGCTCTTCATAGCGTTCCAGCAGGTCGCCCTTAATAAAAGGGTGTAAGTCCGGGTCGCAGAACCAGCGGTTGAAACGCAGTAAAAAGTTCGGTGGAGTAGGGGGGCTATTCATTTTTGAGGGAATCTACGGGGTTAGCGAGGGCAGCTTTGATGGATTGTACGCTTAAGGTTGTCCAGGCTACCAAAAGCGTTAGCAGTCCGGCACTGATAAAAAACCACCATGTGATATCTACTCGGTAAGCAAATTTTTCCAACCACTGGCTAGAGATGAGGTAGCTTATGGGCAGGGCTACGATAATGGCAATGAGCACCATTTTGGTGAGTTCAGTACTCAGCAATCCGATAATGCCAAATACGCTAGCTCCTAATACTTTACGAATACCAATTTCTTTCACCTTTCGCTCGGCGGTGAAAGCGGCTAAGCCGAATAGCCCCAAACAGGAAATAATAATCGCTAGGCTAGCAAAGTATTTGGATAGGGTAGAGACCCGCTGTTCGGCTGCGTAGAGGGCTTGATAGTCCTGGTCTAAAAATCGGTAATCGAGCGGGAGCCCCTGATTATAGTCTTGGTAAAATTGGCTAATTCTATTAATAGTAGCTGGTTCTGATCCAGCACTAAGCTTCACTAAAATAGTACGTCCATTCGGATAGCATTGGATAAAGCAAGGTTTTATGGGTTCATACAGTGATTCAAAATGAAAGTTTTTCGTCACCCCGATGATTTCCCTCTCTTTCCCCCAAAGCGTAATCGTTTTTCCCACAGGATCGGTGAGTCCCATCGCAGCAATAGCTTCTTCATTGAAAATAATTTTCGAGCTGTCGGAACCGAATTCTTGGTTGAATGAGCGTCCGGCGACCATCTCTATATCCAAAAGCTCGATTAATCCGTAATCTCCTTCCAAGTTAGCAAATTGGATACGCTCTTCCGGGTTCTTTCCTTCCCAATCTAGTGCTCCAGTGCCTCCGTGTACCCCCAATAGATCGTGTCCAAAGGTTGCTGCGTTGACTACATCTGGTAGATTTTTTATCTCTCGCAAAAATGTTTCTAGACTGTTGGTTAGCTTCCCTTCTCGTTTGAAAGTAATAATGCTCTCTTTATCGTATCCTAGATTCTTTTTCTGAATAAACTCGAATTGCTGATAGACAATCAGTACTCCTACAATCAGCAGTACGGATATGATAAATTGAAAAACTACTAATCCTTTCCACATCCAGGCTTGACCTGTTGCTGCTGGTAGCTTTCCTTTCAAAACCGCTGCGGGTCTAAAGTGGGAAAGATAAAGTGCCGGGTAGGCACCGGCGATAAGACCAGTCATCAGACTGATAGCAAAAGCGGGGCCTATAAGTGGGAAGAAAGAAGTCCAAGAGAAGTGTTTGTCAGTAATTTCATTAAACAAAGGCAGTAAGAGTCCAACTAATCCCAAAGCGATGGTCAACGAAAGGAATGCCATCAGGGTTGAATCACTCAGGAATTGAATAATAAGGGTTTTTCGGTGAGCACCTACGGATTTCTTTACTCCGATTTCTTTCAGTCTACGGGTGGCTCTAGCGACGGATAAATTCGTAAAATTGATACCGGCAATAATCAGTATGAATAAGCCTACGACAGAAAATAATCGCACATATTCAATTCTTCCACCGGCTACCACACCGTTTTCGTATTGACTGTGGAGGTATCTATCCGAATAGGGCTGAAGAAATAAGGTGGAGCGTGACGGTTCGTGCTTGGTTTGAATGAAGTCGGCAATTTTACGATTAAAGTCAACGACATTCGTGCCTTCCTTTAGAGCGACATAGGTGCTAGGGTTACTATTCCCCCAGTTTTCCAGATTCAATCGGGATACGTTGGTGTCAAAAAATAATTCATACGTAAAGAGTATATCAAATTGAGCGGTAGAAGAGGCTGGTGGCTTCTCAAAAATGCCGGAAATTTGATAGGAACCACTGTACTGATCATGATCCCAAATGACGATTTTTCCGATAATATCCTCGGTGTCAGGGAACAGGTTGTTAGCCAATTCATCCGATAACATCACTGAGTACTTATCGGATAATACCTGATCTTGCTCACCCTTCAGAATAGTCCACGAAAAAACATCAAAATAGTCTTGGTCTACAAACTGACTGGATGCTTTTAGATGCGTATCATTAAATGAAATGATTCCTTGCCCATAATTGAAACGAGAGGGTGGTACTACGGCCGTAGCATGTTCTACTTCAGGCATTTCTTCTGCTATAGCCTTCGCCAAAAGTGCCGGGGTGCCTTCACTAGTTTCAATACGATCCCCCATCGGGAAATTGTGCATGACTTGGTAAAGCCGGGTATCTTTCTGGTGAAACGTATCTATACTCAGTTCACTGTGAATCCATAAGTAGATTAGCAGCGCGCTGGCTAATCCGGTGGAGAGGCCAATAAGATTAATGGCAAATGAGGTCTTATACCTGCTAAAATGCCGAAAGGTGATAGTGAGGTTGTGACGTAACATGGCGGTAGTGTTAGAAGCGGGGCGGGGGGTAAACGGTTTAATAATTCCGGGCCGGAAAAGCAGCAAGACATCCAGTGCGAACTGAATACTCGCTTTCCTTTGTCCTTTCTTCATCACCCGCTCTTCGTACAATTCCAACAGATCACCCTCAATAAAGGGATGTAGCTCCGGGTGACAGAACCAGCGGAAGAATCTTAGCAGGTATTTGGGTGGTGAGGACTTATTCATTTCTCAAAGAGTCAACTGGGTTTCTTCGGGAAACTAAAAAAGTTTGAGGGCTAATGGTCACTAACCCTAACAGTAACAGCAGTACTGATCCGAGTAGAATAGTACCAAGTCCAAATTCTACGCGCACCACTAAAAAATTCAGCCAAAACCGATTGAAAAAATAGCTCAGGGGCGCAGCAATAATCACTGAAATACTTAATAGCATCAGAAATTCCCTCGACAATAAATAGGTCAAATTGATAGTAGTAGCTCCTAAGACTTTTCGGATACTGATTTCTTTGGTGCGTCTCTCGGTGGCATAGATAGTCATGCCCAGTAACCCTAAACAGGCAATAGAAATGGCAAGGAAAGCAAAGAACCCTATCACTGATACCAAATCAAATATACCTTTATTATAACCGGCGAGCTCATCGTCAAAGAACTCATACTTGAAAGGATGTATGGGGTCTACCGTTTTCCATTTTTCTTCCATTTGGGCAATCATACCCATCTTATCCACTCCCGCTAGCTTCACATTGACAAAATGAAACTTCTCGGGTTCATTCCTCAAAATAACTGGTCGGATAATCTGACGCACAAAGAGCAGTGAAAAGGTGAAATCCTCAACTACTCCCACTACCGTTAACGATTGACCATTGGTGGTTTCAAAAGACTCCCCGATAATATCAATGGGGCTTTCATAACCAAAAGCTCGCACCATCTCCATAGTTGCCAGGATCGATTCTCCAGCATTTGCACCATCGCCCGAGAGATTGCTACCGGTTATCAGATGAATGTCCAGCGCATTGATAAAGCCTTCGTCTACACTTAAATCAATAACTTGTATGCCTTCTTCTTCCCCCGGTGATTTTAAGGTAATACCGTCGTTGCGTCCCCCACCCGGAAGGTAGGCGCAGGCTGATATTTCAGTAACCCCAGGCACATCACTTAGAGCGTTTTTCACCAACTGATAATCATTGCTCTGAAGGTTAATGTTTACCACATTGTGGGCGTCAAAACTGTATTCATACGCCATAAAGTGTTTGAATTGGTTAAATCCCACGATAGACGTAACAATGAACAAGAGAGAAATCACAAATTGCGTAATAGAGAGAGCTTTACGTAGACCTAAACCGCCCACCGACCGCTCACTCTGCTTTTTCAACGCTCTGATCGGCCGAAAGCCGGATAGTCTTAGCGCGGGAAAAGCCCCGGCCATCAGCCCGGTCAACAGCGCCAGGCCAATAAAAATGATGAGGACCGGTAGATTTGCTTGCATGTCAAAATTCAGGTGCTGGTTCACCCAAAGGTTTAAAAAAGCGGATCGGATGACGAATAGGACGCCTACGGCTAAGATCAACGCTAGGAAAGCGGTGATGACCGACTCTCCGAGAAATTGCAAGGTTAAATCTTTCCGGCGGGCACCATTTACTTTACGGACGCCTATTTCCTTGGATCGGGTCAACGTGCGGGCAATGGATAAATTGGTATAATTCAAACAGGCTGAAAGCATAACCACCAGTGCCAGTCCTGTCAGAATATAATAGGCAAACATAGGTAAACCGATGAGTGTATCATTGCCCAGTACTGGCCCTGGGGTGATGGCGGTTAATGCTTGTACGGTAAAAACAGAGTTTTCCAATCTCTCATCGTCCTTATATTTCAGCGCCGATAAATGCGCTAAAGCTGAATTTAGTTGTTCCTCACCAACTTGATCTCTTACCAGCACGTAGGTATAACTTTTGGAGTAGTCTCCCCAAGCCAGCGAGGCATCGTAGATCTTATTTTCTGCATGTAGTCGGGGAAGAGATGAAGAAGAGACCAGCACATCGAATTGCAGGTGGGTTTTATGACGCTGTTTTGCCAGCACCCCAGTAATGGTATACATTCCCCAGGGTACAGGAGTGTGCCCTTCTTCGGTGAACATATCAATGCCTCGGTCTGAAAAATCAATGGTTTTACCAATAGGGTCTTCCTGCCCAAAAAGTTGTTCCGCAATTTGGTTAGTAATGACAATGGTGTTAGGCTCAACTAAGGCAGTAAGTCGATTTCCTTGGGCTAGTTCATAACTAAATATCCGGAAAAAGGTAGCATCAGTAAAATACCCCCTCACTTCCGCATAGTTTTGATTATATACCGCATCTCCGCCAAACCCTTTTCGTAAGCTGGCCACTTCCTCAATAATCGGAAAACCCGTTTTCAACTCTTCAGCTAAAGGCGCGGGGGTAGTTGCGTAAGGCCGCTTATGATCTGCGGGTTTCATTAAAACCCGGTAAATATTATCTTTCTCGGCATGAAATTGGTCATAGCTTTTCTGGTCGGCCAACATCAAAATGATGAGCATACTAACGGACATAGCTACCGCCAAACCAAATACGTTGATAAACGAGAAAGCCTTGTGTTTTAGAATATTTCTCCAGCCGATTTTAAAGTAGTGTCTGAACATAGCGGTATGATTTAGGGATTGAGGTTGTTGGAACGGGCGAATAATACTAGGCCGAAAGAGCAGCAAGACATCCAGCGCAAATCGGATTTTAGCTTGCTTTCTGCCTCTCTCACTCACTCGTTCTTCATACAACTCCAGTAAGTCGCCTTCGATGAAAGGATGCAAGTCCGGGTGGCAGAACCAGCGGAAGAAGCGCAGCAGATATTTGGGTGGTGAAGATTTCATCGGCTATTCATTTCTCAAGGAATCTACGGGATTGGCGAGGGCGGCCTTGATGGTTTGGTACCCTACACTCAACCAAGCAATGAATAAGGCAACTAATCCTGCTCCAGCGAAGTACCACCATGCTAGTTCAATACTGAAAGCGAAATCCTGTAGCCAGCTTTGGGCAATGAAGTAGCTAATGGGTAGGGCAATACTGATGGCTACTAGTACCATCTTTGTAAAGTCACTAGACAGTATTTGAATGATCCTGAAATTGCTAGCTCCTAATACTTTTCGGATACCAATTTCTTTCAATCGTCGCTGAGCGGTGAAGGCGGCTAAGCCAAATAAACCCAAGCAGGAAATAAGGATGGCAATACCCGCAAAGTAGCGGGATAATACAGAGACTCGCTGTTCGGCAGCATACTGCAATTGATATTCCTCATCCAGAAATTGATAATCTAAAACAAATCCTGGGTTAATAGTACTATACAGTTGCTGAAGCCTCTCGATAGTTTTTCTTTCTGTACCTGCTGCTATCTTTACCATGACTTTCTCTGCATCCTTAGGGGTTAATCTGAAAAAGAACGGCTTTACACTGTCGTGTAGCGATTGAAAGTTGAAGTTGTTGGTCACGCCAATGATCTCCATATCATTTCCCCACAGAGTAAATATTTTCCCGACTGGATCTTGCAGGCCCATCGCATCTATTGCGGCTTCGTTGAGGATAATTTTGGCGGTATCGCTACTAAATGTGCGGGAAAATGTTCGCCCTTCCTTCATATCAATACCCAGCAGCTCGATCATGCCATAGTTTACCCCTAAGTTGTAGAACTGAAACGCTGCATCTGGATCTTTACCCTCCCAATCAAAAGAGCCGAAGGTAGCCCCTGTATCACCAATGATACTGCCCCACATACTCGAGATATTGATCACACCCGGAATGTTACCTACTTCCGAAAGAAAGGTCTCGACATTTTCGGCTACCTTGCCTTCTATATCAAAGTAGATGATATTCTCTCGATTGAAACCCAAGTTCTTGGTTTGTACGTACTCTATTTGTTGGTACACGACCAAGACACCGACAATTAATATTACAGACAGAGCGAATTGGAAAACCACAAGTCCCTTCCGAGACCAGACTTCTCCTACCGAAGTATTGAGCTTTCCAGAGACACCATTACCTTTCAACACCGTAACTGGATTAAACCTAGAAAGATATAAGGCGGGATAGCTACCGGCCATTAACCCGGTAAACAAGGTGATACCCAGCACTGACAAAATGAGGTGGGTATCTAAGCTGAGCATAAGCTGTTTTCCGGTAATAACATTAAAAGAGGGTAGTAACAGCAACACTAATACGATAGAAAGAATCAGTGAAGCGAAAGCCATAAGTGCAGACTCTCCTAAATACTGTAGTATGAGGGTGCCCCGCTTGGCACCGATTGCTTTTTTCACTCCTATTTCCTTAATTCTTCGGGAAGCTTTCGCGGTGGATAGATTCATAAAATTGATGCAAGCAATCACTAGGATAAATACTGCAATGATGGAAAATAAACGAACGTACTCAATCCGGCCACCCGCTTGTACTCCATTTTCGAAATGATTGTATAAATACCGATCGGAATAACGTTGAAGGAGTAGTGGTATCTTCAGATCGGCTCTTTTAGTAGTGAGAAAGTCCGCAATTTTATGGTTGAACTGAGATGCATCTGTATCTTCATGAAGTACTAAGTAGGTTACTGCATTGTGGTTGCCCCAATGAGTACTTTCGCCTAGTATATCCTTATATACTTCGTACGAAAGCACAAAATCAAACTGAACAGAAGAACTGGTTGGTACATCTTTAAAGATACCAGTAACTGTTGCCTGCTGAATGACATCGAAGAATTGCCACTCTATAACTTTTCCTACCACATTTTCTGTAGTTTGAAATAACTTCAAGGCCATTGACTCTGAAATTACCACCGTGTTTTTATCGGTCAGCATCTGACTTTTATCACCCTGGACTAGATCATAAGAGAAAATATTGAAGTAGTTATTGTCGACGAACTGCATGGAAGTACTGAAGTGGTTATCGTTGTAGGAAAGAGTGAGATTTTCCAGAACACCTGAAGAGCTCACAGCATAAGCTATCTCGGGCATTTCTGCTGATAGTGCTTCAGCCAACATAGCTGGCCCTTCTTCCCAAGTATCAATTCCATCATCACTGGGCTGATTGGTTAATATCTGATACAATTGATCATCCTTGGCATGAAATTTATCTACTCTCAATTCATCCTGCACCCAAAGAAAAATTAATAGAGCACAAGCCAAACCGGAAGATAGGCCGATTAGATTAATAAGAAAGGTGCTCTTGTGGCGTTGGAAACTGCGAAAAGTAAGAATCAGGTTATGGCGTAACATAGCACGATGATTAGCGGGTTGAAATAATTTAAATGACCGGATAATTCCTGGTCGAAAGAGCAGCAAGACATCCAGCGCAAACCGGATATTCGCCATCCTTTTCCCTTTCTTCATCACCCGCTCTTCGTAGAGTTCCAGTAAATCCCCTTCAATAAAAGGGTGCAAGTCTGGGTGGCAGAACCAGCGGAAGAAGCGGAGTAAGGGTTTGGGTGGTGAAGGCTTCATACTAGCTTAGCTGAGGTATTTTACATCTAGCGCTATCTTAGGAATAGCGTCCCATAAAGCGTTACGAGTACTTCTGACGTACTCCAAAGCCCTTTTTCCATAAGCCGTAATCTCGAAGTATCGCTTGGGCCTTCCGGCTCGTTCCTGGGTAGCTTCCCCCGCGTAGGAACGCAAATACCCTTTGTTTTCTAGCCGCTTCAGAGCTGATTGCAAAGCCCCAACACTGACCGAACGATCAAGCCTTTGCTCAATTTCTTTTTTGATAGACACTCCATAAGCCTCTCCGTACAGAATGCCTACGGTAAGCATGACGACTTCTTCAAATTCGCCGAGTTGGAATTTTTTCATGGAATTAAATAATTAACTACTCTGAATGATTTGAGCGGGAATGTTCTAAGAAGACTCCTCTATAGTTGAGTAAAAACAGGTATGCTTCTTAGTATTGATTCTTAAATGTAGTATTTATAAGAATAATTTCCTAATCGTAGTATTATTTGTGTTAATAAAAAGGAAAAGCCTGCCGTAAGAGCAAGCTAGAAGAGAAAAATGATCAAGTACTGAAGTCTACTAAAACTGATGTAAGCTTAAAAGTTAGTGTTTGTCTTAAGTTCTCTATATCACTCATTCCGCAGCGAGTCTACCGGATTAGTGAGGGCGGCTTTGATGGCATGGTAGCTTATCGTGGACCAAGCTACTACTAAGGCTATTAATCCAGCTACTACAAAAAATTGCGGCTTGATGTCAATGCGGTAAGCAAAACTCTCTAGCCAGTGGTTCATGACGTAATAGGATAGCGGAACCGAAATTACAAAGGCAATCAACACCAGTTTAGTGAAGTCGCGGGAAAGTAGCCCTACAATACCGCTGACCCGAGCTCCTAATACTTTTCGAATACCAATTTCTTTCACTTTTCGCTCAGCGATAAAGGCTGATAAACCGTACAGCCCAAGGCAGGAGATGAAAATAGCGATCAACGTAAAACTACCAATGACCTGCATCGTAGTTCTGTCACTTTCGTACTGACTTTGTACTTGTTGATCTAATAGGGTATAATCAAAGGGTAGATTGGCTACGGTTTCTTGCCAAATATCTTCTACTATTGGCAGCACCTGGTTCATACTAGCGGGGTGGACGGCAGCAACTAAGTAGCTATAAACATCAGCGTCGCCGGGTTGAAAAAGCATCGGGGCAATAGGTTGATGCAGCGATAGTTGGTGAAAGTCATTGACCACCCCGATGATTTCGAAAGAGTAGGTAGTTTCTTCGTAATCGAAATGAAGCTGTTTTCCAATAGCCTCATCCTGAGAAATGCCCAGGTTTTTCAGGGCTAATTGATTAATCAAGATGGGATTATCTTCGTGCTCTGATGAGCTAGCATCAAAATTTCTTCCTTCCAGTAGTTGAAGTTGCAATACATCCACAAAATCATTGTCTACAAAGTACCGTTGGCAGTAAATGGCATTTTCCATATCAGAACCAGTAGAGTAGAGCCGGAGATCATTCACTACCTTGCGTCCGGGAATGACACTGGTAGCTGATACCTTTCGGATTTCTGCTTGTTGATTCAGCTTATTTTTTAGTTCTTGATAATGTTGGCTAGCTTCCGACGAATGTAGTGGGAGTACAATGCGAGATGTTGTTTCAAATCCCAGATACTGCCGTTGCATATAATCTAGTTGGCTTAAAATAACAACGACCCCGAAGATCAGGCAAATAGCAATGGCAAACTGAAACACGACCAAGCCTTTCCGTAACCAGCCGGAGGATCCCCTCATCATACCTTTTCCTTTTAGTACCTTCGCCGGTTGAAATGAAGAAAGAAAGAATGCCGGGTACGTTCCGGCTAATAAGCCTACAAATAAGGTAATGACTCCGGCAGCCAGTCCGTAGTAAGCCCAATGAATAGCTGAGAGACCAATAGTTTTTCCGGTTAGACTGTTTAAAAAAGGAAGTAGTCCTCCGGCCAAAAGGGCACTCAGCAGTACAGCAAGGCCTACAATAAGCATAGATTCAGCTAGAAACTGTCGGATTAAAAGAGGTTGGCTAGCGCCCAGCGTTTTGCGTACTCCTACTTCACTAGCTCGCTGACTGGCTTTGGCGGTAGACAGGTTGATGAAATTGACACAAGCAATCAGCAGAATGAAGATAGCAATCATTGAAAGTACGTAGATAAATATGATGCTACCGTTAGTGCCCAGCTCAACTTCGTAATTGGAGCGAAGGTGAATATCAGTGACTGCTTGCAGATGCATGGATTTACTCATACCCATTGCTTTTAGGCTTTCGGCACCGTACTTGTTAAGAAAGTCCGGAAATTTCGCCACTAGTGCTTCCGGTGAAGCATTAGGATTTAGCTGGAGGTAAGAGAAAACGAAGTTATTCCCTGCCCATTGATCACTGTTGATCACATACTGCCCGATACCCTTGCTAGTCATGGAGGTGAAAAAGTTCGCTTCAATATGGGTTCTTTGGCGGTTTTCCTCTAGCACCCCAGTTACTTCGTAATCATCAGTACCGATACGAATGATTTCACCTAAGCCTCTTGACTCATCAAACAGTTTACGCGCTAACTTTTGCGTTAAGACGACAGTGTTGGGCTGACTCAGGGCTTTTTGTGGATTACCCGCCGAAAACTGATAGTTAAACATCTCAAAGAATGTAGAATCGACAATCAATCCTTTGTCTTCAGAAAATGATTTCTCTTGATAGTATATCTGGTAGAAGTCAATACCTGGGTGACTTACTACCCGAGTAGCCTTCACTACTTCAGGAAACTCACTCCACATGGCCATCGCAATGGGTGGAGAAGCAGTAGGAAGGTCTTCTGTCATACCTCCACTATTATTGAAATGGGTCGTAATACGGTATAGGTTGGGAGCGTGGGTGTGATGCTGATCGTAGCTCAATTCATCCTGAATATAAAGAAACAGTAGTAGGCAACAGCTAATTCCGACCGTCAGCCCGACGATGTTGATGAAAGAGAATGCTTTATATTTTGCTAGATTGCGGAAAGCAATTTTAAGATAGTTTTTAAGCATAGCCTTATGGTTTACTGAATGATGATATTGTGATCGTTTAAACACCGAAGGCCTTACATATGCCAGTACTTCCTGCCAGTAGCCTTTTTTGGCTTTCTTTACTCCTTCCTTTTGTACTCGTAGGTAGTAGCGTTCATGCAAGTCGCCGAGTACTTCTTCTAAAAGTTCGGGGGCACAGAAGCGTTCGAGGATTTTATCTACCCACTTGGGTGGAGGGTGGTATGGGGGTTCGGGTTTACTCATTCCGCAGCGAGTCTACGGGATTAGCTAGAGCTGCCCGTACAGATTGATAGCTGATCGTTAGTAGTGCAACTGAGCAAGCTATACCTCCTGCTACTAAAAATATCCATAGGGGCATAGCCATATGGTAAGCATACGCATTCAACCAGTGACTCATAATCCACCAGGCAATAGGACAGGAAAATAAGAAAGCCAGTAGTATGGGTTTAAGAAAGATCCAAGACAGCATCCAGGTGATGTTCTGGGTAGAAGCCCCCAGCGTTTTTCGTACCCCGATCTCTTGTCTACGTTGTTGAGCCATGAATAAGGCTAGCCCAAATAGCCCCAAGCTAGAAATAACAATTGAAAGAAGGGTAAAATAGGTTATCAACTGGTAAATAATTGCTTCGCTGTGGTACATCTGTCCATAATCCTGATCCAAGAAATGATAGCTGAAGGGATAGCTAGCATTGTAGGTGTTGAAACTAGTCTCCATTCGTGTTAGGGCTTCGGTGATTCTATTAGACTCAATGCGCGCGAGCACATAATTTGCCTCTTGCGGTTGGACCCAAAGGATAAGAGGTTCTATCGGATCATGTAGCGAGGCCATATGGAAGTCTTGTATCACACCAATGACGGTACCTTTTCTCCCCCAAACTTCAATAGTCGCACCTATTGGGTCGGTCATATCCATGACCCTGGCCGCCTCTTCGTTAATCAAATAATTGCTCGTATCCGTGGAATACGCTGGTGAAAAAGCGCGGCCTTGTACTAATTCAACACCAAGGGTCTGCAAAAAATCATAATCTGTTCGGATCATTTGGAATTTGTAGGAAGCTTCTTCGGGTTTACCTGCCCAAGAAACCGCACTGGAAGAGGAACTAACGGATAGTGGATGCTGGCTGGAAACGGTCACTGCTTTAATGCTAGGCGATTGTAGTAAATCCTGCTTAAACACTTCGTAGTTATCACGAAGATCACCCTCCAGATCAACGTACAATACATTTTCCCGATTTAACCCTAAGTTTTCCGTTTGTATAAAGGCAATCTGTTGCTGGACAACCAGTGTTCCAATCATAAGAATAATGGCCAGGGTAAACTGAAAGATAACCAACCCTTTCCGTAGAAAGAGTGATCCACGACTAGTTTGGAATTTCCCTTTCAATACCTGTAAACTTTTTAACGATGAAAGATACCAGGCTGGATAACTTCCAGCGAGCAAGGCAGTCAATACAACAATCGCCACCAAGGACAGCCAGAATTGCCAATAGGTGTATGGTATCATGAGAGACTTTTCCGTCAACTGGCGGAAAGAAGGTAGAAAAATGGCAGTTAGCACTAACGCCACGAAAGAAGCAATCAGTGTAATAAATAATGACTCCCACAGAAACTGCTTGGATATGCCGCTACGCTGAGCTCCTACTGCCCGACGAATCCCAATCTCCTTAGCACGTTTGAAGGAATGGGCGGTAGAAAGATTCATGAAGTTGATGCAGGCGATTAGTAGGATAAACAGGCCTACGATAGAAAATAGGCGTACATAGCTGATCCGACCTCCCGCCACCTGCCCCTGTTCGTATTGAGACCAAAGGTATGTATCGGTCATGGGTTGCAAAAACAACTCTAGTACCTTCATTTTAGGATTCTTCGTTTCCAAAAAATGCTTCAGCTTATCTTCTACATCTTTGGGGGAGGCACTGGCATGTAACATGACATACGTGTACAAGTAATTATTCCCCCACTCGGTGGCCCAATCATTTTGTTGGATAAAGGTTTGTATAGGCAATATATACTCAAAGTGCAGGGATGAATGCTCTGGCACATCCTGCATCACTCCGGTTATCTGATAGTCTGCCTGGTTTTCTAGGCGAATGGTTTCGCCTAAGACATCGCTTCGGCCAAAATACCGCTGAGCTAGGGTTTCAGAAATTACGAGTGAATAAGGCTTTTCTAGTGAGTGAAAGGGGTCGCCCTGCAATAGCGGAAAAGTCATAAGTCGAAAAAATGTTTCATCAGCGTAGATACCTTTTTCTTTACTTTTTTTATCGTCAACGGAAAATAGCTGTTCAGTTGAGAATAATCGGATACTAGTTGAGATTTCAGGAATTTCAGCGGCTAAAGCCTCTCCCAGCGGACCCGGTGTAGAGCGAGAAGTCCCAATCTCACTGGAGGGGAAATAACGGTTCTTAACGACCAAGTGAAGTCGGTCGGCTAGAGTATGGAATTGATCCATCTTACGTTCATCGGTAACCCAAAGCAGGATCAATAGGCTACAGCTAATGCCTAAAGCCAAACCACTGATATTAATGAATGAATAGACCTTATGACGTAGTATGTTTCGGATAGTAATGGTAAAAAAGTTCTTGAACATAGCCGTATGGTTTGAATGATAAGATTGTGATCGTTTAAATACCGAGGGTCGCAGATACGCTAGCACCTCTCGCCAATAGGTTCTTCGGGCTTTCTTAACTCCCTCCTTTTGTACTCGTAGGTAGTAGCGTTCATGTAAATCGCCCAACACTTCTTCCAGAAGTTCGGGAGCACAAAAACGTTCGAGTAATCTGTCGATCCACTTGGGAGGTGGTTGGTGTGGATTCTTTTGCTCATTCATTTCGCAGAGAATCCACTGGGTTGGCGAGGGCAGCTCGGATAGTCTGAGTAGCGGTAGTTAGTAATGCAACTAATAGGGCAAGTACTCCGGCTACAATAAAAATCCACCATGATAATTGTACTTTATAGGCAAAGTTATCTAGCCATTGGTTTAGTAAGTACACAGCAATGGGAGTAGCCACTAAGAAGGCAACTACAATTGATTGAAGAAAGTCTTTGGATAATAATCCAACAATATGGGTTACTTCAGCTCCTAATACTTTGCGAATACCAATTTCCTTCACCCGCTGTTGGGTAGAAAACATAACCAAACCTAGTAGCCCTAAACATGAAATGGAAATAGCAATACCCGCAAAGACGTGAGAGAGCTTTGCGGCCACCTGTTCAGTCTGGTAGAGTTGCTGATATTCCGAATCAATAAACTGGTAACTCAGCGGATAATTCGGATTAATTTCACGAAAGACTTCTTCCATACTGGCCAGTGCCTCGGTGGTCTTACCAGGTTCAGTACGGACGAGGATCACTCCGAAGTATAAGTCTTCTTTGATGTCTACAATCAACGGTTTGATAGGCTCATGTAGTGAATGCGTATGATAATCTTTCAGGACGCCGACGATAGTGCCCTTTTTGTCCCAAGCTGAAATCCATTTACCAAGAGGGGCCTGCATGCCAATGGCTTGCGCTGCTGCTTCATTAATGAGAAAGGCCGTGCTATCGGTAGAGAAACTTTTGGAAAAATCTCTTCCTTCAGCAATCTCGAGGTTCATGACCTTCACAAAGTCATACCCTACTGAAGTGGGTTTAAAGGCTACTGACTGGCCCGCTTCTTTACCTTCCCAGTTAATAGCATCTTCTCCAGTGCCTGTATTATTAAACCCATCTACTTCATCTACCAAAAAACCCATAGCGTGGGGGGCTTCACTACTGCGATCTACCATTGCAATCCCGGGCATATTCAATAGCTGTTCTTTAAGCACGGCGTATTTTTCGTTGAGTTCGCCCTCAATACGGGTATAAATCAAGTTTTCCCGATCATAACCCAAATGCTTGTTCTGAACGTAATTGATTTGGCGGGAAACTACCAATGTAATGATTAGCAGGAGGATAGATAAGCTGAATTGAAAAACGGCCAGTCCCTTACGTAGCCAAATAGCTTTGGGGGAAGTCCGCAGTGATCCCTTTAAAACTCGAGCTGGTTTCAGTGACGAAAGATAAAGAGCCGGGTAACTTCCCGCCAATAAACCTACCAAGAGCATCAGCCCGACGGCTAGTAGCCAGAAAATAGGGGATTCGATCGGTATAGTAATATGCTTAGTAGTAAACTGGTTGAAACTGGGTAGTAATAGTTGCACTAGCACAATAGTAAAAATCAGGGCTAGAAGAGAAAGAAGAATAGATTCGCCCAAGAATTGCCAGATAAGATGCATGCGTGAAGATCCGATAGCTTTTCGAACCCCTACTTCCCGGGCTCGTTTCATTGAACGGGCGGTAGCCAGGTTCATGAAGTTAATGCAGGCAATGACTAGCAGAAAAATAGCTACGCCACTAAATATTCTTACGTACTCAATACGACCACCCTGGGGTTTCCCATTGACAAAATTAGCACGAAGGTAGCGATCAGTAAATGGCTGAAGCCCAAGCGTTGTTTTAGTGGTTTCGGAATCATCTAATCGTGATTGGAGGAAGCGGTTAATCTTATCGGTTACTTGATAAATATCGGCAGTCTCTGACAAGCGGACAGTCGTAAGCATAACGCCAGATGCCCACTCTAACTGGGTCATTTGCGACTCCCAATCAATCAAGAAGTCAAATTGTAATGAACTCTGAGAAGATATATCCTCGAAGACTGCAGTGACTTCGAAGTCTAACCTGTTTTCGTATCGTATGCTTTGACCAATGGCTTCTTCCGGACGGTCAAAGAATAACTGAGCCATTGTTTCCGAAATCGCAATGCTATTCTTTTTTGCTAGAGCCGTTTTCGCATTTCCGGCAATGAGTGGATAGTTAAACATAGAAAAAAAGGCTTGACTCGCCCGAGAACCTTCCAACTTATGGATATTATCCCCAACCTGAAATGTTTCGGGGTGTCCCCAAGGAAGCTCGTAACCCGTAGCATAATACACCATATTCTCAATTTCAGGCACTGCATCAGCCATGCCCTCTATTGGCAAGTATGGGCCGTCGGCATTTGAGCGAACGGGTGTTGAATAACTGCCTCCTAGCTGTCCGTTAGCCTCAATGGTTTGATAGATAGCGTACAAACGATCATTATCTGCATGGAAATTGTCAACTGCCAGCTCATCTTGAATCCAAAGGAAAATAAGTAAGCTACTGGTCATACTTAGCACCAGCCCGAGTATATTGAGTGCTGAAAAGGTCTTGTGATTACTTAAATTGCGGCGAGCAATCGTTAAATAGTTACGAATCATATCGGAAGAAATTAGGGTGGTGGAATGAATTGATGATCTTTTAAAAACTGAGAATCGGAAGTATGATAGCACATCGCGCCAGTACCGCCGCTGTGCGTTCGGTACGCCTTCTTTTTGCGCTCGCCGATAGTAGCGTTCGTGCAAGTCGCCCAACACTTCTTCCAAAAGTTCGGGAGCGCAGAGCCGCTCGAGGAGTCTATCGATCCACTTGGGAGGCAGTTGATATGGATGCTCCTGTTTACTCATTCATTTATATCACTAATCGTTTCTTAATATGGTAGCCGGGTTGGTGAGAGCCGCTTTAATGGTCTGACTACTGATGGTGATGAGCGTAATGACTAGCGTTACAATTCCAGCGGCCAAGTAGGTGAGGAGGTTCATTTCAATGTGGTAAGCGAAACTACTTAACCATTCTCGCATGAAGTACCAGGCAATGGGCCAAGCTACTAGGTTGGCAATGAAGACCAGCCAGAAGATTTCCTTGCTTAGTAGCTTCAAAATACTGCTGACGGGGGCACCCAGCACTTTTCGGATACTCACTTCTTTGATGCGCTGGAGCGTACTGAAGGTCGCTAGGCCAAACAGACCCATAGCGGCAATCAAGATAGCAAGCCCAGCGAAGATGATGAATAGCTTACTTTGTTTCTGTTCACTGTGGTAGAGCTGCTGATAGTGTTCATTTAGAAATAGGTAATCAAACGTTTGCTGGGGCACAAATTGCTTCCATACAGTTTCCATATAAGCTAGTGCCTCGGGCATATAATCTTTGGAAACCAACACCGAAAGCTCATTAAACATATGCTGCCCGTGAAAAACTACCGGTACAATTGGTTGGTGCAACGATTCAAAGTGAAAATCCTGTACTACTCCAACTACTGTGCCTTTGGTTGGGCCATTTAGGAGCGTTTTTCCAATAGCTTCCTCATTGCTCCAGCCTACCATGCGGGCGGCAGTTTCGTTGATAATAAAGTTGGTAGAGTCATCAGAACCAATGTTTTCGGAGAAGTTTCTTCCGCTTACGATGGGGATTTGGTAGGTGTCAAAATAGTTGTGGTCAATCCGTACATCTTTCATCACCACATCGGTCGTTACCATACTATCACCTTGCTGCACTGAAGTACCCTGAAAGGCAGTGAGCCGTTCGGTAGGTACTAGACTAGATCGGGTAGCATTAAGAATGGCGGGGTGCTCAGTAAGTTCATGGTGAAATGTCTCAAAGCGTTCGGCAATCTCATCGGTATAGCCTAGAAAAACAACTTGGTCTTTGGCGTATCCTAACTCTTGATCATTAAGAAAGTTTAGCTGCTGATATGTAATGAGCGTAGCAATAATCATCACAATAGAAATGGTGAATTGCATCACTACTAAAGCCTGACGCACCCGTCCGCTCTCGCGAGTAGTACCGCTGCGGCCTTTCAAAGCCAGAGCGGGTTTGAAACCAGAAATGATGAACGCTGGATAAACCCCAGCCAATGTTCCTACAATGAAGATGATAGCTATCACACCCAATATCGCCCTTGGCGTAGTATACTGCGATAGCTCGATGGTTTTATCCGTGAACGCATTGAGCCAGGGAAGGGCTAATGAAATCAGCACTACCGATAGCAGAAACGCGAAAAAAGCGAGTAGTACTGATTCACTCAAGTGCTGGAGTATTAACTGCTGGCGGAAGGCACCTATTGCTTTTCGTAAACCTACTTCTTTACCCCGAGTGGTGGCTCGAGCGGTCGATAAATTAATGAAGTTAAAACCTGCAATCAGCAGTAAAAATACCCCAATAACTCCTATGATGTAGACATAATCAATGTTCCCATTTGCCTCTTCTTCGGCATCAAGCTGAGAGTGGAGGTGAATGGAAGTAAGCGGTTGAAGATAGAGGTTCGTCCAACTGCTGGGCTGTACTGGCCCTTCAGATTGCCCCATATGACGATCTAAGAAATCGGGAAATTGGGCTTCTACCCGCTCCGGGTCAAATTCATCGTTAACCAAGATATAGGTACCAAAAGAGTTAGCACCCCAGCCCGTTTCTAGGCCATCCCGTCCGTAGATAGTATTATCGTTTAGGGTGCTGAAAGATACCAGGAAGTCAGGGTGCCAGTGCGACTGGGTGGGAAAAGTTTCGTATACTCCAGTTATCTCAAAGTAGCTATTCTGAGAAATAAGCTGCTTCCCTACTATGTCCTGCGTACCGAAGTATCTTTCAGCGGCGGCATCGGAGAGCATCATGGTGAAAGGCTTTTCCAGCGCGGTAGTGGCATCGCCCGCTATGATAGGAATGGTAAATATCTTAAAAACCGATGGTTCGGCGTAGTAGAGATTTTCTACAGCTAAGCTCTCCTGGAATGATCGGTTCTCATCGATAGTACCCAGCGTCATGCCGGAGCGGAGAATTCGGACGACTTCTTGAATATCAGGGAAATCATTGGCTAATCTTGGGCCAAAGCCGGGAGCCGTATGACCGATATGCAAGGCGACACTTCCGTCCGAAGAGAGAAAGTCGCGAGTAACGCGGTAAATATTATCTGCATTCTCGTGGTAGCGATCGTAACTTAACTCATCTTGAATGAACATAGCAATAAGCAGGCTGCCCGTAAGTGCCAGTGCCAAACCAAGTACGTTAATGGCGGTGGTCATTTTATTCCGGGCGAATAATCGTAGCGCCAATGTGAAATAGTTCTTTAGCATATCTTTAGAAATAGATGAATTTGATGGTCGTCTAACAATAGCGGGGCGTAGGTAGGCGAGTACCTCTCGCCAGTAGCCTCTTCGGGCTTTGGCTTCTCCCTCTTTCTGAGCTTTTAAGTAATATCTCTCGTGCAGGTCACCGAGGACTTCTTCCAAGAGTTCGGGGGCGCAAAAGCGTTCTAGAAGTTTGTCTACCCATTTGGGAGGAATGCCAGGCTTACGATCTTGAGCTGACATAGCTACGTTAGATTGATCTGAGGTAAACCTTGGGGCGCTATCCGATCCCACAGTCGGTTGCGGACGGCCTGAACCTCGTGCAGGATGCGGCTGCCGGCAATCGTTACGGTGAACAAGCGTTTGCGCCTTCCGCCCCGCTCAGGAGTAGCTTCGCCCATTTGGGAGTTGACAAAGCCTTTCTTTTCCAGTCGTTGCAAGGCTGCGTGGACAGCTCCAGTAGTGACTGTCTTGTCAGTTTCTTCTTCCAGGGCTTCGGCAATGGCTACGCTGTAAGCTTGGGGAGTAAGTACCGCTACTGATAGCAGCACTACTTCCTCGAATTCACCCAAATCGCTTCTTCTCATAGGGGGATAGTTAATTACTTCTATTTCCGTATACCAAATGCCTTGCCAGTACTTAGAATGGGCTTTAGCAGGTATTTATCCGTATCCAGTGTCCGAAATTGAGCGGTAATTGTCCGGTGTCGGACAGCAGGCGATTGAACTTTTATCCTGAGATAGTTTTTGCTGCATTATTTAGATAAGTTCTAAATAAAGAGTACCTTTGGGGAGCTTAAGAAAATGATCGAGTGATAGAATGAATATGAAGGTAGTTCTTGTTCCATCATTTATTCACTCACTCAGAACTACACTGCGTCCGTATGAAAACCCTAGCCATGATGGTTCCTGGCGAACAGCGAATAATTCAGCAATTAAAACCTTCTCCTATAACTGTCAAACTGATGGAGATGGGACTACTACCGGGTAAATCGGTTCGGTTTAATTTTAAAGCTCCGTTTGGCGATCCTATATCAGTGCAAGTAGCGGGCTATCAACTATCATTACGGTTAGACGAAGCTAAACTTGTGGAAGTAGTATGAGTAATGATTCTGTTACAAATACCTTAGCGCAGGAAACCGTGGGTACGGGTCGTATCGCTTTAGTTGGAAACCCCAATGCGGGTAAGAGTAGCCTGTTTAATCTCATGACGGGCTTAAATCAGAAGGTGGGGAATTATCCGGGCGTGACCGTTGATAAAAAAGTGGGCACATTATATTTGCCTTCAGGACGGTCAGTGCAAGTGGTAGACTTACCGGGTACATATAGTATTTTTCCTCGTTCATCCGATGAGCGCGTAGTGGCAAATCAACTACTAAACCCTAAGCAAGACCCATTTCAGGCGGTAGTAGTCGTAGCCGATGCTACCAATCTGGAACGCAATCTATTGCTCTGCACTCAGTTGATTGATCTGGGTTTACCCCTGGTTTTAGTGCTTAACATGGTTGACCTGGTGCAAAAGCGAAATATTAGCCTAGATGCTGAAAAGCTTCAGAAAGAATTAGGTAGTATTCCAGTGGTGCAAATGAATGCCCGGCAAGGACTGGGGTTGAATGAACTAAAGACCGTATTGGATGGAGTAGTCAACGCGCCACTCATTCAGTTTTACGATGCAGTTGCGGCTGCCCCAGAAGCTGTGGCGGAAGTTAAGCACCAATTGGATTGCTCTAATTATTATCAGGCGTATCTATTACTTCACTACGGCGATTCCCTGGATTTTCTGTCGGATGAAGAAAAGAGATTGCTGATTGACTGTCAGACTCAGTTCGCATTCGATACCGAGACCCTTCAAGTAGAAGAAACCACCCATCGTTATCAGCGAATTGATCAGATATTAGAGACGGTGCTGACCACTCCCAAAAGCGAGCCGTCAGCTTTTACTGAGAAGTTAGACCGATGGGTGACGCATAAGGTACTTGGTTATTTAATCTTCTTCGGATTACTACTGCTGATTTTTCAAGCTATTTTTGCCTGGGCTGCCGCTCCCATGGATTTAATTGATCTAATGTTTGGAAAACTAGGTTCCTGGATTAGTGAAACCTTACCCGAAGGGCCGCTAACTGATCTTTTGGCAGAAGGTATAGTTCCCGGCATCGGTGGCATTGTGATATTCATTCCTCAAATAGCTATTCTCTTCGCCTTTATCACTATTCTAGAGGAATCAGGCTATATGGCGCGGGTCGTGTTTCTCATGGACAGGCTGATGCGAAAGGTGGGATTGAATGGGCGTAGTGTGGTGCCGCTCATTTCTGGTTTAGCTTGTGCTATTCCGGCTATTATGGCTACGCGGGGCATTGACGACTGGAAGGATCGATTAATTACCATTTTCGTGACCCCTTTTATGAGTTGCTCGGCTCGACTCCCGGTATATGTTATTCTGATTGGGCTGGTCGTGCCGGAAGAAACGTATTTGGGAATATTCAATCTGGCAGGGCTAGTGCTGATGGGCATGTATCTACTGGGTTTTTTTATGGCGATTTCCTCAGCTTGGATTATGAAAAAACTGGTTCGGGTAAAGAGCCAGGGCTTCTTGATTATGGAGTTACCTACCTACCGATGGCCCCGTTGGGGAAATGTAGGTATTACAGTTATTGAAAAGTCTAAGGCATTTGTATTTGAAGCGGGAAAAATCATTCTGGCGGTCTCCATTGTACTTTGGGTACTCGCTTCCTACGGACCGGGAGATGCCATGCAGCAGGCGGAAGAACAAGTGCAACTAGAAGCTGGACAAAGTGAAGATATGGATGTTAAGATAGCTAGTGCCCGCTTGCAAGAATCCTACGCAGGGCAATTCGGAAAGTGGATTGAACCCGCCATTCGTCCGTTGGGTTACGACTGGAAAATTGGTATTGCGTTAATTACCTCCTTCGCTGCCCGGGAAGTTTTTGTTGGAACGATTTCTACGCTATACAGTATTGGCGATACTGAGAATGAAAGTACAATTAAAAGCCGCCTGCAAAATGAAATTAATCTAGAAACGGGTGGGCCTAGGTTCACTCCGGCGGTGGCTTTCTCATTGTTAGTATTCTATGCTTTTGCAATGCAGTGCATGAGCACACTGGCAATTGTGAAACAAGAAACCAGAAGTTGGAAGTGGCCGTTACTACAACTATTATACATGACAATTATGGCCTACGGAGCTGCGCTTCTGGTCTATCAACTAATGTCATAAATTCATGCAGCATCTACTGATTATTTTTCTTTTTATCCTGGCGTTAGGCTACCTTGCTCGTTTAATCTATCAGCATTTTCAAGCTGATAAAGGCTGTACTAAGGGCTGCGGGAGTTGTAGTACTATCGATCTGGAAAAAATCCAGAAGCAAATCAGCGAAAAGGCTTAGTCTTACTTTTTACTTCGAGGCTCAGTGTCCCTCAGAATCTCTTGAAGAGGACTCTAAGGTGTAGACTATCGGTTATTATTCTGTATTTTTCGGATATTTCAACCCTTAACTTTTCTGTTCAGTAGGATTATTCCTATTTTGAGGCTTGGGATTTTTACTAGCTGCACACTAATAACCCGTTTATGTGGTTACAAAGAATTTTTTGGGTAAGCATTTTTCTTAGCGGTACAGGCTTGCTAGCAGCACAATCGGTATACGTTAGTGAGAGTCAACTAATGTCGTTGAGCGGGGGAGCGGTTTTGTTTACTTCCGGTTCAGTTGCTAATCAAGGGACATTACTTAATCAGGGAGAGATTTACTTAGGTGCAGATTGGAATAATCGGCAAAGCTACGGCGGTGGCGGTTGGCTATACTTAGTTGGAGAGGAAGATCAAAGAATAAGCCATAATAACCAAGTGCTGGGTTCATTAGGGGTTGATGGAGGAGGATCAAAAATACTGGATGGAAGTCTTTCAGTTTTAGATACACTTGGGTTAACAGATGGACGATTAGTAACTTCATCTCAAAATACGCTTCTACTAGAAGAAGGAATTCAGGTGATGGGTGCTAGCGATAATTCATATATTCAAGGGGCTGCAAGGTTTCGGGGCACGGGCTATCATTATCTTCCTATTGGTAGTGCTTCAGCATTTTTACCAATCATATTAGAGGAAGTTGCGGGAGTAAACCCCGTAGTTGAAGTAGAAGCCTTCAGTGGACGGCAGTTAGAGGTTTCTGGTGAAAACCTGGAAACGAAGATGATTAGTAATTACTGGAGTATCAATGTTGTAGACGGTAGCTACGATGGTACAGTTGTTACTTTGCCCGTAACTATGGCGGATGACTTTGATGAAATAGTAGGCGTAGTAATCGCTGAGGCGAATGACTTAGACGAATCCTTTGATAATCTAGGGAAAAGTAACCTTCAGGGAAACGAAGATGATGGTTTGATTACCAGTGAGTTGGTGGCTGAAAAATCAATCTTGGCTCTGGGACTTACTTCAGATTTTGTAATTGAAAACTCGGTAGAAATTCCATCTGCATTTTCACCAGTAGCTACCAATCCGGATGATCGTACGGTGAAAGTTTATGCTGCTAACCTGCGAGCAGAAAGCTTTTCGTTCACAGTATTCAATCGTTGGGGTCAGGTTGTTTATCAAACTACTGAGCTACAATCAGCTCAGAATACAGGTTGGGATGGGTTAGACACAAACACTAATCAACCACTGCCATCAGGTGTGTACCCTTACGTATTGAGGGGTATTTATGATACGGGGCAAGCAGTAGAAAAAACTGGATCAATTACTCTTTTCCGTTGATATGCAATGCAGCTGGATTCATAGTATACTAATTGGATTTCTACTAGTCTCATCAGAGATATCAGCTCAGGAGATCCGATTTTCCCAGTACTTAGCTACCCCGGCTTACATTAATCCCGCAGGAGTGGGAGCAACACTAAATCCAGTACTACGGATTAATTCCCGCCTTCAGCAATTTGGAACAGTTTCATTTCGCACCGGTTACGCTTCTTTAGCCCTGCCAATTTTTCTTACTGATGCTAAGGAGCTCCCGACGGGTGGTTTTGGTTTAAGTGTGCTGCAAGATATAGCGGGCGAGAGTAATGAGTGGCGTACTACAATGGTTCAGCTCTCAGCAGCTTATAACATATACCTAAATCGCCAAGGAACCCAGTGGTTGAGCTTGGGACTACAAACAGGCTATCGGCAAATAAGGGTAGACTATTCTCAATTACATTGGCCGTCTCAATTGCGGTATAATGGCTTTTCGGGTAATCGTTTTCCGCTTGAGAGTGCTGAAAATCAGGTGAATGCCGTTAGTGTCAACTCGGGAGTATTCTGGTCGTATGATCCTACTCGCAATCCGCTTGCCGAGGCAAAGCCACTTCGTCTCTACGCAGGATTTTCTGTGCAGAATATCAATGAGCCTGCCTTTGACTACTTTTCAACTTCTGAGGACGCGTTGCGCTTAGGTTATTCAGTTTTGGCTGGTGCCGAGTTCTGGTTAAACCAACAATGGACACTTTCACCTAACGCATTGAACCTTTGGTACGGAGAATGGTTTGCTTTTCAGGCTGGTACTTTGGTGACATACCATACTCAGTATAGTACACCAACAAACCCGATTCCTTCGGCTTTACGGCTCACAGCGGGTACTTGGTATCGTGATGAGGGTGCTTTGGTCTTCCTAGTCGGGATGGGGGGGCGTAAGTGGCAGGCGGCTCTCTCTTATGATGCTAATTTGGCTACTTCTCGTCGGGGAATCGCTAATCAGTATGCTATGGAATTGTCTTTGCAGTACCAATGGTTTAGAAGCAACGCACCTAAATCTCAATCCACTCCGTTGTACTAGCATGTTTTTTCTGTTCCAAGTCTCACAAAAGTACCGCTGGCTTCTAACAACTTTTAGCCTGGCTCTCCTTTCTACGATTAGCTATGGACAGGGGGTAATGATTCAAAGCCCAGAGCAACTTGGCGATCAATACTTTTTAGCGGAACAGTACTTTCGAGCGGGGCGTTACTACCAGCTTGCAATCAAGCGCGATAGTAGCAATTATGAACTCATTTTGAAACTAGCCCACTGTGAACGGCATCAGTTTAACTATGATAAAGCGGCTAGCTGGTATCAGCAAGCTCAAACTGTATCTAGCCAATTTTCCCCGGAGGCAGCCTACTATCAGTCATTAATGCTGAAGAACCTAGGGCAATGTGAACGGGCTTATCAATGGTTAGATAGTCTGCTTGCTTCCAATACTCCTGAAGCTAAGCAACTCCATTTGGAGGCAGAGAAGTTGAAAGTAAGCTGTCTAGAGACAAGCTTGGTAGGTGAGAGGCTATTGACAATCAGTGTGCTGCGACTTGATTCTACCGTTAACTCTAAATACTACGACTATGCCCCAGTGGTAATGAATAGCGATTCAACACTGATATTGACTAGTACTCGTTTTGCGGGCAAGCAGAAAATTTCCTATCGATTTGGAGAGAATAACGCTAATTTCTTCTCCTATCAAATGCAAGAGGGAAAGCTAAATAGAGTGAATACGTTTGTCAACTCAATCAACTCAAAAGCTAGTGAGGGTGCTGGCTGTTATGTAGATTCTCAAAAAGAATTTTTCTTTACTCACTGTGCTAAAAACCAGCCCTGTGAAATCCAGTTTGTATCTTTTGATGGTCGTGCATGGTCTGCTCCGATTTCACTACCATTAAACATTAATTTAGAAGGCGTAGAGAGCAAGCATCCTAGCGTTTCTACATCAGGGGATACTTTGTTTTTTGCTTCAAACCGACCGGGTGGCTACGGAGGTTTAGATATTTGGATGAGCATTCGAGCTGCTAAAAATCAGTGGTTGCCTCCCGTTTGTCTGGATAGCTTAGTTAATTCTGATAATGACGAAGTTACTCCTTACTACCACAGTGCTGAAAATCATTTGTACTTTGCCTCCGATAACCAGCGCGGCTTTGGAGGAATGGATTTATACGCCATCTCGGATTTTTCTGATGAAAAGAACCGTACTCGTATGCATTTACCTCTTCCTTTAAACTCTTCAGCCGACGATAGCTACCTGGTACTGGGTCAGCAGTCGGGGTACCTTGCTTCCAATCGAGATGGAAACTTTGATATTTACCGTTTTGAAAACAATAATGACCAATATTGGTCGGAGTTTTTAATGGGTATTCCGCCGCTAGTGAGTAAAGATGCCACTGCTACCCCAGTGTACACTATTCGGCGAACAGCCTATTTGGATTCAGAAATAGACGACTGGGTTTGGGTGAACTCCACTCAGCAAAAGCGCCTTAGTTCAGGAGCAACTCGCTTTATTCTAAATTCGGATGTGAATGATATCCAGATGAAACAGTACCAGCAAAGGAAACAGGAGAGTGAAGAATCAACTCAGGAGTTGGCCTCTGTAAGTACGGTGATTAGTCCTGATATTGATAGTACACTTATTTTAACCAGTTTCACTACGGATTCTTCGGTAATTGAGCAAACTAGCGTTGTTACTGGAACGGTGGAGTTAGGTGCTACTCCACAGCCATTCGCTGAACAAGCCATTGAGTTGCGAGGAAGTGAAGGGGAATTATTAAAAACGTCTACTACTAACATAAATGGCGAATTTCGTTTTGTGAATCTACCCGCCAATAGTACGTATTCCATTGCACTTGCCTCTACTAAAGTACAAGATACAGTCAAGCTTAGTAACTTGTCTCTAAAAACAGAGCCAGAATACATTCTTTCCCAGACATTTGAGTCTGTTTATTTTGACTTCAATCAGGATAAGTTACGCGCTGAAGCTACCAAAGTACTGGATAATTTGGCTGAGTTTTATCAATTGAACCCTGATATTTCTATTGAGATAAATGCGTTTACTGATAGCCTTGGTAATGATATTTATAACCTATTATTAAGCAGGAAACGAGGCGAAGCTGCCTTCGATTATTTAATTGAGGCTGGAGTAGATCGTTCCGCCCTAGCGATTAATGCCAACGGGGTATCTACGACCTATACCTCTACCAATGCCTACGTGAGTCAACAACTTAATCGTCGGGTTGAATTTGAGATTTTTGGACTGACGGCTCCTTTTTCAAACGAAGTAGCTACGCGAATTCTACGACCAAGTGTTGACCTTGCGCAATTATTAGAGGGCACCCGAATGACTTGGGAGGAGCTTTCCACTTTGAACGGCCGACCTCTCGACCAACTAGAGCCATATAAGCCTATCCGGGTTTATAGGAATAAGATAGCGAACGGGAATGCGTTATTTTACCAGATAATTGATATAAATTGATAGCCTAAACTCTCCAGACCTGATTTATGATATTTTTAAAGCAAAGTATACTGCTGTTTTTTGCAGCTCTATTTTCCCAGCAACTTTTAGCACAATCGGTAGGGGTAGGCACTACTTCGCCCAATGATAATGCTGCTCTTCATGTAGTAGCACCTAATAATAACCAAGGAATGCTTATTCCGAGCATGAGCACCGAGCAGCGAACTAATGATTCCTTCACCAGTAACCTTTCTTCTCAAGACAACGGTTTAATAGTATTTGATTTAACTGAGAACCTTTTTTATTTCTGGATTGATGAGGATTGGGTTCGGGTTTTAAGTGGTACTGTCAGTCAAATATTTGAAGCAGGGGAAGGGATAACCATTAATGAACAGAGTCAGATTGTCAACATTGGTGATACAGATTCTACCAATGATATTACTACCAGTACGGCTGCTGGAGGAGCATTAGTAGGTGACTACCCTAATCCTCAGTTAGCTGAAGGAATAGTGGAAACTACTAATTTGGCTGACTTAGCGGTGACAGGGATAAAAGTTGCTGATAATACGGTAGGAGTAGAAAAGTTATCCGGGTTGTCCGATCCTACCAGTGGGCGTAACTCTTTGTTAATTACCAATAATAGTAATATTCCTCGTTGGTTTCAACCGTCCATCAATCAAGTCTTAGTGACAGACAATACTGGTCAGATTACCTCTCGGCCAGAAACAGAGTTCGAGCGAGAGAATTTGCCTACTGGACACATTTATGTTGGCGATAATAATCAGGCCGTCCCATTAGATGCTTCTGGCAACGGTCGAGTGCTTGTCGGTGATGGTGGTACCCTGGTTTCTTTAGATGCTTCAGGTAACGGCCGAATCTTGGTGGGTAATGGAACCTCACTGGTATCGGTAGATGTGATGGGAGATATTTCTATAGATGGTACTGGGACAGTCCAAATTGGTGCCGACGCTGTGGGGAGTGCTGAAATTGCTGCTGGTGCAGTTACTACTTCTGAGCTGGGTATTCAAGCAGTAACTACTGATAAAATTGCCCAAAATGCCATTCAGTCTGTTCAAATTCTGGATGCCTCCATTGCTAGAGAGGATTTGGCTAACGGGATTATTGATTCAGATAAGCTAGCAGACGGGGCTATCGTCAATAGTGATATTAATTCTGGAGCAGCAATCTCGGTCAGTAAGTTAGAAGTACTAAATACCGGCGAGATTATCTTTGGTAATGCAGGAGTACCTACCATTGGCACTTTGGGTGGCGATGCTAGTATTGATGCCAGCGGAAATCTTACGCTTGGTACGATTGCGGATGCTCGGCTTCCTACCTTAATTACCGCTGGTTCTTTTGGGGGTGGGGGAAATTTTATTGAGTCGATAACAGTAGATGCTCAGGGAAGGGTAACAGCAGTGGCGGCGAATCCCCCGCCGAGTGACGCTCGTTTGAAAGAAAATGTTACTCAGCTGTCATACTCATCTCAAAATCTTGATTTACTTCAGGCTTATCGTTATCGATGGAAGGATAGTACAATGGGCAAGGAGAACCAGATTGGCCTGCTCGCTCAGGAGGTGGAGAAAGTTTACCCTGAGCTAGTGAGAGAGCGCTCGGACGGATACAAAGGTGTACTCTACCAGGGATTCATTCCAATATTAATTGAGGCTGCTAAGTCTCAGCAAGATTCATTAGTGAGTTTGCGAAAGGAAAATACTGATTTACAGCAGCAGGTTTTGCAATTAAATGAGAAGCTTCAAGGGTACGAGCTGCGTCTGAGTCAATTAGAAAAAATGATCCAAAAGGCGATAGGAAGTGAATTACCATCGGTAGCTGAGTCCAAAGCCCAGTAGATGAGGAGCGCCTATAGCTAGTTCGCCTCCAAAGCCCCAATGCTTAGTCAAATAAGTTTCCCCGCCCAGAATAATCAATTGAGGGGCAAATGCGGCACCCAGAGCAAAATTAATTACCTGGTCGATTACATCTGAGGGAAATCCGATATCGGATTTGACATTCCAGTTAGAAAAACCTATCCGAGCACCACTGTACATTCGGAAATGGGGTTGATCAACTAAATAGAACAAGCCAACAGTACCCAGGTAAAACCGATTAGCGGTAAGGCCAAATGAACGAGCATCACTGTCATCAGGATCTTGGTAAGTGACGGAAAAATGTTGATGGGCAATAGTTCCTCCTACGGCTATTCGTCGGATAGGCTGAAAAAGGTAGGTTCCACCAATTACTGGACTCTGATCAATATCCACCCCCTCAATTACCTGGAAAAAATTAACAATTTCTGAGAGAATTCCCGAGTTACTGAATCCGATACCTCCTCGCACTTGATGTTGATAAAGTACGGTGTTATCTGTTTCCTGAGCGGAGAGAGGAAAGGTAACATGAGTACTAGCGACTGCCGCTAGTACCATTACCACCCTCGCGGGTAAGAGTCTGAGCCACGTCCTGAACGTCGTTCCAGACCCGGAAGACATTTTTATAGCAAATTTTCTCAATATCTTCGTCAGAATATCCTCGCTTTAGTAATTCGGTAATTAGGTTAGGATAATCAGAAGCATCTTTTAATCCGGTAGGTAAAGTATCGCCTACTCCGTCAAAATCAGAACCAAAACCCACGTGATCAATCCCCGCCAGCTCTACAACGTGGTCAATATGATCAGCCACCTTCTGAACGGTAGAGTACGCCGGATTGTTCGCCATATATTCCCGAGCGTAAGCCTGCGCAGCGCTGTCGCCGTAGGTCAGGTTTCGTTCAGCCATCCATGCGGACAAATGCGCCCGCATTTCACTAGATTTTTTTCGGGAATCTTCATCAACAAACCCAGAGCCAAAGTTGATCTGGATAACCCCGTTATTCTTGCCCATCATCTTAATCATATCGTCGTCCATATTCCTCTCAAATCCGGGTACGAACTTTCGGGCGGATGAGTGGGACGCAATGACCGGGGCTTTAGTGAGTCTCATTACATCATAAAAGGCACTGTCAGAAATATGAGATACATCTACCATAATACCCACCTGGTTCATTTCTCTCACCACCTCTTCGCCAAATGGGCTAAGACCATTCCAAACGCGAACAGTATCGTAAGAAGAGTCACAAATCTGATTGACTTTGCTGTGAGTTAGTGTGATGTAACGAATCCCTCGATCAAAGAAATACTGGATATTCTCTAGCGAATCGCCGATAGGAGCCCCGTTTTCCATGCCCATTGGCAGAGAGATAAGATTTTGCTCAAAATTCTCTTCTATGTCTTGGGGAGAGTTAGCTAGTGCAAATTTTTCGGGAAACTCCTGCGGAATATTCTGTACCAGATTGATTAATGAATCGGCAAATTCCCTAGCCCCACCCGTTTCCTGATAACTGGCTGGTATATAGATGGACATGAAGGGTGCGTTTAAACCGCCATCTACTGCCTTAGGATAGTCAAAATCTCCCTGGGTTTCACTCTCGATATCTTTAATGTATTCTTTCTTAAGTCGAAAGCCCGATACCTTTAACCGAAAAGGTAAATCAATATGCCCATCGGTGATAATATAGGCCTGGGCTAAGGAATCAGCTTTTTGCTGGGTAGCATCTTGAGCTTGCAAAGAAAAACAGCCTAACAAGAATGAAAATGCTAAAGGTATAGGTGGAAATCGCATAGATATTTTGCTAAAATGTGTAAACACAACCCCTACAAGTTAGGGTTAACTACAAAATTAAAATATTAATCGGAGTTATACCAAGAGGCATACATAGAATAGTTATTAGCGATAGTTTGCATACGTTCCTGATGTGTTGCTTCCAACTTCTTGACTTTGCGGGCAGGAACTCCGGCGTACAGATGTCCGGCTTCCACGATGGTGTTTTCTAATACTACAGCCCCAGCCGCTATCAAAGCTCCCTGCTGAACTACTGCATGATCCATCACAATAGCTCCCATGCCAATCAATACGTAATCTTCCAGCGTACATCCGTGTACCAACGCTCGGTGCCCAACCGATACGTAATTGCCAATGACAGTATCGGCTTTCTGATAGGTTCCGTGAATGATTACTCCGTCCTGAATATTACTGTGGTGACCGATGTGGATTGAGGCTACATCACCGCGAATAACCGTGTTAAACCAGAGGCTACAGTGAGACTCAACTACTACATCGCCAATAATGGTAGCAGTAGGAGCAATAAAACAGTTGTTTTTAATAGTAGGGGTTTTGTCCCGAACGGTAATGATATGGCTCATAAACAAAAAAACCTCCGAGCGTTTTTATGCTGCGGAGGATTTAAAAAGTTAGTTAGCAATCAAATTATTAAGGTAGTTCTGGAAAAGCCGTCCAATCTACGGCATCTGGATTGCTGAATTTAAGTAAAAATATTCCATCGTCAAAGTCATGATCGTGGTAAGGGCGTTGCACATCTTCAAAAGCAAGAACTAATATTTGCTGTTCGGGAATAGCTAATACAACATTCTGCTGCTTGAACGGGCGGTACTTATGTAAACGCCAGGTGGTGTAATGAGTGGTATACCCAGTAGTCACTTCTTCATCCACAAACCCTTTGAAATTTAAGAAAAATCCAAGTGTTTTTCCTCCCGAAAAATCTGACAAGCATAGCTTATCTCCTTTCATTAGGTGACTACCACTACTAGTAACGGTAGCGTTAGGGAATAGCACAGTCATATCCTGCAATTCACTGGGATCGGTAGGGGACTGACCGTTGGGGTACAAATACGAGCCAATAGTGTTTTGGTGATGTGTGGTTTCGCCCACTACCGTGATTTCCAAGTCGGTATCTTCCAAAAGAGGAATATCAGTTAGGACGGTTTCTAGGAACCAGCTGGGCTGACGAATAGTTAAGTCATCACCTGCAATGAATTGCTGATTGATTCGTGCCTCGATGTCAGGATCAATTGCTGATTCAGTTTCGCATAGATAATCAGGGCGACCGTATTCATCCCAATCACCAATTGTAATATAATCACCATTCTCGGGATCGTATTCTACAATTTCAACTATGTTAAGACCACCCGTTCCCGTCGCTACGAAAAGCAGGTTTCCCTGGCTCATTACATAATTGGTCGAGGCGGCGAATTCTACTGAACCGAACAGTTGATATTTACCATCTACTTCGTGCATAACGTACATTCCGGCAGCACCATTAGCGGCAAATACTTTATCATTCGCATAAGAAACCCCGTTGCAGGTTAAATTCACTTCTTCAGTGTCATCAATAGTTGGCATCGTTATATGCTGCTGAAGTGAACCGTCGGCTCGATTTAATAACTTAAGTCCTTCTCGTCCGGCAGGTACAAAGTAGGTATCGTCCGACATGGCAAACACTGATTTTGCCCCAGCTTCATTAGCCCCTTCGGTTGATACTGTACTCAGAATTTGCCAAGTATTTTTTTGAATAACCGAAATTCGCGCTGGACTGCCCTGCATAACGGTAATAGTTTCTTCGGAAAGAATTAGGGAGCGAGCATCATCCAAAGGAACAGTTTCTACTAGTTCCAAGCTATTTTTATCGTAGATGCTTAGACCACCGTTGGTACCGTGCGTCACGTAGATAAAGTTTTCGTCTACTTTAATATCTGTTCCCACAAATCCGGGAACGTCAATTGTTTCTCTCTCTGAGTGCAAAGTGTCCTGATAGGTCATAATCTCAATAATTGCTGGGGAAGAGAGGCTATCTTCATCCAGTCGGGCACCAGCTAGGTAGATTTTATTTCCATCTACTGCTACCGAGCTAAATTCGGCGTTAGGATAAGTAGCTTGGGCAATTAGTCGAGTATTACGAGGAGTTTGTACATCAATAATATCCAAACCACCTAGAAAAGTACTTCCTTGGGTATTGTAGACTACGAAGGCCAAACCATTCGCAACCGTTACATGAGAAGCTTGTAAAGTGCTATTTTCCCACTGGGGTGGGTCAACCTCGGCTCGTAAAACTAATACGTAGTTTAAATCTTCGGCAGGTTCAGCCTCCAGCCGACCGTTTGGGTTAGTGCTGGTAGCTTCACTAAAAGGTATGATAGGATCACCTTCTGGCAAATAAATGCGTGCGTCCTGACCAGTACCGTTCCGAATAATAACTTCTGGGTTATGCTCAACCTCAATTTCAGGATCGGGTTGGCAAGCAAAAATAGCCGACCCAATAAAAAGGGCTAAGATTCTGCTATAAATTTGTGAATTCATATTAACAAATATTGATATTCAAAACTATTAGTTAGTAAATTTACAACATATGTAATATAAATACAAAAAATAATTTATTTATTTATATTTTAGATCCTTACCTTTTTCTACCAAGAAAAGTTTGAGAATTTGATTAAGATCAGCATATTGTGACTATCAGTGCACTAAAAATTAGCCTATGAAAGCAGAATTATTATTAAAGTGGGATGCCGTAGTAGGAGAAGGCCCTGTCTGGGATTACCGCCAGCAATGCTTGTATTGGGTCGACATTCTTCGGGGACATTTATATAAATATGATCCAGTAAATGGTCATAATCAGGTTTTTGAGATCGGACAGTACGTGGGTGCCGCTGTGCCTCGTAGCAGTCAGGGACTAGTCTTAGCTCTATACCAAGGTTTTGGGCTTTTTGATGAGGAAAGTCAGAAGCTTACTATGCTTCACGATCCAGAAGCTCATTTACCGGAGAACCGATTTAATGACGGAAAAGTAGATGACAAAGGGCGGTTTTGGGCCGGAACCATGCAGGTTGACCCAAAAGATCCACAAGGAAGCTTGTATGTTCTGAATCCGTCGGGAGAAGTAGAAACCAAGCTGGATAGTATCTACATCTCAAACGGTTTGGCCTGGTCAGCCGATAATCAGTGGTTTTATTATATTGATTCCACGCGAGGTCGGGTGGCTCGTTATTACTTTAATCTGGAAACCGCTAGTATTAGATATGATAAGGAAGTGATTGTTCTTGACCCAGCAGTGGGTGTTCCGGATGGGATGACAATTGACGAAAGTGGAAATTTGTGGGTAGCCATTTATGACGGAGGGCGAATTATTTCAGTTGACCCCGAGCACGGGGAAATCATAGAGCAAGTGGAAGTTCCCGCTAAGAAAACCTCTAGTTGTACATTTGGAGGCGAGAATCTCGATACCCTGTTTATTACCACTATTTCGGAGAATACTGACCCCGCGCAAGACCCATTAGCAGGTTCACTATTTGCCGTAAAGCCGGGGGTTAGAGGAACGAAAGCTAATTTTTACAAGGGGTAAAAAAAGCCTTTCCTGTTTTAGAAAAGGCCGAGAGTGCGCACGAGAAGATTCGAACTTCCACGCTAGTTAAAGCACTGCCCCCTCAAGACAGCGTGTCTACCAATTCCACCACGTGCGCGAGTGCTGTAAAACTAGACAATAATTAGCGATGAAACAATGAAGAAATTTTCCGAATTTTAAAAAGCCCACCAGATAAGTGGGATAGCTAATAAAAAGAAAACTTGACTTGCTATGTTTCAACATATCATTTATGAATACAATGAAGGCGTTGCTAAGATTTTTTTAAACCGTCCGGAGGTATACAACGCTCTCAATAACCAAATTAAGGTAGAACTAAAACAAGCGTTTGAACAAGCTCGGGACGATGAGACAGTACGAGCGATAGTGCTAACGGGTAGTGGTGCGGCTTTTTGTTCTGGACAAGACTTGAAAGCTGCTCAAACCGAATTAGAGGATACCACCTATTCTGAGGCAGTACGAACGTATTACAATCCCTTGATCTTGACAATGCGGAACCTATTTAAGCCCATTATTTGCCAATTAAATGGAGTCGCTGCCGGAGCTGGTTGCTCTTTAGCTTTGGCTTGCGATATGATTGTCGCTAGCGAAAATGCCAGTCTTGCGGAGTTATTCGTAGGCATTGGCCTGGTGATGGACTCAGGTTCAACCTATTTTCTACCCCGTATGGTAGGGGCACTAAAAGCATTTGAGTTGGCAAGTACCGGACGTTCCGTGAGTGCTTCCGAAGCAGCACAGATTGGACTAGTAAATCAGGTAGTACCAGCCGATCAGTTAGAAAATACGGTGAACCAGTTAGTCCAAAAGTTTGCTCATGCTCCGACTAAAACAATTGGTCTTATCAAGCAGATGCTCAATCAATCCTACGAGATGAGTTTGGCGGAGGTGTTAGAATACGAAGCTCAGGTTCAGGATGAAGCCGCCGCTACCGATGATCATCAGGAAGGAATTCGGGCATTTTTAGAAAAGAGAAAGCCTCATTTTACTGGTAATTAGGCTGTGTCGCGGGTTTGATTCTTTATCGTGCGATTTATCTAGCATACCCTTAACTTATGGTCAATTTTAAATGCTTAAATATCATGTTCTAAAGGTTTAATGTATTTATCATGGACGAAATTACAATTAAGAAGATTGCTAAGAGCTATATATCTAAGTCAAATGATATAGACTACGAAGGGATGGCTGCTTTATTTTCTTTGGATGCTGAATGGATACCAATTTCACCTATGCAACCGCGCAGAGGACGGGCGGAAATTAAGGATGCATACCTTCAGCATGTAAAGAAAAATAATCGACCTATCATTAACGACCGATACTTTGCTGATGGAAATACCTGTTTGGTAGAATTTGAAGTGGTGTTGGAAGACAATAGCACCATTGGAATTATTGATGTATTTACATTTAATGAGAGAGGAGAGATCGTGAAGCTTAAAGTATACAAGAACTAAGTGATATCATTATTAGTGTTTAGTCGGTGACGGTAAGGATACCATGAATCACCGTACTAATTATTATTATCCGACCATCTTTAGATTTAATTTTTACCCCAGATTTCTTATTTTACTTTTCTGTAGCCATAGGCAAAGAAGAAAGTCATGAAGTTTTTATTAACAATTATCTGGGTGCTTGTATGGAGCATGACCTACAGTCAAGAGAACACCCCAGCAGTACAGGATCAAATCGTAAATCAGATAGGAAAAGATGGGTATGCGGGGGCAGTTCAAACATACGATACCCGCTACGAAGGAGTGAAAGGTACACCATTTCTTAGCGAAAAGTGGCAGCCCGGTTCATTCACTTACAATAACGGAACTTCGCACGATAAAGTGAGTTTGCGCTACGATATGTATCGCGATGAACTTTGGGTGCGAACCAAAAGAAACCGAGAAGTCATCATTTTCCAAAATCGTTTGGAGAGTTTTGTGTTGGATTCAGTAGCAGAAAATGCCTCAGATAGATTTATTAAAGTTCGTTATATTCCTCATTTGGCTAATTATCTAGAGCCAGAAAGTATGGTGCAAATTTTATACGAGGGTAAATTTATGGTCGTTGCCCGCCGCAAGAAAATTATGAGAAAAGCAAGCTACAAAGGTGGCTACAGCCTCAACCGCACCTATGATGAGTTTGTCGAGATTGATCCTGAATATTATTCTATCTATGAGAGCAGAAAGGTGGTGAGAGTTAAACCTAGCGAAAAGGCATTCCTTAGAAAGTTTCCTACCTATTCAGATGCTATAAAATCGTACCTAAATAAGTATAATCCTGATTTTTTGAACCCAGATGAAGTAGGTGTGCTGTTCAGGCAAATTACTCAGACCGATGAATAGTATTGATTACATGTAAAGTTTGACAAGCTGCTAATCCCGCTGTTTCTGTCCGTAGCCGGAAATCCCCTAAACCTACCACCTGAAAGCCACGCTCAGTTGCCCAACTTATTTCCGTTGGACTAAATCCGCCTTCAGGGCCTACTAAAACTTGGTAAGATTTATTTGGTGAAACTACTTTACTCAATAATTGGTGGTGACTATCATCAATATGCGCGATAAATTTTTGGGTATTGTCCAAGGCTTTCCAGGAAGAAAGCGGTCTAATTTCGTGCAAAACCGGAAGAAGTGCCCTTCCTGATTGTTTCATCGCGCTAATTGCTTTACGGTACAGTCGCTGAAGCTTTAGCACTCTCCGTTCGGAATAATCACACTCCACAAACTGAATACTATCCACGCCGACCTCGGTTAGCTTTTCTACCATCCATTCCATTCGGTCAAGGTTTTTGGTAGGGGCAATTGCTAGGTGGATAGAGTAGGGAAGAAGGGGTTGAGAATGCTGGCTGATCACTGAAAAGCTGCAGCGTTTGGGATTATTATCTTGCAGATGCGCCTGAAAGTAATTTCCTTTTCCATCTACTACTGTAATTGAATTACCGGATTGCAGTCGGAGTACCTTTACGGCGTGTCGTGATTCCTCCTCATCTAAAAAATGAGTTCCATCAGCAGCGTTAGGTTGGTAAAAGGTAGTCATGGGAAAAGCTAACTCCCAGCATAAGCCGCCTGTTGCTGCAAAATTGCTCGATTAATGTCGCGAATCAAGGCGGGGCCTTCATAAACATATCCAGTATAGATCTGTACTAAACTGGCTCCGGCTTCTAGTTTTTCCAGGGCATCCGATGCCGAGCTAATTCCTCCCACACCAATGATTGGAAGTTTACCCCCAGATTTTTGAGAAATATAGCGAATTACTTCGGTGGATCGCCCTTTAACTGATTCGCCACTCAAACCTCCGGCACCAATCTCTTTTAGTCGAGTAGCATTGGTTTTAAGGCTATTGCGGGAGATGGTGGTATTGGTAGCAATGATACCATCTACTGGTACTGATAGACATATTTCAATAATATCGTCTAATTGAGGCTCAGTCAGGTCAGGGGCAATTTTTAGCAGAATGGGTTTTGGGTGATCTTTTTGCTGATTCAGTTTTTTCAAATGATTGAGTAGGTTGAAAAGCGGCTCTTTTTCCTGAAGTTGTCGTAAATCGGGAGTATTAGGTGAGCTGACGTTGACGGTAAAGTAATCGACTAAGGGATACAGAGCTTCGAAGCATTGTTCGTAATCGTCAATAGCATTTTCGTTAGGAGTGACTTTATTTTTGCCAATATTGCCTCCGACAATGATGTTTGATTTGCGCTCAATAAGTCGATGAGCCGCTTCATGAATGCCTTCGTTGTTAAAACCCATGCGGTTTATTAGGCTGTGGTCATCAGGAAGGCGAAACAAGCGTGGCTGAGGGTTTCCCGCCTGGGGAAGAGGGGTGAGCGTACCAATTTCTACAAACCCAAACCCCAAGGCTTCCATTTCATCAATCAGCTTAGCATCTTTATCGAATCCTGCGGCTAGCCCTACGGGGTTCTTAAATGTTAATCCAAATAATTCTCGTTTTAAGTTTGGGTTACTAACTTCAAACTGGTTGCGAAACAGGGATTTCACCAGAGGCAAAGCCATAACAAACTTTAGTAAGCCAACCGTGACCCGATGGGCTTGCTCCGGCTGAATGAGGAAGAGTAGGGGACGAATAAGTGATTTATACATTAATAATGATTAATGATTGATGAAAAATGATTGCGGCCGCCGCGCGGATGAGTAGTAAAAAAGATATTTAATCCATTATTCATTACTCACTCATCATTATTCATTATAATAGGTCGTTTAGAACGAGGGTGACAGTCGGTGATGATTTGCCGTAAATAGTCTCGATCTAAGTGGGTATAAATTTCGGTAGTGGTAATAGAAACGTGACCTAGCATATCTTGCACTGCTCGTAAATTCGCGCCACCTTCTACCAAATGAGTGGCGAAAGAATGTCGGAAAGTATGCGGGCTTACCTTTTTGGTAATTCCAGCTCGATCAGCAGCATCCCGAACAATATTAAAGATCATGACCCGGCTCAGCTTACTGCCCCGCCGATTCAGAAATAGATAATTTTCCTGACCGGGTTCTATATCCAAGTGTCGACGCACATGTTCGGTATATATTTTAATGTATTTCAGTGCATCCTGACCTACTGGAACAATACGTTCTTTGTTGCCTTTTCCGATGATACGAATGAATCCTACATCAGTATAGAGGTTGCTGATACGAAGTTCAGTCAGCTCGGTCACTCGCATCCCCGAGCTGTATAGAGTCTCAATAATCGCGCGGTTTCGGATGCCTTCATCTGTAGACATATCTACTGCGTCCAGAATCTGCTCAATTTCAGGGAACGATAAAGTATCAGGTAGCTTTCGGTCAATTTTTGGCCCTTCTAGTAGTAGCGATGGATCTTTATCAATCAAATCTCGGTACAATAAAAACTTATAGAATGCTTTTACGCCAGCCAGGATTCGTGCCTGGGATGCTGGGGTCATTCCCAGATTATAAATGTACTCCAGGAAGACTAGTAAATGTTTTTGTTTAATCTCCAGTGGTGACAAATCCCATTCCGATAAGTCAGCAAATTGCTGGAGTTTATCAATATCGCTAAGGTACGCCTTGAGGGAGTTGTCCGACAGCGACCGCTCTAGTCTGAGGTAATCGCCAAATTCTTCAATATAAGTGTTCCAGTCCTTAGCAGTCATGCAAGAAGTCCTTTCAGCGAAGGTACTGTTTTTACAATAAAGATGATAACTTGCCAGCAAATGTGTTCAAGTGTTTGTGTGCTTAGGTGGTCACCGCATAGTGTTCATGAAAGTTGAGTAGTCTCGAACACCCGAACATCATTCCATGACGGCCTAAACACCTAAATCTTATGAATATCACCATCATCAACGGTCCCAACTTAAATTTGCTGGGCAAGCGGGAGCCAGAAATTTACGGTAAGTTTTCTTTTGAGGATTACTTGGAGAAATTAAGGCAAATCTACCCGGAGCATACCTTGGATTACTTCCAAAGTAACTCGGAAGGGGAGATCGTTAGTAAAATTCAGGAAGTTGGTTTTAGTGTGGATGGGATTGTGTTAAATGCCGCTGCGTACACGCATACCTCAGTTGCTATCGCCGATGCGGTAGCTGCCGTAAATGCTCCGGTGATTGAGGTCCATATTTCTAACGTTCACGCTCGCGAAGCCTTTCGCCACCATAGTTTTGTAAGTGCAGTTGCTCGGGGAGTGATTGTTGGACTTGGGCTAGCCGGATACAAACTAGCCATTGATTTTCTCATTGAAAATAGTCAAGCATGATAACATTTTACCCTGGTCCGTCTAAAGTCTATCCGGAAGTACCTCAGTACGTCCGGGAAGCCTACGAGGCAGGAGTACTGAGTATCAATCACCGCAGTCCGGAGTTTATGGAAATTTTCCGGCGGGTAAGGCAGCTGGTCAAAGAGAAACTAGATGTACCTGATAGCTATACCGTAGTGTTTAGCAGTTCCGCGACTGAATGTTGGGAGATTATCAGTCAGTCATTAGTCAGTAAAAAGTCACTCCACATATTTAACGGTGCCTTTGGCGAAAAATGGTGGCGTTACGCTCAGCAGTTAGTTCCAGCCACCGAAAGTATCGTATTTGATCGGGAAGAACTGCCCGACATTGATCAAATTTTAGCCGACGATGCAGATCTTATTGCAATTACCCATAACGAGACTTCTAACGGTACTGCTTTGCCAGGTGATTGGATGCAAAAGCTACGTAAGCAGTTTCCAAATGCATTAATCGCTGCCGATTCTACCTCTTCAATGGCTGGGGTAGCACTTCCCTGGGAAGCAGCCGATATATGGTACGCTTCGGTACAAAAGTGTTTTGGTTTACCTGCCGGATTAGCAGTTATGGTTCTTTCGCCTCAGGCTATTGAGCAGACTCAATCGTTAGGTGAGAAAGGGCATTACAACAGTCTGCTAAATATTTACGACCAGTCTCAACGCTACCAAACGACTCACACACCTAATGTACTAGGAATTTATCTACTGATGCGGACTCTAGAAAATCGAGCGAGTATATCAGAGGTTAATACTCAATTAACGAAGCGATTTACTGAGTGGTTTATTATGTTACAGAACTTAAATTATGTTAAGTTAATTATTACTAATGATGCCGTTCAATCTAAAACGGTAGTACCATTTCAAGCTACACCCGAAGTAATCAATCAACTACAAGAGCAAGCGAAGGAGCAGGGGATAATCATCGGAAATGGTTACGGCGAACTGAAGACAACCACTTTGCGTATTGCAAATTTTCCAGCTATTACTGATGCTGAAATACACCAACTCATGAATTTTTTCGCCAACTTCGCGCCCGAAAAATTATCTCACTAGGCATATGTTTCAGTTTAGAGAAATCATTTCGGTGAGTCTGATTCTATTTTCAGTCATCGATATATTGGGAAATATCCCCATTATCATCAACCTCAGAAAGCGGAGCGGTACTATTGAATCGGGTAAAGCTACTTTGGTTTCAGGGATTATTATGCTGGGCTTCCTATTTTTGGGCGACCGTATTCTTCGGCTATTTGGATTAGATGTGGCCTCATTTGCCATTGCTGGGGCATTAGTCATGTTTTTAATTGGCATGGAAATGGTGCTAGGAATAGAGATATTTAAACCTGATCCGGAGAGTGAAACGGATGCCACTATTGTACCGTTGGCCTTTCCGCTGATTGCGGGAGCAGGCACGATGACCACTCTAGTTTCGCTTCGGGCGGCTTACAGTTACCCCAATATTGTGGTGGGCATCGTGATTAATTTATTTTTAGTGTATATAATAAAAACCCTCTTTTTTACGCAATATACGCTTATTTTCTAACATTTTTAGTGGGTGCTCACCTAAGTGTTAACCCACAAAAATACAATTGCTACCAGTGCTCAAATAGATCATCACTATTGCTTGATTCTTTTCCACCTTCATAGGAAGACTCGTTAGTAGGTGTAAAATCAATACCTGATTCTAAGGTATTAATTTCTTTGACTTCTTCAGTTTGCTTTTCGGTGAGATCAGTTAGATCGTCGGTGAAATTTAAGAAATCGTCTTTCTTTGGAAAAGCTTCAATCAGCTTCTGTTCTTTCGCCTGGTTATACCTCAGCATCTTCTGATACGCTTTCACACTGCCCCCTGAAGAAAAGATCGGGTTGAAGTAGAACACGGTACCCTTGTCTATGGCTATCTCAGGAGGTTCATACTGGCATAAGCGGTAGAGACGCTGCATATTCTCTACGTAGCTGATGGTAAAGCGTTTGTATCGGTCCACATTGTAGCTATTCTCTACGCGAAAACCATCGTAGTGCTGTTTTGCTATATCGAAATAGTCGGTTCTAAGATCAAATGTTTTCATATTACTATTTATTTGGGTTGGATATATTTAATCAGTGCAGCTACCTGATGAACACATATTTTGTGCTGTAAAATCTAGTGTTTCAGTGTAGGGTAGGTCTTTAATTTGTTGCAAGGAAAGGTCTGATCGGAACGTCGCGTTATAGCGCTGTTCCATTGTAATCCAGAACTTACCTTTTTTAGGTCGTTCACGGAATTGCTTTTGTAGCTGTTCGATAGGCCTATGAAAACAGAATTCGCAATTATTGAACTCAGGAAAGCTTACGGGTTTGTCTTCCCAATAAGAAATTACATCAGCTTGTGTGTTTTTGATTACTGGGAAGTTTCCAATCCGCCAATGGTGGGTTCGCCACTTAATATTTCCTTTATGCCTTCCTTCTGTGTGGATACTATCAGGATACTTAAAAGTCTCTTTGAAAGAGGAGACTCGTTCTATATCGTCCAAGCGATAGCCAATATTCATTCTTACTATTGGTTTATCTGACTTCCAGAAAGTAGTTCCTAGTGCATATAGATAGCTTTCGTATCGATCTACGCTAGGTGTTCCGCGATAGTGGCGATAACCATGTTTCAGGAATTCATAGATGGGTTTTATTTTCATCTCTGAAGTGCAGAATCGTGCTCTAGCATTGGGTAGAAAATTGCGATCGGAGATAATTTTATCTAACGATTCACCGCAAACCACAATAATTTCTTTTCCTATATATTGCTCTAGTTCCATCACTGAGCGAATGGTTTCATCACTTTCTAGTGTAGCGTATACCAAATCAGTATCTAGCTTGTTCCAGACGTAACGGCGTATAGCTTCGTCTTGAATGTAAAACTCTGGGTAGTCAGTTGTTACTAGAGAAAAGATATTCATGTCAGCAGGATGCTTTACTGCCATCATTGCAGAAGTTCTTCCACCTGAAATGCTGTTTACTGTGAAAAGGTGATCAGACTGATTTCCTTTTAATAGTTTATGTCTGATATTCTGGATCTTTATCTTTTTCTTGGCCTCTTTACTGAGGTCAAAGGTTTTCATAGCTGTATGGTTTCGGTGAAGGTTCTTAGGATTTGATGCTTTTCCAGTTCTTCATCAGCATCTTCTTGATCACATATTAAGTAATAATGCCGAATTAGATACGCAGCAATCTCTGGGTTCATTTCTTTGGGATAGGAGTACAAACCCACCTCTTCATTTTCTTCGTCGATGACTTGGTATATTTTCATGATCGTTTGGGTTTAGTAAAAATCTATATTTTCGGTGCGAACCCATTCCATAAGATTTACACCGTTTCGCGTGATTTCTACTAAGGTGAAATGTAGATCAGTATCTTCCTCGTGGTAGGTAATCGTATAACCTACTCCGTTTTCCAAGGTTACTTCCTCTCCTGTTTCAGTGGTACCTATAGGAAGGGAGTCTGGTTGATCAGTTCGGGTGTAGGCAAAGTGAGTGCTTGAGTTTGATAGACATTTTTTTAAGTCAATATCAAAATTAGGGTCTTTTTTTAATGTGGCTTTCATAATTTACGGTGCATGTTTCGGGTAAAAGAATGGTTAATATCACCTTCCAGAAAGGTAGCGTAATAGTAGTTTTTGGAAAACAGGTCTTTGCAGTCGTACACCTGGCGTATGCGCTTCGCAAATTCATCTCCTCGCAACCGTTCGTTTCTTTGAATGATGTGGCCGTAAGCGTGTACCGCTATGGTTCGCAACTCTTTTTTATCGGTGCTTGACAACGATTTGAGGTGAGTTGATAGCTGTCTTTTTAGGGAGTTTCTAGTTTCTGGTTTCATAGTAACGTGGTTTGGTTTTGGAAGATGGAATGTTGAACGGGTTGTTCGGTGGAATTGCGCGCAGCTCGCTCCCGGCTATCTAATATCGCTTGGCGTTTAGCCTGGAGACTCGCCAGCTGATGCTTGGCAGCACGAAGGTTCTCGCGGACGGTCTGGCTATCGCTATGCTCATGATACGCTTTCATCCGGCTGATTCTGCCTTGTAAGTATTCAATTTTTTGATCAATGGTGAGTAAGTTCATGATTATATGGTTTGAGGGTCAGAAATAAAATCGTTTATCCAGAACTCAAGTACAGACCAGTTAATGCCTTCGTTAGCATCTCGTTTCATATGTACAAGCTTCAATACTATTTTAGCTTTATCATCCGTTAGTGAGGCGTTAATGTTACTGGCAGCCTGGTGAACATCTTCAACACTCCACCAGTCGGCTATCCAGTAGCCATTCTGGCGTAATCGGGCGACCGCTGTTTGTTCTTCTTCTGAAAGAAGGGTATTTTGTTCTAATTCTCGCTTAGCATAATCAGCAGCTTCTAACGCACCCTTTGGTGTACGGTACTGATCTACGTGATAACTAGCTAATTGAATTGCTTTTTGGCCGTGCTTGGTGGCTACTTGATCATATAAACGAGCTTCGTACACATTACCTTCATTATTTAATGTTCGGACTTCATAAGAGATAAACATGATAATACTATTTAGTGTGACATAGACGGGGACAAAGCCCCGTTTCGGCTATCTAAGCCTCTTCAGTATGCCTTACATTTCTTTGACAAAGCTTTTTACATACTTCGAAGGAATGTATAGCCCGTGGTTTATATGGGTGACTTTTTCACCTTCTAGCAGGTGACCACTTGCTTTACACTGGGAAAAACCTTCTTTGAGTTGCTCTTTACTGAAAGCGAAGAAACCACCATACTTTTTAATCGTGTTATCCACTTTTTCTTGTTTGGCTTGCTTCTTTTGCTGTTTAGTTTGAGATTCTTCTTTATTTTGTTGGATGGTAGCTTTGGACTCTTCCACATCTGCCCAAAGAATGATAGCCGTCTTAACTTTATCTTTAAGCTCCTTTACTTTTTTATTAGCGTAAGAAAGTGCTAAAGAATGCGGTCGTTTCTCAGGATTTTCTTTTAAATACTGATGAAAGGTAATAGCTTCTTCTAATTGCATTTGAAAAAACTCTATACTCTCAGGCATCGATAAATTTACCTTTTGCGCTTCTTGCTCCCAGTACTTCGCTCTACGCTGGTGAGCTTCTGCTTTATCGGAAAACTCAACACATTTACGCATATTATTATCAGCTTCCCGAATGATTTTACGGTGCCGACCTTCACTATGGTGACCTACTTTAATAGGTTCACCCAATGACAAAAAGTCTCGATGTTTGTTAGAAGCTTGGTAAGCCTGGTTACTTTTTCGCTCGGCTGAATCAGCCCAACCTTGTATTCTTTCAGCTTTTCGTTTTGCTCTTTCCTGAGCATTAAAGCCATCAGCACGGGTAATAGAGTAATAGAATAGCCCGTTTTTATGAAATACTAGATTGTGAACAATATGTTCATTCTCTTTCCCTCGCTTGGTGGTGAGGGTGATGGTTTCACCTTTCTGGTATTCTTGCTCGCACTGAGCTACAAATACATTAGGGCAATACTTTCGATACGTGTTCATGATACAGTTTTTAAGTTGAAAATTTGGTTGGTGTGTGCTAGTGCATTGAAGCGTAGGCCGAACGTCTAAGCATTGTTAGCAATAGACAGAGCACCATAGCACACAGATAATAGCTCGGTGCTAGGCTACCAGAATTTAATCTGTGCTCACCTACCTACCTTCTTCCGATCTTTAAGGATTACCACAATATACCAGCATATCAGATCATCTATCTGAAAGACACTGTTCAGTGGTTTTGCTCTACGAAAGTGCTTGAGATATAGACAGGGACAGTGCCCTGTTTCGTCCTTCCGGACTCATCAGTATATCAGACCCTATTCGATGCTTTCAGTACCGGACACATTGAGTACACTCCAAACGGATAGATAAACTCAACCTCATTATCATAAACATGAATCTTCTTTCGGGTTGTACCCTTAGTGACAGGGTCTTGAATTGTAACAGTCTTAGCGGTACGCTTGATAATCTTCCACTCTACCCGTGCCCGAGAATCACCAATGAAATTGTGGTGATACGTGGAGTTTACTTCAAATTCTGTAATCATAATTGAAATGTGTTAATTGTGGGTGATTGTTTGAATGACTTATGCAATACTATATATTTATTCGGAATTACACAAAAAATGTTACAACTTTTATCATAAAAAATATGTAACTACTTGATAATCAGTTAGAAAAATTATCATACCCATTATCATAAAAAGTAAGAAATACCCAAAATTACCCCGCATTTCACCCGTCTAAGCCTAAATATCTACACTATCACTACTATCATATAGAATATTACATACTATATACCATCATAGAGTACAGTAGATACTGTACGTATCCCTACCGTATTCTTGTACTCATTGTAGTTTTTCTACAACCCTGTACTATAACCATAGAGAAACTCTATCAACTATCCAAACCCATAGAAAACCCCTATATTACCCTACCTTATCTGATCCTTTGTGGGGAGTCACTACCCAAACCCTTATAAATCAACCACTTACAACCCAAAAATAAGTTTAATTCTTAACTAATATTTTAGCTTTCTCTACCCAATAGTACGAGCATTTAGGTGAGCACCTGCTATGATTTCCGGTTTACGACCAGTCAGATAGACCTTTTGACAATACCTGACAAAGTGCTACCAATCTACCTACTTACACCCTAATCTATTGTACTTTACACTACACATAGTACAACGTTTAAGTACAATTGGTCTCGATCTCTCACGGGCTGGAGACCAATATTTACCCGTGCACACCCTAATTATTGTACATTTCTTAGTGAAATCAATCAATAACAGCTCTGAGATTCACACACAGCAGACCCATCAAGACCATTGTATAAGCTATCCTACTGTACAGAGCACATTACATACTGATCTATTCTATATCATACAATTAGCACATCTCTACATCAGCTTTCTTTCCCAACCTACCATAGCGACCAAGCTTTCTATTTTCAAATCAATTTCTCATTTCAAAGCTCAAAAGTGAACCACCCGGTCGAAACTGAGAGAAAAGGGGAGACCATGACCCACCCCCTTGAAATTAGTAGTAACCCCACTTCTCCATCACTCTTATCATTTCACAACTCAACATTGCCATTATACAATTAGGGATAGGTAGCAGAGTAGACAGGGTTGGGGTAGGTTGGGTAGTGGGATAGGGGCAATGGAACGTGTGGTTATGAACATTAGATTGTGTAATTATGAAAAAATAGGGTGAAATTTTGGGTAAAAGTGAATAATGGCTTAGATTTGGGTAGATGGTCATAACACGAGGATTAATAAGCGATGATAGTTTAGTGGCAGATAGCCCTGGAATGGGTGAAATAGAGGAATTGGAATTAGTACTATTCAAGTATGAGGTAGGGGATTTAGTGGTATGTGGTAGTGAAGCGTGTTTTGTACGGGATCGGATGAGTTGGAAGGGTGAGCCATTGTATGAGTTGGTAACGGTTCATATGTGGGATCATCAGATCAGGAGGAACACTCCAGAGCAGGCAATTATGAAGGTAGAGTTTGATCAGGAAAGAGGTAAAGTGGTTGTACGGAAATAAAAAATTCATGAGTAAAGCAGTAGCGATAGCTAAAAATTCAATTGGTGTTCCGGTCAATATGCTGGACAAAGTGGCAGTGGCGGTTGAGTCATTGAATGACCACGAAAAAACGATCGACACGCCGGAAGGCAAGCTCACGCTCACCACCCATTACCGAGAAGAAACGGTGAGTGATGGAACCCAGGATTTATCTCGGGCAACGATCAAAGGAACGGTGGTAGGGCTGCCAAAGAAATTGTCTAAATACCGGGTGGATAGTCATCCGCAGAGTCCGCATAAGCACAAGGGTTTCCAGGAAGATGATATTGAGATGAATTTGTCTGTAGGTGATACGGTCTACTTTCACTACACCGAAACCGGTCAGCACCGTAGGTTTTTAGGCAAAACAGCGAAAGGCGATGACGGTTCGCCACGCGATGTCCTAGCCATGATGGTCAGCAATATCTTTTGCCGGGTGGCCGGCACTCCGGTAGCTTACGAAGTTGGGCAAGTAGAAATTGAGACTGTGGGTGGGTGGTTGTTGGTGGAACCCGAAGAGAAAGAGGTGATGTCGGGTTCTATTCATTTGCCTCACAAAGAGAGTTCTCGTGCCCAGGTGGGGCGTATTGCTGCAGTAGGCCCACCGCTGAAGTTTGAGTACGGGAATATGCGGGAATTGAAGGTGGGGGATAGAGTGGTATTTGATAAGAACTGCCACTTTGAAAATAAGATAGAGTGCATCAACTACTACTGTATGCACCGGGGCAGTATCTGGGGTATCCTCCCCGAAAACGCGATTGTCAACCCTTTAAAATAAGCCAATTATGATTCAGGACACTGAGCCACATTACCACACAAATGCACCAAATCGAGAGATGGATTCTGTTTCTGTTAGCATAAGTAAGCTGCAAGAGCAAGCGTCCATTACACGGGAAATGTTGCAGCATCTAGAAAAGATTTCAGCAAGGATTGCTGGCCCATTAGACTCAGTGAAGGGGGAAGTTGGTGGTCCTAGGCCTGATGAATCCTCTATGAAAGAAATGCTCTCTCAATTGGCTAATGATAGCAACAAAAATATTCAAAACTTAGAGAGGCTTCTTAGTCATTTAGAGCAAAATCTGTAACCATTTAAACTTGATATATCATGGAACAAGGAACGGAAAATGTAAAAGGCTTTATTGATGAAGTCTTAGAAACGGCTGATCTAACCAGTGATTCGCTGGATGACAGTGATCTAACTGTAAAGGATTTAGGGTTAGCTTTTCGGATACCGGGTATCTACGATGGGGTACGCGCTGCGTTGGGAAAACTAGTACCAGAAGCGTTAGACATCACGCTGATAGAAGAAATTGATTTGTACAAGTACATTGATGAGAAGGTGGCTGAGTTAGTGGCCGATGCCGAGCGCGATCTTTTTGAGAAGCCAGTGGGTGATTTCTTAAAGGTATGCGTCACGGTATTACGAGGCGGTAAGAGTGGTGTAGAATTTATTCAGGGCTTACTGGACGCCCCTCCTCAAATTGCTACAGGAGTATAAGAAATAGGTTGGTTTTTTATGAATAATGAGCGATTAGGATAGGGTGCTGAGTTTCTCTTCACCCTATTTTTTTACCCTTAAATTTTATACAATGAAATTTCAAGCAATAGAAAAAAAGGTTATCGATGCAGAGCAGTTCTTGCCCCCCGACAACATTCCGGAAGGGGTGCAAAATGTGCATCAAACAAACTTAGGACGTTATTTAGGTGAAGTCATCACCGCTCAAGGTCAAAATGTAGTAGTAGCTTCTGGTGAATGGATTGTTAAAGAGGCTGGGTATGAAGATCGCTATTACCCTATTGACAGTGGAATATTTGACGAAACCTATCAACCATTAGAAGAGAGAAAGGTGTTTCCCGGTAATGATTTAGAGGTAATCGCCTTAGAAGAAACGGTGTATCCATCTAAAGAGCAGAGTGTATTTGCTGTTGTCCATCACGAAGATCCATATGGTGGGGCACACGAGTATGAGTTTCGTAACTCTTTAGGGTTTTCAGACGGGAAAGCTAGGTATGCTCATGGTCGGCAACGTATTCGCTTCGTTGAAAAAACAGACACAATAATGCTTGCTGGCTTGCAGTCCGAACAATTGGTGATTGCCTTGATTGATCGCACCCAGAAACTAGATGCTCGCTTCCCGTGTGAGGAAAATAAGGAAATGATTACCGCATTGAAAGTCTTTTTAGAGATGTCTCGCAGACGGGTAAAGAACCGTCAAGATCGTGGGGTAATGGGTGATTTGAAGAAGTAGGTTATGATTCCAGTGTTAACACTCTTCGTTTGTGTCTGCCTAGCGGCAGGTGCCACTTTCCTACTGGTTATCATCACCCTAGCGGTGATTGCTAAGCGGTATCATGATCTTCTGAATAATCCTATGTATGGGCGGGTGCATGTGTTTGAGTACAAACCTGATGTTGAGACTGTTCGCACTGATTTTGATATAATCCCTTCCTACAACGAAGAATTTGACCAAAAGAAACTTCGTTATCAGTTAGCCCTAAGGTTAGCTGATAGTTTAGTTGAAAAGAATTTGGTTAGTATTCAAGCAACAAGAGATGACAGAAACCCTCTTCGGGATGTCATGAACGTTCGGGCAAAGGTAGAGGTAGTAGCTCCGCAAGACTATTCCCGCTACGAGAAGGCTAGAGACGGTTTCCAACTCTTTTCCCGCACCATCCCTCACCCAAGATACCGATGATTATAGAATACACCGCCACCGCTAGTCAACAGTTTGAAGGCAATGGTTGGACTGCTTACCGAAGAAAAAAGTCTGGCGTCACCCGAATCTTTGATGATTTGTGGTACGGACTAAAAGATCGTAATGACCTTGAATATCATCAGTTAGAAGACAAGATCGTTGATCTGAAATTCAATTCTTCTTCTAAAGCTTTCTGCTGGGTTATGGAGGACAATGGCTGTATAAATATCTGCCAGCGAGGAGTAATGCCGATTATCTGGATCATTAAATCAACAGACAAATGAACAAAGAAAAGACAACGGGTGATATTATCATCCATGAAACGCGAACGAAATTCAGTCTTAAAGACAAGATTAGGGTATTGTTCGGTAGTGTTGTAACCGTTCGTTCCGAAATCTATACTAAGCATGAAGAGTGCTTGGTGACTGGATCAAGTTCTAAAACGTATGTAGACCGCATATTTCCGAAAAAAAGAAATATGAAAGTGGGCGAGGGGACAATCTAATGAAAGAGTTTGTCCGATTACAGTTTCCAGTACATCAGTTAAAGGAAGATGCTAGTGCCTTTGAAGCCTTCACCCCATTCCGAAAGCATCATGACTTTGTATACTGCCCATATGAAGACCGTGACCAGTGGATTAAGTTTATCTGCTACTACTACGACTTCCACTCTGACCTTCAGCGTGACTTTCCTGACGACAAAGAACGGATGGAAGTGGCCGCTGAGCTGGCCGGATTCAAACGCAAAAATAAAGGCTGGCAAAGTAGACGTCTTGAGCTAGTGCTTCAGTCTAAATTTATCGAGGATGAAACCGATGATATCGCCCGTATGATCGTCGGCTTTCTACTTGATATCCACCAACCCGGCCAGCACCAGTGGACCCAGTACTGTATGAAGCGGGTCGTGTACCAACAGAATCTGATGCTGCTCATAGATCACGGCAAAGAGGAGACGGATCTGGAACAGAGTGTGAAAACTGCCAAAGAAAAAGGGAACGTGATGAAGATCAATGACCAGCTTGCCAAAGAGATGGAAGAGATCAAGGACACCTTATTCAGAAAGTCGGACGAACTAACGGAAGTGGCAGAACAGCGGCTATTCCCCACCACAATGGAAGTAGTGGCTCATAAGAAAGTATATCCCAGGGACACGAAAGGAGTAGGATAATGATGCAAGAAATAGACGTAGTGATGAAAAGGGATCATTTCACTTGGAATATGCGCCTCACTGAAAAAAAGCAGCAGATCACCAGTGAGAGTGATCATAAGCGGTACCAACTAGTGAAGAAAGCACTCAAGTGGTTGATAGAATTTCAAAAGGAAGACTTTGAAGGCCGGATTCGCTCACAAGAGTACTACCAAAAAATCAGACTACTCCGCAACACCCATATCCTGACCGAAGAAGAATTTAAACGACTAGATACTTAATTATGGCACGATTCAAAGAAGTTGTTCGGGGCTTGAGTCCAAGAGAATATACAGCCTACCTAACTTATCTGCACGAACAAAAAGCAAATAAGAGTGCGTTGCTGTTGAATTTGGAGTGGAACAAGGTGCCGCAAGTTCAGCAGCTTCAAAAGCTTGATGTTGGGATGAATGCTTTCTATGTTCTTCGTTCTCGCCTACTAGATATTATTGAAGATTGCTATCCACCCCCACTTCCTAAAGACCCAAAAAACACTTTAACTATTCATGAAATTGATAAGACTTCTGTAGTGGCTTCTTGTGAAGATATAAAGACTATAGAGGAGACTGATTTAGTCAGAATTGTTTTAGAAAGTGGTGATACAGTAGGGGGTTATGTAAAAGAAGTGGAAAAGTGTCTGGCAAACGAAGAGTTGTCATTGATCCATTTAGTTTTATTCAGTGAAGATAGTGCGGTGTTTTTGAAAACTGGGAGTTACGAATCCGTCTTCTTTAAAGCTGCTCAACCCCTAAACCAATGAGTAATATTAAATACCTCAACACCGAGTACACCTTTAAGGTCACACATCAGTCCAATGTTCTGTATCAGCGCCCTGTGTCGTTTTTTGGCTGGTTAGCGGGACGAGAAAGACAAGAGGTGGAACTGGTGAACTTAGAGCTTGAAACGGTTGATCTGATTCCAGACATTGAGCCAGGTGATCTATTAATTCTTTATCCCCCGAACAGAAAACTCATGACTTCTTACTACCATGTAGAACAGGTGCAGGAGTACTTAGATGGTAGGCAGAAGGTGTTTGTTCAGGCCTACACTGATTCCAAGTCGGTCATTGAAGAAGAGATGAAAGGTTTAATCATTCAACATCCAGCGTTATGAAGCCTAAAATAAGTACGTATTCCCCGTTTGATTATAATGATTTGCTTGAGAATGCGGAGTTTGGTTTCATTGATTCAAGGCGCGGAAATACAGGTGGTGAGCGTCGCCCTATAGTTATTGTTGTGGAAGATGTGTTACATAATAAATTTGATGGATTTGAAATCGATGTTTACAACAATGGCATTAAAATATCTGCCGAAATTTCCTTTCCTAAAGAGGGTATTGATCTAGAATCAATTACTACCGATGTCAACAAGTTAATATGCGACTGGCTAGTTGAGCAAGGGCACCCATATTTGTTAACCGCCGATTAAGCTGTAATGCATATTCCTTATCCTGACCCTCGTTCCGGCAAGCCCATCACCAACCACTTTGTGGATTTGGAATCAGAGCTGTTCACCTACCGGTGTTACTTGCCCCGAGTCGGCTACGTATGGAACTACTGGACGGGGAAGATGGAACGCCGCGAGATCATAGGCCAGTACCGCACCCAGAAAAATCAACTCTGGCACCGCCAAGAGCTACCCAAAGAATTTCGTAAGTGGGAAAAGCAAGAGCGTAACTACCGAAAAAAATACCCCAGCTACATCAATCAACAAGCTGAAAAGATCCGGTTACGAGAGCTAGACCGGATAAAAAACGGGGCCTGGTTTATGCTACAAGGCGAACCCTTCTTTCTCACGGGTGCTTGGTACATGCATCTCAATTATAGTGAGTTTGATTTTGGTTTCCCTGACTTCCGGGTGCCTGACCGGGAAGTGTGGTATTTTTTGCAATGGATCTACGATAATCCTAAATATGTTGCTGCCTTCATTGCTTCGTGCCGCCGAATTGGTAAAACCGCTGACGAGATCACATTTGTCCTTTGGATGACTTTTCTCACGAAGAATGGCTTTGGCGGAATGCAATCCACTTCAGAAGACGAAATGGAAAAGCTCTGGGAAACCAGGGTAGAACGAGTGTTTAGAAAGCTTCCTCGTTTCATGCGCCCGTTCTATGATGTGCGGGGTGGAATATCAGATAGCATCTCGTTTGATATTCCTGACTCTAAAAAACGGGATGATGCCCATAAAGATTACGACGACTTTTTAGAAGAGCATGATCTACCCCTTGTACATGGCGGTAGGTTAGACTACGCTTCTTCAAAAACGAAAGCCTATGATTCTGAAAAGCTTCACGCTTACATTGGGGACGAAGACGGAAAGAATGAGACGATTGACATCCGGGCGCGCTGGTCTAAAATCATGCCTTGCTTCACCGAAACTGGAGATCCTGATTCTGGCGTAATTGGTAAAGCGCTGTGCGCTACGACCGTGGATAAAGATAAAGAGGGTGAGGAAGCGGATATCTCAAATGATGCCATGCTGCGCTACAAAGACTTAGTGATGGCTTCTATCCCTAAACCGGATAACTTAAACCCATTAGGCCAAACCTCTACACTAGCAGCCTTTCATTTTATCAGTGCTCACAAGCACTATGTGATTGATAAAAAGACAGGTATCAGCGATGAAGAAAGAGCAAGAAAACTCCTGAAGCAGCAAAAAAATTATTTACGGGAGAATAATCCTCGGCAGTACATTGAGTTTTGCCGGAAATATCCTGAGACATTCAAAGAGGCCTGCATGACGGGGGATGGTGAAACCGAATTCCCTGAAGATGTTATCCATTTGCGCTTAGAAGCTCTGGAGCGATTAGCTGAACCTCCCTGGCGACAAGGGAACTTCGAGTGGGAGGATGAAAAAATCAAAGATCGAGTGATCTGGGTTCCAGACAGTAAAGGCAAATGGAAAGTTGGCTACCTGCCTAGTAAGAAAAATCGCTACCGACGGGTAAGCCGATTTCGCAATAACGAGATGGTAGTAGATAAGGCTCCCATTGACCCGAGCTACTTTTCTTGTGGTACTGACCCCATCAAGCGAGGTAAAAAGAAGCGAGCCGATCCAAACCGAGGCTCTGCGGCAGTGAGTCATATCTGGATGAACAACTGCCCAGTACCGTCGGATATGGACGAAGATACACTCATTAAGCTCACTAATAACTTCATCGTGCGCTACGAAAATAAGCCCGACCATGCCGAAGAGTACTGGGAGGATATGATTAAGCAGTGCATGTACTATGGCTGCCAGATACTCACCGAGAAAGGGGGAGGGGGAGACTTACTTGAGTTAGAGTTTGAGCGCAGGGGCTACCAAGACTATCTCATGAAGCGTCCTGATATAGCTATTGCTTCTACGGCGAATAAAGACCGACAGAAAGAAATGACGGGAGGAGAGGCCTCTCATGGCCTTGCGGATAAATATGTCTCACTGATTGGTAATCACGTGAAGCACCGAGGGAAAGACTACATTTTTGCTGAGGACTTACAGCAGATGCTGGTGTACGATTTTTCAAACCGGGAGAAATACGATGCGATTGCGAGTATGGGTATGACCAGGTTAGCCGCTGATGGTGTCACACAGAAGTCTAAGAAGCCAAAGGTAAGTAAGAAGATGCATTCACTATTCCCTAAACATAAACTACCTGGTTAGTCTATTTGTAAAACTACAAATAAATATTGGGAAGTGGCTTAAAACGAGTTTAAAGAAAGATTTTCGATTTGTAAATCTACAAATATCATGATTGAACCTAAAGAAAAGCCTGTTGAGCATAGCCAGGCTGAGGTGAGGAAAGCGCAGCATAAAACCCGTTTCACCCACCGGATGCATGTCCACCGAGGACATCGGCTATTCGTCTTTGATGGTGAGAAAGTATCTGAGGTAGAAACAGAAACCATTACTTCGCTCGGTGAAGACGGGAAAGTACGGCAAGTCAGGAAAGCTCAACGTAACCCGAAGCATTGGTATATGCCCGCATTGAACCTCAAGAATGCCATCAAGAGATTTAAGAAGGTTAGACTCATCCCCGAAGACTACCAGCCATGACCAAAAGATATATCGTTTGTGTGGTGAGTAATGTGATGGATAGGCTTGAGCCATTAGCAGTGTATGGGTTAGGGGATAGCGAAAAGTTTAGAACCAAGGGCGATGCTTTTAAAGCGATTGAGTTTCAGTATCTCGAGCTGCGCCCTAATCTAAAATTCAGCATTGTTCCCGTGTACAGTATGGATAAAACCCTTAAATAATTTTTGGTAAATCCGAAATATTTTTTAGCTTTGGGTGTAGTGTAGTAGAAATCAGCAGTAAGTAAGCAGGATACACAAAGGTTCAAGTCCTTTTGCTGCTCAAAAAACCCTAATTTTTAACTCGGCCTTAAATCGCAATCCGGCGAGGCAAATGAATGATTACTTTTACGCCGACCTGAGCGCAGGTGACAATTGGAGAGACAAGAATATCGCGGGGTGGTTGTTGGCCTACCCACTGAGATTCATAACCTTAGCCACATCGGTTCGATTCCGATCCCCGCAACTAACTTTCTTTTTACCATTGATTTGGTCTTTGCCAGACTTTAGATTTGTTAATCATCTCTTAAAACCTCTTCGGATTCCGGGGAGGTTTTTTCATGCTAAAATCAGTGAATTTGCGTTTCACGTAAAACCTTAAGTATATTTAGGGTAAAACTGAAACTATTCTGTCATGCCTACCCAAAGCGGTGATTTACTTTCCCCTCCTAGCGATCAGCTAGACCCTCGTTATAAAAACGCCGACTGGTATCAAAAGTGGGCTGAGTTCATTGAAAAGCTTTACAACTCTCAATACAACCAAAAACGGCGGGAACTCGCCCAGTACTATCGTCAGCTTGCCCGAGGGGAACAGCGCGTTCAGGACTACTACCACATGCTCAATATCTCTGATGAAGATATTGCCAATAAGGAATCTTGGTTTAAAAGCGACTGGATCACCTTAAAGCTCGATAAGTTCTGGAATATCGTAGCCGATAAACTTGCTGAAGCCAAGAAAGGACTTATCATTAAGCAGATCGATTACAACTCTTATCTGAGGCGTAGGGACTTAGAAGCCCAGATAGAAGATTTCGTCAATAACCAAGACTTATATAAAACCCTAGAGGGTATGGGTATTGAAACCCAAAGCCCACTTCCCGAAGGTGTACCGGTTCCTAATGGTAAAGATGAACTCCAGCTCTTCATGGACACGGCTTTGCAACCTAAAGTGATCCATCAAATGCATGAAGCGATCGACGAGACGCTTCAGGTGAACCGCTTCAATGACATCTATCGGGAATGCATGAACGACATTCTTCGGATTGGCTATGGGGGCACCATGAGCTACATGGGACGTAACCGGGCAACCATTAATCGCTGCATCCCTGAGAACTTTGCCTTACTAGATTCTGACTTTTCAGACTACCGGGATCTGCCTTATATTGGCTACCGGCGTAAGGTGACGCTTGGTGAGCTGCGAAACTGGGACACCAATAACGAACTTACTGAAGAGGACTACTACCAGATTGCTAATAGCATTGACTCAAGCAAGTACAGTAATACTACTTCCGGAACGCGCCATGCCCACTATAATACCACAGGCGAATATCCGTATGATCGGGAAGCGGTGTATCTGTGGCATGCCGAATGGTTCAGCGATGATCTGATGGTGACCAAATCCCGGAAGAATAAAGTGGGTAACAAAGTGGTAGAAACCAAAGCCGCTAGTTGGTACAAGCCTCAGTTAGCCCACGAGGACTTTGTAGAGCAGTATGCCAAGCAAGGTCAAGCCGTACATGCCGAACCCTATAAGAACATATATAATTGTTACTGGATTGAAGGAACCAAGTACAAGTTCCGGATGGGTATGCAGCAAAGCCAGGAGCGTAACCGAGAAGATTATTCTGACCCTAAGTTTTCTTACCGGGTAGTCAAGGTAGAAAAGAGTCTATTAGAAGTGCTGGAGCCCCGTATTCATATGGCAAACGTCCATTGGTTCCAGTACAAGCATTATTCTACCCAGTCCAAAGGGGACGGTACGATCATGGACCCCACCAAAGGAGTGATTGCGGCATTAGGACAAGGCGAAGAGGGAGAAGAGGCTGATCCCATCAAAGCGATTTTAATGAATCACAAGATGCTCACCCAGCTTGGAGTAGGATTTGGAGAACTCACTGCTCAAGGTTTTGCGATGCAGGAATTTAAAGGGGGGATGGCAAAAGCAGCACTGGATCATTTCCAAATGATGCAGAATGAGCTTTTGATGACTGCCGAGGACAGTGGTTTTAATTCGGTGACAGACGCTTCCTCTCCGGATGCCGAGCTTACCAACCAATTAGCCCAGTTTGCTTTTGACAGCCATAGCCATGCTATTGGCCCTTATCGGTTTGCCGGAAAACGACTACACGAAGAAACGGCGATTCGCTTATCGTTCTTGATTCCTGAGATGCTTCGGGCGAACAGCGATCTTTCGCCGGTGGAAAAATCCCAGGGTAAGCTGTATGATGCTTTTGCAAAGTATGTCTTTGATGTCAGGATAGAATCTGGGCTAGAAGAAGCAGAGCGTCAGCGGTTGCATGAGATTATCATTAAAGAGATGGATGCCCAGGCGTTAGCTAGTGATGTGGGACTAATGATTCTCAATCAGGACAACTTACAAAAAGCCATGTATCACTATATCCTGGCTAAGAAGCAGCGTAAGGAAGAAGAGCGTGAGATGGCTGCTCAAAATGCTCAGATGAACAATGAAGGCGCAGCACAAGCTGCTCAACTTGCCTCTGAAGCCAAACTCAAAGAAATTGAGCTAGAAGGCCAGTGGAAGGTGAAGGTGAAAGAGATTGATTTAGCAATCGAAGATAAGAAGTTAGAACGAGAGCGAATCCTTCAACTCACCAAGCACGACCACGAAGAAGAGTTACAAGAAGAGCAGCACGACCATGAACAGGAAATGCAGCAAGCCCAAACCGTCACTGAGATTACCAAAGAAAGTATGCGGGTTCAGTCTTCTCGACAAAATGCCACTGATGCTAATCGTTCTTCGAAGAAAGAAGTAAAAGAGACTTCTTAACAAACGCGGCCTGACTTGTGCCCTGCATCATGCAGAAATGAATAGCCGTGGGAAGAGATAGCCAGTAAGCATGTTTCTTGTCTTTGCCAGGGAAAGGTAATGAATCGATATAGTCTATGTTTTCTTCCACCGCCTGATTATCCAGTAACATCCGCCTAGCATCACGAACATAGTGCTCATAAGCTTTTCCCAGCGCTCGGTACAAGTCGCGGTAGTAAACATAAAAATATTGATTACCCTGCCACCCGAAGCTTAGATATCGAATCAAGTGTCCGTTGACGTTCAATTTTATCAGAGGAGAGACAGATACCCCCGAGTTCGGGAAAACGGGAATTGAATACTTCAAGGACGTATTCTTCAATGTCTTCTTCATGCCGGGCTAATGAACTCCAGAATTGATTTTGGGCAACTGGTGTACCGTCCACGTTACTAATACCTACCGAAGCTACTTTGGGCAAAGCAAGCCCATTGATGTCTACTAAACACACCTCGGCCTCCCCAGAAACTTTCACTCTCAGGTTCTCAAAACCGATCTGTATAGTGTACAAAATAAACATAACTAAAAACCTCGTGGTACTACTTGATTAACGTAGCGATTACTGCCAATGTTGGCAACAATCTACCTAAAATTTCATAATTACCCAAAAAAAATCGTTATCGCGGAAAGAAGAACATAATTTGACCCAACACATATGTCTTTTAAGGTAGAGAAAATAGAGAAAGCAGAATACGATCAGTTAACCACTGGGCAACCTGCTCCAGAAGCCAATCCGGCACCACAATCCGGCAATCCTACCCCAACACCCACAGCAACTCCTGAACCTACTCCAGCAGCTACACCTAATCAGCCTGCTGATGAAGGGCAGCCAGTAACTAATCCTCAGCAACCCAATGGAACACAACCAGGCAATAATCCCGTGGGGGGAGAACTTTCCACACAAGAGGGTGAAACCGGCAACGCAACCAGTGCCAGCGGAACCCCTGCCTCCTCACCTTCAGAACCACCAGTGGGAGAGCAGCCCGGCAATTCAAATGATGCGCAGGGAAATGGAACTTCAACGACTCAGACACCTACTCCACCTGCTCTAACCCAAGAGCAGGCGCAGCAGCAGCTGAATCAATACATGACTGACCAAATCAGTCAGGCGACTGGAGGAAGGATTAAAAGCTTAGAGGAACTACAAAACTTCAATCCAACCCCTGAATTTAAAAGCGATCGTCACCGTGACTTATACGCTTTGATTAACTCAGTGGACGAAGATCAGATCGACCAAACCTTACAGCGGTATGCTCATGTCAACCGACTTGATGCTACTCAGCTTGATAATAAAGAACTGTTAGTCCAGGGAGCTTTATTAGATCCGGAATTTGCTGGATTAAGTGAAGCGGATATCCGAGGCTACATCGGAGAAGAATACGAGAACCTTACCGAAGACGAATCCTTCACTGCCAAAACCGAACTCACCCGGCGCATTAACCGGGCAAAGCAACTACTCTCATCTGAGAAAGATAAATACTCCGGCATCATTGAGAAAGGCCGGGAAGGATTTACCAGTCAGGCAAACCCTGAGCCTTCTGAGCAAGAACGGCAATACGAACAGGAGCGGCAGCAGCAAATGCAGATGGGAAAGCAGTTCATGCAGAACTACCAAGGCATTCAGATGGAAATTGAAGGAGGTACGCAAGAGGGCGGTGATGGATGGAAGGAGAACTTTAATTACAACATAGACCCAAACAAGCCCGATATCCGGGAATTTGTTCAACATTTCACTGAAAGTCCGGGGATAGCGTTCCGGGATTTCTTAATAAATTATGCAGCCAACGACGAAGGCACCGCACTTTCACCAGAGCGTCTAGCCGAATTTGCAACCGTCGCAGCCGTTGGTGTGCGAAATTTTGCCCAAACCGCGTTTAAGCGAGGCCGAGATGCCGGGATAGAGTCAGAACGTCTAGTCAGAACCAACACCCAGGGGGCAGCTCAAACCATCATGAATGGTGCTAACAATACCGCGAATCCATCCACGCCAACCACTTGGAAGGGAATTCAAAAAAGTATTGTAGAACAAGCCCAAGCTCAACGCGCCTAACAGTCGGTAGCGAGTCTACCCGATTTTCTTGACCCAAAGCCCATGCTCACAAAGAGACTGGGAGTACTCTATCCAATTTAAAAAATCTTTAAATCATGCCAATGCAAAATACAGCACCCATGACCGTCAATCATCAGGTGCTCTCTACAATGAATATTTTGGAGCCTGACGACTATAAGGCTTTAGTAGGTCGCTACCCAATGTATCGCGGCCTATCATATTGGAAAATGTTATACCCTGCCCAGAACCGTACTAAGCACGTGCGGAAAGCTCGTCAGATGACCATTCGTAACTGGGAAATGGGTGACCACATTGCCCGTAACCTAGAAGTGGAAAGCGTAGATAATGCTACCGCTAACGTCACCAAAGTAACTATTGCTGATGCCTACCATTACCAAGGAAACGCTAATATCCGGAAAACGGACTTAGTGAAGTTCCCCAATGGTGCTCGAGGTTTTGTGGAAGAAGTGGATCGCACCGCCGATGCAAACGTGGCAACCATCCGGGGACTCAATACCCATAATGTGCAAGCCGCTGCTACTGCCATGTCAGCGGGGCAAGAAATCATTGTCTACTCTAACGCACAGACTGAAGAAAGCTCAGAGATCGAAGGCCGTATCACTCCGCGCTATCCATTCACCACCAAGCTTCAGACCATACGCGAAGACTTGAAAGTGACCGATTACGCGCATATTGCCAAGCTTGCTTACTATAAAGTGGGTGACCAGGGCTACCTATTTGATCCTGACCTTACCACCAAGATGGACAACTTTGAGATGAACATTGAAATGGCTCAGCTCATTGGTGAAGAAGACGGCGGTAGTATCAATTACAATGGCAAAAGTGTGGGTACCATGCAAGGCTTTATTCCCGAAGCCATTGCTTCCGGCATCACAGGTACATGGGACCCGGCAGCCAATCCAGTAGAGCCAGGCTGGGAGTTCTTCGATGATATGCGAAAACTCATCAACCAAAAGCATGGGCCAACTGCCTACACCTTACTAGGCGGTCTGGACTGGACAAGTGCATTACTCAAAATGGTCTACGATTTTGCTTCCAACACTGGTACTGAGTTTAACTTCTCCCAGATCCCTGGTGGAAAGGAGCAAGCCATTGCGATGCACCTAAAAGGGGTGAGCATCGGCGGACTTGATATTGCTTTCCGGGAAATCCCCGCGTTCAGTAAACCTAATATGCTTGGGGCAGTAGGACACGAATACGACGGAGCATTCATGGGTATCCCTGTAGGAACCATTAACACCATGCTTGATGGCGAAAGCTTGAATGTATCCTACTTGCAGCACGTGTATGCTGATCATGATATTGCTGTGCCTTTACAGCAAGGTATGGATCATGCGATCTGGGAATCTGGTGCAATGGCTAAAGGTGGGCCGACTAATGGTACCATGCAGCACCTATTCCACTGCATAGGTCACTTCGGGGTTGAGTTCTTTTCTCGCCATCTATTCATGTATTACACCAAAGCCTAGATTAGTCATCCACATCATTTCCTCTTTTGGGTCAAGTGGTGGCAGGAAGCTTTTAGTGTACTGCCACCCATTGCCCAGAAAGGGATTCACTTAAAATATCTAATTATGTTTAGACCCAACGAAGTGCTATCTAAAAAATATCATGTTGAGCCACCGGTGCAAGACACGATATTTGAGTTAATTGTCCCCACCCGTCTCGACGATGATGGGCGACCGATTCCCCGCTCAGCATCCAAGATGCTTAGTAAAGAAGTGCGGGTGTATGATGAGCAAGAAGGGCAGTATGTCTCTATCGGTAATGTAGACAGTATTCGAAAAGTCGTCGATCGTGACACTGGGAAGGAAAAGTCTGTCTATCAGCTTAAGCGACCGATCTTTATCAATGCTCAACTGAAAGTACCTAAAGAGAAGGTTGCGCTCTACGAGTACTTATGCAGCTATCCTACGAACGAGTCAAACCCGTTCCGGGATAAAACTAAAGCTCCTGAGTTCCGCCTGGTCAACAGTACCATTGCCTTAAAGCAGGAGAACGACTTTGGCTTACTAGAGAACCTCTTAAAGTCTGCTATCTACAATCAGGACTACAAAGTACTTGTGCAGGTGTCGAAAGAGTTAGGCTTAAAAACCAAAGGCGATGAGCTGACGATCAACTCACAGATCATCAAGTTTGTAGAGGAAGGTAAAAAACTTGGCACCCAGCGTATTGGCCGTTGTCAGCAGGTGATTGAAGCTTTTAAGGTGCAAGACCCAGCCATTCAGAAAGCGGCTCGCTTACTCTACCTAATCAAAGCCGAAACGCAGGGAATTGTTGTCTACCGACCAGGGACGCGGAAGTTTATCTTTAACACTGCTAAAGGCGATCCTATCACTGAGGTGCCTGCCAAGACCAATCCGATGCGTCACCTCATGGAGTTCTTAGGTACAGCAAATGGGAAAGAAGCCCTTTTTATCATTCGTCAAACCGTCAGTGAAGGCAAGAAGCTTGAAGAAGTAGTTGAAGATTTAGAAGAGCAAAAAGCGCAGGAAGCCGAGATAGAAGCTGCCCGGAAACGCCAAGAAGAGGAGGCTAAGCTTAAAGCTGAAGCAGCCAAGAAAGCTACTGAGGAAGCTCGGAAACAAGCCGAAGCGAAAGCAAAGGCAGAGGCTGAAGCAAACGCTAAGAAAGCTGCTGAGGAAAAAGCAAAGCAGCAGGCGGTGAAGCAAGATCAGGAAGCTAAACCTTCTAAATAGCTAGTCTGTGGCAACGTTTAGAGCAAAAGTAGGGCTATACAAACGATACGAAGATCAGCCAAAGGCTACCTTTGCTGATCAGACCGGTATCTTTGGGGAGCCCTACTTATCCTATAATCCCAAAACAGGCACCACCGTCCAGTTACTCAATGATACTGGCTATGGTTCTGATACGGGAGTGATCTTATCGGATCATGCCCGTTTGCTACTGGTGCGCTATCTGGGAGGAGATCAACCGATCATTCTACCTGAAGCCTACAATGCCTCTTCTCCTACGGTAGAAGAGTTTACTATCCCACTAGAATACGATGGTGTTTATGAGCTTTCGCTGTTACTTGTTCCATTAGACCGAGGGCAGGCCTTCGCAACTGGTCAAGCTCGTTTTCTTTACGATCAGACTATTCAACCCTATTTGGGAGAAGTGGAAGTACGACAGGCTAATGGCGCTTGGGTAAAAAAGCCGATTGAAGAACTTTTTGGCTTTGTTAGTTCTAACACGCACCTGAGTGAAGTACTGTATGAACCATTATTTCCTGAAGCGGAAAGGTTGTTTCAGCAAGTAGAAACCAGGCGTATTGAATCCCGATTGGGTCAGCGAGACCAGCGTACCACGACGCTCGATGATATTTCTGATGACTACAACCTCTACTTCACTGCGGTGCTTAATGCCGCTGAGGCCAAACTTCCTCGGGAAATACAGCGCATCAGTGAAGGAATGATTCAATTGAATGAACAAGTAAAAGGTACGCTGTAATGTTTACGTCTCCCAATAATCCGGTTAAGACTTACTTTCAACGAAACTTTCAGAAGATAGAAGGAATCAAGCTTATCTCCTCGGATGATAGCTTTGTGATTACTCCATATCAAGATGATAATATCCAGGTGTTTGATATCACTTCTACTAAAAAGGTAGGTGATAATGAAGACGAGGAGGTATTAGCTACTTACCTATTTGGGGTATCACTAAATCGGCTTCCTTCTTGGGCTGAGGTGGCGACGGGTGTTGGCAGACAAGTCAGTGTAAGAAGTAACTTTTACGAGTTTCAAACAGGATCTGGAACCTACTGGTGGGTGGCTGTGCCTTCAGCAATTAATGCGATATTTAACTTTGGTGGGTACAATATCAATCCAGTAAGATTACGCCTGCATGGTGTGCTTGGCAACGAGGCGTACGATGTCTACGTTTCTCCCAACCGAAACACTGGCCCACTACTGATGTGGTTGTCCGCTGAGAATGAAAATTATCAAGCCCCAGGAAGTCCTCAATCTCCAGGGGTAGGTATTCCTACAGGGTTAACCATTGTAACCGAAGGAGACACCTACGTAGAATTGCAGTGGACAGCGGCAGATTTGGCTGAAGGGTATGAGTTGCAGCGTGCTTTGGATGCTAATTTCACCGATGAAGCAGTAACGCTGGATATCGGGGGGCTTACTAGCTATCGAGATGAGCAGCTTCGCTCTCAGGAGTCTTATTACTACCGAGTGCGGGCTTATGGAGAGGGCACTTCTTCTAGTTGGACATTAGCAGTCAACCCGACAACAACGGCTCCTATTCCAGCGATACCCAACGATTTATTATTATTCTCTTCAGACATCACTACGCTGGCAGGAGAGTGGACGAGTGTGGCTTTTGCGACGGATTATGAGATTCACCGATCGCTAACAGAAGATTTTCTAGAGTATGAGATTGTTCAGGCTTTAGTAGAAGAACCCAAATCTACCTTTGTTGATACTAATCTAATTAGTGGGACAATCTACTACTACCGAATTCGGGCTGTCAACGATGGTGGAACTAGTGATTGGTCACCTATTCAGTCATTTCAACTTCCTTACGAGGTATCTCAATCACCCAATAATCTTCATGCAATATTTGTGGATGCTGGAACCACACTAGCAAACATCTTATACTGGTCACCACCATTAGGTGCGGTTACGGGGTATCTAGTGCGACGCAGAGTGGTGGATGATGGTGGTGATTTTACCACTGTATATTTTAGCCCCGATAATGGGAACACCATCTTCACAGATGAAAATGTTGAACTAGGAAAGACGTATCAGTATCAAGTTCAGTCGTATAATAATCAGCAGCCAGGTGGTGATTCTGAAATACTCACTTTCTTAGCCAATCAGAAAAGTATTGATTTTTCTATTAAAGACGGGTCTACGCAGCAACCTATCAGTGGCTATGTTGTAGCGATCTTTAGTGATATTGCTAGTAAGGCTACTGGTGAGCAACTAACTAATAGTAATGCTACTGATGTAGTCACTTTTATAAGAGTAAGAGGCGGCGTAAATATTCCTTTCACCCCTATTGTTGATAATCAGCTTGGTTATACAATCATAATAATTCCAGCTGACAACCCCCTTGACGAAGCTGAGGAATACCAAGTTTCAATAGAAGACACGATTGATTCAAATAACCAACCGTTTCCTGATACTAGCATTACTTACACCACACTCACGGGACTTATTCCTTACAATGTTCGGTTATCAGCGAGCAGTGTAGCAGAAAATTACACAGGTAAGGTCGGAGATCTTCAGGCAGATGGTGGTGGAAACATGACTTTCACGGTAGATAGTGGGATTGATGAGGCTTTATTCAGCATTCAAAACGGTGATGAGCTACATCTAGATACTGCTGTAATCTATGACAACTGGCGAGATATTACTGGAGTACCCATTGATGTGCTTGAGCAGTACACCAATGTCCAACTAGAAGCCAAACGGCTTTATGTCAATATTATAGCCACCAATAGTGGTGGGTCAAGCGTTCCTTTCCCTATTTCTATTAACATCTTACCCTCAAGCTAATGCGGTTTTTAAAAATACTGTGTGGAATTCTATTACTGATCTCTTTGGTCTGGGATGAAGTACGGGCACAAGCCGTGATTGATAGTACGGCAACCAAAGAAGAATTGTTAAACAGAACCATATCCGACGGTTTATGGAATCGCTACGATTACGGGGTGAATATTATTTACCATATCCATACCGTTAGCGATAGCTTGATACGGATTTTGGCTACCAAAGACTCACTGCAATTCTACTATACGATTGCCAAGGCGGATTCTATCATCAATAATTACCGTAGGCTAGATTCTCTGATTACACTGGATGCTATTGATCCGGAAGGGGCAACTCTAGGCTATGTGCCAGCGGTTGGTCCAGGTAATACAGTAGTATGGACTGAGCCAGCCACGGGTGGTGGAACAGGGGATATGCAGCAAAGTATTTATGATACTGATGGAAACGGGGTTGTAGAACAAGTTGAGTCATTTGCTTATGGTAACTTAAGTGGTGTTCCTACAGAGTTTCCCCCCTCAGCCCACGCACATACAGTGAGTAATATCTCTGATGCAGGTAATCTTGCAACGTTAGATTCCGCCGCGTGGACTACTCTAAGTAAGGCTGTTAGAGATAGTATATTAGTGCGCTTCTCAGGTTCCTACAATGATTTGGATGATTTACCATCACTTGGAGTGTTGTCGGGAAATGATTCAGTGCTGTGGGATCATCTTTCTCAGCGAGTGAAAGATAGTATAGAAGTGGTAGCAGTAGGTGGTAGCATACCTGGCTTACAAGACTCACTCAGCAATAAAGTAAATCTAGCGGCCTTAGATACGATGGTTACTGATGCTGAGTTGGCAGCCGTTTCAGGTGGAGCACTTGCTGATGGAAGTGTAACCAATATTAAAATTGCGGACGATGCAGTGGATAGTTTTAAAATCGCGAACAATGCAGTTATTGGTGAAAAGATTGCTGATAACGCTATAGCAGAAGTTAAACTATCTGGTTTAGTGCAAACAAAACTTAATGCCTACACAAGTAAACTAGATATTGCAGACACCACCGCCCTTGCCCGAAAAACGCAGCTATTAGCCAAACTAGATACTTCTAATCACCGCTATACGGTATCAGCATCCGTATCAGGCAACACTATTATCCTCAATCAATCCACTGGGGATGTAATCACCATCGAGGATATTCCCATTATCACCCAAGAGGAGCAAATTAAGTTAGCGAATCAGTATATCATTCCTCAATTATATGCCTTTGGTGAGGCCATTGGGGATGGTAGTTCGCATCCGCTGTCTAATTTAATACCAGGCACATTCGCTGATTTAGCCGATGCCCAGACGTATTACAGTAATGCTACGGCGGTAACCGATGAACTGGGTGGACTCTGTATTCAGAAGGCTATTGATGAAGCCGACGCGCTTTATCAGACAAATAATTTTGCCCCAATTGTTCACATCCCTTATGGGAGTTACTGGACAACCAACCCTTTTACACTAGGACATCACAAACGCATTTTTGGTATCGGCCCACAAGGAACAAGAATCATCGCTCATGCTGCCATGACAACCATGCTTCGCCTAGATGAACAGCGAGGGTTCTACGAGCACCATATGAGCGTGAGAGGTATTTATTTCGACGGCAACCATTTGGCTGACAATTTACTTGAGGCTCAGAATGTTAATGAAAACGCAATTTTTGATGACTTATGGTTAATGCGTTTCCGAGGACGCGGGTTCTGGTCACGATCACCTCAGTACGCGACTCCTGCTAATCCAATCAATTATAGCCTATCCAATATTCACGCTATCGCTAGTGACCAAGTTGATGCAATTGCCGGAATCCACCTTGATGATGGTACGGGAGAGCGGGTACGATTATCGAATATCACGATCAATGCCCTTAATGAAAACGTTGATGGTAGTAGCTGTATCTTGATTGATGCCGGAGGTTCATTACTTGCTCAAATAGAAAACATTCATCTAGAGGGGGCGACCGTGGGTATTCGGATGAACCGGGGGATTAGCACGATTAAAGCCGTCACTGGCCATAGCACCGTAGACACCGTAGCCTTCTTTGACCGTACAGGAAGCAATCAGGGGGCAGGAAGCATTGAGATGGTCACCTTGGCAGGTTCTACCGTCGCCTCAGCCTATGAAGAAGATACCCGAAGTAGGAGCCATAGCTCGAATCTGATTGGCTCAGATTTTATTGGAGCTAATAAGTTCTCACTGACTAGCACTAGCGTGTCAGCCACTCCTTTTGATGTGACGGGTGGGATTGGGCAGACTGCCGATATTGCAAGATTTTACAGTCCGAATCTTACTAACTGGACTGGATTTGATGCAGAAGGACGGTTATATGATTACCGTTACAATCCTGGAGTACGCTTAATGAGCCGTAATACCAGTGTTGGATTAGATTTATGGTATCACTCAGATAGTGATCAACTCTATCTTACCCGAGTCAATCAAGGTGATCCAGCTTCTAGTGCAGCCAATGGAACCCCTCTTTTCCGAAAAGGACGTGAGGCAATGGGAACTACGTATACTCCTAACGTCTCTCGTCACAACCAGACTAATCAACGCACTGGCGGGGCAAATACAACGACGCTACCCAATAGTTTGCCCGGTGGCTACGTGACCTTCTTCCTGCAAAATGATGCTGCGGGAGTCATCACGTTTCAGGCAGAATTAGGGGCAACAGTCAATGCCGGGGGATCAGCTCTAACGACGAATGGTAACGGTGCCTTTGTCCGGGCGGAAGTGCTGCGGAACCCTGATGATGTCAGTGCTGAGTGGATTCTCTCAGGTGACTTAACAGGCACAGGAGGGGGTGGGGGAGGAAGTCTCACAATTACAGAAACCCCCATTGCCAGTAACACTATTACGATTGACTTATCCACCAACCGGCAAACGTCAGCCACCTATGATGCCACGGGAGACGTGACGTTTACCGTGCCTGCTTCCGGCCAGGTAGATGGTAACGAGTATCAGTTTGAGGTTCTTCTTAATGGCTTAGAAAGCATTCTTTTGTCGGGAGATGCCAATGACTACAAACTCTATAACCTTGCCGATGGCGAAGCCCTAGATTCAGGGCGCTACGAAATCATTACTTGGCAAAAGCGAGGTATCACCCATATCTCTATTCCCGAAAACTACGCTATTGATACCAGCACGGTGGCTAGTTCACCAGGTGGAGGGGGTAGCCCTGGTGGTGGGGGCGGCAGTTCAGCAACGTTTGGCACAGTAGTTAACGGCACCACCAATGGAGATGATTTCACCTCTGACCCTTCGGGTATCTCGGATTGGGTAGCCTATGCTGAGATTACTGAAAAACTAGCTGAAAATACTGATGGTTCCATTCAAATTGAAATTGATGATCCTAGTAAGCGAGTGGCACTCAAAGCTACTTCTACGGATGCTTATGCAGCCAATCCGGGCATCATGACCTGGACAAGCTCGAGTCAGTTCTATGCGAAGAACCCCTCTACGGTCGGCGGAGATGCTGCTGAAGCAGGGGACTTGCTTCGCTTGAGTAGGGCCGGGACCGTGCTCATCTTTGAGTATTCTGAAGATAGCGGTTCCAACTGGACAACGATCACCACCCGAGACTTAGGAGATGGCCGGGAGCTATTCTTCTGGGTAGCGGCTCGCGATAATAGTGCCTCAGCACTCAATGTAACGGTAACCGGAACAATAGCAAAATAATGCGATACCTGTTTCTTCTACTGATTTTTCTTAGTCAGCTCACCCTAGATAGCTACTGCCAGCAGGTAGGTGCATTCCGGGCAAAGCGATACATTCCCTTTGACCAGGCTAACATCATTGTCGATGGCAATAGCCTATCAACCTCAGCGGGGACGGGGATTGCTTGGCCAGCGAAGATGGATGCAATTCATCCTTTTGATGCTAATAGTGCAACCATCACCAATATTGCTGTCAGCGGACAGAATACAAGGAACATGCTCGCTGATGCAGCTAGTCAAGTAGATGGTGCCTTTGATGAGAGTAAGGTGAATGTAGTCATCGCTTGGGAGATTAGAAACGATATCGTCGCAGGGCAAACCATTCAGCAAGCGTTAGATAGTTTTGAACAGTACTGCAGCGAACGCAGAGAAGCCGGGTTTTACGTAGTGGTACTAACCCTGACCCCTAGCTGGCGTGATGATTACGGCGTTGGTGGTGAGGTAGGATACAATCAGTTGGAAGCAGATCGACTAGCTGTTAATGACAGTCTTCGGAAGTACCATAAGAACTACTCGGATTTACTCATTGATATTGGCGATCATCCCCAGTTAGGGCAAACGGGGGCGAATGAACCGGACGGATGGCAGTTCTCGGATGGGCGCATGGGACCAACCACGCTCTATCACGATGGCACTCACTTTACGGATGCAGGCAAGGATCTGATTGCAGCCATGGTACGGGGTAAGCTTTTGGGGATGAGTTATAAGTTAAAGCCAGATAGTGTGGTTACTCCCGCTTCTGAGCTAATTGCTTTCAGCCCTGAGCAAATCCGCATGGATAACATCCAGCTAGTAGAAACGGAGTGGAATCGGGGCAATATGTGGGATGGAGTGCTTGACGATAATATCTCAGTTGGTTACGAAGACTGGTACGACAAACCTCGCTTTGAGGGGGATAGCGCGGGAATGCAGTATATGCGCTGGTTTGGTGGCAGAGTTGTCGTTGATAGCATTGGTATCTACCACACCGGAGATTCTTACGACCTGATATTTCAGAAGTCACTCAACCCGGTAGATACAGCGTTTAGAACATTTCTGACAGTGAATTCTGCTGGATTTAACAATCAGTGGACGTACCATGATATTGTCAATGATACCCTAGAGTACTTACAGTTAACGGTGCAAAACCGTAATCTGAAAACCCCGGATGACATCGCGGTATATGGCCACTACATTGATACTCCCGATTATGACTATCCAGCAGCTACCGAAAACAATACTCGACCCCTATTCAAGGATTTTCTAGGCATCAACACTTTTTTCAATAACTATACAGTCGATTCTACTGCTGATGAAAATGTAGAAGAATATAGGCTATACCAGGATGCTCGCTATTTTATGACTGATACCGTAGAGTATGGGCAAGAGCTGTACGGTCATGCCGACCCTAACGTACGGGCAAGCTTCACTAAACTAGCGGGGCAAGGCACAGTGTATCTGAACCCAAAAGCGGGAAGCTACCAGTGTTATAACTGCTTTGAGTATACCAGCCCTAATTTGCGGGTCGTAGAAACCGGTGCGGGGGCAAATGTGACGATTACCCATAACTTGAACTCAAAGATTTATGGGGTGAACGCCCATTTAGCCTCGGATACCAGTGTACAGATCACGCCCGCGGGTGGACTAGTGACAAGAAATCTCAATGATGCCATCTTTCCAGTTCCGGCACAATACCAAGGAGAAGATCTAATCTTCAAGGTAGCGGACGAGTCTAGGTTCTCGGGTAATAGAAAATTTATTGACAACGAACACTGGAACGGGTTTGCATACGATGCCTGGGATATGTACGCGACAGCCGTCTATCACTACGTAGCCATCTACGGTTTTGGGGACATTAACGGAGGCGACGTAACCGAAGGCAATAAGCTTACGAAGCTACGATTAGAAGATACTTCTACTCCAGTCAATCAAGGGAAGATTGAATACATTTTGATCGGTAACGAACTGCAACTGAATTGGGAGGATGAAGATGCTTTCCACAACGTGCAGGAGGTATTTAATCTAATAGTAGCCACCTACGAGGCTGCCAAATTAGCCGACCCTGGAATAAAGGTCATCCTTGGGCCATCCCATCAGCATAATCCTGCATTTTACGAAAGGCTTATCAGAAGCTCTATTGCGCTGCGCGGGGAGAACAATTTTCCCTGGGACGGTTGGTCTTTCAATCACTACTCTAACGATGCTCAAGGTGAGCAGAACGGAGCCAGTACCCGAGGGGTACACCCGGAGGGAGACATAGCAATTAGTAAGATTCAGCAATTAATTGACTTAAAAGAAGCGTGGTGCCCAACGATTGAGCTATTCATTGGGGAATATGGCTATGACACGAATGGTTCTAAACAGCAGGTTAATTCAGTGGGTAGTCTATCTCAGAATGAAATGCAAGGAGCGTTACTGCTTCGCTCAGTGCTCGAGTACTTGCGTATTGGGGGCATTGATGGTACCTTTCAGTACATGATTAGAGACGTGACAAACAACAACAATAACACGTTTGTCTACAATAATTCAGGGCTTACCTACTCACTCAATAATGATCTAAACCCCAAGTTTGCTTGGTATGCTTTTAAGCAGTTTAAAGACTTGATTGGTAACTATACATACGAGTCTACAACGGTGGCTGCTGACTCTATGCATACCGCTCAGTTTGATAGTTCGGGCGTGAAAGCCTACGTCGTTTGGATGGGTACGTATAGCGATAGTGTACTAACGAACGTTACTTTACCCATTGACGCGGGGCTTACGCAGGTGGTAGAGGCGGTAATTGATTCCACTAGCATTACAGCAACACTTACTGACCTGACAGTTACTTCTAATCAGGTGACAATTAACGTCAACGAAATTCCTCGGATTATTAAGTCAGGCGTAGCTCCTGTGGGTGTCCCCCCTTCCAATATTGCTCTATCCAATCAATCAATTGCCGAAAATTCGGCTAACGGAACGGTGATTGGCGCCCTATCCGCCGATGGGGATACACCCATCACATTCACCTTAAAAACCGTAGACGACTATGCGAATTACAGTATTAGTGGTAGTGATCTTACAGTTAATACCGGACTTGATTACGAGACGAATCCGTCGGATAATATTACAGTGGTTGCAACGAATGATGAAGCGTCGGTCGAAGCGAGTTTTACAATAACGATTACCGATGTCAATGAGAGTTATATAGCACCGACAGCCTTCACCCATGGCACCGAGAGTTTCACTGGTAATGGGAATATCAGTGGTGAGACGGTGTACTATAATGTTTTTACTCCTGACAATATCACCAATAGCGACTTGGTATTTATTGATTTAGCAGGGTATTCATTTCGAGATAATGCCAGCACTGGAAATGTAGCCAGGGGAGGCGCAACCCTTTCTCAAATGATCGACGCTGATACTCCTGCTTCTGGTGATTACGCGCATGTTTGGGACTGTGCTGCGGTGTTAACTGTACAATCGAGGGTTTGGACGCGCCAGCAGTACGGAGATGGAGCTTATCAGGCGTTAGCGGATTGGGCTAGTAAAAACGGTAAAACGGTAGCTAACTTAGATGTAGTGGTCGTTGGTATGTCCTACGGAGGAGAAGCGGCTAACTATTTCACCAATGACTATGCTGATCAGTTCAACCGGATCATTCACTGTTCAGTACATCCGCAGGAAGAGGAGTTGCTACCTGCCAACCGCTCAGCCTTGTGGGGAACCGATGTTGATGTAGCATATTTCCTAAGCTCTACCGGAGATAGCAACCCGTCTACCTTACCTGATGTGGTGGTAGACTGGTCAACGGGCACCGATGCGGACGGAGCGGATACTAGATTATATATTTCTAACGGAGGGGTTATTGGTGGGCATGCTGGAGCAAATGATGAGTGGTTTGTTATTTCAGGAAAACTCGCTGATTACGATTGGAGTGATACGAATCCTAGCGGTAACATGACGGGTAACGCAACTTATACCCCACCTAATACCATTGCTCAACAGGTCTACGATCCCTACGACAAGAATATGGTCGAGGAGTTCTACGAAGACTTGAATATAACAAACACTGGCTTCCAAGTGATTCTCCCTGCTAATGTTGCTCCGACAAATTTAGCCTTGTCCAATAGTGCGATCAATGAGAATCTAACGGGGTTTGTCGGTACGTTAAGTGCTGATGGCTTTCCTGCACCGACGTTTGCTATTAGCGGAGGAGCTGACCAAACGGACTTTACGCTGGTGAATAGTAATGAGCTTCATCTTTTGAACGCGAAAGATTTTGAAGTAGACGATATCACCCTAGAAGTACAAGTGACTGCTTCCAATACCGAGGCACCCGATGCTGTTCTGACCTTTACCATCAATATCCTGGATGTAGCCGAAGGTGGCGGAGGAAGTTACGCCAAAGCCTTCGGGGCAAACTTTGGCCGAACGGTGGGCGATGCTGGCTTTGCGGACTTTGTAAACCTTTCTGACGGTTCGGCTGAATGGGCTTCGGGTGATATTCAGGGGTCTGGCATGGAACTGCATAAAGCCAATACCCATATCATCAATGGGTATTACGATAACTTTGGGGTTAATGTCGCCGGAGATATTAGTCCAGCGGATGTGAATAGATCATTTTGGCGAAGAAACGATCCAATCACCGGGCCATTAGAATTGACTGTGAGAAACGTTACAGGAACACCACTGAACGATGGTGATAATGTCCGGGTGAAGCTGGTGATTGCTGACGATAGAGGAAGTGCTATTAACTGTACGGTGATTGTAGAAGGGGTAACAGTCAATCATAATGCAGAAGACAATGTGAATGCGCTGGTAGTGGATGTAGTAGTCGGAGCGGATAATGATATAGATATATCCATTGATCAGACCTCGGATGCCAGTTGGGGTAAGTTCATAAACGCTTTAGAGGTGCATTTGGAGAATAGCTTTGCTTGGTGGCAGTTGGTGTTGATGCTAGGGTTTTGGCTGGGTAGTATAGCACGAGCAAATTTCATCCAAAAAGTTTCTGACAACGTGCGCCTGAGAAGGCACAAGATTATACATTACTACTTTCTGTTCTTGAGTAGAAATATTCATTGTCGAGCGATAATATGGTTTAGTGCGGTCAATAATTTCGTCATGGAACTTAACCTCAATATAGCTAGGGCGCATTGCTACATCCTCAAAGCTTGTATACCAGCCAAGCTCATCCTGAATACCCAAATCTTTCGCCAACTCATCTACTTTCTGATGATATTCGCTAGCCTTAGAGTGGCTGACGTAACAGGAATGCTTCAAATCAGGATCAGCAGAGAATATAGATAGTAAAAGGATAAATAGATAGCGCATAGAGTAAAGATAGTGAAAAAATATAAGTAAGAGATGTTTAAGATAATTTGGAATCCGATAAATGAAGCGTTCAAAAATGTTAAAAATCGCTATCAGTATCGAATATTTATTTGGGTGCTGATCTTGGCAACCGTTGCCTTTGTAGTAACAAAAGTATCGGAGGCGCAAATTGAGATGGCCAAAGAGCGAAGTAATCATAACACGAAAGTTTATGGCGATCTAGACGATATGGTCGATCTAATCCAACTCCGCCTGAGCACACACCCGAAGTATGATGTAATTCGTAGCATGATACTTTATGCCCATAATGAAGATGCGATCATCAATCCATTTGAAAACGTGCATGTGGTGGTCACGCATGAGGGTGTACATGGAGATTATAGAAAGATTAAAGCTAACTGGGACATTGATAATGACCGATTGATGTCAGACGGACTACGGAATGTGATTGGAGAAGCCATGAATCGTAAGGGTTACGATAATAAATACTACTACATACCCGACATCGTGAATGCTCCTGATTTGGATGGTGGGAATTACGGGCTACTCCCTTCTTCAAAAGGTAAAAGTGCGATTATCTATTACATCGATACCAAAGCAGAAGTCAAAACTTGGCTAGACTATTTGAATCCCTTCTATTTTAACGAAGCAGAAAACCCAAAAGCCCGAATGCTCTTCTTGCTGGTTGTTTTTGATACAGTAGGCGTGAAGCAATACAATGAAGGTATTGTTCCAATTGTGGAAGATTACCGAGATAGAATATATAATATAATTAATTAAGCGGATGGCTGAGCAAAAAAATACTGGAAGCCTCGTTCAGAGCACGATTGATACAGTTCGCCCGAGCGACACCTATGCTACTCACCGTAGTAGAAAAGGGGAGGGTGGGCCATTTTCAGTCCGTAACCTAGAAGGGCTTCAGCAAATCCCCTTTGACCGCTTATACCATGATTGCTACTGCACCGTACAAGAAAATAGCGAGGCAAGCATTCCTCGCACCATGTACGTGCTCAAAAAACTACCCATAGAGTATCTTCCTGATCCCGGAGTTGATGTCTATGATAAGCCGGGACCTGATGAATGGAGTAACTATCGAATCATTGATATATCACTCGATGAATCTCATGAAGGGTTCTTTCTTAACTTCTGGAAGATTGCATGGCAAGATGACACTTTTGATTTAGCCTATGACGAGGAGTTTGCCCCTGACTACGATGGGTCTTACTATACCGATAACGATCTTCCTGAAAGCTCGGTACCTCCGTTTCCATATGATAAAGATGCCGCTTGGAATGCTGCGAATTGGTCGCAGGCGTATGACCCTTCTATTCACGAGTGGAAGCGAGTACGTTGGGGAAATAGCGCGCCTTCTTTACCCTTCCGGGTCACTAGTGATTACGAGGTAGGGGATATTCCGAATTTCTTGTTTCGCTGGTATCTGACGCAGCAAGGAAAGCCGCCGAAGCCGAAATTTATGGCTCCGGATAACATCAACCCGAATAGCCAGCCCCCTGACTGGTTTGATACGCCCCCTGAGAAACCCGATGGAGATTATCAGCTCTGGGAGCTCCGGGGTATTCTCAACTACGCTGGAGTATTAAAACGACCTTGGCAAGAGCCGGTACAAGTTCCAATCAACGGGGACTTAGTGCGCTACTCTGTCAACAACTCACCTGACCCGAGTGGGATTGTTGATACATTAACCGCGGCCACAACCAGTTCGCCAGGGGACTCAGCACTACTCAATGCTGGCTGGTTTGCTACGCCTCACCCCAAATATTCGTATCGGGCGACCCGAAGAAAGATTGATCAAGCCGAGTATTCTACGTGGAATATTGAGCGAATTGGTCAGGAAACCTCCGAGCGAACGATCTTTATCTACCGCAACTTTCCTGAAAAGCTTGCTAACTATATTCTTAACAATCCTGACGAAGAGTTTGAAATTAGTGAAGGAGGGGATGGTCAACCTTTTCGTCCGCAAGTGGACCGGCCAGAGAAGTGGACAGATAAACCTGATCCTAATCCGATGGCTGGCTGGATCCCTTTTGAGATTCAAGCGAATTTTTCAGCAGGGGGAAGGCGGATAACTCCATGGAGTGACCCTATTCCCAAGACGGCTAGTGACTTAGTGATTGGTAGTATTACTAGTGATCGGGGAAACAGCTTTCGATTTCGCCCTAATCAAGAGCCTACCCGAGAGTTCACCCAAATCACCCTAACAGCCAATTTAGTTCGGGGTAAGCTATTACTTAATGGTGTAGAAGATATTGCTTACGACTGGCGTAGAATCAATAATGGAGGTAGCGCTCAAGATACTGTATTTGGCACAGACAGAACAGTAGTAATTACACCGGATGATGTAAATGGCAGTGCTATTTTTGAGTGCCAGATGCGCCACACTGTTAAAGGTATTATTAACTTTTTTACTGAGCGATACGAAATATTAGACATTGCTGATGGGGCTGATGCAAAAGAGCTGACTATTAAAACGAATACAGCAATTTTCTTCACCAAAGAAGGTAATACAACCCCAAGCACAGTAACCTTAGAAGGTTTTGCTAAAAATATTTTGCATGGCACATTAGCCTTCACCTGGTCATACCGAAATGGCCAAGATAGTATTGCTGATGGCCCTTGGACAGACTTGATTGACCAGACGGCTAAAGTAACACTGCCTTCCACTGAGTTTTTAGATCAGTTAGGAGCCACCGACTTTGTAGAGTATCGATGCCGGGTATTAGAAACGAACACCAATGCTATCTATGAAGATCGGCTTACGGTGTCTCATCAGGATTTAGAAGATGGCATTCTTTCCTATTCAGTCGTACTATCTAATCCTCAGCACACCATTCCGACTCGGGAGGATGGTACGTTAATCAATAATTTAGTACTGGATAGTGCTTTTACTTCCTATCAGATATTTGAGGAAGGAACAGATGTTACCTCAGATTATGATTCGGTAACAACCAATATTCAAAAAACCTTAGCTGCTGGGGCTGATAACTCCAATGATCAAGTAGCTATATCTGTGGATACCAACACAAAGCGGATTCTAGTTACCTCGTGGGGTGCTAAGGTACAAGAAGCTAATGTTCAGATCACCTTTGAAGATATAGGTAACGTAGACCGCTACCCGCTGCAGCGTAATTTCAAGCTCATCCGGCAGACAGGGTACGGATCAATCATTGTCGCCGATATTGATGTAGCGGATGATAGTCCTAGTAATGGATTTGTCTTTTTCCCAGGAGACACCGCTGACAAAGACTTAACGGTCGTGGTATACAGTAACGGTTTAGAAGTAGATGACCTGACTGGTTGGACGATTGACTGGGATGCGGAAGGTAGTACCGGTAGTGGGGAAACCTTTACTGTCACTCCTGAGATGGTGGATAGTAAGCTCACTGTAAAAGTAACGGTCACCAATCCTGAAGGATCTCAAGTGGCACGTAAGGCTTTTATTACTGAGCTTGCCGATGCTGAAGGCATGGTCTTCTTACATCATCCGGGTATTGCTAAGCCTGATACGCCCACACTGCCTTATGAGGAATATATTTTTGTTGAAGAAGACTTACGAGTGACAGGCATTCATCAAGCGAATGAACCTATTTGGTTGTATAAGTTTGATGTCAATTATAACTACACCTTCAACTTTGTAAAAGGCGGAGGGGCTGGCTGGGATATCATCGCCAAACGACTAGATGGCTCTATAGATGAAATTCAAACGAATCTTACATTCCCTAATGGAGCAACGGGAACACTGGTCAATCACGAATTGTATTCTCAAATAGGACTACGCCCTCGCTCCACGACGAATCAGGATACTCATATTGCCTTAATCTTAAAATTCTCTGGCAGTGACTCAAGCGTAACGTGGACGCACAAGATTGTCTCTGATGGTCCCGATGCAACGTACTGGAGAAGTGAAAAAAGGCGGTCTGATCCTCCTTCAGCATGGTCAGAGCCTTTTCGGTTTGCCTTTGAAGAAGCGCAGTTTGTACCAGGTGGGTTTATGGCCACTTTCATGGCAATCCGCACCAATGAACAGAAAGCCCCCAAGGCTCCTCGTGCTACGGTGCAACCGGAGGTAGAAGGTACTAGTCGGCTCAAAGACTTCTTTACGTCCGACGGGGTAAAGTGGTACAGTGAAGGGAATCTCCCTTCTTTCAATCGCTTCACGCATAAGCTCTATCAGTCCCAAAAGCTTGTCCGCTTCACCAGAGAAGACAACTATATAAGTAGTACGGCCACGGCATGGACAGCTCCCCGCTTAGTGGGAGGAACCAATGGCCTAAATGGCTCGGCTCCGTTATTTATCTTCCGTCGTCAAAGTACGCGCCCTAGTGAAGGTCAGCTGCCTGTGAACAACCTCAAGATGGAGCAATCTGGAGGAACAGGTTGGAGTGTGCAAGCACCATCAGGAAATGCCCAGCTTTGGATGTCCACCGCTCGCTTTGAATGGAATACTATGCTCGATCGTTATGTCCAACAAGAAAACTGGTCGCGCCCTGAAGCATTTGGAGGGGAAGGTTCTCGAATCGCTTACTTGTATCAGGCAGCCACCCAAAACGATCGTCAACCGGCTTCTCCTACTGCCAGTCCAGAAGATGTACTGAGTGCTGGGGGAACGTATCGTGATGGTGCTTGGAGAAAAACAAGCACCAACGCTCATTGGAAAGCAATTGCCTATTACAATGGTGCTTGGAGTGTTTGGTTTATAGAGCGTCTTACTGGAGCCACTGGAGCGGCGGGAGCCAATGGGAGTAAGTGGTATCTGTTTAATGCTATGTCGGTTTCAAGCGAGTCTAGCGATAAGCACAGCTTCTTTGTCAGTACCGATGGGCGGGTAGATGATTATGCCATCAAGCCTGATGGGAGATTCTACCAAAAAACCAATGCCCAGAACAACCGATGGTATTACCGAGGACGGGGAGGTAATAGGATCTATAGCACCAATGAGCTAAGTGGGGTGAGCTTTCAGGGCACAGGGCAGTTTCGATCTACCTCTGGAGCTGCCAATGACCTAGCCATTCACGAAGACGGGAATATCTATAAAAGAGCTAGTAGCTCAACTACCTGGACGAAGGTGGGGGCACTTGATCTCACCCAACTATTTAGTGATCAATTCTGGGTTGATAGGTGGAAAGTGAAAGGTACAGGAAGCAACTTTACTAGTTGGGATGTAGAATTTCAGCGATCGGTGACAGGAATAGTCTACGTTTCAGGCAACGTGTATCGAGGAAGTGGAGGGCAAAGCTTTCGCCAGTTCACAATCCCTTCGAGTGTCCTTAGTTGGCTGCTACCTATGCACTATCAATTTAGTGCAGGAGTCAATAAGTTTAAGAAATTTCAATTAGGAGGTGTTTTTATTCGTGAGTCAGATGATGGAATTGGGCGTGATACTTCTGGCGCATTTATCTATAAGAATGGGTCTAGCTACCACTTAACCTTAGAGTTTGCTGGAGGGCACACCGCCCAAATCAACGATCAGTACCCTTCAATAGCCAACACAATCTGGAATAACGCTTAAAGTAAAATATTATGGAGTATACTGCAGCAACGACAGCAAAGATTGATGACTTCTACCAGCGAGGCAGCTTTAAGCTAATCCAGATGGTTGCTGAGCTAGCTGATGATACGGACTCACTAGACAAGCGTGACCGTAGCCGTCTGCGCGGTCAGTGTAAAGACTTAAACAAGTTTTTAGTATCAGTGGATAGTGGACTTATCAACTGGGAAGAAGAACAGGTGCTGCGCTATTTAGAATACTACACCCAGCAATACCAGTTAGTCCATTTACCGCCTCGTCAGCTATCGTATCGGGGGCAATCGCTGTTTATCTTACAGTCATCCAGTTCTAGCTCACCTACGGCGCCGGGGGCAGAAGGAAGCTCTTTACGGGCAGGCTCAGCTCAAGTACAGTACTTAAACGGAGAGTGGCAATTCAATAGAGAAGGTGAGAGTCCTAGAGCTATGTTGGGACTAGGAGATGTGATCAATGATCAGGCGGTGGCACCGGATCGAACCTTTAGTTCTTCCGAGATTGTCCGAAGATTATCAAAATATCTGACATCAACTCAGATAGAAGCTTTGATGGGAATGACCCAAGAGGAGCAAACACGCCTGATTAATGTAGAAAGTTTCGTCAATGCGTTCCCTGCTGACCCCGAAAGCTTTCAGAGTATTGAGGAAAAAGATCAACCAGGAGGGTATGCTTCATTAGATGAAACAGGTAAAATCTCTTCTGACTTAATTCCTGTCGTCGGTCAAGCTTTAAATTATCAGGCGCAGTACAATGCTGCCACCAATCTTCCTGCACTACCCGGTCCCAGTAATGATAACCGAGGTCACCTCTACATTGTCAAGGTAGCGGGAGCTCAATCGTTTATTGAAAATTCTATTGCTCTAAACCCCGGAGACTGGGTGATCAGTGATGGTACAAATTGGGAGGTAGTGCCGATCTCTGATTTTATTGGTTCACCTACAGGAGGGGTTAACGCCTTTGGAGTAGCTAGGGTGAATCAGTTTGTCTTAGACACAAGTAGTGTTAATATTTTAACGCTCAACTCAAACTCAAACGATTCCATCAGTACGATTTTGGGTATGGAGGGAGTGAGTCAAAAGACCATTATTATTTCAGCTTCTTCTAATGAAGTGCGTTTCCGATCGACGTTTATTCCGGTTAGTCAAATCATTGGAAAGCATGTGGTGGGACAGCGGTGTTTACTTACTCTTTTTCGCGTATCTTCTACCTCTGAAAACTACTATGCTATCTTTCAATCTGACCGAAAAGTACAGGTAGCTTTTGATTCGGAGGATAACCGGTTGGCTGTCATTGTGGATGGCGTAAGCTCATCGGTTCAAATCCCTGTTGATGGAAGTGCTCCGGGAGTGAATGTGAATGTTCAAGGAGGTATCCTTACTGTTCAGGTGGGTGCAAGTTTTGGTACAGCCACGTTACCGACGTCTACCCCCGGGGGCGTAGGAATAGCCATTCAAGAGATTGTTGATGATATGGATTTGAGTGAGCAAGATAACTACGCGCACTTGTTCCAAACGGATGATCAGGCGACAGTGATCCGCGTTCCTGAAGGTGTCCCAGAAGGTAAAAGCCACACCTTTGATATTAGCCGGGGTAGTACGCGACTAGATTGGGATGACTCGTACCAAGCCGCTTACGGCACACTGTTTAATAAGTTGGAGGCCAGCCCAGTAGGCCCTAGTATTGGAAGTATTCGTTTTGGGGCGGATAACCGAGTATTTTTCATTGGTCAGCAGTGGCAATTGGATACTACCAACATGACTTTAGCCCAGGCCTTAGGGGATGCTATTTTTTCTAAGCATGAGTCAGTATCCACGTATAATGCAACGGAAGGTCGCTGGGCAAGTGACACTCCCGGAGCCCCTGCAATGGTGGCGGGTTCATTTCAAAACCCAACCGTAATCAACGGTTTTCTTGCCTGCAATGGTATTGATCAGATGCTGTATATGCCACAGGTGTCTCTACCTAACATGGGAATAATTTGTATAGTAAAGTTTGATTCCACCTTCAATCAACTAGCATTTTCCCCACCTAATAATGTGGATAAGTGCAACGCCATTGCTTTTTGTCATCAAGCCAAAGACCGAGCATCCACCATGTTTCAAATGATTCCGAATAATGAGCTACGTGCCACCGGTCGGTATTATGATGCAACGCAAGAAACTGACCCGCCTTATTTGACGGGAAATAAGTTTGCTGCATCAGAAAGGGTAGTAGCTGATTTTCAGGATAATGACTTGTACATGGTCTATCTTACTAGGCAGGGAGGGCAAGGCTTTACTTGGAAAGTTGAGTGGGTGCCTTTGAGTCAAGACCAGTATGTCTTTAATTCCAACTACACGATGGCATCAACCCATGCAGTCAATCAGACAAGCATGATTGCCATTGGGGGTGAACGACGTGGGGGAGAAAATGGGGAGGTGGATGAAAGTACAAGTTTTTTTCCAACATTGGTGAAAGCACCTATCATCCTGAATCGGGGGCTTACTACACAAGAGTTGACTAACGCTTTCTTAGCCTACAAAAACTTGTCATAATGGGATATCTGAATACATTTCGTCAACTCACTCAAGTGACCCTGCCAGCACCACCCATTGCGAATGCTGGTTCGGATATCACCGTTGTCGATGCTGATCAAAACTCCCGTGAGCTAGTACAATTAGATGGGCAAGGCTCTACATCAGAAGCTCAGATTACAGGCTATTTGTGGACACTACCTGATGGATTTAATACTGAACCTAACCCAATAGTGAGTCTTCCTATTGGCACCCATCAGATTCAGTTAACCGTCACCGATGCCTACGGGCAGACGGGTTCCGATACCCTCACCGTTCGGGTAGTTAGCTCGCAAAGTAACATCAGTAGCTTAGACCACCCTTACTTTGAGGTGAGCGGTTTGGCGTATCAAAGTGAAAGTGAGCTGCCTAGTATTGCTGGAAAACGCATGTTCATTGATGAAAGTAAGCTAGACTTATACCGTCAGATGCGTGTGGCTTCTAAGTACAGTACGCAGCGAGGTTGGTTAGAGAGCACAAATCAAAAGAACTTTACGGGAAAAGCGTTACGCTATGTCTTGGGTGATGGAGCTAGTTTTGGGCAAGAAGCAATCGTTGATATCTATAATGATTTAATGGCTCAACTAAATCCTGCTGGTGACTACGGTAGAGTAAAAAACTTTCATGAGTTGGTTTTTTCAGGCTGTTTTGTGCTTTCCGTTTGTAAAGACTTATTCCCCGTCGGTCAAATTAGCTATGATGATCTACGACTAGCCATAGAAAGAAATCTCTACGAGCACAGTAACGATCACCGATTTCCTTCATCAGTTCATTTCAATGATCGAGGGGGCTGGGCTGGGCACCAAAACACGATGATGTGGCTACATTATCTTTATTGTTTTGCTTGTTATGACTCGCATCCTCAGTACTGGAATGAGCTGATGCAGACGCATTTTAAAACGAATGGGTTGCAAGATTCGGTTGATATAATGGCGGAGTGGCAGTTTCATAATCAAGGGAATAGCTATGCAGGAGCAAAGACTCGAGCTTTAGTGACTATTGAATTTATGTGCCGGCAGGCCGGATTCGATAAATACTTATTTCATCCTAAGATTGCCCGGATAGCTGACGCTTGGTACTATACATTACAAAGTAACCGGCAATTACTCATTGATGGAGAAAGAAACAACAATCGTGAGTATACTCAGTATGATGGTCTTAGCGGCATCTTTGCTGCCTGCGGAATGCTCATTGATGAGCCAGGCTACAATCACCTAGACTTAACTAATTACTTTAAGTTTGACTCAGCCTTTGTAGATATTGCTTTTCAAGGAATGGCGTTACTGTTTGAGCAGAAACGCCACGCAGTCACCAGTTTAGACCACCTACCATATGCGAAAGCGTATGGATCGCCTGGCAACGTATATGGGATGGCGGCTCGCACCAAGCATGATATGAGTGGGGCACTCAATATTGATGACTTTCAAGTGTTTTTTAAAACCTGCCTGTTAGAAAATACTTCTCATGCTGAGAACTGCCCTGGCAATGTCCAGATCGCATTCAATGGTAAGCTTACAGGAAAAACGGGTCAGATGACCAATAATCAGTTCTCCACTCATGCTAAGCTATGGGTGAAAAATGCTGCCGGAAATAATATGCAGATTTTTGCCAGAAGCTCAGGAGATGAAATAGAACGCATTGGGGGAGCCAAGCGAGTGACTGGCCAGGCATATACGCATGTAGGATTGGCGCAGTTAGCGACCAACCGCTATGCTGCTATTGGCTGGAATGGGCAGCTTTGGGACTATCTGTACAATGAGATAGATATGGTGCCAGCCTACGATGGTAGGGCGGTCACTAGCCAACGGGCACATTTTGCCGGCAGATTTGAAAGCTTGAAGAATGGTACCCATCCTGGTTTTGTGGTAACCTATGACCGGATGTTTGCTAATAATGATATTGACCAGGCGGTGCTTTGGCAGCTCTATACAGCGGGTACAAAATCGGGTAACCGGGTAGTGGGTAGTGCTTCGCGAGGAAGTGGTCACCTAGCGTATTACTTTCGTACCACTTCTAGTAATTCCATTCGAGTCAACCAGACAAGAAGCTTCACGTATCGCGGCGTAAATATGGATCGGGATGCTGACAGCAATGAGATGGGTGGGTTTCATGCCGAAGTAGAATTTCCGAATGCTGGTGAGAACCGATTACTGACTCTGGAATTGCCTGGTAAAACATCTTCTTTTCCCAATGACTCGGAAGTAATCTTTCTAAGCACCGATAAGATGGAGGGGCTACAGTTCTTCGATCAGATTGTCATGTTTAGTAAGGCTGGTAATTTAATTGATAGCGACACCTTCACCTTTTTAGGCAGTGGCACTTATCAAGTGACCATGATGAATATGGCTCCAGGAAACTACGATCAGGGGACTGTCACCGAAGAAGGAGGGAATATACTTCGGTTTACAACGAATCCTGGGACAATCATCATTGAGGATTCTGGTGGGAGCAACGCCAATAATTATTATAGAGAAAATGTTCCATTTGAATTAATTAAGCTATATGATTTTGAAGGGTTACATGGACAGACCTTTAGTAATGAGTATTACTTAGATGATACAGAACTTCATCATCAGCATCACCCTGATATTCAGCCAACCGTATTAAACCAAGATGATGATCCGGATGTGGCCGGAGCGATCAATGGATTAGCTGTACGCTTGCATGCTGAGCGGGTGCCAGACGGAAGTCCGATTCTGGATGGACTAAATCCCAGTAACTCCAACGATCAACAGACAATTACTGAAATACGGCGTAGGTACGCTCGTGCAGAGCTAGAGTGGTTTATTCCCAGAGGAAGCCATAGTGATCAATTTGGGCTTTTAAAAGACAATCGGCACCGCTACTTCAAAATTGGAGTAGACTATGTGTATGTATTTGGTAATAAACCTGCTTCCAATTACGAAAAAGAAATACGGAATAATGTTCCTGGTGCTAACAGTAATAGTAGTACGGGAATTGGACAAGATGTTTGGAATAGCATCATTGACCTAAAGCAAGATGGTAATGGTCAAAGCCGTGATGCTAGTTTTCGTATTCGGATGCAAGGGGATTATGCCAATTTTGTCATGAATGGCAATCCTCGCCTCGATGCAAACCAAGCTGACGCCGACACCTTGCATTGGCGTGAAGGGGTTCATCTTCCTGAGTGGCACGATGGTAATTGGCATCTGTGGACAGTCCGTGCTTTGTGGCACCCTACCAACGGTCATATCTATGTTTGGTTTGACGATCGATTAGTATTTAGCCGAGTAGGGGTGTGCACATGCTTTAACGATAGTAATGTTGGGCAAGGTCCATATACTAAAGGGGGTGCCTACGATGCAGACTTTTTATCCGATGCAGACACTGGCTCCAATGTAAAAGATGTCATGTTTGATTTTATGGGAATTGGTCTTTATGACCCAGAAGGTAATGGTATTCCAAAATATAAAAATTCAGCGGCATGAAATATACCCAATACATAGTAGACTTCGTAAAATTCCTTCAAGGTAAAGGATTGACTCGAGGGGCCACGCCTGAACAGGTGTGCGATGCGCTTCATACTGCCCAGCTTGATTTGTACGAAACCTATCTTTCTGAGCTCGAGAAAAACCGATTAGTACGCAAGTACTTAGAACCCTTTTTGAAAAGCGACAAACTTGAGAAAGAAGGAGATGGTATGTTTCCACTTCCTGAGTATGCACTTCATGCCCGAGTGGAGAACGCTGTTGGTAGACGAGTAGAGATTATCAGTGAAGGGCAGTGGTCACACCGAATAGATAATACCGTTACTGGTCCCTCTGAGCGTTATCCAATTGGAAGAATAGAGTCAGGAAAAATGAAAGTGCTACCCGACACAGAAATTGTAAATTTTTACTACTACAAACCACTTGTTAAACCACACTACCATTACGAATATATTGGTTCTAAGCTTGAGTACAGAGAGGATAAAACAATTGATATTGACTGGACTGATATCATTGTACCCAAGCTGACCGCGGCTACCCTGAAGATACTGCAAATCCCCTTACGAGAGGAGCTACAAGTAGAATTTGGCTTAGAACCTAAACGAACCGCTATTACTGAATAACTATGACACTACAGCAACTTACCGATTTACTGATTGAAAAAATCTCAGGGGGAAAGCTGAATGAAGACTTTCGCCATCATCCCAATGAGATTATGATGCGTATTCAGCTTGCCGTTCCTATGCTATTGCGCCAGCAGTGGTTTGAGGACTATAAGGTAGGAGATGGTAAGATCGAGCGAGGCTATATTCAAGTGTATGAAAACCTGGAGATAAAGTCCAGTGACCACGGTTCACGCAAAAAGTTGTTTGTAGACCTTCCGAGTGAATGGGTGGCACTACCTGGGCAACGAGGGATTGGCAATGTTTACTTCAGCCATACAGTCTCAAGAAGCTTAGAAGATTATTTTATGTTTCGTGGCGACCCAGCTTCTACTATTGACTTAGAAGCTACTAATAAGCGGTTTAGTGGCAGGCATAGCTACACAGTAGAAGGACAGAGACTCGTACTAGACCAAGAAGGTATCAATATAAAAAAGCACAAGATTACCGCAGAGCTGATGGTTGGAGTCCCTAGTACGATTCAACCCAATGATCCACTACCGCTTACCCGAGATATTCAAGAAAAGGTGTTGGTATATCTGTATAATGAATATGTTCCGGCAGCACCTTCTGATAAAGTATTGGATGACAGAGATATTAATAGCGTGAACTAAAAGGTATGTATAAATTAAGCTATATCACCCAAAACGCATTACAGCGGTGCCGAGTTGACGAGAAGGAGTTTCATGTGATGCTTCAACTAGTCATCTGGGGCTACCGGGAGTATTTTATGGATTACGGAAAAACGGTGCGTATCGCTGAGCTATCGATTGATAACTTTAGTGAGGCGGCATGCCCGGAGGACATGGTGAATTGGACGAGTCTATATTACCAAACTGAGAAAGGGGCCAAGTACACCTTTGTCCAAGACGATTCCATTGCTTTACCCAATGACGATAAAAACCGTACTGTTCCACGGAGTTTTAAAGAGGCGATGCCAGAGCTATCAAGTTACTTTGTTCAACATTACGGGAAGGTGGGAAGGTATTTTCAGCATGGAGTTCTTAAGCAAGTAAAGCTTAATACTCAGACGGATCTGTTTCGCTACGACCGAACGCGCAATAAGTTTGTCTTCCGGCAGCTCTCAGACCCAGGGAAGATGATCTTTGTAGAATACATCACCGACGGGCTTCGCGAAGACGACGAAGCTCTAGTACATCCCTATGCGCTAGAGCCATTGCTACGCTATGCGGTGCTGGAGTACAGGAAAAGCCGCCCAAGAAAATATACCAACTTTGATGTTCGGGTTGCCCAAGAAGACTATGATAAGGCAATGGAGCATCTACGGAGCAGAAATCTCAAGATCAGCTTTAAGCGAATCTCTCGATTAATTATTCAATCCAGAACCTATTAATATGCCTCAGTCAGCCAGTTATATTCCTCGTGCGCTCAACTTAGATATAGATATTGCTACATTACAGCCAGGTGAGTATACCTTCTTATTGAATGGTAGAACGGTATCGGCTGAAAAGAAAGGTAGCAAGGAAGATGTTCGGGGTAATCGCATTGAGTCTGCTTTTACAGGGGTTATTCAACGCATTCCTAACAAAAAGGGGAATGTGGCAGGGATGATTCGTTACGGAAGAACCCTTACGGTGTTGTATAATGGCCCGGATGGACTCGATGGCATTTACCAGTACTCAGAACAGGATGACGACTGGACAAGGATTAGCGAAGATGAAGTGTTTGGCTTTGGGAATAAGGTGTATCATGCCGCAATCATTGGCGATCAGTTGATATACAGCGTTCCGTTTATTGGGGAAATCCGGCGGATAGACTTCTCCATTTTTAACCGAGAGTTCCAAATCACTGAGCCTATGCTTCGCCTTCAGCGTCGGCCTCCGCATGAGCCAGTCGTGGTTGGTGGCGAAGTAAGAAATAGTCAAGTCAATGGTAACCGGGTAAACCGAGATACCTATCAATTTGCTTACCGCTATGTATATGAGGATGACTCTCTTTCTGTTTTTTCCCCTTGGTCAACGCCCCATTTAGCCAGTACTAGTCCAAGTGATAGTGACTCACTCAACGAACTCAATCTTTACGTAGATGTACCCGAGGATATCCATCAGGTCGTAAAAGCTGTAGAGATTGCCTTTCGCAAAAACGATGACACCCAAGGGTATTTAGTGAATCGGTTTGATGTAGTGCGCTCAGGCATTACAACGATAGGGTTTACCGCTACTGAGAATACGACTCCGCTGCCCGATGATGAATGGCTTACCCTATTTCATAATGTACCCAAAGCCCATACCCTCACCGTCAGCAAGAATCACCTATTACTAGGCAACTTAGAATTTGGCTTAACAACGAACGGTACGAGTCTACGACTGGATATAGAAAAGAAGTTAGTCCGAGATAATGAATTTATTGAGCGGCACGGAAGTATGAAGCGGGTAGGGGTCGTGATGATCGCTGAAAATGGCTATATGTCAGGAGTACAAGCCGATGAACTGTTTACCACGGCCTATCAGCAAGTACTACCACTTTCTACTGGAGAAATTCCAATAGGTTGGAACAAGCATTTTAAGCAGCGCATGAACGTTACGGTGACAGGTAGACTTCCTTCCTGGGTGCGTTACCTGCAACTTGCTGTCACTGAAGACCTAGCTACTTCTATTTACTGTCAGGTGCCTGTGATCTATTACTTCTATGTGGCCGATGCTCCAGCTGATGAAAATTTTACTCCCGAAGTAACGAGAAGCCGAATAGAAGGAAAGCAGTTTCTCACCTATAAACCTACGAGCCGAGGGGATTTCAGCTATTTGTATTTACAGGTACCCGATAATATCCCTATTGAGCCTGATGGACAGATGTACGTGCGGTTATTAGATTTGATTGGGCAAAAAGTACATGAAGAGCCTGTTTTAGCGGTAGTAGGTAATATGGTGGTAGTCAATGACTTCGGTATCACCAACTTTTCGAATTTACCACCAAAGCTTTTTGTTGAGTTTTATAAGCGAAGAGAAGAAGTAAGTGATACATTTTATCTAACCGGTAAGCGGGTACCTGTGGCGGGTAATCCAGTGAATGTAACGATTGAACTCCCTGGACAAGACCATATGATTCCTATTTTTGATACAGGAGAAAACAACCTAGATCGCTACTGGAAATTTGATCAGAAAGTCAAAGACTATAATGCTGATAATTTCCCTGGTTACATCAATTGGTCACACCAAGGCAACTGGGTGTACTCTCCTAGTCCGACGTATCACACCAAACTAGACAGCTCTGAGGTGACATTAGAAAGCAAGTTGCAGCGCATTGAAATATCGAAGAAGCAAACAGGCTGGTTTATCTTCAAGAAAACCAAGACCGAAGCAACACCAGTATATCAGACTCAATTTAAATCTAACCGCGGCTACACACTAGATTATACCAAGACGGCTTCCGGTTTAGGATTACCGGTAGTGAAAATTGATGGGAGTGGCGTAGTGGACCTACCTGCGGGAATTGCCTACACCGATGTACTCAGAGAAGATAGCACCATCAATAATCTGGGAGTTATTCCGGTGGCTAATCTATACTTGCTCTCCGAAGATCGGGGCAGAATTGTGAAGATGGTTACCGTACAAGAGGTGGTGCTATGCCTTCATGAGCACAATGTCTCTACGCTCTATATTGGCAATGGTCAAGTAGAATTTAAAGATGTGTCCCTACTAGCCAAAACTGAGAATGTGATTGGGGATGATCGGCCTTTGCGGGGAGATTATGGTTGCCAGCATGAAGAGAGTGTGGATGAACTGGATGGGCAGGTTTTTTGGTATGATGACCACCGGGGGGCTGTTCTGCGCTACACTACCGAAGGTATTTATCCAGTGAGCAATAATGGATTATACTTTCACTTCCTGAAAAAGACCGGGAAATACGCGAAGACTTCAGTGTATGGAGTCATTGACCCTAAGCATAAGCAGTATATCATCACCTTTCCAACAGTAGCACTCAAGGGGGAAGATGATCTAGCGGCCGAAACACTTGTGTTTGATATCCAAAGTGAACGCTGGGAAGGATGGCAAGAGTGGACGAAGGACGACATCACCCAACCCGTGGGCTACCGAACACAGACGATGGCTGCCTATGTGGGTTCTCAGCTTTTTGTGGCGATGCAGGATCAGCTTTGGAGGCATAATACAGGAGAGTATTTGAATTTCTTTGGGAAAGAGCGAGAAAGCATTCTGCGTATTCCCATGTCACCTGAACCTAACCTGGTAAAAGACTTCCTAGCTGTTCATATTCACGCCGATAGCTTAGGGGCGATCGCTTCAGGTGAGACAGTCTTACTAAAGTTTACGACCAACTTAGGCCAAGAAAGCTATTTACCTTATCATCTACTTGAACTAGAAGAGGGTGTGTATAAAGCGGAGGTGATGCGCGACATAAAAACTCCTGGTTATGAAAATCAACCTGTTCAAGCGTTGTATGAAGGGCAGGTATTGAAAGGGGAGGTGATGGAGGTTGAGTTGATTAGTAGAGGAGAGACAGGTCAGGAAGAATCCAGTCGCCTCAGAAGAATTAGCATGTTATTTATTCCGAGTCCAATAAACATTTAAAGTTATGCCTTTACCTATTGCCGCCATCATAGGAGCTGTTCAACTGGGTTCAGCCGTGGTGAACACCATTAGCTCAGCAAGGATGGCCAAGAAACAAGAGAAGGAAGCCCGCAACCTAGCTAGACAAGGCCCAGATCCTTTACCTGCTTCTATCCGGGAAGCGTTAGGGAAAGCCCGTATTCAAGCATCCGAGGTAGTAAGTTCCGGTTTCACCGCTGAGAAGTCTGTCTTGGATGGAGAAGCAGCTACTGCGACCAAAGCAGCTACCCGAAACTCTCGCAATAGCGCGGAAGCTGCTGCGATTGCTGCTCAAATTCATGGTCAGAAAGGAAGGCAAATGAATCGGTTGCTCTCCCGAGAGGATCGCCGTCGGGAACGCTCCCAAGACCGTCTAGCCAGTTTGCTGACCACGGCCGGGCAGTTTGAGCAGCAGAACAATTTTGCTCTTCAGCAGCAAGTAGCAGGCTTACTTGGGGCAAGTGATCAGAACAGAAGTGATGCAAGAAACTACCTACCTAATACAATTGCTGGTATGGACATTGAAGGGATTGCTGGAGATGTAGCAGGAATGGGTGGTGGAAGAAATCGCAGATCCGTAGCTAGTAATCCAGGGGTGGCCGCTCAGGTAGCAAAAGTCAATGGCAGTGGCGTAGCAGGTGGCGTAATGAGTGCGCCGTCCATGCAAGCGTATGCCCCTAATGCCCGAGTCGCTGGTGCTGAAACAGCTTCAGTAGGTGGTTTACCCGAAGTACCATATACTACGCTAGATAAGCGAATGCAACGAGCCTACATTGACTCATTTGATGCTAATAATGATGCTTCTTTACAAGTGGTTCGTGGTAAGAATGGTGATATTCCAGTTATTAATTAAAAAAATATGCCTGTAGCGAAAGTATCCAATGCCGTAATAGGACCTGATCCAGTTCAGGTTGGCAATCAAGTCATGGCTCGCACCCAGTTTGCTCAGCAGCGCAGAGAGCTACAACAACGGCAACAGGCGCAGAGAGCTGAGCGTGAGCATCAGGAGCTCAACAAGTTCTGGCAGAGCATTGAGGATATTGATACATGGGAACCGTTTGCCTCGCAGATGCAGCAAAGCAAACAGCGATTTCAACTGGCCTTCCAACAGCAGCTCAACCAGTCCGAGATGAATGCCTCTGAGCTTTCTAAATCTGCTGGTATGCAGCAGGCCAAGAGCCAGTTGCTGGCTGAGGCTAGTTACTATAAGAGTATGGGAGCTGTAGCTAAAGAGATGAAGTCCACCCTGGATGCAGGAGAGTTTTATAATGAAGGAACAGCGAAGCGGTATTTAAATAACCTCGTGTTTCGTAAGCCTGACTTCAATAAAAGCCCACTAGAGTATGCTGAGAGCCTAAGTAGCCCAGGTTTACTTGATCAAAATAAAATTGTCAGTGGTGTAGTAAAAAATATCCAAAACCAGATTGCAGAATCAGGGAGTGGAGGTATTTATGAACAAGGGGGCAAAATCTATGGCTCTACTGTAGAAAATAAACTACGCTTTGCCACAGACGAAAACGGACGAGTCGCTGAAGGAGTGGTGTCGCATGTGCTGAATATGAATGATCAACTCGGTGAGACGATTCGGTTTGATATGGCTCGCCAGGCGTATGAAGCCCAACATGGAAAAGTGAATCTGGAAGATCCGGAAGATCACCAAGCTGTAAAACAACTCTATGAAGAGCAGTTCCGCGATGACACTTCTGATGCTACTAAAGATTATATTTTTGAAAAGACTCGAGATATTTTAGAGCAGCATCAGCAGAAGGCGTTTAAGAATAACCGAGTGAGCTATGGCAACAAACCTAAACCTCCTAAGATAGAAAAGCCTAAGCCTGACACCGGCCCATTTAAAGATGCTGAGACGTTGAGCCGGGTAAGGGAGCGTTACGACACGCTCACTCAGATCGTGGATGACTACTCTCAGACCCAGGCGAATAGCCTGATTGGACAGAAAACGGGGCAAGGCACCATCACCGGAATTAAGATCAATAAGCCCAAAGCCGGGCAAAAGGGTAGGTTCGGAACTCCTTTTGGTTCAGTGAAACCCCAGAAAGGCGAGATGGTAATTACGTTAAATCCCAACCGTCAGCAGGAGAGTGAGCCAGATTTGAGTAATGTAGGGGCTACGGGTGCTGATGAAGATATTGTTCGTCAGCGCCAGATGGAGCGTGCTGAGCAAGATGCTAATCAGCCTGTCACCATTCGTATCCCGATGGACACCGAAGAGGATAAGGCCTCAGCAATGTCCCGGTTAAATAACCTACTTCAGTTTGGTAGCGGTAAGGGCATGATTACCAATGAAGATATTCGGATGTACGATCGTGAGAAAGGGAACAAGCGGTTTAGTGGAGGAGATGAAGATATGTTCTCAGACTTTGATGGCGAAGATGACCCATTCTCCGATTTTGATGAAAGCTAATATGATTCGGATTATTATAGCAGGTGGTAGGGACTACACTAATTATCCTGAGCTGAAAGGTTTCTGCAAAGCGGTAGTTGATCTTTATAAGAATGATGTTGAGATCGTTAGTGGCACAATGAAAGGAGTTGATCTGCTAGGGGAGAGGTTTTCTAGGGAAGTGATTGGGTCGGAACCCGCTCGTTTTCCTGCTGATTGGGATGATATTAATCACCCTGAAGCAGTTGTAAAGTATAAAAAGAATGGCAAGCCATATAACGCAGCAGCTGGGCCTATTCGCAATAGAAAGATGGCAGACTACGCTGATATGCTTATTGCTTTTTGGGATAAAAAATCTCGGGGCACTAAGAATATGATTGAAGAAGCTGAAAAACGAGGACTTCTCGTCCACATAAATTATTATTAGTTATGCCTAACGAACTATATAATCTAATTGATAAGGCCACTGGCAAAGAGCGGTTCTCCAAGAATCCTCAGAAGGCTGATACCTACTTCTCACAAAACCCTGATAAGCTAGACGCAGCTATCGAGCTACTTCGGAAAAAGCACAAGCCCCAGGCGGATAGTGCGAAGTTCCGGCAGTACATTGATAAGAAGTACTTGTCAGAAGGATTAGGTAAAAAAAAAGACCCGAGTCAGTTGGGGCCTCTGGTTACGGAGAATCTTCAGCTTCGTCCGACGGAAACCCAGAACCCTTCACCAACCACTACCCGGATGCCCGAAGCATCCCAAGAAAACCCAATCTCCTCACCCGCTTCTACCGATGGCTCCACCGATCAGTCACAAGTAGCTGATAACGAGTCAGTAGAAACCTCAAGTCAAAGCAGTTCTTCAACTGGATCGCCAACCGCAGACAAAGAGACTAGTCTTTGGGAAACAATGAAGTCTTCTGTAAGCAATCTGCTAGAGAATACTATTCCCGGTGCAGCAGCTTCAGCAATGGCTTTGTTTACCCCGGATGATCTGAGTATGACGATGGGTGGTAGCTACGTCTACAATCAAGAGCAACTTAAAGCCCAGCGTGAGCAGATCAGTGCTGCCAAGAACGAAGCCATGAAATTCGCTGGAGAGAAGTTTGCCGCCTCAGCTGAGGAACGCGATAAGCTTGTTTCTAATATCTCAGACATTGATGATCCACTAGACTTAGCCAATTACCTGGTGGGGGCTGCCTCAGAAGCCGCGGTACAAATTCCTTTGACATTAGCCACCTTTGGGGGGTCGTCGTTAATTCAATCGTCCGGATCGGTGTACTATCAGGCACTAGAAGAATATGCTCAGAAGAACGATGTAACGGTTGAGGAAGCCATTAAGCAGAACAAAGATGCTAAGCTAGGGGCTATGCTCACGGGGGCTATCTCAGCAGCCCTGGACCGGGTAGGAGCCGGGAAGGTGGCGAAGAGTATTAAACCCGAGGCGGTGCTTAGTTCACTACGTAAACGGGTCTTAGAAAAGAGCAAAGATGTAGTGGGTTCAGGTATGGAAGAAGGGGCTACGGAAATGGTTCAGGAAGCTATTGAAAGTATAGGGGCAGGGGTCGGCAGTGGGCAGACCGTGCTAGAAGCCATAGAGAATCTAGATGGCGAGCAATTGATTAATGCAGGTGCTCGAGGACTGGCCGGAGGTACGACCTTATCCGGAGCAGGTAATGTAGCTAGTGAAGTGGCTGGGCAAGGAGTGAAAGCGGTGTACGGAGAACCGCTCCCCACAGATCCGGATGCTACCAACCCTTTTGATGAAAATAATGTTAAAGCTCCAGAAGGTGTGTTGGGAGAAGATGGTGGAGATAGTTCGGCCAATCCATTCAAAAATGATATGCGGGTGGACGAAGAAGTGATTGAGCCTGATACTGAAGAAGTGGATGAGCGGTACCGAAAAGAGACTAAGCGTAATCCCTTCACAGATAAAAAGCGGCAGGAAGATGATGTAGAAGTTGATGAAAACGGCGATATTGTTAATCCATTTGATGAAGAAACCAAAGACGTTGCACAAATCATTGAAGAAGATGGAGAACGCGCCAGTGAATCCGATGAAAACGACCTCTCTGATAGACTGGGAGAGCGGGACGATAACGATGCTACTGGTTCCGCAAATACCTTGGATGAGCCATCCCAACGAGCGGAGTCTAATGCGTCAAGAATTGGAGAGCAAACGACTGCTGAAGACCAGATCACCCAAGCCTACCGACGATGGGCAAGTGATCCGGAAGCCGACGTAGAGCAAGCTTTACAAGAGCTTGAGAGGCACTCCTACTCCCGCAAAGAATTGCTAGAGAATGATATGGAGCGGGAACGGGCGATTGCTGAAGTGTTCGGCGGCCCCACTACCGATGAGATCACCCAAAACATTCAAAACTTAACGAATCCTGATGGAACAAGAGAAGAAAATAGCGATCAGTCAGATGATACAAATACTGACTTGTCGGACATTACAGAAGAGGGTGGTGGGGATGATAACCAGCAAGCGGCCTCTGACCCAGTGGAAGTCTCCGAAGAAGCGACCGTTCGCGCAGAGACCGAACAGGATCAACCGGGGCAAGCCAATCCTATAGAGCTATCCGAAGAAGATCAGCAAAAGCAGCGGATCAACCGGGTGATAAGTTCTTCTAAGGACTACAATAACCAAACCAGAACCTACCGCAATTCCCTCAAAGGCAAACGTACCCTGAACGAGATCAAGAAGAATGCCCGTGACCAGGGCTACAAAGTCCGCACCAATGCTTCCGGTAAACTCACGCTAATTGACCCTAATACTGGCGCAGAAGCGAGAAAGAAGCGAATAGCCGATGATACTAGCTCCTACAAGACACTGGCTGGGATTTCCTCTGAGGGTAAAGTAGTATATCAAAAGCTTAAGGAAAACGGCGCTTTGGACACGATCGGTCAAGACGGGCAACGTCTAGACATCCCCATGCTACCGAGAGACTTCGAAAAAGCGAAGCGAGATGTTGAGGCTGGAAAGCAATCGTGGCAGGCCGATGAGTTATTAAACTGGGTGGAACAGGTGCAGCAAGATGGTTTTGTTCCTACCAAGACCAAAGCGGTACCCATTGAGGATATTGGTAAAACGGATGATTCTTTTACTGTTCCAGAATCTGGGGCTGAGAGCATTCCAGAGAGCGCACCATTCTTAGTGGGAAGCAGCGCTGATCCTACACTAGGGCTTATTTCAGGACTACCTAGGAAAGCGAAGCGCATATATCAAAAGTACGTCCGCTCTCGAGGCGATCTACCCCACGAAGTCTTTGATGAAAAGATTTACAAAGAGGGGCGTATCAGTAAAGAAATCCGGCAAGTAGCTAGGGTGTCAGCCAAAGCTCGTCGGTCAATCAAAAAGTCTTACGGTAAAGGATGGGAAGCCAAGTTACCAGATGTGAATGCTGCACTGCGAGGAGAGAAGGATATTACCAGCTTACCTTCTAAGGTGCAGGAGTCTGTTCGGGAAATGCGCGCTCACATCAAGTCACTCAGTAAGTCTATGATTGACGAAGGGGTGGTATCGGGTGAAATGAAAGCGGTGTTTGATAAGAACATGGACACCTACCTGAACCGAAGCTATAAAATCTTTGATGACCCCAAGTGGGCAGAGAATGTACCTACTCAAGTGATGAACCGGGCGAAATCATATCTTCGTTCTCACTTTAAAAGCCAAAACCAAAACCTAACTGAAGATCAGCTTAATGGCTACATCAAAGCGTTTTTGGCGAAAAAGGGAGAGAAGAACCCAATCTCTATACTGGCTTCTAGTAAGCTAGGCGCGAAGAACTTGGGCTCACTTAAACAGCGTAAAGATATTCCTGCGCCGATCCGGGCACTGATGGGTGAGTACGACGATGTGCTAGTCAATTATAGCAAGTCGGTGGCGAAGATGGCTCAAGTCCTACATAACCATAAATTCCTTTCTAACATCAAACAGATAGGGATGGGGGAGTACTTCTTTGAAGGGGAAAATCCTCCAGACAGCAAGCACCATGTCCAGATCAGTGCGGAAACCAACGAATCCTTAGCTCCTTTAAATGGACTGTGGACTACTCCCGAGATTAAGAAAGCCTTTGAGGACTTTGATAAATTGTCGATCGCTCAGGGTGAAGGATTAGCTCCTGCCATGCTACGAGGCTATATGAAAGCTACGGGGTACTATAAAGCAGCAAAGACTGTATTCAACCCGATCACTCATGCTCGTAACTTCTCAGGTGGGGTTTACTTTACCCTGGCCAATGGGCACTGGAGGCAGCAGCACGGTTTCAAAGCATTTGCTACGAATTGGAATGATTTGGGTGGGCGTAAGAATGAAAAGCTTAACAGCTACTTGGATAAGCTCACGGAACTTGGGGTAGTGGGAGGAAGTGTGGATGCTACGTATATCCGGGAGACCCTGGAAGAAGCGAAGCGCAGAGATGGTGATGTGCAAAAGATGAACGAGTCCTGGTTTCATAAGTACCGGAATAAGGCTGGAAAAAAGGTGATGGATGCCTACCAGAAAGAGGATGATTTTTGGAAAATTATCGCTTTTGAAAATGAGAAGGCCCGGTATAAGAATGACTTTAAGAGTGAAGAAGAACTAGAGCGCCACGCAGCTCAAGTAGTAAGAAACACGCTTCCTAACTACGATATGCTTGGGCAAGGACTCAAGCAAGCCAAGTACTTACCCTTCACTGCCTCGTTTCTATCTTTTCCGGCAGAGATTGTTCGTACTACAGGGAACATTCTAAAAATCACCCATGATGATTTGAAAGCAGGCCGGGTACAGGCGGGTATGGAGCGTATGGCTGGCACGATGGGGGCAGCAGCACTCACGGCTGGGATTGCTACTATGCTTAGAATGGAGTTCGGTGTAGATGATGAAGACGACGAATCGGCCCGTCGGTTCATGGCTCCCTGGGACAAGAATGGTAGTATCGCCTTTGTGGGACCTATTGAAAACGGCCGGGTGGACTATATTAATCTGTCCTACACAGATCCCTATTCATATTGGCAAGACCCATTTCACACCATGCTGCGTGGAGCTACGACGGATAAAGATATAGGTGATGCTAGTATGGAAGCGTTAGGCCAGATGCTGAACCCCTTCATGGATGAAGAAATGCTGGTGAGTCGGATACTGGATGCTAGTAGAAATAAAATAAAGGCATCTGGCGCACCTATCTATAATGAGAAGGAAAGTTTTTTTGTGCAAAACAAAAAGAAAACAGCCTATGTACTGGAAGGTTTAGAGCCAGGGGTAGCGAATTTTGCAAGACGGCTCTACATGGCTTCTACAGGACAGAAGGGGGATTGGGGGCAAGAGTATGAAGTGGGGCGAGAAGTGGCTGCTAACTTGATGGGATTGCGCCGGGTGACGCTGGATGTTCGTCAGTCAATAGGGTTTCGGTTTCGAAACTTCAATAGTGAATTGATTGAGGCTAAAAGAATCTATACATCGGTGGCTAAACGAAGGGGTAATGTGAGTGAGGAAGAACTGGAAGATGCTTACCAGCGAGCCAATGAGGCTTACCGGAAAACCCTAGAGGAATATCAGCAGTATTTTGAGGCGGGGGTAGCGATGAAAGTACCTTATAAAGAGATGCGCGATATACTGGGGGATAAGGAGGTAAGAATCAGTAAAGAGAATGAGTACATCATTGCCGGATTAAAACCTATCAAACCTTTAGAGAAGATCAAGCGTTAGAGGTTTTAACCAAACCATTAACACGCATTGAAAGACTTTTTCACTTTCACGGCAGCTACTGCTATTACTCTATTCAAATCTTTATTTTTCTGTGTATTACTCTATGGAGCATTAGTAGAAAAAGGGATACTCCAAATTGTAATGATATTGATTGTCGCTTTATTTGTGAAGGGATTGTTTAGAGGATGGTACCAGTCATATAAAGTTGACCCATCATTTACAATAGTTTATCTACTAATATTTCTAGCCACTAGCCTCTATACTTGCTATCTCGCTCTTAATCCATAACCAACTATGAAAACTAAACTACGCTATCTATCGATCGTTCTGACAATTATTGCGCTCAACCTAACTATCCAAACCCTACAAAGCTTAGAAATCATCCCAAAGGCTCACGCTACTCCGGCCTACGTGAATACCGACGGTAGTATTGATGTGAATATCCAGGAAACGGTTCCAGTGAAAGTAGAAAGTATAGATCAACATGCCTTTTACTACGTAGAGCCATTAATAGTACAGCAGGACGGTCAGATAAGTGTCTATTGCGATAATTGCGATTAATTCACTGTCAAAAAAATCGGGCTAATTATTCTTTGGGCAGATGCAACGGCCTGCCATTTTCATCATAGCGATTCGTTCTTACCCGAACGTACCGACTCGCGATTTCCTCTGGGGTATAGCGGACTATTCGTTTATCCACTGGGGTAAACTGCGGCTTTCTTCCTACTTCATACTTATGGTTACGAATTATCTCAACTGCCTCTAACGCTTGCTCATAGGTCATACAACGAATTTTGCGTGGATAGCTGGCTTTAGATAAGAGCATCGCGTAGTTTCCCTTTCGGGTCTTTGCTTGCCGAAAATAGATTTTGTGTTTAAAGCAAAGCTTGAGGATTTTATTGACTTCTTGCTTAGTCATACTGTGCTTTCAAGCAAACATACAGGTTTTAAACAAACACTTTACTTGTTTTAAGAATATTATACTTCAAAAAGCAACAAAATAGTACACAAAATTTGTATTTTACTGATAATCAGCGATATGTAGGAGCGAATATCGACTGAAAAATCAGGTCAATTAATAGCGGTAGGTGGGGGAGAAAAGACCAAGCCACAAATACTCAGTCTTATCAATATTAGGTGATTCATGTTCGTAAAACTCTTTTATTGAAGCTTCATCGTAACCATGAAAGTCAAAGAAGATAGTGTTAGGATTTAGTGGTGACTCGTATGGATATACTTTCACTTCAGTATAATACGCTAAAACCCGACCAATGATTATTGGTACATCTTTAGCAAGGTACACTGTTTTAGGAATACCATTTTCTTCTACAGATTTGACTAGCCCCTCGCACGGTGGATCGGATAGGTCGCTAATCCTTTTAACTAATTCAATAAAATCTTGATTGCGCTTTTGCTGAAACTCAGCAGCTACCTTTTGAAACTGTTCTATCTGACTGGTGATGGGATTGTCTGGCATCGCTTAAAGATCAAAGCCCTGGTTAACTAACCTAACCTTAGTGTAACAACTCCGGAGCCAGAGCGGGTAGCTTTTAGTGACTCTTGCTTGGCTACCATTATCAAGAGTTTAGCCGCTTACGTCCGGCCAATCGTTTCCGCATATAAACGCAGAAATTTTACGCTTCCGCCAATAGCTCGTCAGCTTTTTCTTCTAATTGATCGCTGTCAAATATATTAAGCTGCTCAGGCTTAAAGGTGATCTGCTCCCACACTTGGTCAGCCATTTCATTCATGTGCTCATACTGAAGCCAAAGCTGCTTTGTCCGCCGAGTGATATCAGCTTCAAGTTTTAACCGATCTTTTTCTTCAGGGTCGTAGGCATTCTGATAGCTATCCTCAGCTTTACGGATGCTGTCATCTTCAATATTGGCTGCATGAATCCCTTTGGTCAGCACTTCCTGATTAAACGTGTTCTTCATCCGGCGGAACTTGAAGTTGATAGTAAGCTTTTCGCCTTCATCTTTCACGGTGAAGATGGGGAACTGTCCTGAGCCAGGCTTATATCCCGACTGGACATACAACGTCTGACAGAACTCTTCAATAGCGCGTTCCAGCTCTTCAGGAAGCGTAGGCTTTTTGACTGCAAGGATGCCAGTAGAAGTGGAAAGATGTAATTCGTAGCGGTTTACGCCACCGGAGTGCTTGAATTTGGTGATAAACATAGTAAAAGAGGATTAAATGAAAATTGTGTTAACGCATGACTATGTGTAAAGATGAAAAAATATTCGGAATAACACAAAAAATGAAGAGAAAAAGCCAGCGGGGTTTAGTCATTCACAAACCATTAACACAAGGGTAGGTGGGATCCCGCTGGTGAATCAAAGATACCAACTTCATCTGAACCCACCTATATATTTTGGGTAATTATGAAAAAATGTGAGTATCTTCGTTAAACCCATAGCAAGATGCTATCACACTACCGCTTTGAACATGGTCCCAACTACACCAAAGGTGAGCTATACTACTTAGATGATCTTGTCTGCTACATCTTAGAAGATCCTGTTCGGGCAAAAGGAATTAAAGTACCAAAGTTTACTGCTATTGCTGCTGGAAACTACACCACTGAGCTGAGCTGGAGCCCTAAATTCAAGCGAAACCTTCCACTCATTTACAATTCTATTAATAGCCGGTGGGGCAAGCATATCTACTATCAGGGAGTACTCTTTGTTGGTGTGCGGTTTCATGCGGGTAATGATCCGGATGACAGTGCGGGATGTCCTTTAGTGGGGTCAGGGTTTAACCGCCGGGGAAAACTGTATCAGGCTAGGGAAGCAGAGAGTAAGCTGCTGGAGATTTACCAAGAACACGGAAACGTCATACCACTACGCATATACAACCACAAAATAGATGAAGCTGTTTGAGATGACTACAATTACGGTAAGCTTGCCTTTACTAGCTTGGATATCTTTCGCGTGCATACCGTTATGGTGGATAATTCTTTATGTATACTATCAAATACCTAAAAAGGTATGGTATTTCAAGATTCATCAATGGGGTATCTGGTGGTGGAAATATGGATTGTCATGGAAAGATAATGTTGCCAAAAACCCAAAGAATATCCAAATCACACCAAAGGATGCGGTGGAGATATATAACAAATTGAGAAGAGGAAGGGTGAATTTAAAAGTCAAGAAGATTGGTAAATTTTATTTTATGTATAGATGAAAAAAATTGATATAGTTGCCCTGGCTTTACTAAGCAGCACCATACTGTTTGCTGTGCTCTGGGGATTGAGTAGGGGAAGTAGTAAAAAGTTGAGTCAACAGAACGCAGTATATCGGGATGTGGTGGCACACGCACGTGATCGGGATAAGCAGTGGTTAGCCCAAGTAAATATTTTGTCTGCTGAGAAAAAGCAGTTAGAGCACACCTACGGCTTTCAAATAGATAGTCTAAAGGATTTGCTTGGAAAAGAGACGAAACGTTGGCAGGACTTGCTTGTGGTGGCTGCTAGAGAGCGTAGAGCGGTGAAGGTGAAAGTGCAATACGATACAATACAGCGAACCGACACAGTGTACCAAACTTCGCTGAAAGAAGTGTATCGAAGGGAGCCATTCTTGTTTGACTACTATGACCGTTGGCTATCTATGCAAGGGCAGTACCAAGATGACAGCTTAATGATTAACTATACAGCATTTGATAGCTTGAGTTTTTTAACGACGAAGAAAAGGGGATTATCTACTGTTCAGGTGGTGAGTCATAATCCGCATGTAGAAATCTTATCGGCTACGGCGATTGAGGTTCAGGACAGGAAATTGTCTCGTTGGATGGTAGGTCCTCAATTTGGTGCTCATTATGTGATCGGGCAGGGGATTCGTCCGTATGTCGGGGTTGGGGTAGGTTTTAACCTTCTTCCCCGGTAATTACTTTACTAGCTTAGGTTTTGGTGATGGCCTTCTACAATTATTGCAGTGCGCCCAGAAAGCATCCTCATAATAGTCTCCATATTCATCTGGCATAATAGCTAAACGAAAATTGCAGTTATCAAAATCAACTTGAATTAGTAGACAGACAATCCATTGCCCCATTTCACCGTCTACATTCCTAATGTGAGGTTCATAATACTCAATGGTTTCGTATGCTTTCCATCGCTTTTTATAAAAATCTGCTTCACTCATACCATACTTCTTTCTAGCTCTACTACGAAATGAATATTGACGATTTCCTTTTGTTGTATGATCTAACTTTTCCATTTTTTAGCAGTCTTCTTCCCCGTTGACGCAATTACAAAAATAAAGGTAGGCGTAGTTATCCCAGATTGGTGCAAAACATAAAAACCTAAAACCTTTCTTTTACGCGTGAGCTTCCATACGATCAAGCAATCTATTAATCTCATGTTCACAGAGAACTCCCCGCTCAATCTTGATGGTCTCGTGAGGGCGTAGCATCGTGACATCAGCACAACCATCTTCTTTTGGTAGGTCTTCGTAGTTGGCAAATACTTCAATCATGATTCTCTTTTTTTTCAAGTAGTGGTACACGAACCTTCACAAAATTCTGGTTAAAATCATGTACTGTCCGGACGTAGTACTGATGATTTTTCACGCTTTGGTAGAGGATAAGCTGCTCGTTGGTAGATTTGTTAAGAATCTTTCCTTCTACTCGGTAGATGCCTTGAGACTTGATATGGCGGTAGTAGGTGTTATGCATGAGAGAAGTGATTTAGCTCTAAGGGATCAAAAGAAAGCTGGCCTTCAGGAACCAAAGGAAAATTGGCAATTAGCACCTCAGATTTAGCTTTCATTCTTTGTCTGGGTGCCCTTCTTCGGGCAGTAATCACTTTAGTATGCCAGCCATTTTTTTGAATGAATTCCTGTAGGATATCAGAAGGGTAATTGGAAAGAAGAAATTTACCTTTACATGTCTCTAGCCACTGAAGAAGATCACAAAACTGTTGTTCTGTATACCCTGCGTAGTGCCCTTGGTCAGCATTCATATATGGCGGATCTATAAAGTGAAAAGCATGGGCAACGTTTCTGCTTTCTAGCACCTGCAAGGCATCTTTATTTTCAATGTAGGCTGACTCAATACGCCTGACGAGTAATTCAGTGAAAGCGTCTTTTTTATTTCTTAATGTGTCTGGACTGACGGTGTTTTGGTCGTTTGAGTACTTCATTCCCCCTCCAATTTTATTGCTAAAAGAAAAATTGGCTGTCATCCAAAAAGCCCAAGCAAGTTGTACTGTATCCATGGAGCCAGATCTGATAATCTTTAATGCTTTCCGGTGGTGAGTTCGGCTAAGTAAAGTAGTATCAATTTCTTTTTTGAGTGCGGGAAAATTTCTCTTAAGCACTTCGTAAAAGTTAACTACATAGTCTAGCTGATCGTTAATAGTCTCATTGGCCACAGGCTGCTTCGCCCAAAAGACAGCGCCCCCACCAAAGAACACTTCTGTATACACTTTATGCCGGGGAATAATAGGTAGAATATGATGCAGTAGTGATGTCTTACCTCCATAGTACATAATTGGTGTAGTCATAGCATAAGGTAAATTCCAGGGTTTTCACGATCGATGAAGTAGTGGAGAGGGTAGAAGCGGATATTATCGGCATTATCATTATCTATCCAGCCATATTCTTCCATCAGGTCCGCTATCACTTGAATAACATTGTGCTGATCAAACTGCTGTCTAGTAGACCGGGCGACTTTGTATGTAACGACGTAGGGGGGGGGTAACTCGCTTATCATATCCAGCCAGTCCAACTTATTACTAAGCATGTGGGGTACAATAGCCTCGCGGTACCGTTGCACCAGATCACTATCTACTAGGCCAATATGCTTTCCTTTCCACTGCTTACTATTCTTAGAGCTAGGAACATTGAAAGGGAGAAAGATGTACCAGGGAGTGGTTATAGATGTATTCTTGACAGCTAATTTATCCTTCTGATACTTTTTAGCCTCAGCAATTTTTTTACCGATTAATTGGTCTTTCTGATCTTGAGAAATCCCAGTTTTATTTTCAATATCTTTGAGAGACCAGGGTTTCATGACGAAGCCTTATCTATCCGGTCATAAATCTGCGGGTTATTATCGAAGTGCTTACAGACAGCTCGTAGAATTTTCTGTAATTCCTTCTGATACTTGACATGCCGATAGAGATAGTACTTCGCTGCTTTGATCGCGAAAGCTTTGTTATTGGCGGTCAATTCCTCCCCTTCACTAGCTTCATCTAGCTTCTCCAGTAACTGATCTTCATCCAGCTTCACCGAAGCATACTCTTTGGTGAGATCGGGTAGGGTGGCAGTTAAGGTCTCAATATGCTTACTTACCTCAGTGACGGTAGCCTCATCAGCTTGTTCTCCCATTTGATTATGCGCACAGTTGATAGCGATCTGATTAAGTTTTCTGTTGGTCATGAGTTTTTGTTTTTGATGAATAATCTTCCTGATTCCTGTCTTTCCACTAGCTCCTCATTGATGTCCCGGATTCTGTCTTTACAGAGCAATCCGTGCAGTGGGTAGAAGATGTATATCTCTTTGCCTATTTCTAAATCTGCCAAAACAGCTTTCACAACTTTCCCTCTGAGTTCATTAGGGTGGTAGAGGTTAAGTTGCTTTTCTTCCTTAGCCATAGGTGAAAAAAGAAAAGCCCTATCCGACGGTTACAGCGTCTTTAAGGGCTTTATTGGGACTAACCAAATTTTCCGAGTCTGTAACACTCACATACCAAACCTAGCAAATTTATAGTAATACACAAAAGTAATTCGTGTAATAATGAATTTAGAAGGGGAGACCATCCTCTTCATCCCCCTGCACCGACGTAGCCGTAGTCATCTGGGTGTCTTGGTTCACCTGGTTGTTGGTGGCAATCTTCCAGGCCTGAAGTGAGTTGAAGTACTTGATCTCACCCGACTTCTTATCCACCCACTTTCTACCTTTCAGATTGAAGTGGATGGTGACGTTTTGCCCTGCAGCGATATTATCTAGCAGATCGCAATTATCCTGCACCACCTCAAACTTGAGGAATTCGGGATATTGGGGATTTTCAGCGTACTCTACGACAAACTCCCGCTTGGAGAATTTATCGGTGATGTGCTGGGTGTCATTTTTTTCAATGAGAGTTGCGGTGATTTCCATAAAAATTGATTTTAAATATCTGTTTCAAATGCTTGCATATAGGTACCTAACTCGTAATCTTTTTGCTGGGTGGCTTTTTCTATATCCGAAACTTTTTTAGCTTCTTGAAGCTTCTCTAGCCAATTATACCGATCCTCACTGCGGGTCGCGTCGTAAAACCGCTCATTCAGACTACAATACTTCATCGTCACAGAACCCACTGTACCTAAGTGCCTGAACTTTACTTTTTCAACCAGCACCTCAGTCGTATTTGTATCAAAGTTTCGGTAGACGACTATACCATTGTCTGCCTTGTTATAAAAAGCAGCACTACCGTTGACTGAATACAAATTAGGCTTGCTAAACTTCCCGTTTTCCCTCGGGATTTTAGTGGGGTGGGCAATAAGAAATACATCAACTTCATGCTTATTTTTGAAGTGTTTGATTTTTCTTAAAGCCTTATCGGTATACTGGGTTTCGGTATGCCCCTGATAGTTGTGATCTATTTCATTCCAGGGATCTATGACTAACCCATTGATTGCATGCCTAGCCACTAATCCAGACGACGTTTCTAATATTTCGTCCAGACTGATACTGTCATCTTGGGGGTAGATGTAGTGGAGTCGTTCCCGAAGAAAAGATGTGGCCTGGTTTAGCTCATTAATCGTCATTTTATTGCTACCGAAGAACGGTCGGCCAATCAAAATCTTTGCTAGTCGCTGTAAATGTAGTTCCATTGGGTAATGCTCTGGTGAGAAAATGGCATAACGTTTATCATGCTTTACCATGAGGCGAAGCAATAAATTTTCTACCAGCACTGATTTTCCATGAGAGGGGATACCCGTGATAATAGTTAACTGAGGCGTTTTAAAGCTGAGTTGCGAGTCAAATTTCTCTATTCCTACGCCAATTCCTCGTTCAATACCATTTCTGTATAAGTCATAAAGGGGTGACTCTAAGTCAGGAACACTTAATACGCGATCGATTGGAAAAGGGATAGCGTTGCTAACCAGTAATTTTACTTCTTCAGACCCATATTCCACTAATGTTTCATTAGCATCTTTGCAGCCCGCAGGATAACTCACATAAGCGCATCGGTGCTTACCTAGTCGTCGGGCAAGTTCGTGCAGTAGAATAGCTCCAGCATCGTCTTCGTCTACTGCCAAGATAAACTGCTTAACGTTGCTCCATTCATCAATCACAGAATCCAAGTACTTTGTGTTCTTGTTGGCGCCATTAGGAACACTCACAACTCCATAAATCCCAGATTCATAAAAACTCAATGCATCTATCTCTCCCTCGGTGATTATCACTCTCTTTTCTTCACGGTAAAATTGAGATTCTAAAAGTAGGTCCCAGCCATACAGAATCAGTTCTGCGTTACTTTCCAGACGCATATCTTTTGTTGCTGATCTTTTTTTTCTGTTAACGAGTACTCCGTCTCGGAAGTAATTGAAGACAGCCCAATTGCTTTCTTCTGTCACTTGCCAGCGTAATAGCGTTGCTTTGCTAATTTTGCGAGTCTGAACAAAGTAATTGAGCCATGCATCTGAAAGTGGGGTATTGTTGTACTCAGGAATAGTGTACGCTTCTTTCTGGCGATAATCCTTTCGGGAGAACAGTGACCCACTCCAGTTACAACTTTGCCGATGGCATTTCCATAACCCTTTGTCAATATTCACTGATAGCGAAGGTGGCTTCTTCCCTCGAGAACTTTGGCATTTTGGACAATACGTCTTCAGCTTACCCTTGCTTCGGCCTTTCAAGTCAATACCTGACTCTGACCATGTGGTGATCTGGGTACTATCTGCCATTACCCATCACTTTACCAAATATCTGGATGTCAGCAGCATTCTCGGTGAAGAAGTTTTCTACTGAGTTTTTAATCAAAAACATATTGGCCACGTCATGAGGCCATTTCCCCTCTTCAGTTCTTTTATTGATAAAGTAAGTTATCCATTCGCAGTACCAACGAACATGATGTTCTGAATACTCATGCCAGCGCCCAGGAAGATATTGCCCCAAATCTTTGTGGCTTATCCAATCGGCATTTTCTGACTTAGATTGCCATGTAACGTTTAGGTGGAAACGTTGCCATGCAGGATTGTTAAAGGTGACAGCCTTGATATTTTTAAAAATTTTCTCAGGTTCTATTCCCCGTACTTGCCAGTCTTCCGGTAATCCCAATACTTTTGGTTCTGTTGTTTTTTCAGTAGATGAAACGATAGTGGAATCGCCCTTTTTTTCTTTTTGTAGTTTTTCTTTTTTTATTTCCTTTCCTTTCCTTTCCTCTCCTTTAGCATTAGCCCCCCCAATGGGGACCCTATTAGCCCCCCCATTTTTCCAGCGATTTTCCGCTCCCTTTTTGCCTGATTCAGACATCTTTTTGCGTTTTTCTAAGTTTTCATATATTCGCCTAGACGAATATGTATTTTGAGGGGTTAGTACAAAAAGTTTTAATTCTATGGCATAATCTATAAATCTCTCAAGAAATTCTTTGGTTACATTAAGGGTGACGGATAGCCCCCCTATGGCACCCCTATTAAGGTAGCCATCCTCATTCTGTGACATTATTTCTTGGATTGCCCAATACAATCCGTACCCTTCCCAACCGAACTCCGCTCTTAATTCCAATAAGCTTTCATGGTTCATAGAGGTGTTTTCATGGGGGAAATAAAAAGCATTGTTCATAGACTTAATTATTATAAGTTGAAAGTTCGGTTTCTAGTAAAAGGAATTGTGTCTCAAAGAATGTCAGGCGACGGTAGAGACGATTGTACTGCTTTGTAGTCTGAGGCTTCCTGAGCTTATCTCGGGTGCGATCAATACCCAATAGGCACTGACTCATTCGCTCATGAAGGACTTGTTCTTTTGACTTGTGGTAGGTTACTCTCATGACAAAAAAAGAGGGCTTACCTCTATCCGTCCAGGTGGCATTGGGTTCCGAGCGACCCGACCGGACAGAGTAGAAATAGCCCTGTACAATGTTTTACGTATACCTCGGATTTTAGATCGTGAATGCCACTTCACACCACTAAAATATATAATTACACCAAATTATTATTGGTAATTCCGAAATATTTTGAGAAAAATTTTTATCCGGGGTCAAACTGACCCAATTTAATAGCCAACTGAGACTCGCATTCTTCCTGGTAATCGGGGTAGGTGTCGGCGATGGCTTGAAACACTTTTTCCCATAGTAGCTTCAGAGCCTTTCCTTTACCCGTTTTCCCAGCCAACTTATACAAAATACGGTCATACTCGGTTAAATTGTGACGAATGTAGTTCACAGTGATTCTAGCTAGAAAGTCTAGATCACTATCTACGGTGGCAAAGTCTCCATCAAACACCATATACCTATCCGATTTTCGGATGTTATAGGCATTAACAGCATCTTTCACTACTTTGTTATTAGGCACCTTCTGGACAATCACCTTCATATTCCTGACTCGCTCTAATAGCGAAGCTTGCTTGGTTTTCACTGCTTTTGCTGACGAAGCCCTTCTTTTGAGTGATTCTCCTTTCCAGGCTTGAAATGCTTCCGAAATCTCAACGCCTCGGACCCTGTTAATTAAATAAAGCTTGATGGGTGGAGCGGATCGGTAAACATGATTTTGCTTTTCATCATCATGTTCGGGAAGGAAGCGCTTAATAGCACTATCTGTCCAGCCTCGGTGCTTCAGAGCGGCCTTGCTAAAATACTCTCCGTTGTGTACGCCATTTTTACTTTTCATCGGGCTACGGGTTCATAGCTCACATTTACCTTCTCTACACGTTTACGCTTCCGCTTTTTCTTAAACGCTTGCTTAATAGCCTCTTCTCCAAATAATATCATAAAGTTTCTCGGGTAAACATTCACGGTATAGATATTGCCGTCAGGTTCTTCCTGGCGTTTCCGCTTAGGCCGATTCTTTCCGTGCATCTGTATCCATTTTTCGGAGAGCTTACTACCTACTTGAGCGCATTTCTTTTGGTCATAGGTGAATCCTAGTTCTTGAATCTTTTCAAATACTGTCTGCATGTGTGATTTTGTTTATATGATTATCAATTAGTTGAATACATTGGTCTATCTGATTCTTCGCATTTTCCACCTTCTTCATTAAAGGGGTCTCCTCACTTTGCATAGCAAGCAACTGTAAGCGCATATCATCGATCTTCCGATCTTTCTGGATCATCACCCGTAAGCAGTTGATGGCGTATTGAGGAGGAGGGGTTCTGCCGTCTTCCCAGTTGTATATTATGTCTTTGCTCACTCCAAATAGTACAGCAGCCCAACTCTGAGTGAAGCCTGCTTCTTCGCGCAATTCCCGAAGCTCACTCATCTGGAAAATAGTTTGATGTAGGTGTCTCCATGACATTTCTCTCCCTTTGGGCACGTGCAATAGAGCTTATCATACTGCTGAACCTTCTTACCTATTGCTATGTACATAGGAAGGTCTATCTGCTTTATTCGGAACAGCAGTTTTTCAAATAGCTGTAGAGAAAGTTTTCGGTCAACCATTGTACCAATAGGTGTGTCTGAGAAGTGGCTTACTGTCCACCTATAGCCCTGAAAACTGAACGTGGGTGGAAGCGGCTCTCCAATCTTAAACGGGTTCCCTAGTTTACTGCTGCGGTCAATGATAAGGCCATCTTCAGGGAGTTTCCAGCCCTTGGCTTTCTTTCCTCGGGGTCGCTGCTCTCTAGTCATTTTCTTTTAGTTTGCTTTGTTGGGCTTCAATTTCATCCGCTTGCTCGATGATGTACTTACCAATTTTAGCCAGATCTTCAGGGGAGAACTCGGGTAATAGTCCCTCATCGTCTTCTTCAATACTAAATACGAGTTTGTCATCTTCTCGCTCAATGGAGAGTTCGGCTTCATTGTTATCGATAAAAGTCATTCGTTTACGCATCATTGGTAGATAGTTTTAGGGAATTGTCTAATTTGAATCTCACCAGGCCACTCATTCCAATCACCTCCGTGGCGGTCTTTTAAGCCTAGTTCTTTGGATAAATGTGTGCCTAACTGCTTTACAAACACCGGTATTTTTCGCATAAGGCATTGATCAACAATAGATGTGATCCAGTCCAATTCACATTTGCGATAGCGGTACTTGCCTTTTTCATTACCTGATTCCCCTCCAACAATCACCCAGTTAGGTTGTATACCTTCTGTTTCATCAATAGTGGTTATGGCTCTAGATAGATCGATGGGATCTGTAAGAGGTTCAAGGCTAAGAAAAAATACTCCTCCTAAAGTGAGCTTAACCGTCTTTAGTGTAAGCCACATTTTTTCGTAGTCTTCTTGATTGCCCGCTGACACGCCTAGCCATACATTTGAAGGAATATAGGGTAGTTTGGTGTTTGGTTCACTGATGTGAGTTTTAATGATTTGGTAAGGCAGATTCTTTATTATCCGCTCGGGACGTTTAGTGAGAATTTGATATGTTAAGTGTGGGGTGTCTTTGATTATTTGCCAGGCATCATCTCGGCAAAGATCAGCTTCTTCAATAAAAAAGTCCGACCAACTACACGTGAATACCTTAGCTGGTTCTTTCCAGTTAAGAGGTTTATTGAAGGTTGGCGGCTTTGAGCGAATAACAGTGGTGGGGTCTAAGCCATACCGTTCTTTATCTCGGTACATATAGCAGAATTTGCATCCACTTGAGACTTTTTTACAGCCCGTCCAGGGATTCCAAGTATGATCCGTCCATTGAATTTTTGTGTTCTCTGCCATAATATTATCTGCTTAAAAATTCAAGTCTGTTTGGTGGGGTAGCCGTACCTCTACCACAATTGCTGTAGTCCACAAAGACAAACCGGCTGTTCCAACTAGTGATAATCCCTTCCTCACTTTTCCCAAAGTCAGGGTGGTACACCACTTTTTGATTTCTGTCCTCTTCAGTGAGTTTGGTGATGTCTATACCTATTTTTCCCATGATATTATTTTGTAAGATTTGAAATAATTGAATCTAAAATATACTGACGGAGTGGGGGGCTGACATACGGCCGGTTCCCCTTCACCTTAAAACTTCCCTTCACTCCAGTGATGGCTTCAAAATCCAGTTCTCTGACATCTTCACCCATACTAAGCAGCAGCTTTGCCCTAGCCGAATCACCAGCAGCTTTTAAGTTGCTGGCTGCATTATTGGCCGAACAGTACTTCATCAGTAGCTCATACTCTTCTTCTGTCCCTGCCCTTGTGATAGCATCAGGAACAGGCTTGATCATCTCCTTGACAAAGGTGTAGTCCTCAGCTTCACTATCCGGTTCTGGCTCTAATTGCTGCAGTAATGCCATACCTTCTAACTGTTTCTTTGGGAAGCGATGTAGGGACGTAGTGTAGTAAGAAGTGATGTCGTACTCTTTTTTGATTCTACGACCTTCTAATACCTTATCCCACAACCATTGAGACTTATCCAGAATGATCTGATGAACTTCAGGGTCAGGCACTTCCTTATGCACCTGGATACGCCGACCGTCTAATCGGGCAATGATGTAGGCCACCTTCGCCCCCGTAATGAGTAGGGTTTGCTGCACCTGCGCTCGGTAGTCAGGAGCAATACCGTAGACAAATCCCCGCTGTGCCATACCGGTTGTATTCTTGGCTTCCCAGATTATTTTTGGTTGAGTAAATGAAGTAGGTAAGTATCCTTGAGCTAATTCATCATGAGATATTTCACCCTCACCTAGATCAATTCCATCGGGTGAGGAAAAGATTGGGAGCTCAGGATGCTGATAGTAAGCATCTGGTTTCAATATCATGCGCTGTGAGTCCCGGTTTTCCCAATTGAGCATGCAGGCTTCGCTTTGCTCATCTACACTCGCCCCAATAAGGTCCAGGTCAACGTACTGAGCAAGTTCTAGGATGTGAGGTTCAGAGAAGTGGCCCATCCGGGAATCAATATTTCCGGAAAACGGTTCTTTCTCGCCAATCTTTTCTAGATAGAGCTGCAACGAGCTACCGTATGAACCGGGGATATCCAGTAGGGCGCCGGCTTCACTTGAGCCAAAGCCCATTACATGGCGGTAGCGTAACCAGTCTTCTTTGCTCATGGTAGAGCAGTCAGTGATAATTGGTGTCATATAAAATCAGGTAAAAGTGCCCCAACTTGTACTTCGTCGCTTATTGCTCAAAGACAGGCCGGGGCAATGATTAAAATTATTGGTAATTGTGCCGGGATTCGCACCCAACACACATAAACATGTTTAACTGTGATTTTTTAGCCTCCTCTTTCTTCCATTCACCAGGCCCACTACTCCAACCCCAGGGGAAGCCATTGTGTATTGCTACCTGATGCAGATTATCAATCTTATCATACACATCAGGGTAATAGTGTTTTATCTCTGCTGGCTCTTCTTTTCCAGCAAAAGCCCCGCAAAGGCACTCTCCTGATATACACAACTTCTCTTTCACTGAGTTTTTGGGAAGCTTATTGTGCTTTATATAAAAGATACACTCATCTTCTGACCAGTAAAATATAGGATTACACCAAATCTGAGAATAGTTTTTCCTGGTAGGTTCAGAGTATCCCATCCGGATCTTACTTTCCTGCTGTCTTGCTCCTGACAGGAGCAAGACATTCTCCCTGGCATACGGTCTGCTTTTGCATTCATGCGTTACAAAATGCTGTAACGCTCTTTCTTTTAACCGTCGATACATAAACTGATGACTGGCTTTAGTGGGTCCAGGGAATCCGCAAGTAGCAACGATATAGTCATACCAATCGTGACGGTTGGGTGGTTTTCTGATAAATAATCTACCCAATGATTTACTGATATGCTTTACATATTGCTGAGTCTCAGGAATACCAATTGTAGTATCTCCGTGGTACACGACAAAATCTAATCCCAGATCAGTGAGTATCTTCGCTGAAACAAAACTGGACACCAAACTGTCGTGACCTCCTGAGAAAAGAAGTGCAATAGCAACAGGCTGATACTTTTCAATTGCCTCACAAATTATATCCTTTGGGTTCATATTATTCTTGGAAGTTTTTTGAATCGCTGCATTTTCTCATATTCCTCTGGGTAGGTTTTCTTGAACCATGCATCTGCTTTGACTCGGTACTCCGCTAAGACTTCTTCGTCAAACTCCTTCAGCGCATATTCATATTTGTTGCTCTTATGAAAACCTTCATCGGGTAAAGAGTAATGAGAGTGGCTTGGCCAGCCGCCGTTCACGAGCTTATGCCAACCCTGCCCAAACATATTGGCGATAACAAAGCTGCCATTGTCATACTCAATCTTGATAGCGGGAATAATAGCTACTGGTTTTTCTTTAGGACTGGTGTAGCCCTTGTCATCAACAAAACAGTCGTAGTTATACCAGTACAGCGGTTTATCTAGGTTTGGGGTGACTCTGCTATAACCAAATATAGCTTTCACTGACTCACCCTGCCAGAAATATTTATTCTTGCTCATTTTCCAGTTGCTTTATTTTTCTCTCTAAATACCATTTTGCCTTTTTCAAATCTTCTATCTCTTTATCAGGGTTTTTACAACCTGCTCGAGATATGTACTTGACAGTGTTTCCCAAGCAAAAATCAAGATTCCATGCCTCTATTACTTTAATCGCTTCGTAGGGAGTGTCACCGCCATAGTGTGCTGGGTGATTTACTTGCTCGCTCATAACTCTAATGCATTACTAATTGCGGGAAACTCTTCACTAAATATGTCTCGGATCAAATTCGCGATTTCTCGATGTTCTAATTGTGTGTGTTCATCGCACCGAATTTGCAGGTAGTGTATCCAACTACGGACACTTCCCTTCATATAGATTCGTGTTTGTGTAGACAATGGAAGAACCATTCTAGCACACTCTTTTGCTACCCCATGCGCTATCAATACGGTGTATAATTCTTGAGAGGCATCAAGGTGCGTTTTTATTACTTCACTAGCTGTTTCTTCCTCATGACCTAGTGTGGGATCAAATGTGTCGCTTGAACTCTGGCGGTTCTTCTCCGCTTGCTTACGCAACTGGATGGGTTCAATCTCAGTAACCTTAGCATAGCGTTGAGAAAACTCCTGAAACGAAAAAGATCGGTGTCGAAGTATTTGCTGGGCAATGGCTCTACTAGTAACAATTTCAACTGTCATATCAACCATTTCAAATGGCGACCAATGCCTATTCTTCACTAAATATGCTATTAGCTTCTCGGAAGTGTCTTTGTTGAGTTGGTTGGAGGGGTTGCTAACTCTAGCAATGTATACAATTAACTCTTCAGCAGTCAAATCTTCAATTTCAGGAAGAAAGCTTTTTGTAACAGATATTAAATTTACATTCATGATTTAGTGTAATTATTTAGTTAGGAAAAATGACGAATGTCACTGATGTGGTTTGTTGTTTAGGATGCTTTTAAGTTCACGAAATCGCTTATTCATCATCCACCATTGGTGAAGATGTTTGATGAAGTTGCTAATGAAAAATGGAGAGAGTAGAAGGTAGCAAAGTATTAACCCTACCCACTCAACTACATCCATATCGTAGAGCGTCCCAGTAGTGAGGAATCGTTTTAGTCGTTTCATCACTAATCAGCTTGGTGTACTTCCTGGATATACTCTTCTCGCTCTTTAATCTGCTCTACTACGCTCAGGTAGATAGACTCAAACTCCATCATCTCAATAGATTCCCAATGCTCGGTAATTTGGTGAGGGGCAAACCGATTATGCGGAGAAGTGTTGATTGTAGCTCTCTGTTCATCAACAATGGTGACCTCGCTGGATCTAATACGAAAGGCTATACCGTTTAGCTCGCTTTTGAATGCATATTCCATGATAGTAGGGGTTATAAGTGATTAATATTGAATTTGGGAGGAAGGGCTTTATATGACTCTACATCTAGAAAGGCTTTAATCGCCTCTTCAGTAGACATCTGCATTTTGAATGCCTTTTCGAGATCATTCAATAACCTCTCTGCTGCCCGGGCATAGTGGGCAATAAATACGGTGTCTCGCTTTTTTAAGGCAGCTTCCACCATAATAGAAGAAACAGCAGCTTCATCGGCTGGGATGGTAAGGGCTATTTTATCTAGCTCTACTTCTGGAGCCCGCTCAATGCGCTCTATTAGGGCGTTGGTGAGCAGATCACCAATACTACCTTCTTTCAGCCAGCCATTGGATTTTAGATAGCGCATTTGGGTAGCCACGAGTCGTGCTCCCATCTTCGGGGTTTTGATTTGTATTCTACACATGATGAAAATTTGGTTAATAAGGATAATTGTCATTGTTGCTGTGGTCGGTGATCTTCCAGATCGTCCGAAAGAACCAAAGCGTAGCAATGACACAGAAAATGATTTCGTGGTGTTGAAGGAAATAGTCTACTAGGGTTTGCATTAGTTTAGTTTTTAAGGTATTGCCTGATGTAGTGGAGCCCTTTTTGGGTGACCATTGTCTTCAGGTATACCCGGCTGTCGCCCTGGCGGTCTTCAAATTGCCGTTCGATCACCTTGAAATATCCCCGGTCAATAAAAACTTGGTAAGGATGGTTGTTGGCACGAAGAATTTGTTCGTTTCGAAGGAAACGGAATAAGTTATTTCGTCCGTAGCCCGGGATGGCTAGCACTTTTGCCACTTCATCCATAGCAATAAGATCATTACTGGACATAGTAGCATCAAAGGTGTCAGCTTTCGGTTGCAGCTCTTTAATTTTACTATTCTTCCTTTCTATTTCAGCTTTTTGCTCAGCTACCCTATCTTGTAATATCGCCACCGCCTTCAGGATAATAGCATCCTCATTCCCATTGATAGCTAGGTGTGATAAGGCCATATTATCCTGAACGTTAGCATTCGCCTCTGTTTTCACTTCAGAATGAGCAGCGATTCGGTGTGAGACAGCTTTAGTTAAGAAATGCGTAATCTTACTTTGGTTTGTATGAGACTTTTCTCTAACTACCTGATAATCAAAGTTAACCTTGAGGTTAAGCCTGTTAAACTGTTGAAGAATCCAGTTCACATAATTTTTCTTAACTCCTAGCTGTTGGTGCAATTCTCTAGCTGATTCAGTGAATTGGTCTGGTTGAAATAAATCTTCCATATAAGAGGGGAAATAAAAAAGTACAGCTTTCGGGAGTGCGCCCTACTCGCTGTACCTTGCAATAGGATTGAACCGCACTGTTCATAGGCTCAATATCGCTATATAATTCATTATAACCAAAAATTATTTGGTGTAATTATGAAATATTGAAACAAAAAAAACTCTGGATCTTATTTTGAGAATGTGAATGCAAATCCAAAATCACAAATAACCAAATACGTTTCCCCCTCAGTTACATACACCTTATCTCTCAAGAATTTTGTGAGCGTGGTTTGTAGCTCAACTGAATCTACTTCTTGGGAATGGTCTCCATTATCAACCAATTCTCCATTTGCAATTAGCTGGTGATACTGTTCTTCTGAAATTGCCCATTGGGGTAGTCCACCTACGGCGTGAAACCAATCTACCATTACAAACGTCGTAGGTAATCCACCACCAAAGCAGTAGCCTTGTGGGTAAGACTGAGGTAGTTGAAACACTCGGCAAAAATTGTTAAATCCGTTAACTTGATATTTCATTTTCTTTGATTTTGTTGATTACTATGATTTTGTTGATTACTATGATTTTGTTGATTACTATGATTTTGTAGTGGAGGCTTTAGCTTCTCGCTGTTCAATAGTCCCCTTTGTCTTAGCAATTGCCTTAGCAGCTCGCCCCCTAGTCATGGAGTTAATTCCCTCGATCATTTTGTTCTTTTCTTCACTAGTAATCTGCTTATTATTGAGAAGAAGTAATAACTCAGTCTTTTGCTTGACAGTGGCGGGCTGCTGGGCTTTCTCCTCTTCACTCATCTCAGCCACTGGTTTACTAGTCTCTGGGGATGGAGTAGCAGCTTTTTCTTTGGTTTTCTCTATTGGGTCCTTCTTTGCTTTCCGAGAAGGCTTACTGTCAGACTGTAAGTAATCCATTTCTTCGGCGGGAGTAGGCTCAAATCCCGCTGCCCGGATAATCCAAGCAAGTAACAATCGAAAGGCTTTACCTACCGCTCTAGTTTGGCTCATAGATTCAATAGCAAACTTTTGATAGTTACGTTTACCGTTTTCTTTGTTAGAGCATGAGGAGTGACCGCTCCCTACTACTTCCCCCGTGTTGTGGTCAATCAAAACTACCCTGGCCTCAAAGCGCACTTCTTCCGGTGTGGAAACATCTTTTACATATTCTACCCTGGGGTAAATATTTAGTCTAGCCCCAGCAAATTGCCACCCTTCTACGTTGACGTATGACTTTCCTTGAATGTGATGAAACAGTTTATTCTCTTTGATAAACCGCGCTAGTTCCTGAGCCAAGTTCATCATGCTGGCACTATCAGTCAGCACTAAATTTGCAATCTTTTTTTCTCTGGTGTTAGACATAGTTTCGAATTTTTGGACATAAAAAAACCGGAAGATTTTCTCCCGGCTCAATACTTCTTGCTTTTTAGGTAGTGTAGGCGCATACTGCGCTAGTAATACTTCTGCTATATTCTTTTTTCAATCGTTATTCGTAATCCATTAGTATCCCAAGTGAAAGGCACTGACAGTCCCTCTATTTTAAAAAGCTCTTGCCTTACCTGATCTATCGCTATTATTGCATTAGAACTTGGAATAAAATGTTCCAACGGAGGAGATGTATCCCCGCCTTGGTCAAGAATGTTCTTTGTGGTAGTGTGATTTTCTTTCATGCGACACTTAATTTATTTATGAATTTTACAAAGTATTTTTTGTGTTTTTAGAACTTTTCTTAAGTTTATTCGTTGTCTTAGTTACTTTTATACGAATCATTAACACGAACAACCATTTCAATATGCCAATTATTTATGATAAGTCTACCTCCGGGACGATCATGAAAGATCTCCGCGCACTATTACGTCTTAGACAGATTGAAGTAGCTAAGGAGCTCAATATGAACAGTAGCCATTTATCTATGGTAGAAAACGGGAAGTACCATTTTACCATTGAGCATTACTGTGCTTTGGTTAACTATTATGAGAAGCTAGGCGTAAGCACGAATGTGGAAGCTCTTGCTACTGGAGTAGATCGTAAGCTTACCTTACCGGATAATCGACAAGGTCCAGATACTTCAGCTTTAATCAACACGCTGACTAGAACAGTGGATCGCCTCGAGACGGAGCTAGAGCAAGCAAGGAAAGTGATTGCTGGCTACCGTGCCAAGTACGGGTGAGGTTCGATAGTACGTTAAAAGGGTCAACCGATCGGCGACCCAACCTTACTCCCAGCCCCCTGGGTAAATGAAAGCGACTCATTTATTACTGATTGTGATTCTATATTTTTACGTCTACGGTATAGGCTTTCATTACGGAATGCAGCATATACTTTTTCTGTCGTAGTAATACTTTTGTGTCCAAGCATCTTAGAAACTTCTCGCAAGCTATAGCCTTTTTCAAGCCAAAAAGTACCTGCGGTGTGCCTGGCTCTGTGTGTTTGCAATAATAGGTTGAGCCTTCTACCAATCGTTGTAAGGTTGTCTCTATGTGTCTGGTAGTTATGGTAAGGTATTAAAAAACTTTCATTTTTTCTTCTATCTTTCCGAAAATGGCGGAATTCGCTTAGAATATGTGCGTATTTAAACGCATTGGCAGAAAACGGAGATAAATAGTACTGAACGCTTTTCTTTCGGTAATGCCTCACCCACTTATAGCCATCTTTATCTAGATCGATATGTTCCTCAGTGAGCTTTTTCAGGTCTGCCCAAGCACTACCGATCTCACATTGGAGTAGGTAGGTGTATAGCGATAATTTCTCTTTGATATCAATCCCTATTCTTTCAGCTTCTCCCTCTATTTGAGCTATTTCTTCAGGGGAATGGTACCGATAAGGATTCTTGGTTTTAACGTAAAACTTGTAATCCTGGATCTTTTTATGTACTACTAAATTCTCATTTAAATACGTGGCATGGTCTAAGATAGCTTTGAAGTGTAGCGCAATGATTCTTGCCGATGTATCTACCATGTTATTGGCTAAATGGGTCGCCAGGTTGCTATAAAAAAGAGGGGTGTTCATCATCTCAATATCCATATCAGCTACTCCTAGATTACTTTTCATGTATTTCTGAATGGTATTTTGGTAGGCTTGGTAGGTTTTCTTTGTACCATACGATAGCCGTCTATTCTTTTCATTGAAAGAAGCTAACACCTCGCTATACATGAGTCTTTTCTGAGGAATAAGATGCTTTCCAGAATAGTAATAGTTGAAGTCTTTCATAGTGAAAGGTTGATGCTTTTTACCAAACTCTTTGAGAATGGCCTTTATTTCTAGTTTACATTCGTCGATTTCGTCATTGGCGATCATTGCTTTTTTAGATCGACCTTTTACTTCTTTTAGCACATTATCCCATTTAGAGGGAAGCACTTTTACTTGAGTAGAGACTTCCCGAGGCTTGCCGTGTAGGGTGAGCCGGATATAAACAGGTTTGAAATGTTCTTGAACGATCGTGCAGGGAATATTACGGTTCTCGGCGAGCACATAGGTGCCAAGTTCAAAGTTAAACCGGGCTTCCCGGCCACAAGTTGATCGAGTCTTTTTGCCACGGTTCTGGTTTACCCAAATGAGAATCGAGTAGGGTATCATACTTCAATGGGGATTAGAATTAGACGATATTTATTCAGTAAACAGTTTCAAAAAAAGATCGTATTCCCAATCATTGGGGTTTCCTGCCAATCCAGAGTTGTCAGGGTGCGGATCAAAATAAGGCTGACCAGCGTATCCAACAATTGCATGTAAGCAATCATGTCTAGGTGATTGACCAGCAATGATATGAAAGCCTTTTAGGTGTTTCTTAGGCTCATCAAGTCGGGCGGTTAGCAAATAGAGTTCTTTGGTAAAGAGATAGTCATTGAGGGCTTCTCGCCACTTCGGTAAAGCAGTAACCAGATCCGGTATTTCTTCTAGGGAGACTTCTAAGATAGAAGCCACACAAGCAGCCATACAATTACCTTTATCTTTCCCGAAAGATGTTTGCTTGATTGGTATCATGAGTGGGAGTTTTTGCGGTGAATAATTTGGTTACGAATAAATTCTTCGTATTCTCGCTGATGCCTTTTCAGGGAACTTTTGATAAGTAATCCTGATGGTATAGCTAGGGCAAGCATCCCTAGAAAAAAAAGGAGGTAATAAGCCAGATTGGACATGATTTTGTGTGTTAATGGATTTAAGGAAAATAAAGGTGTTCACCGAAGTGTTCACCGCCAATACAATTGATTTATAGCTATACTATAAATATTATTTAGGCAATACTATAAATTACTTGGCGAAAAACCTAAAATATGAACATTTTAGATTTTGGTGTATAAAAGTGTATATTGTGCTTAAGTCCTCAGTCTGGCTCGAGAACAGAATTGGTAAGGCTGGCTTTAACATTTTACGTAAGGTATTCGGAATTATCTTACTAGCCATTGCCATTAAGCTATTTAAATCACAACTTGCGCTCTAAATGTTCGCCAAGAATAAGGGCGAATTACGACAAAGCATTAACCGAAAAAAATAGTAGATGATAACCATATACACAGATGGTTCTTCGAGAGGAAATCCTGGAAGGGGGGGCTACGGCACAGTGATGCTGTACAAAGGGCATCGTAAAGAGCTTACGGAAGGTTATCGGCTTACCACTAATAACCGGATGGAGCTATTAGCGGTAATTGTTGGTCTGGAGGCTCTGAAAAAGCCCGGTATGGTTGTAGAAATCTACTCTGATTCCCAATATGTGGTGGACGCAGTCAATAAAGGCTGGGTATGGAACTGGCAGAAAAAAGCCTTCAAGGGAAAGAAGAATGCTGACCTATGGCAACGGTTCATTCCTGCTTATCGTAAACACGATGTCACTTTCCGGTGGATTAAAGGGCACTCCGGAATCCCCGAAAATGAGCGTTGTGACGAACTAGCTGTAAGCTCGGCTGATGGTGGAAAGCTGCTAATTGATCAGGGCTTTGAGTCTAGCGTAGTCTAAAACAAGAAAACAACTTCTGGTAAGTAGAGATATCTCTAGTAGAAATGTATCTACTATTTTTTAAATGATAAAACCACAACGGAAGAAGACCAATACCATCCAAGTAATACTGCCAACTACATTAGTGAGATCGCTAGCTAAGTGCAGGGCATGGAATATCTCAATCTCGAGGAGGAAGAAGGGCGGATTACTGTTATGATAAATCTCCAGCACATCGGTCGAGCTACCACACTTTTATCTGATGATTTTACCAGCCAATTTGGGGAATAATCAAAAATGATCTACTCAGATTTCGGGATTTAATTATGACCGAAATAGAGCGAATAGACATTCCTCAGGAAGACGGCCTAGAGGACTAATAACTCGAAGAAAGTCGGGGTGGTATTTTTGCTTATCACTGCTGATATTGTTCATAAGGTTTTGCCATTTTTCTGAGTCAGAAAATATAAAAAGTGAGTGAAGAAAAGCCTTGAATATCATACTTTAGAGGAAAAAGTATGAACAACAACCGACGTAGCTTTCTAAAGAAAACAGGATTAGCCACCGCAAGTGTACTGGCTGCCCCTACAATTATTCCAGCATCAGCTCTAGGAAAAAATGGTTTTGTGGCACCCTCCGACCGCATCAATCTGGCGTTTATCGGAGCAGGTAACCAAGCTGGTAATGATGCCCGCGGATTTCTTCAGGATGAACGGGTACAGATCACCACCATCTGCGATGTCAATAAAAGAAGCGAGGGTTACTGGGACGGAAAAGTAGCGGGGCGAGAGTTTATCATGGAAATGGTAGACCAGACTTACAGTGAGAAGTACGGAAAGAAATATAAATCTACAACCGGGTACGAAGATTTCCGTGAGGTACTGGAGCTGAAGGATGTGGATGCGGTAGAGATTGTGACCCCCGACCACTGGCACGCTATTCCAGTAATGATGGCGGCGGCGGCCAAGAAAGATATTTACTGTCAAAAACCACTGGCACTCACTGTTGCTGAAGGCCGAGATATGAGCAATGCGGTAAAACATCATAATGTGGTGTTTCAAACCGGTAGCCAGCAAAGGAGCAATCAGCATTTTCGCCGAATCTGCGAACTAGTGAGAAACGGTAAAATCGGTAAGCTCCACACCGTAGTTTGCGGATTGCCCGGAGGAACCCCCGACTTTGGTAAAACGGCTCATCTCAGTGAATCAGCCCCCGTGCCCGACGGATTTAATTACGATCTTTGGTTGGGTCCCGCTCCCGAAGCACCCTATTCACCTTGCCGTACCCACGTGAACTTTCGTTGGATACTTGATTACTCCGGCGGAATGGTAACTGACTGGGGCGGTCATCACCCGGATATTGCTCAGTGGGGAATGGATACTGAATATACGGGTCCAGTCAAAATACAAAATGCCCGCTCAATTTGGTCAGATCATCCAGTGTACAACACCGCTACCGAGTTTTACTTTGAGGCAGTGTACCAAAACGATGTGAAACTTATTGTGCAGAGCGGTGCTGATTTTGGGGTGGCTTTTAAAGGTACGGAAGGAGAGGTGTGGGCCAGCCGAGGGGAGCACAAAGTTTTTCCCCAGTCTCTGACAGAGGTGGAGATAAGCGCGGATGAAACTCATTTATACAAAAGCGATAACCACTATCGTAATTTCATCGACTGCGTAATTTCCCGAGAAGAGCCTATCGCCCCAGTTGAAGTAGCCCATCGTTCTATCACAATCGCTCATTTGGGCAATATTGCCATGATGCTCCAGCAAGATCTCGAGTGGAATCCTGAACAGGAGAGATTTAAGAATAATTTTGCTGCCAACCAGCTACTGTCTCGACCTATGCGCGAACCGTGGGCGTCTACTTATCAGAAATATAGGGTATAGACAATCTTCAATATTTTTCAGAATCCATCAGCTACAGTATAAAACGATTCTTAATCCGTTGGCGTATTAATGATGTAGAAAGGAGTAATCATTATGAACTCACATACAGTAACAATTGAAAAAGAATCTAAAACTATTGTTGATAAAAATACCATAGTCCGCAAAACCTTTCCGATTACAGGAATGAGTTGTGCGGGCTGTGCATCTAGCGTAGAATCTATTCTTAATACCACTCCGGGAGTAGAAGCTGCCAACGTTAATTTTGCTAGCAGTTCGGTTTTGGTGACGTACAATAAACAGCTTAGTGAAACTGCCTTACAAAATGCTCTTAGGGAGATAGGCTTCGATTTAATTGTTGATGTAGAAGACCTTACTGAAGCTCAACAAGAACTGCAGCGAGAACATTATCGAGACATTAAACGGCGAACTCTGGGATCAGCTATTCTGACCTTACCCGTATTCGTACTGGGTATGTTCTTCATGGATTGGGTGCCCGGACGATGGGCTTCGTTGGCACTTACTATCCCAATTCTCTTTTGGTTCGGGCGGGGCTTTTTCATGAATGCTGCTAAGCAGGCTCAACACGCTAAAGCGAACATGGACACCCTGGTGGCGTTGAGTACTGGAATCGCTTTCCTATTCAGTTTGTTTAATACGCTTTTTCCAGAATTCTGGCTTCGGCAGGGCTTAGAACCCCACGTCTACTACGAAGCAGCTACGGTAATCGTCACCTTTATTTTGCTGGGAAGACTTTTAGAAGAACGGGCAAAATCCCAGACTTCTTCAGCCATAAAAAAGCTAATGGGCTTACAACCTAAAACATCACTGGTTATCCGAGATGGACAAGAACGAGAAATACCTATTACTTCAGTAATTATTGGCGATACAGTAGTCGTCAGGCCAGGAGAAAAGATTCCGGTAGACGGAGTAATTACCCATGGTTCTTCTTTTGTGAATGAAAGTATGTTAACTGGCGAACCGGTTGCAGTAGAAAAAAATATCGGTAATAAAGTATTCGCAGGTACAATTAACCAGCAAGGCAGTTTTCAATTTGAGGCTCATAAAGTGGGTAGTGAAACTTTACTAGCCCAAATCATCCGACAGGTACAAGAAGCCCAAGGTAGTAAAGCTCCGGTTCAGAAGCTGGTTGATAAGATTGCGGGAGTATTTGTGCCCGTGGTACTGGCTATTGCTGCACTTGCTTTTTTGGTTTGGGTGTTGATAGGTGGCGAAAATGCATTTACGCACGCATTGCTGACATCTATTTCAGTATTGGTTATTGCTTGCCCCTGCGCATTAGGATTAGCTACACCAACCGCCATTATGGTAGGAGTAGGTCGGGGAGCCGAAAATAATATCTTGATTAAAGATGCCGAAAGCCTGGAGTTGGCTCATAGGGTAGATACCGTAGTGCTGGATAAAACCGGAACTATTACTGAAGGTAAGCCCACAGTAACGGATATGCATTGGGTCAATCAAGAAAATAGAGAATTTCATCAAGCAATACTAAAATCCTTGGAAGCTCAATCAGAGCACCCACTGGCGGGCGCAGTAGTAGAATTTCTAGCGAAGGACAATGCGAAATCAGTAGTCCTGGAAAACTTTACGAGTATAACTGGGCGAGGAGTAAAGGCCCACACTACGGATGGATTAGATTATTTGGTTGGTAACCAGAAGTTGCTGGAAGAACAATCAGTAATAGTTGATGAAAGCACTGTTCAATTAGCCCGATCATTTCGCGAAAAGGCTAAGACAGTTATCTTCTTTGCTAATGCTCAACAAGTGTTAGCAATTATTGCTATTGCTGATACTGTTAAAGAAAGCTCCCGAGCGGCAGTAAAGTCCTTACAAGCCCGAAATATTTCGGTGCATATGCTTACGGGTGATAATCAGGAGACTGCTCAAGCAGTAGCTCGAGAAGTAGAATTAAAGCATTTCCAAGCGGAAGTTTTGCCTTCGGATAAAGCCGATTTTGTGAAGCAAATGCAGCAAGAAGGGCGAGTAATAGCAATGGTTGGTGATGGTATCAATGATGCTCAGGCACTAGCTCAGGCAGACGTAAGTATTGCAATGGGTAAGGGTTCGGATATTGCCATGGATGTAGCTAAGATGACCATTACCACATCTAATTTACAGGCAATATCCAAAGCACTGAACCTTTCTCGTAAAACGGTGCTAGGAATTCGGCAAAACTTATTCTGGGCGTTTATTTATAACCTAATTGGTATTCCGATCGCGGCAGGAGTGCTTTATCCCATTAATGGCTTTTTGCTTGATCCAATGATCGCTGGTGGGGCAATGGCGCTTAGTTCAGTATCTGTAGTGATGAATAGCTTACGATTAAAAACAACGAAAATTTAGTCAAATATGAAAACCTATACGTTTAAAACCAATATCAATTGTGGTGCATGTGTAAAAGCGGTTACGCCTCAGCTTAACAAGCTGGATAAGCTAGACAATTGGCAAGTAAATACTGATCATCCTGACAAAATTCTTACTACTTTAACCGACCATAATTCACCTGAACCAATACTACAAGCGGTTGCTAAAGCGGGCTTCAGTGCAGAGTTAGTGGAAGAAGATTAGGTTAAGAGAGTTATAAAAGGCAAACGAGCTGTCCTGGCTGGATAAAATATACCCTTGGGTAGAAGTCTCTAAAAACGATTTAGAGCAACAAACATATTTGCTAATAATCCAGAAAATAAGCCTAACACAAGCCAATAAATTGGAGCAATCAGTAGTAATGTTAATGCGTAGGAGTCGAGTATTTTGATTGCATCAAGCATGATAATTTCAGCTTGATGACTCTCCAAATAAGCTTCTATAAAAAGCAGATGAGTACCCGTTACCGTTGCTCCGGTTGTAATTGAGAATAGAAAAGTCTCCCAGAACAACTTCTGATGGAAAAACTTGATGCATAGCCCTACAATAGTAATTATTAAAATTGCCCAAACAATCAATTCATAATCGCTTGGCAACAGGAACAAGGTTGTAACTCCTGCACTTATCCCAATTACGAGACTTGTAAGAAAAAATGTAAGACGGTTCATGATTGGGGTTTCAACTTCCGGTAAAAAGTAGTGGACTGGTCATTGATGCCTTCTTCTTTCAGTTTTTTCATACCCAATGCCTCGGCAGTTTTGTGCGATGATAGATTGGGAGTATCGCAACTAGCATCGAGATGGGGAAACTCTAACTGATGGAAGGCATAGTCCATGACTTTTAGCGAGGCTTCTCTGGCGTACCCTTTTCCCGTGTAGGCTGGTAGCAAAGCATATAGCAGTTGGGGCTGTTCTTTATCAAAGAAATGCCATAAACCCGTAAACCCGATTAGCTTTTCATTACCCGTGATTGCAATGATCCAAAGCCCGTGACGCTTTTCTCTAAAGGTTTGTTGGCTAGTCTTCAAAAACGACAAAACTTCTTCCTGGCTCAGCTCTTTATTATCGAAGAGGTATTTTTTCACAAAATCATCGGTGAATATGTGAGAGGCTTCTTCAAAATGATGTTCTGAAAAAGGTTCGAGGGTTAATCTTGCTGTATCTAATTTCACGACTATTTATTTGGGGGGGCTAATTCCTTTGTTAACACCAATAGGTGCTTTGCCTGAATACCTTTCTCATAAATTGGCTCAGGGTAGTTACTGATAAAAAACTCCCATTTTATATCGGACAATTCAAAGCCAAGCTTTTGGTACAGGTAAAGTTGCCCAATGCTGGAGTTTGCCGTACCAATACAAGCGTATTTATATTTATCTTCTAAGGCAATTCTAACCGCTTGCTCTATCAAGTAGCTACCAATGCCCTGTCCTTGAAATTGATTTTTGACCGCAATATTTTTTAGTTCTACTAGTTCGTCATTCAATAGTAAAAGGACTATGGTGCCCAGTAATTTCCCTTTTTCTTGGGCGATGAAAATCCGAGAAAGTGGCAAATACTTATCGATCATTTCCCTCGAGGGGTCTGCCAACATCAAAAGATCATAGGGTGTTGGCTCGTCCTTTTTTAATTGTCTAAAGGTCACTGCTTGTTTAGCATTACTAATAAACCTAACGAATGTGACTTACTAATTTCTCGATCCTATTGTGTTGATGCGCTCAGGCCTCCCAAACCGATCTTGCCCATTTTTCCGCAAGTTCATAATGCAGTTCGGCTTCCTCATTATCCCAAAGCTGGAATATGGTTAATTCGCCAAAAAATTCGGGAGGCTCTAAGAGTGCGTTTGGATTTTATTTTTAGAATTTATTATGAGGTGTTTTTTGACCAGACGAGGCTCTTTTTGAGGGGGATAGCCTAAGCTATCGCCAGAAAAAAAGCCGAAGTATGGGTAGAAAACAACCATTAGAAAGCTAAAGGATAAAGTTCAAACACGCTCTAACCATTCTAAAGAATTTTTACCCTTATGAAATTGCGAAAATTTTGCCCTCAGTTTCGGTGCTTCTTCCTGTCCCAGCCCTAACTCAAAGATGCAGTATAGCGAGACCAGGTGAATATTCACTGAATTCAAAGCCCGCCGATCTTCTTTTTTCCTCACATGCTGGCAAGCGTAGGCATCAACCGTAAACTGGTGCCCTTTCCAATAGGTGAGGTCAGAATACTCTCGGGCGAGCACTTCGGTAAACATTACCCAACAACCAGGGGAGGAAAGCATGTACTTATGAACCTCACCATCTATGTTCAAGGACTTAGCCCCACAGGCAAAACACTGTATGTATTCAGTCATGGTATTAGTGTTTTTTTACTGAGACATTTCAATAGACCAGGTGTATCATTATTCCAATTCCTGGCACATCCATACGCTGGGAATCTGAACGGTGAATCCTGCCTTTTGATAGGCTTTCCTCGCCGGCAAATGTGAAGGGTCGCCACCCGTAGCCAAGGTAGCTACTTTCATTCCAGCCTTTTTCATTTCCCTCACGGCAAAATGGTAGATTTCAGTCCCTATTCCTTGTCCCGAGAAATCGGGGTCGACGGCATTCAGCCCAATTTCTCCTACTTCGGCTTGTTTGTCAAGTCGTATGGCTACAAAAGCTATAATTTTAGATTCCAAAAGGACTTTCCAGGTTTTCCAAAAGCTATCTTCATTAAAATAAGATTTGAGAAGGCCTTCCTGGGCTAAATCTTCGGGTAGTTGAGCAGTTTCATAAATGGTATCGCCTAAGATTTTTCTGAAAGACGCAAAAATGGGTTGGAATGCCTTCCTGCGAATGGTTTCCATCGCTTTCAAATCTTCAACGGTAGCTAAATCAAATTGAATATTACCTAAATACATATGATCCTATTTCAATGCTTTTCTCATTGTCAAAGACGTCTCAGTTTCATTCGTTATTTCACATCTCAATCGTTGGTATAATCGGGAAGCATCGTTCGCTTTATCGACACTCAATGATAAATATTTAACCCCTATTCTTTTGTATTCCGAAGCTATAACTTTTATCATGTTGGTTCCAACTCCTTTATTTCTATAGTCAGGTTTCACGGCCATACTTAGCTCGGGGGTATTATCATCTATAAATCCAAAACCCTGGTTTTCCTCTCGAAAGAGTCGTCCCCAAATGGCGCCAACGAGTTGATTATCAATTTCTGCCACATACGCAATGTCGAGTTGGTCTTTGCCCCAATTATCGATGTATTTGGATAAGGAATTATCTCGGATAATATCTTTTGGCAATGCATCCTGACCTTCAGGTATGAAAATCGCTTCGTATAGCATATCTGCCAAAAAATCAGTTTCATGAGTTTTTATCTTTCTGATGTTCATGTTTTTGGTAGTTAGGCTGGACTTTTTTTCCTGTCCTACGTTAGAGATTCGCCTCCAAGGCTTAGATAACACTATTTATAAACGGAAAACTATTGCGTCATGCTAACTCTTCCGTAATTATTTTGACTGAAATTTGATGGAGAATTTCCCGTTTGATACCTCAACAAAATCATCGGTATCCCGAATTACCGAAGGGTTCACTCTAATATGATTCAACGTACCCTTGAATTCTCCCGTAATAATATCATTTTCAATATTATTGATGGTGATTTCGACCTCATCCACACCGACTCCCGAATAGAAGCATAATACATCGGATGAAGCGCAAGGGGCTTGCAACTTTTTTATCGATTCATCCACCCAGGTAATACTGCCTTCAGCACCAGTAAGCGAGTAGGGTAGAGTGAGGTTTTCAATATCAATTTCATTCATCCTAATTGTCCAGAAACCGTCATTATCATCAACTCCATTTTTGAAGGATTGCAAATACAACGTCTTGTCAGTTCGATTGAAAACATTGATATTACCATTACTTCCTCCATCAAACACAGTTTGTTTGTAAGAGAGATTATTGCTTTGCACACTCCCATTGATTAAATACGCTGAAGCTCGTGGAGGTATATCATCGTTTTGCTGACAAGACAGAAGAATAATCGCACCAACTAATCCGATGGCAAAATTTACTACTTTCATTTTTCTTTATTTTGGGTTTTTATGATTGATTACATTTGAAGAATTGACCGTATTTTGGTTAATATGGTCGTTTTCATTAGCATAGACCTTAACATAGCGAGTCCCTTTGGAAGGAGACGAATAATTTCTTGGAAAACCTTTTAACGTTCTGATAGTAAGCGGCAACAAAGTTTGGTAGTAAAGTCGTATTTAAAAAATGAGGGTTGTTCTAGATACCGTATTCAGGACAACTTGCGAATCCGGCGGAAAAAAATTCTATTTAGGATGAAGCTTAACGCTTGGAAAGTTTGCTGCTCCGAAGCTCGCCGGGTGAACGACCTAGTTTATTTTTAAAGGCCGCATACAGGGCAGATCTGGATTTAAATCCGGATTCCATGCCAATACCCTCGACAGAATATTTGTTTTCAGCATCACTTTCCAGGAGTTCCCTGGCCTTTTTAACTCTAAAATCATTCACCCACTCATTAAAATTCTTTCTGAAATCTTGATTAATGATGGTTGATATCTTTCTGGGAGAAACCCCTACCTCTTTGGCAAAAGCACTAATGGTCAAGTCATGATCCAGGTAGTATTCATTTTCGGTCATCAGCCTTTCAATCAGCTTACCAGTTTCCTTATTTCTCTTTTCATCTACACTGCCTGTGTTGAGTTCCTTTTCTTTCTTCTTCAATATACTTTCAGGAAGTCTTTCAAATAAATTTGGATGCAAATATGCCTGATAACTCAGATAGTAGAGAAACACTGCAATAAGGCCAAAAATTGGGAAGTCAAAATCAGGGGAAAAACCAGTTATCCATACCACACGAAATAGCGCCACCCCCCAAAGAACAATCACTGGTAGAAGTAAGTAAATCAAATTGAATAACCAATTAACCTGAAGTAGATTGTAATCGGAGAACTCATTTTGAACCAACGTCTTAAATTGCCTGATTTCCCTCCAAGAAATAAAAATAACGCACACTGCAATAAGAAATGAATACAAGTTCAGACTAAAGTGAACCCACTTTACTGATGAGAGTTCGAAAGCTTGCACTATTGAAGATGATTCAAAGACAAACAAGTATAAATTCAGCAGGGTAATAAGACTGATGGAAAGTGCTATTAGATAGTTTGCCTTCAAGAACAACTGATACTTATAGGAGTTGCCAAGTTTTTCAAGAACAAAATGGAAAAAGAGCACCGGAGTGAAGAGTATTACATGCGGTATGGCAAAATACTCTGCGAAATTGTATGATCCAATATGATCAAAAGGAGGAATTGCCGCAAATGCCATTAGTAAGAAGGTCAGCAGAAAAAGACCAAGAAGCGTGTTGGCAACACTCCGGTGTTTTTTTGCAAAAATATAAATAAGGGCCTGAATAAACCCCTGAAGTAATGCGGCCCAAACGATGAAATATATAATATCCATAGTCCTTTAGAATGCAATAGTAAAGATAGAAATTGAGAATTTATTTATATGAGTGCTGTAATTGGTACCTGGCGTACATCATGGGCTATTAGTGGACAGCTAAAACATTATTGCACAAGAATTATTGTTCCGAAATTCTACCTGTAACTGTCCGGAATCATGTTCAAAGCTTGTTTCTTGTCTTGGATTCAGTATTCCGAACAACCTGTTTTTTTATAAGACCATTCTACCCTGCAACTTTGTCCAAAAGCAGTAATAGCTAATGTTAAATCAAAAATCAATTAAAATGAACACCATCAGGTTAGGGGATTTTGCCCCGAATTTTGAAGCTAACACCACCTTAGGACAACTAAATTTTCTTGAATGGCTAGGTGAAAGTTGGGGTATGTTAGTATCTCATCCTGCCGATTTCACTCCTGTATGTACCACAGAATTAGGTACTATGGCAAAGTATCAAGAGGAATTTGAACGAAGAAATGTAAAGGTGGCTGCCATCAGTGTAGATCCGTTAGAATCTCATTTTGAATGGATAAAGGATATTGAGGAAACTTAAAATGCTCGTGTGGAATTTCCACTAATTGCCGATGAAAAACGTGAAATAGCGGAGTTGTACGGAATGATTCATCCCAATGACGATGCCACAATGACTGTCAGATCGGTATTCATTATTGCGCCAGACAAAAAGGTGAAGCTCATTTTGACGTATCCGGCTTCTACCGGAAGAAATTTTGAGGAATTATTAAGGGTGGTAGATTCATTACAACTGACCCAGTATCAATCACTCGCCACACCAGCGAATTGGAAAAAAGGGGAGGACTGTGTTATTCTTCCTTCGGTGAGTAGTCAGGAGGCAGAAGACCTTTTTCCTCAAGGGTTTGTTGAAGTAAAACCCTACTTGCGACTGACTCCACACCCCTGATTTACAGTATAACTTTATCCATCAAATACTTAAGGCACATAGTCTATGGCTGTACGCTTTAATGATGAAAGAAGCAACGAATTCATCTAATGTCTATAGTTACATTTTAGGGGGTATTGATCCTTTCAATACTCTTTTATTTAATCGGGTAATTTTGAGAAAGTTTGTTTTCTAGTAAGCTGCCGACCAGTTCCCTAATGGTTGTATCTGCGGCTTTGGCAGTATGGATTCATCATTCATTTGAATTAAACACACTAACTATGATTGAGCTTATTAAGACAAAAAGAAATGATCTAGCAGTAGCACATTTGATTCCAATGAGATTACTTCTACTTCAAAAGATCATCAATGCGTTATTTCCCAAAAAGAAACTTATTGGTTTACTAACCGTCCTTGGCATCTCTATCCTATTCTGTTCTTGTAAAAAAGAACCTCTGGATACATATGAGTGTATAAACTATCAGGAGCTAAGCTTTGATGACCAGATTTTTCCTATCCTGAAGCTCAATTGCATGAATGGTTCATGCCATGGTCAATTTGATGACTATGATTATGTCAAAAGATTCGTAGATAATAAAAAACTGCTCGGTTCTATTCAGCACAAGAAAGGATATAGTCCCATGCCAAAAAACGAGGCTAGGTTAGCTGATTCTTTAATTGTCAAAATATCTTGTTGGATACAAAAAGGCGCACCGAAAAATTGAGCACCGCACACATAATTTATCACATTAACAAATCTATATCGAGAAGCAATAGAATATAAACTGTCTTCATTTGGAAAGGTCTGGAAATGGTGTTTATGAGTAGTCAGCAAGCATAGGGAATGCATAAAACTTACCGCCTATCCAATAATAGCATTGGGAGGTGGGCTAAGAATCTTGTTCAATAGAAGAAATTGATTGAATCTCCAATTTGATTATATTCATGGCTTATTGAAAGGTAGCGATGGAATTAATGGGAAGCAGACTACTTTTACTATTAACCTCTCGGAAGCTTTTTGAAGGAGAATTTGTTGTGCGGTGCTAAGCATTTACTGAGTTTGCGTAAATCTTTCTTAGCGAAATGATTTAAACGGAAGTGATCTAACTGACGGCTTGGTTGCTTGCCGTACCTCTAGAATAGAAAATGTTCGTTTTATAGATTATTGGTAATTTCCTGCATTAGAAAATCTTTTTTCCACTATATTCGTTGACAAAACATATAGTATAGCCAATCACATGCGTCAAGTTGTTTCCATAGTTTTATTGCTCACAATCGGTGTTAGCTCTTCAGGCTTCACACTAGTTAAGCATTTCTGTGGTGATTCTTTAGAGCAGGTTCAGTTACACGATGTGGTAAAAAGTTGTTGTAGCGATAGCGATCAGGAAGAAATGCCCGACGATTGTTGCCACAACGAATTAGATCAGGCGCTACTCGATAGCTTTAGCTCGGATGTTGAACTTCAGTTCTCTCCGGTTCTCGCATTACTGGCTAGCTACATTCTTACGGATTATCTATCGCTTCAACCCGCACTCGAGGATCATTCTCACTTACTCACTGCCTTTCATTCCCCGCCCATAGCTGTCCCTGACGTATATCTCTGGGTACAATCTCTTCTTATTTAGCATAATAGCAATTAGTCGACGGTCAATAGTCCACAGTTAGTAGTAATTGTTCGGGCTGTTTCTTTCCATCGACTGTGGTCTGTGGACTGTACACTTTTCTCTTAGTCTGAAAATGCTATTATGCTTAATCATATTATCAAGTTTTTCCTAGAAAATAAGCTGGTAACCGCCCTGCTGACGGTGGCTTTCGTAGGCTGGGGAGTGGCCGTAGCTCCTTTTAGCTGGTCTCTTGATTGGCTGCCCCGAAACCCTGTCCCTGTTGATGCAATTCCTGATATTGGGGAGAATCAGCAGATCGTATTTACCGAGTGGGTGGGGCGTTCCCCTCAAGATATTGAAGATCAAATTACCTATCCGCTCACCTCAGCTCTGCTAGGAATATCAGGTGTGAAAACTATCCGAAGCAGTTCTATCTTCGGATTATCCAGTATCTACATCATTTTTAATGAGGACATAGAGTTTTATTGGAGTCGTTCTCGTATCCTGGAGAAGCTCAACTCACTCCCGGCGGGCACGCTTCCGGAAGATGTGCGACCGGCATTAGGCCCCGATGCTACTGCACTAGGGCAAGTCTTTTGGTACACTTTGGAAGGGCGTAATCCAGTAACAGGAGAACCAACGGGCGGATGGGATCCTCAGGAGCTACGTTCGGTGCAAGATTTCTACGTTAAATACGGCTTGGCAACTGTCGAGGGTGTGGCTGAAGTGTCTTCTATTGGGGGGTACGTCAAAGAATATCAGGTGGATATTGACCCCGTTGCCATGAAAAGCTACGGAGTGAATGTAGGAAGTATTATGCAGGCGGTACAGGAGAGTAACTTGGATGTTGGAGCCCGTACCTTGGAGTTCAACCGAGCAGAGTATCTGGTGCGGGGTCTAGGTTACATTAAAAATCTAGAAGACCTGGAAGAGTCAGTGGTTACGGTGAATGAGAATACTCCAGTACGGATTAAAGACGTGGCACGAGTGCAGCTTGGTCCAGCTACCCGTCGGGGCGGATTGGACAAGGGTGGGGCAGAGGCAACCGGAGCAGTAGTAGTGGCTCGTTACGGGTCGAACCCGATGCAGGTCATTAACAATGTGAAAAGTAAAATTGAGGAAATTAGTCCGGGACTGCCTAGTAAAACATTGGCAGATGGTAAGGTCTCTAAAGTAACCATCGTTCCGTTCTACGACCGTAGCGGACTTATTCAGGAAACACTAGGCACCCTGGAAGAGGCGTTGAGCCTGCAAATTCTGATTAGCATTATTGTCATTATTGTTTTGGTGCTTAACCTTCGGGCTTCAGTGCTGATATCCAGTCTGCTACCCATTGGCATACTGATGACCTTTATTGTGATGAAGTATGCCGAAGTAGACGCCAATATCGTGGCACTATCGGGTATCGCGATTGCCATCGGGGTGATGGTGGATGTAGGCGTGATCTTCACCGAAAATATCATTCGCCATCTGGAAATGCCGGAGAACGAGGATCGTCCGAAGGCTAAAGTAATCTACGAGGGTGCTACCGAAGTGGCTTCTGCGGTGATAACTGCTTTGGCTACCACCATCGTTAGCTTCATTCCGGTGTTTGCTTTGCAGGCTCAGGAAGGTAAGCTATTCTGCCCCCTTGCTTTCACTAAAACCTTTGCCTTGCTAGCTGCTTTATTTGTGGGCTTGGTGGTTATTCCTTCTTTAGCTCATGCTTTATTTTCCCTGAAGGTAGGTACTGGTCGCACTCGCCAAATCTGGAACAGTCTACTGGTTGGCTTGGGGGTAGTACTGTTATTTTTCGTTCCCTGGGCAGGAGTAGTACTGATACTATTGGGCATTTATAATCTTTTAGAGCACTGGGTTCCTGAGCACTTTCGTCAGTATTCTACTTATGTAATTGTTGGTATAGTGCTTTTAGGCGTGCTGTACGTTCTCACTCAGGCTTGGTTACCGCTGGGGGCTGGACGAAGCTACCTGGTAAATTTCACTTTTGTTGCGGGAGTCATTGCCATTGTACTCACCGCTTTATTGATAGTGGTTAGATACTACGCTAAGCTACTGAGTTGGTGCCTGGCAAACAAGGGCAAGTTTTTACTAATTCCTTTGATAACGCTGCTCTTGGGAGTGCTCGCCTGGCAGGGATTCAATACTACATTTGGTTTTATCAGTCGTGGCTTGGAGAGCTTCGGAGCCAACGTGCGGCAAACGGTAGTCTGGGGTTCGCTAAGTGCTACTTTTCCTGGTTTGGGGAATGAGTTTATGCCGCCGTTGGACGAAGGCTCATTTTTACTAATGCCAACCACTATGCCTCATTCGGGAGTAGAAGAGAATTTGGCAACCATTCGCCTGTTAGATCAGCGAGTAGCGGCAATTCCCGAGGTTGAAATGACGGTAGGTAAGTGGGGGCGGGCGACCTCAGCCCTTGATCCGGCTCCCATTTCTATGTTTGAAAATGTAGTTAATTACAAGCCTGAGTATGTACTGGATGAAAATGGGTATCGGATGCGATTCGTCGTGGACAATGAAGGAAGATATAAATTACAGGTGGGTGATGAAGTATTTTGGTATGATAAAGAAGAAGAGAGGTTACTGAGGGAAATTGGTAGAAATTCAACAGAAATTACTACGCAGAAATTGGTGGAAACTTATGGGAATAATTTCTCGATTTCTAATATCCATCAATTTCTAGTACCAAGTAAGGGTGGCAAATACTTCCGCCAGTGGCGCGATCATATTCAGTCGCCTGATGACATTTGGGAAGAAATTGTTGCTACAACGAATATTCCGGGCATGACTTCAGCTCCCAAGCTGCAACCCATTGCTACTCGACTAGTGATGCTTTCTACTGGAATGCGTGCCCCCATGGGAATGAAGGTTTACGGTCCGGATTTGCCAACGCTAGAACAGGTAGGTTTGCAGTTGGAAAACTTGTTAGCCGAGGTGCCGGGCATTAAAGCCGCCTCGGTGTTTGCTGACCGGGTAGTGGGTAAACCTTATTTGGAAATTGATTTAAATCGTCGAGCATTGGCTCGCTACGGACTTTCGGTGCAGGATATGCAGACGTTCATTAGCGTAGCAATAGGTGGGATGCCGCCCAGCGGAAATAAGCTGACTACTACCGTGGAAGGGCGCGAACGTTATCCGGTGAGAGTGCGCTATGCTCGCGAGTTTCGCGATAATCCAGAAGACATAAAAAGTATCCTTATTCCTACTGCTACTGGTGCTCAAGTTCCTCTGGGCGAACTGGCTGAGTTGAGGTATGTCCGTGGTCCACAGAGTATTAAAAGTGAAGATACTTTCCTAGTAAGCTACGTGATTTTTGATAAGGAAGATAGTTACGCTGAAGTAGATGTGGTAGAACGGGCGCAGCAATACTTGAACGAAAAAATTGCTTCGGGCGAGTTTGTGGTTCCATCGGGGGTTAGCTATCGTTTTACAGGAAATTATGAGAATCAAATTCGGGCAACCAAGACCTTATCCATTGTCATTCCGCTGAGTCTACTAGCTGTCTTGCTTATTCTCCATTTTCAATTCAAAGACTTCTCAACTACCCTAATGGTCTTTTCGGGTGTATTTGTGGCTTTTGCTGGTGGTTTCATTTTTTTGTGGTTTTATGGTCAAGAGTGGTTTCTCAATTTCAATCTATTTGGAGAATCAATGCGTGACTTGTTTCAGATTCATACTATCAATCTGAGTGTAGCAGTATGGGTTGGTTTCATTGCTTTGTTTGGTATAGCTACCGACGACGGGGTGTTAATTGGCACCTACTTGAAACAGATATTTACTGCTGATCAACCCAAGAGTGTTTCTGCAGTTCGCCAAGCAGTGGTGCAAGCGGGGAAGAAGCGGGTTCGCCCCGCTATGATGACTACTGCGACGACTATCATCGCTTTACTGCCAGTTTTAACCTCTACTGGAAAAGGTTCCGACATTATGATACCCATGGCGATTCCTATCGTGGGCGGAATGCTCATTCAAGTGATGACCATGTTCATAGTACCAGTGCTGTATTGCTGGAGGCAGGAAATCAAAATAGAGGCTAGAAATTAGAGGTGGCTGCCGCGCAGCCGGAAGCTTAATACTAAAAATTGATGACATTGATTATGATAAAAAGTTGTAGAAAATTAAAAGTACATCGCCGAGCCTATAGTTTCTCAATGGGTCAGAAGAGTTTCTTAGTTACGTCAGTAGTAATTTTTGTGTCCTCCGTCCTCCAACTTCTAACTTCTAATTTCGCTAAAGCACAAGATCAGCTAACTAATTATCTGAATATTGCTGCCGAAAATAACCCCCAACTGCAAGCACTATTTACTGAATATCTGGCTACTCTGGAAGAAATGCCTCAGGCTAAAGCATTACCTGATCCGCAGTTAATGTTTTCTGCCTTTTTACAACCAATAGAGACTAGGGTTGGCCCTCAGCGGGCTAGCTTATCATTCAGTCAAATGTTTCCTTGGTTTGGTACGCTCACTGCGAGAGAGGATGTTGTGGCTCAGCAAGCTGAAGCCAAATTACAGATGTTGGAAGATGCTAAGCAGGAATTATTCAAGCAGGTTAAGGTCACGTATAATGAATTATACTATCTCCAGGCAGCTACCAATATCACTCGGAGAAATCTGAAATTACTGGCTTCATTTAAAGAATTAGCCCGTGTCAATTTTGAAGGCGGACAAGTAGGTTTTGCGGATGTATTGCGTATTGAAATAGAAGAAGAGGGATTACAAAATAAGCTCCAGTATCTGGAAGAAAGCTACGAACCACTCATCACCCAGTTTGAGCAATTGCTTAACCAAAATCTAACGGAAGCTATCGTACTACCCGATTCGTTGTGGATGGAAGAATTACTATTGACGAAAGACAGTGTGTTTCAGATAATCTTAGCGAATAATCCTCAGTTAGAAGCGATACGCTACCAGGCTCAGTCCTTTCAAAGTCAGGTGGTTGCCGTGCAAAAAATGAGTTTACCATCTTTTACTCTTGGTGGTAGTTACATCAACATTGGCTTTCATACTGATATGGAAGTACCTGATAACGGTCGGGATGCCATTCTTTTTCCTCAGATAGGGGTGCGCCTGCCATTGTATCGCAAGAAATACGAAGCGAGGGAGAAACAAGCGCAACTTCAAGAGGAAGCATTATTACTTCAGAGAGAAAGTATTCAAGATCAGCTACTCACGCAATTAGAAAACTTATACCGCGACTATCGGGATGCCCAACGAAGGGTACGGTTGAACCGTCGTTTAGCTGATTTGGCTGAGCGTACACTTAATTTGCTACAAACCGAGTTCATGACTAACGAAGCTGATTTCGAGGAGATTATTCGGGCAGAGCAACAATTGCTAGAGTACCAACTTAATTACGAGCGGGCAAAAGTAGAGCGAAATAACCATGTGTATAGTATTCAGTATCTAATGGGAAAAAGCTATGAAAAGTAGACAATCAATATATATCGGATTAGGGTTTCTTAGCTTAGGATTACTGTTAGGAAAACTTTTCTTTGGCGGTGGCAATACGCCTAAAATAGGAGAGCACCAGAAGCTAGAGCCTTCTGAGCATCAACACGAAGTAGGGGAGGTTTGGACTTGTTCTATGCATCCTCAGATTCGTCAGCCAGAACCAGGGCAATGTCCTATTTGTGGAATGGATCTAGTTTCAGTGGCTGGCACCCCAGGGGGCGATACTGGGTCAAGCGTAGATTTAGAAGGAGTGGTGCAAATGACTCCGGCAGCTATGCAAATTGCTAACGTACAAACTGTTTTAGTAAAGCGAGCGAACCCAACGAAAGAACTTTATCTTTCCGGAAGAGTGGAAGTGGATGAGAGAAGAATTTCGGAGATAACGGCTCATTTTGATGGTCGTATCGAAAAGCTTTATGTGAACTATACGGGGCAGGAGGTGAAGAAAGGGCAGGTGTTGGCAAGCGTATATTCACCTGATTTGGTAACGGCTCAAAAAGAACTGTTTGAAGCAGCTAGTTTTCGGGAAACTAATCCATCCTTTTTTGAAGCAGCTGTTAATAAACTTAAACTTTGGGATCTATCTGATCGCCAAATTGAAAATATTCTGGAAAGTAATGAAGTGAGGTATAACTTCAATGTACTCGCTCCTCGTTCAGGAACTATTGTATCTCGCCACGTGAATGCAGGTGATCATATTCACGAAGGGCAATCTATGTTTGAAGTGGCTGGGCTAGATAAGCTTTGGGTATTATTTGATGCCTATGAAAGTGATTTGCCCTGGATTCAGGTGGGGAATGAGATTCGCTTTACAGTACAGTCGCTACCAGGAAAAACCTTCATTAGTATAATAGCTTTTGTTAACCCAGTGGTAGAGGCTGAGCGTCGGGTGGTTGAAGTACGCGCTGAAATACAGAACGAATTGGGGCAGCTAAAACCTGATATGTATGTACAAGGAGTTTTATCATCATCGCTACCTGATGTTGACGAAGTATTGTTAGTTCCCAAAACGGCAATATTATGGACAGGTAAGCGATCTGTTATCTACGTAAAACAGCCTAATTTTGAGGAGCCAACCTTTACCTATCGCGAAGTAACCTTGGGTTCTGAAGCAGGTAATAATTATATAGTGGAAGAAGGATTAGAAGAAGGGGAGGAAATAGTCGTTAACGGAGTATTTAAAATTGATGCGGCAGCTCAATTGCAGGGGAAAGTTAGTATGATGAACCCAGAAGGAAACAAGAGTTCTGCTGGTCACAATCATGGGGAAATGAGTATGGGTGGTGAAAGTAGTAGGGAAAAATCAACAGCATCTGATAACTTTGGCAAAGCGCCCCCCCAGTTTAAGCAGCAATTAGCTGCCATTGTGGTGCCTTACCTAGAATTGAAAAACAGCCTGGTAGACCCAAGTGGAGAGAAAGTCTCAAGTGCGGCCAAGCAAACCCGATTTATCTTGGGAAAAGTAGATATGTCACTACTTTCAGAGGTTTCTCATAACTGGTGGAAGGAGCATTTTAACACTATGCAACAAGCACTCACTATGATTCAGTCGGCGCCATTAGACGCGCAGCGAAAAGCGTTTGCTCCATTAAGTGAAGCATTGTACCGTAGTCTTCAGCAGTTTAATGTCACCGGGTTAGATATTTACTACCAGTACTGTCCAATGGCTGATAATAATGCCGGGGCATATTGGCTAAGCAAACAGCAAGAAATTCGTAATCCTTACTTCGGTGAATCAATGCTCAGCTGCGGTGAGACTCTCGAGATTTTGAAGTAGCTCCAATCAAACAAATATTTCTGATGTGCAGGGAGTAATTATTCCTCACTATTGTTAAGCAATCATTATGTAGAGCGGGTCGTTATGTAAAGTAATATAGCTAATGTCTTACTAGAGAAGTTGTTTTGATCTGTTTTGCACCACATAATGTATACTTTCTTCGGCATTGAGTAACGCATCAGAGTAGAAAGATTTCTAAGCATTTCTGTTAAGAGCGTCAATAACTTTCTTCTTGTAGGTTCGGCTAATAGGAAGACTTATTTCTTTAACCTGTATTTGCTCTTTATTGAAAGAGAGAATTTTATGGGTGTTAACGATATAAGAACGGTGAATACGAAGAAAAGAGTTAGGTAGTGATGTCTCCAGTTTACTAATTTTTTCCTTCGTGGTGATCGGGGTAGATGTTGAGGTATGTATTCTGACGTAATCGCCTAAACTCTCTAGATAGTCAATATCTTGCTGTAAGATTCTGTGAACCCTACGTTCGGCACGCACCAGCAAGAAAGTATTTGTCTGCCTATTTTTCCCTTTTTCCAGATCCTGTATTCTTTTTTGATTTGCGAAGGAGCGCTTGGCTAACATAGTAAAACCATATAGAAAAACAATACTATATAAAACAACCGCTAAGAAGGGGATGTCGGCGGCTAAAGGCACCATATGATCGTAGCGATAGCTCGCCAATAGTATGAAGGCCACGAATACAACCGCCATTTCTAGATACAATGATACAATTGACAAGTAGCAAGAATATAATGCAAATTTGAAAGTTCTCTTTTCAAACAAGTATCGAGGTACTAGATAATAATTGAAGAAGTAGACCGTACCTATGATTACGGGAAGCAACATGCTTACAAAGAGGAAGGGCTCAATATAGTTATCATAAGAGCTACCAAATGTCAAGGTAAGCAACACGGCAGTGACCACCCAAAATAATGTATTATCTAGTATCTTCATCGCCTACTCTTCTCTGCAAAACTGACTCTTAAGGGGATAGTAAATGGCAAAAGTCGACGAAATGCCATTTTTCGTCTGGATTCTACCTTGAAGTATAACCGGGTTTGTTCCTACCATTGCAAAAGTAATTATATAACTCAATCCGTGTGATGATTGACCTTTTCTATCAAGGCGAAGTCTTATTTATGAGCATTCTGACATTATTACTTATTACTGTCCTAACAATAAGCGTAATCGTTGCTATTGATATTACCAAAAATAAAGCTACTAACATCATAAAGGTTCAGCAATACTTGTCTTACTTGAAGTCAATTGGATTGTTCGCCTTAATATTTGGCCTGTTTACGCAGCTACTCGGCTTGTATGGAGCCTTCACAGCGATTGAGGAATGGGGTAGTATTTCGTCAACCGTTCTATCAATAGGCTTATGGACTTCATCCATTCCTAGCCTGTACGGCTTAGTGATTTTTCTGCTTTCTCACTTGATACGTTGGGTACTATCTGGTTGGCTCAATCGAATCAAAACCATTTCTTAAGACCAACATCTATTCATCTTACCATATTGTACTTTCATGAGAATCTTAGAGATATGCCTAATACTTTCTGAATTAGCTATGCTATTGCTTTTTTTACTGAAACCCTCACTGAGGTTTAAAAACCTTAAGTGGCTTCTTTTTCTTCCTCCATTGCTCCTTTTGATACACGGGTTTATAGAAGGTATGCGATGGCAATTAATAATGGCTTATGGAATAGCGGCGCTATTAGCGTTGATTCCTCTTATGCCAGCTTCTTTACGATTTCCTCGCTACCTCAATATCATTCTATTATCACTAGCTGGTTTACTCGTGGTAATCTCGCTGTCGCTGGGCTATCTAATACCTGTTTTCCGGTTTCCTGAACCTTCTGGTTCTTTTACGGTGGGCACTACCTATCTACATCTGCGAGACGATGCTCGACCTGAAATAATTACTCCAGATACTTCCGACGTGCGAGAATTGATGGTACGAGTATGGTATCCTTCAGAAGCTAAAACACAAGAAACTTACCCTTATTTGCATCCGGCACTGACGAAGGTACTGGCGGAAAATTACGGCTTGCCTAAGTTTATACTTTCTCACCTAGATTTGGTTAAAACACATAGTCTTCCGGATGCCCCAATTGCTTCGCAAGAAGTGCCCTTTCCTGCAATCATATTTTCTCCGGGCTATATGACCCATTCTTCTATGTATACTTCTTTGCTTGAAACACTAGCTAGCCAAGGTTATATCATATTTAGTATTGACTACACGTATGAGACTCCAGTATCGGTGTTTCCCAATAAGGATTTGCGATTCTACGATGCTGACTATACCGATGTTTGGAAGAATACTTCATGGGATACGGTGCAGGCGAGTATCAATGCCTTTAGGAGTGCAGACAATATAACGACGAAACGTCGGCATACCGAACAGTACTTAACCCAAATACCCTATACTGCTCGCGTTAATCAATGGAGCTATGATGTTAGCTTTGTGATCGATCAACTACAAAACGAGGGACATCCGCTCTTCTATACTATTGATCATAATAATATTGGGGTAATGGGTCATTCCTTAGGGGGAGCCACCTCGGCATTAGCTTGTGCACTGGATAGCCGTATTAAAGCAGGTATCAACTTGGATGGTTCACAATGGGGAAGTCTGTTGGAGCATACGATCAAACAACCTTTCATGTGGATTACTGCCGAAAAGAATTTAGCCGAATCATCGGAGGATATTGACTCATTCATTTATAATCAGGTATCAAGAGGTGATTTTTACCCTCTACGCATAGTACACGCCACCCATGCTAACTTTTATGATCTATCGCTTTGGTCTAACTATGCACCTTTGACACATACTGGCTCTATCGATGTTCACCGAATGATTAAGATTGTCAACCAATGCTCACTAAACTTTTTCAATAAGTATTTAAAGAACGAACCCGTTGTAATAGATCATTTGACCAAAGAGTTCAACGAGCTGATTAGAAAGGATAGATAAGAGGGTTCTAGCGTCATAGGTTCATTCACTTGATGGTAAGTCAAATCTGGGCGATCTAGTTTTCAAAGCATATTGACCCTAAAACATATTACAAAATGAACTAGCATATCTAAGACTTTAATACGATGCTGGCTGAAGCTAGTGTTTATCTGACCGATCAACTCCGTTACGCCCCTAGTACCGTCAGTGAATACCGTAAGAAGCCCCTGTCTGGCATAACCAACGAGAACCTGCTGAGTTGGCTCAAGCAATTCTGAGTTTTTATGTAAAGCGAGATGAAGTTATTGGTAGCTGATGGTGTTTCCAAATAGCATTATCCAGCATTACTTTACATAACCAGTCACTCTATAGAATGCCCATGATCAGCCAAAACGATCATTTAAGTCCTGGAGACATTATTCGCTTTCAAGAACCAATGAAAAAGCTGATATGGTTTCTAAAGTAGCCATATCAGCCCAATCGATAAGTTTTGCTGGAGAAGCAAAGGGTGACTGGATTAAAAGCTGTACCCTACTGATAATTTGAAGAAAGAAGGTTGTTCGTGATCACTTTCGGTGACCTGTTCGTCTGATCGTAAATCACCTCCGGTAGTAAATCTGGCAAAAGAACCTCCTTTAGGGTCAGAAAACTGGATGTATGGTCCTAGAGCCTGATAAAAAGCAAAGCCAGCATCCTCTGGTGCATTATTTCCTCCGGTATAACTCAGTTGCTCAAAATGCAAACCAAGAGAAAGGAAAGAATTTATTTTGTAGCCCGTATTTATCCAGTAGTGAACGTAATTATTCGTTGATGGATTTCCGTGATCAAATCCAGCGTAATAGCCGAAGTAAAACTCACCTTCTAGGGCATCTGTGTCCAAACCTACAGTCAAATTAGGTACAATACCCTCGGCAAGCACTGGGGTTCCTAAACCTGAGGTCAAACCTCCGTTGAGTAATCCAATTTGGGGGTTGACGTACAAAGCATCACCCACCGGAAATCCTACTCCTACACCAACTTCTGTCCAATTACCCCATGAGCCACCAGCAGCACCACCGGACCATAGGATGCCATAAAAAGTAAAATCCACTGAACCACTACCATAAGAACCAGCAAAAAACGGGTAAAATCCGAAAAAGATATCTGAATTCAGTGATACACTCATATCAAAATTATCCTCTTCTTCTTGAGCAAATACATTCATGGCAAAAAGCAACAGTAAGAGTAACGCGTAGATTCTTTTCATTTTAATAAAAATTTTGGTGTTTAATAATGAACTGGTCAATAGAAAAATGAAATAGTTATCGAATTTATATTGCAATAATAACACTTAAATATAAAATAGCAATACTATTAAAATAAATTATTTTGCTAATTTAGTTAATTGTAATACTTGTATCTGCTAAATATTGACTTTGACATATTTTGTTAATCAAAATCTCAGAAAAACAGTACCTCTGAGCGGTAGAAACTTTCAAGTATCAAAATGATTGGATTGATAAACAGATTTAGAACATCTATAGAATTAATAGGAAGGATACAGAATTGAGCACACTGATACTTCATCAAGATTCAGTTAATTCTTCAACTATTCTCAACAGACCTATGTCAACAGAAAAGAAAAAATCTCCCGAGGATAGTCCTAGTGAACTAAAAGATCACTTGGCCGCAAAGACGGAGCATGTTCATGAGGAAGCTATGACTAACGATTACAACATTTATTATGCCGGAGGGCAGGAGTACTATCATGAAAGCCAGGGTGGGTATGTCGGAAAGGGGTACGGCCATTATCGGATGGTGATTGCCGATTTTCGGAAGCGCTTCTGGGGAGCACTAGTACTGACCCTTCCTATCCTGGTCTTTTCACCCATGATTCAGAGCTTGCTGGGTTACCAGTGGATGCTGCCAGGTAATGCTTATGTACTATTGGGGTTGTCAACTACCATCTATTTCTGGGGCGGGTGGCCCTTTCTGAAGGGATTTTGGACTGAGGTGAAATGCAGTACTCCCGGCATGATGACCCTAACTGCCCTGGCGATTAGTGTGGCTTATTTCTACTGTTCGGCTACAGTTTTGGGATTACCGGGGGGCGACTTTTTCTGGGAGTTGGCTATACTCATTGATATTTTGTTGCTAGGACACTGGTTAGAAATGAAATCGGTTTTAGATGCTTCCAAAGCGTTAAACCTATTGGTAGGCATGATGCCTGAAAAAGCTCACTTGGTCACCGAAACCGGTATTGAAGACGTACCGCTAAAAAACCTGCGTAGGGACGATGTCATCTTAGTGAAGCCGGGTGAAGAGGTTCCTGCCGATGGGATAATTATTGAAGGGGAGGGCTTCTTGAACGAAGCCATGCTTACTGGCGAATCAAATTCGATAAAAAAGACTACTGGTGATCAGATAATTGGGGGATCAATCAACGGGAATAGCTCCTTTAAGGTTAGGGTGAAACATATCGGTGAGGATAGTTACTTAGCTAAAGTCATTACGCGGGTGTAAGAAGCGTAGGGGACAGAGTATAAGGTGCTAGACCTCTGGGGTCGGGCAGCCAAATAGCTCACCAATATTATCTTGTTTGAGGTACTCAAGTGAAACTTGGCTTCATACTATCAGTCTGTAGATCAAATTACTTTCTTGCTGGCAAAAGTGATTCTTGTACTTTTCTTTTCCCTACTCGCCAGAATTTACAAAACCATTAGATCCCCTGAGTTGGATTGAGTAACCCATATCTTACTTTTGAGCAGGGTGTTAAGATGAAAATAGGTGTTAATATTAAGAAAAGCGTAATAACAATGAGGTAGGATGCTGATGAAATCCTCACCAAAATTGAGAATATACGGATTGAAGACATTTTTTAATGAGTTACCATTGCTTATACAAAGATCCGAGGCAAGTGGTACATCATTAGCAAGCGATCTACCGCCATGCTTTTTACCGGAGTGGATCAATTCTAACCAGTGCCCTCAGTGGCATTGATCACGCTCTATGGGATATTGAAAAATACTAGGCATACCCGTGTACGAATTACTCGGCGGGCCTACTCGCGATCGCGTTACTGTGTACGGAAGAGCCCGTACCGCCGAACAGATGAAGGAACGAGTAGCTAAGGCTACAATACTATAAAAACGGCTGTAGATATTGGTCAAAGTATTCCGATGGTTGAAAAGAATCTGGCGTTTGGTGCTTTCTATCATGAAAACAACAACGATAAAGCTATTACCTATTTGCGTAGTGCAATGGAGGAAGAAACCGATATGTCGCTTTGGTACGCTGAATTAGCTAAGTACTACGAACTTTCTAATGCTAGTTTCACTGAGAGTTTGGCAATTCTTAGCAACAATATAGACGTAGTAAAGCAGGATGTTTCAGCCCCCAAAGCCTTAGTAGCATTATACAATCTGAACGGCGAATACGACGAAGCTATCCAATTCCTCAACACTCACCATTTCCGAACTTGGGAAGGAGGACGGGAGATTTACTGGCACTACGTGGATACTCATACTCTAAAGGCTATTGAGTTGATAAATGATAAAGAATACGAGTCCTCGATTACTCATTTAGATTCAGCCCTGCTTTATCCGGAGAATCTGGAAGTAGGCCAAGCTTCGGATGGATAAAAAAATGCCTTGATCTACTATTTTATGGGAGAGGTCTACGATAAAATGGGCAAATCCAAAAAAGCAAAAGAGAGCTACCAGCAAAGCGTAGCGTCAGAAAACCGAAGGAGCATGTACGATCTACTTTATTATCAGGCCAAATCCTACGAAAAGCTGGGTGACACCGATAAGGCCAACGAGATGTTCCACAGCCTGATCAGCCAGGGGCAAGAACTCCGTGAAGCAGGGGCCGACAATACCCTGATTGCCGTAGAAGAAGGCTCATCCCGCAACAATAAAGCGATCTCCCAATCCTATTTCCTGGAAGCCCTGGGCAACCGAGGTCTGGGAAATAAGGAAGAAGCCCACCGCTTATTTCAATCAGCCCTTGATGAGTACAATCATAACTTATGGGCTAAAGTGATGATGAATGAAGAAGGGCTACCTTCTTTGAAGTAGGCTCTACTTGGTAATTCTCTTCAATGATTAGATAAATTTGTAAATAGCTAAATTGCTGGCAAGAATACGATCAACAAAGTAAAAATGATGAAAGCAATAGGATTTAAACAATCACTACCCATAACCGGAGAGAATAGCTTTATTGAGTTTGAAGCTGAAAAGCCTACGCCATCCGGCTACGATCTGCTGGTGAAAGTAGCTGCTAACTCGATCAACCCAGTTGATTATAAAGTGCGGCAAAACGCGGCCAAAGATACGGTGCTGGATACTCCCAAGATTATTGGCTGGGACGCCGTAGGAACCGTGGACGCCGTAGGCGACAAAACATCACAATTTAAAGTAGGTGATGAAGTGTACTACGCCGGAGATATTACTCGCAGTGGTAGCAATGCTGAATATCAATTAGTTGATGAACGTATTGTAGGGATTAAGCCTAAGAGCTTGACGGTAGCCGAAGCTGCGGCGATTCCACTAACCGGGTTAACCGCTTATGAAGCCTTGTTTGATCGAATCAAAATAAACCCGGAAAATGACCAAGGGAAAACCGTCCTGATTCTAGCGGGTGCTGGTGGGGTAGGTTCTATCGCCATTCAATTGGCTAAACAAATCGCTAAGCTAGCGGTGATCGCTACAGCATCTCGACCGGAATCTGAAAAATGGTGTAAAGAAATGGGAGCTGATTATGTGGTAAACCACCATAATCTACAAGCTGAATTAGAAAAGATAGGTCATAGCCAAGTAGACTATATTTTAGATTTTGCGGGCATCAATTCCTATTGGGAATCCGTTACCGAGGTTATTAAACCCCAAGGACATATTGTAACTATTGTCGGGAACAGCGATCCGCTGAATCTGAGTTTGCTCAAGAATAAGAGCGCAACACTTTCCTGGGAATTTATGTATACCCGCTCTATGTATCAAACCGATGATGTCGCTAGGCAGTGCGAAATTTTGAATCATATCGCTGAATTACTGGATGCTGGAATCCTCAGACATACCCTAACTACTACATTAAAGGGTCTTACGGCAGAAAACCTAAAAGAAGCCCACCAAATGCAGGAATCGGGAAAAACGATTGGAAAGACGGTTATTGAATTTTAAAGTAAACTGTTTAGTACGAAGTGTTTACGCGATAAGGAGTCGATGCCTTTATGAGCGGTTGAATTAAGGTGGCCAAAGGAATTGGGAAAATTCCTTTGGTTCTCTGTCAACAAAAAGGTATGTGCTAAATGCAATTTGTGGTAAAGACTATCTATTAATGGGCTTTTATCATTTGATGGTGATCCAATAGCCAGACTAGGTCAGCATCACTACTTGAGGGTACTTTTTCTTTTCTACTCATTAGTCTAGTATTCAGTTATATTCTAGCAACAAAATCTTCTAAATTTACTTTACGGTTAAAAGCCCGAGTATTTTTCGTAAACGATAGCGAGTTGTATGCACCGACTCAATAGAAAAGTCTAGAAGTTTAGCCATGTCTTTAGAGGAAAAATTTAGTTTAATATCTAGTTATTGGGATGGGTGAAATCCCACGCCTTCAGTGGACGCCATGCGGGCGGCAACTTTAGTATTTTTCGATTTGTATCTTTGTGAGATGTCAAACTATCGGAAAGGTTTACATACTCGCTATGATCTAAAAATACACATTGTGTGGATTACAAAATATAGAAAGCCCGTCTTACACGGTGCAATAGCTAAACGAGTAAGAGAGTTGATGCGAGAAACCTGTTTGGCTAATGAGATACAAATTGTTAAAGGCCATGTATCAAAGGATCGTGTACATTTGCTAATAAGCTATGGCGCGGCCACCGTCCGCCACGTTTATCAGTAGCTAAGATAGCGCAATATATCAAGGGGAAAACCGCGTCACGGTGACTTCACGGAAAATGCTTCAAGAATTTACGGATTTGAAGAAACAGTTTTGGGGCAGCCGTGGCACGGACAGCACATATGGGCTAGAGGCTATTTTGCAGTGAGTACAGGAAATGTAACCAATAAAGTGATAGCAGAATACATTGAGAACCAAGACAAAGAACCACCAAATGAAGATTTCAAAATACATGATGCATCATAGTTTCAGGCGGCTTCACACGCATACAAATCTACCGTCCTTTCAGCCGCTATGTAGTTTAATTTTTACCGATGGTCCCGAGCGAAATACCATTCAGTGGTCTTCCGACGGGGTTAATTTTGAGATCAAATCGCATATTAAGTGGGGACCACCTGCTGCTGGGCTAGTTCGTGAATTGGATTTCGAGGCTCATCCAGTAGAAGCTCTTAAATCGGGGCTCACTCACGAATACGTCAGCTACGACTGGCAAAAAATCATGCGGTTTGAGTATAAGCAACCCTTTACCCCCTAATACCAAGCTACTGTCGTTTGTGGACTATGGACTGTTGACGAACAACAATCAGCAATTGAGCCATTGAACCGGGCGCAATCAAATTATAGACTAGAGCATTTTAACATAATAATACCAAAAGACATATGAAAGCAGCATATTATAAAGAGAAAGGCAAGTTTGAAGTAGGAGAGACCCAAACTAGATCACCGGGAGTAGATGAAGTCCGGCTAGAGGTAGCTTACTGCGGTGTTTGTGGAACTGATGTGCATATTTATCATGGTGTAATGGATCAGCGAATCCAGCCCCCCCAAATCGTTGGGCACGAAGCTTCAGCAACGGTAGCTGAAGTAGGAGAAGGAGTAGAAGGAATACAAGTCGGCGATAAGGTAGCCGTGCGCCCACTTAAATTTGGCGACCCGCACCCCTTTGATAAAGGTAATCCCCACGTAGGTAAAAATTTGAAATTTATTGGCATCGATGCTCCTGGCGCATTTCAGAATAGTTGGGTGGTACCTGCTTATACCTTGCATGCTTTGCCCGACGGCTTATCGCTTCGGCATGGAGCATTTATTGAACCATTGTCGGTAGCTTGTCATGATGTAAAGATTGGGCGGGTAAAAGCTGGAGAAAACTGTTTAGTCATTGGTGGTGGCCCTATCGGAACCCTCATCGCCTTTGTACTTCGAAAAAAAGGAGCGAACGCTATAGTATCCGAAGTAAACGAAAAGCGGGTAGAGATGCTAAAAGGCTTTGGCTTTGAAGTAATCAATCCAATTAAAGAAGATATTGCCGAGCGAGTCAACAGTCTCACGAATGAGGCGATGGCTGACTGCGTATTTGAAGTGTCAGGCTCAGCCGCTGGAGTAAAAACCATGACTGAGGTAGTTAACGTGCGAGGTCGGATTGTAATGGTAGCTATTCACAGCGGAGGGACAAGAGAGGTTGACTTGTTCAAATTCTTTTGGTCGGAGATTGAAATGTTAGGTGCCCGGCTCTACGATGAAGAGGATTACGAAGAGGCCATCCGCATTGCGGCCTCTGGCAATATTCCCTTTGATAAACTAATCACTCAGGAAAGCCCACTGGATGAAATCCAAGGAGTTTTTGAAGCGATAGATAATAATCCGGCAGGTATGAAGTATCTAATTAACTGTCAGTCCTGATTTCAGAAGTAGATCTGTTAAACAATTAGTATAAAGAATCTAACCTATGATATTGAATCAATTTAAATTAGACGGAAAGACAGCGTTAGTAACCGGATGCAAACGGGGTATTGGCAAAGCGATGGCAGTGGCTTTAGCTGAAGCTGGAGCGAATATTATCGGAGTATCTGCTTCGCTGGAATTGTCAGGAAGTGATGTTGAGAAAAAGGTTACCGAACGCGGTGGTTCGTTTCAAGCCTATCAATGCGATTTTTCTGATCGGAAAGCGCTGTATCAATTTATCGAGCAGGTGAAATCGGATTATGACCAAATTGATATTCTGGTAAACAATGCCGGAACCATACTGCGAAAACCAGCCGCTGAACATCCGGATGAGATGTGGGATAAAGTAATTGAGGTGAATCAGAATGCCCAGTTTATCCTAACCCGCGAGTTCGGGAAAGGTATGGTTGAGCGAGGTAGTGGAAAGATTGTTTTTACCGCCTCGTTACTTACTTTCCAAGGTGGAATTACAGTGCCAGGCTATGCAGCTAGTAAAGGAGCTATCGGACAAATGACGATGGCTTTCGCTAATGAGTGGGCGGGAAAAGGCGTAAACGTAAACGCTATTGCGCCTGGTTACATTAGCACTGATAATACTGAAGCTCTTCGCAATGATCCCCAACGCGCTGAGTCTATTCTTTCTCGTATTCCTGCCGGACGCTGGGGCGAACCGGAAGATTTCGCTGGGCCAATTGTATTCCTATGCTCAGAAGCAGCCGCTTATATGCATGGAACCACTATGCTGGTTGACGGTGGTTGGATGGGACGGTAATAATGAGTAATGAATAATGATGAATGAGTGATTACAGATCATTCGTCATTATTCATTACTCATTAAAACTATGCTTGAAATCAAGCAATACCAACTTTTTATTAACGGTGAGTGGGTTGATTCCTCTACTTGTGAGCATGAGGAAATTACTAGTCCTGCTGAAGAATCGGTAGTAGGAACAGTGCAAATGGGAGTGGAGGCCGATGCCCAATGGCCTTAGAAGCCGCTGAGCAAGCTCAAAAAGCCTGGAATAAAGTTCCAGCTAAGAAGCGAGCAGATGTACCTGCACGAAGATATTTACGAACCCTTCATGGAAAAATTCATGAAGAAAGTAGAAGCACTGAAGATTGTTAACCCTCTAGATTAGGCTGTGGAACTGGGGGAGAAGATGGAAAGTATGGTTTTGAACAGTACCTGGATAAGAAAACATTTTATGTAAAATATAAAGCCTAGCTATGGGAAGTACGATTGCTAAAGTCCAACCCCGAATGTTTCGGATACCTTTACCGGAAGTGCTTAATGATGCCAAACACGGCAACCACACCCACTTTGAATTAGTTACTGTAACTATAACTCTAGAAGATGGTAGTGAAGGTACGGGTTATACCTAAACTGGTGGGAAGGGAGGTCATGCCATTAAATCAGTAGCTGAGCACGATATTGCTCCGGCTTTTATTGGGCTAGATGGGGATAATAAAGAAAAGGTTTTTGATTTTATGGAGTGGCATATTCACTAGGTAGGTCGGGGTGGAATTACTTCTTTCGCCATTTCTGCTATTGATATTGCCTTGTGGAAAATTCGCTGCAAAAAGGCGAAAAGACCCCTGTGGCAAGTAACCGGGGCTGCTAATAATACCTGTAATGCTTACTGTGGTGGTATTGATCTACAATTTTCACTGGAGAAGCTACTCAAAAATATGCAAGGCTACCTAGATTCAGGTTTTAATGCGGTGAAAATCAAGGTTGGTTGCCCTTGCCTGGAAGAAGATTTGGAACGAATAGAAGCAGTACGAGAGCTAATTGGGGATAATCGCCTATGGTAGATGCTAACTATTCTATGACTGTAGAACAGGCCATAAAAGCGGCTCAAGCTTTTGAGCCTTATAACTTGCAATGGTTTGAAGAACCTACGATTCCTGATGACTACCTCGGATTTGCCCAGATTGCGATGCCACCGGAATACTGCTAGCCATGGGGGAGAACCTACACACGCTCTACGAATTTGGCTACGCCTTTGAACAAGCCAGGCTTTCATTTATTCAGTCTGATACTTCTAATTGCGGTGGCATTTATGGTTGGCTTCAGGTAGCCGAGATGTCACAAAAGTATGGTATTCCAGTCTGTTCTCACGGCATGTAGGAACTACACTTAAGTTTGGTATCAGCCCAACCTAATGCTGGATGGCTGGAAGTATACAGTTCTGGGCGCGAGTATGACAATGTAGGATATTCGTGATGAACGAGTTAAGGAGCTGGCTTTAGAGTGAATTCGCTACTACTACTAACTTCGTTGGGACTTAGTGAAAGAAAGAATCATAGACACTCCCGGTATCAAATCTGAGAGCGGTGGGACTGGACCTTACCAGCCTTGGTCGGGAGTATTTAGATATTCCCCAGAATGAGTTGAACAACAATCCTAACTTACAGCATAACCCAGGTACAACTAGCGTTGATAGCAAGATGCAATTTAGTAGTAAAAGGTCGGAAAACCGGCCTTTTATGTACAAGTGTAATTCTAACTAATTAAGTGCTAAATTCTTAACCTCTACCTATTTTCTAAGTGTTACTCCTTCATTTCCCTTTTATAACAGCTCAAATTCTTACGTCATTTATAATTTCAAAAGATTTAGTTTTGAATAATGATTTATATAAGATTTAGATTTTTTTAAGGTATTATGCCGTAACAAACATTCAAATTTTTAAATACTTATACAAATTCCAGCAAAAACTTACTCTGTAATTGTTGTACTTTTTTAATTTTTAGTTAAACTTTTAACTATATTTGTTTAACTAAATCATTTAAAAAGCAAAACAAAAAGATAAAATGAGAATAACTAATCTTCATTCGTTGCGGACAAACGTATGGTTACTATTAGGTGTATTCGTCGCTATATTAATCTTATTCAATACTTTTATACTAGTACAAAATCAACGTACCCGCTCTGTTAGCCAAGAGATAGAAGAAGTACGGTTGCCAGTTAGCTTTTTAGCCAAAGAAGTTCAATCGGGCATTAACCAAGTTTCGGCTAATCAACGTGGCTATTTTTCAACTGGAGTAGCTTCATTTGCCGAAAAGCGAGCTAGTATCTGGCAAAAGACCTTATTACCCTCTTTGGAAAAGTTGGCAGACCTAAAGCCGCTGGTAAGCAAGGAGAATCAGCAAAGAATTGAAGAGTTAGAAAAGGTATTACCTGAGTACAGTATTCTTCAGAATGAGATCGATCAAAAAATTAAAGAACTGCTTAATCTTAAATATACTGATAACCTTGATCAACAGGTTGATTCAGTTCATTCTATCGCTTTAGTAGAAAGAATTACTGCCTATGAGGTGAGAAAAGCAGAGATTACCCAAGAGATAGTGAGTAAAGTAAACCCTATCCAGGGCCTCTGCTTTGAACTAATAAATCCTTTGGTTGACGATCAAAAAGCAAACCTAACATCAGGAGTATCTATGGTGCGGGGTGGTCTAGACAAGATCGTGATTATAGTAGCCGTTCTCTCTGTTTTTGGCATTATCGTTTCTGGGGTTCTGATCTGGCTTTTACTTAAGAGAATCAATAAATCTATTAATCGTCCTACTAAGTTGCTTGATAAACTTGCTTTGGGGGAGTTGCCAGACTCTATTGAAGAATCCAATGATGAACTCAACCCAATTATTCAATCAGGCAATAATCTGAGCAAAAACCTAACCCATGCTAGTCAGTTTGCTCAGGCAATTGGCGATGGTAACTTTTCTTTTGATTTCCAGCCCATTGGCGAGCAAGATGCGCTAGGCAACGCATTAATCCAAATGCGGGATAAGCTGGCTGAAGTAGCTCAGACCGATAAGAAGAGGAATTGGGCCACCCAAGGTCTGGCCGAAATTGGGGGTATTCTACGAAAAAGTACAGAAGTAATTGATGACCTTTACATTCAGGTATTGAGCTATGTTGTAAAGTATATTGAAGCCAATCAGGGTGGACTGTTTATCTTACAAAATGATGAAGAGACTGAGCCATACTTAGAATTAGTGGCAAGTTATGCCTACAACAAGCAAAAATTTTTAGAACGAAATGTGGCTATTGGTGAAGGTTTACTCGGCCAAGCCTACCTGGAAAAGGAGCCGATACTCCTGACAGAGATACCTCAAGACTATATAAATATTACTTCAGGACTGGGCGATACCAATCCTAATTGTATTCTAATTGTGCCTCTCAAAGTGAACGAACAGGTAGTTGGTATGCTGGAACTAGCCTCTTTTCAGGTGTACGACGAGTATCAAGTGGAGTTCGTGGTAAAACTAGCAGAGAGTATTGCTTCAGCTATCACCAACATTAAAGTAAATGTTCGCACGAACCGACTGTTACAAGAAGCTCAACAGAGAGAAGAGGAACTTAGAGCCCAGGAAGAGGAAATGCGGCAAAATATGGAGGAGTTACAAGCCACACAGGAGGAAATGTCTAGAGTGCAAAAAGAGCTAAAAGCCGAACTGGAAAGAAGAGATTCTTCCACAGTTTCTGAATAAGTAGTCAATGCTCTCTGGGTTAAATTTAATGAGATTAACAATAAGATTTGATTGTTGGAGGAGAGTAGACTTCCTGCAAATTATCCGAGTTTCAGTCTTGAGCAAATGCTTTTATGGATGTTTCTCGAAAAACAGTAACGTATCCTCGAGGTGCTGTTGCCAGTAAGACCACTCGTGACCTCCTTCAAACTCTTCATACGTGTGCGGAATGTTGGCTTCTAGCAATTGGTTATGTAATTCACGATTGTAGTTAATGAGTAAGTCCTGCTGTCCACAATCGAGGCGAATAGGGGGTAAAGTATCTTTTTGAGCCTGCATAGTGAGAAAGACACTACTGGCTTCAGTTTCTACTGGTTGATAATGAGTTAACGGTTCTTCCACAAATAATTTCATCTGCTCAATAGAGGTAATGGAACTATGCGCCGAAATAGCCGCAAATTTTTCCGGGTACGTAGCTCCTAATCGTAAAGCACCAAATCCACCCATAGAAAGCCCAGCAATATAAACCGGAGAGTTAACAGTAACGCTTGGTATATTCTCCTTCACTGCGGTGGGTACGTCCTCCACTATCCACTTCTCGAAATTACCAGGCACAATTGACTGATAAGCAGTTCCATCTCCCCAAAGTCCGTCGGAGGGCATGGCTAATACCATCGGGCTTATTTTTTTATCTTGAATAAGTTGCTGCGTGGTAAGGTGAGCTTTTCCTTTTAATGCCCATATCCAAGCACTTCCGTATACTCCGTGAAGCAGTAATATCAACGGAAGGTCTTTTGACTTCTTGGCTTCATCAGGCACAAATACACAAATATCACCCCGCCCTTTCAGGTAATTGGATTTCACGGTAATAAAACGCAGACCATCGTGCTCCGCATCAGCATCGGAGATTTCAGTAGTTCTGAAGTTTGACATATCAGTTAAAAGTAATGACTCCTTTGGCATTCTTTCCGGCTAACATATCATCAAACGCTTGGGATAACTGATCTAGTGAATACTCACGAGTCACCAATTCATCCAATAGCAAGTCACCTTTAGCGTATAGTGCGATAATTTTAGGAAAGTCAATGCCTGGGTTGCACTTTCCGTACAGTGGATTGATGTACACCTTATCCCACTCAAACAAATTCATATCGATGGTGATCTCCTGTTCAATACCACTCACTTGCACGGCAGTTCCAGCGTTTCGTACCATCGCTAGGGGAGCGGCGCCCAAAGCCGGAATAGCGGTACATTCAAAAGCATAATCGGCTCCCCGACCTCCAGTTAGTGTTTTCACTTGTTCAGCCGCTTGCAGCAGTCCAGTATCATCTTTCTCAGCTAACAAGGTATGAGTTGCCCCGAACTGTTTCGCCATTTCAAGCTTGGCGGGATTAATATCAACAGTAATAACCGCAGCTGCTCCAGCTATTTTTGCTGCTTGAATAACATTCAACCCAACTCCGCCCGCACCTAAAACTACCACACTACTTCCGGGCTTTACCTCAGCGGCATTTACAACCGAACCGTAGCCAGTCATTACTCCACAGCTAACAATACTAGCCGAAGGAAAAGGAATAGATTGGTCTTCTATTTTTACCAATGCTGACTGCTTTACTAAGGTGTATTCCGATAAAGTACCTAAGTTAAACGATCGTTCAATAGGTTTGCCTTGCCAGATCGTACCTTCTAAATGAGCGTGACCGGGGGTGTAACCATTAGCGCCCGCTACTACTGGCGAGTTTTGCTCGCAAATATGCGGATTACCAATTTGACACTGAAAGCAGCTTCCGCAGGGCGTAGCCCAGTTGAGAATAACTGTATCACCAGCTTTGAAATCCTTTACTTGTTCACCTACCTCGATAACTGTTCCCGCACCTTCGTGCCCCATTACAATAGGTTTTCCCCAGGATAATGAATCGTAGTCGGTGTGGCAAAGACCCGCGGCTTTCATTTGTACTAGCACTTCATCGTCGGCTGGACTAGCTACTTCAATGGATTCTATCCGAAAATCCCCGTTTCCAGTAGCTACGGCGGCTTGGCAGTTTACAGACATAAAATATAGTTAGGTTGATTAATACAAATACTCGCTGACTTGAAAACGTCTTGCTATGGTTATTCTAACAGTTAAACATGATTAAATATTTTTAGAATCTCTTCTGCAAAATTGATTAATAATTCTTCTATTTTGTCTCACCTACTATCTGAAAAGTGAATTACTTAACAAATACAAGGAAAAATGAAGGCTGTGCTGGAGAAAATTAGCAATCCGCAGGCTAGTGTGATCACTGCCTTCAACTATGTGGAGGATCATTTTTCTGCGCCTTGGCATTACCATCCTGAGTACGAGCTTACCTGCATCCTGGAAAGTGAGGGTATCCGCTATGTTGGTAATCATATTTCAGAATACCAACCATTAGATTTGGTACTACTAGGAACAAATCTACCCCATCGCTGGAAAAAATCTGAGGAAAGTACCGGAAAAGCCAGTTCATTAGTAATTCAGTGGAAACCAGCGGTACTACCAGAGATAGTAGATTTACAAGTAATACAACAATTATTAACCCGGGCTAACCGGGGGCTGTTTTTTAGAAGAGAAGTAGTCGAAGAAATATTACCAAGGATGAAGGCAATCGTATTTACTGAAGGCAATCGATACTTTCAATTATTAAACTTACTACACATGCTGAGCGAAATTGATGAGTATGAGTTTCTTTCGGGAGAAAGTTTCTCCCCTGATTTATCGGAAAAAACCAGTGATCGCTTAGATAAGGTACAGCAGTACGTGGAAGATCATTATACGGAAAAAATTAGCTTAGCTCAGGTGGCAGATCTGGTCAATATGACTGAATCTTCCTTTTCCCGCTTCTTTAGCCGAGTGATGCAGAAACCATTCTTTAGCTTTCTTAACGAATACCGGATTAATAGAGCTAGTAAGCTCCTGATAGAATCTGAGCAAGGTATTGCCGAAATTGGCTTTTCTTGTGGCTATGAAAGCCTACCGTTTTTTTACAAACAGTTTAAAAAGATTAAGGGATATTCCCCACGGGCATTTAGGAAAAGCTACTTGGCGACAAATGCTGTAGTATCTGATCGCGATAGCCGATTCATAGTTTGAGAGATAAAGATACTCTTTTTTGTTCGTATAGACTATTTTACTAATCTAGTAAAAACAAAATAAGTGATTTTTTCATCAAAATAAAGGAAGATTCCATTCAGTAATCTGGCGTTCTTTATACTAGAAATCTTGTAGTAAATAATTCAGGACTAACCTGCGACTACCTTCAAACTAGAGTAAACCTAACCACCAACAAAATGAAGAAAAGTGCCTTACCCGATCCGTTTGAGCAAGCTCGAGTTGAAAGGGGCTACGGTGAGATAAACGATCAGGGTGATCCAGTAACCATGCTTCTTCGCCTGAAGGATGTGCGTAAATGCGCCCATAACTGGAAAACCTTTCAGTCGGGGGCTGCACCAGGGCGCATTGTCGTTCCTTCAGAAGTAGATATTCGGGAAACCCGACAGATACCATTCGAATTAGACCCACCTATGCACGGCAAGTATCGAGCATTAGTAGAACCCTGGTTTAGGCGTCCTCTGGAAACCGAGTATCAGGAAAAACTCTCTCAGCAGATTAATGATATTGTGGATGAAGTTCTCACAACTGATTCAGTAGAAGTAGTAGAAGAGTTTTCGCTAAAGCTTCAGTCCCGAGCCTTAACGCTGCTGCTCAATATTCCTTACGAAGAGGCAGAAACCTGGATTTCTTGGGGAACCCACGTATTTCGGAGTGAAGATGATCCGCTGGATGGTGAGAAAGCTGCCATTTTGTATGATTACATCGATGAACAAATTGACCAAGTACTGGAAAATCCTGGCGATGATCTTTATTCTGTTCTTCTAGCTTCAGAAGTGGAGGGGAAAAAGCTTACCCGAGAGGAAGTAAAAGGAGTAATGATTCTAACTTTTGCGGGCGGACGAGACACGGTAATCAATGCTGTTACCAATTCTGTTGCCTACTTTGCTGAGCACCCCGAATCGTTACAATATCTGCGAAATAAGCCAGAAATGATTGGAAAAGCAGTGGAGGAGCTGATTCGCTACTTTGCGCCTCTGACACATATGGGACGGGTAGTAACCGGGGATACCGAAGTATGCGGGCACGCAGTAAAAGCTGATTCGCGGGTTTCGCTCTGCTGGGCATCGGCCAATCGGGACGCTGCCGCATTTGAAAACCCCAACGAAATAGTACTTGATCGTAAGGTGAATCCCCACGTGAGTTTTGGCTTTAGTCATCACAACTGTCTGGGAGCCACTCACGCTCGTCAGATATTAAAAACCCTACTGGCGGTTTTATCCGAGAAAGTGGAGTCTATCAATATTCTGGATTATCAAGAAAATATTGAGGAGTGGGGAGAGTTCCGACGCAAAGTTGGTTACGATAGTATTACAGTGAAATTCAGTGCCCGAGTATAACCTTGAGTCCACCAATAACTTTTTCATCAAAATCAGATTTAAATAATAGAATAAACCTAATATAATTACTGTATGGCGAAGATTACATTTATTACCCAAGATGATGAAACAATCATTTTAGAAGCTAATTCCGGTTCTATTATGGAGCTGGCTACTGAAAACAATGTCAAAGGAATTGATGGCGACTGTGGAGGCGTATGTTCCTGCGCTACCTGTCACGTACATGTTGAAGCATCGTATTTTGACAAAACTGGTGAGGCCAGCGAGATTGAGAAAGATATGCTGGAGCTAGACGACAATGTGACCGAATACAGCCGCTTGGGTTGCCAAATTGAAATTAAAGAAGAACTGGATGGTATGGTGCTGCACGTAGCAAATTAAACCTCTTTTTGATGACTGTTAACCAAGGTTATGGTAGAAAATAGTCCATTCATGTCAGAAGAATCTACGAAAAACCAGGTGTGTGTTATTATCGGAGCCAGCCACGCGGGAGTGAATTGTGCTTTTGCCCTCCGTAAAGAAGGGTGGTCAGGCGATATTGTTCTTCTGGATGCTGACCCTGCGTTACCGTATCATCGTCCACCACTTTCCAAAGCCTATCTATCGGGCGATGGTAATATTGAAGGACATCAGTTAAAAGGGGTTGATAGCTATCAGAAAGAAAATATTATGCTTCACTTGGGCATTCGGGTGATATCCATCAATCGATCTGATAAGACCGTAACTTTAAGTGATGGTAAGATTCAGCCTTACCACAGGTTGGTACTAGCCACCGGAGCAATTCCACTAATTCCGCCAATTCCAGGTATTGATGCTGCACCAAATCTTTTTCCGTTGCGAACGCTGGCTGATACTGATTATATTCGTGAAGCTCTGCGCAATAGTACTCAAAAACGAGTGGTGATAATTGGGGGAGGATACATTGGCCTGGAAACAGCAGCTTCTTTGAAAAAACTGGGGGCAACCGTTACGGTGCTAGAGCTCCAGGAGCGAGTATTAGCTCGAGTAACTGCTCCAGAAATGTCGGAATTTTTTCAAACTCTTCATGCTAAAAATGGTGTGGAGGTTTTGACCGATAAAGCAGTTTCTTCCATCGAACCCCAAGATCAGGTAACTATTGTGGTCTGTGCCGATGGATCCCGCTACCAAGCCGATGTGGTGGTAGTAGGTTGTGGAATTCGAGTGAATATTGAACTAGCGGAACAAGCTGATTTAGAAATTGAAAATGGAATTCGGGTAGACGCTACTGCCCGAACTTCTGATGATAATATTTTTGCCATCGGCGACTGTACTTTTCACCACAACCCTCACTATAATCGTTTTATTCGGCTAGAATCAGTTCAAAATGCCGTAGATCAAGCTAAAGTGGCTGCCGCCGCTATTTGTGGCAAAGAAACTACTTACGATACTATTCCCTGGTTCTGGTCCGATCAGTACGATGTGAAACTTCAGATGGTGGGCTTATCTACCGGATACGATCAAACGGTTGTTAGGAAGGAGGAGGGCGAAAGTATCAAATTTTCAGTTTGGTACTTCAAAAGCGATACTTTGTTGGCAGTAGATGCCGTGAACAATGCAAAAGCCTACGTTTTGGGCACCAGGTTTATAAAAGACGGCAAGAAAATAGATCAGGCGAAATTGAGCGACCCTTCGGCCGATTTTAAACCTGGCAATCTGTTAGTGCAATAAATACGCATCTTTACTCTACCAAAAATATATCAGGTAACCTGAAAAACATCTGTGATAAAGCAGTATGTTCAGAATACGTAAATTGCTGATAGCAAATTTATTAGAATACTACGCTGCAATCTAAAATTGAATCTATTCGTTTGAAGAGACCTGCTCTCAATTGTCCAAGAATAGCACAGATTGGACAAAATGGGAGCAAGTGATTTTACATAACATAACCAGCCTTACGTGACTTTATAGATCGTTCTGGAAAGGATCGCCATGAAGAAGTTGTCACTGGATGTTTTAACCGATATTCTACCTTATCATTAGACTCTCTATGGAAAATGCCAGGCCGCGCAGGCAAGATCCAATTATCCAATTCGCTTGAAGAAGCAAGGCGTTCAGATGCTTGCGGCCGAGCTACTTTCTGAAGATGAAGCTTACCAAAAGTTCAAAATAAGCCGTAGATTACTACACCAATGACAGTGCTGGTATGGCAAGTTCTTTGTCCAGCACTTCATAGATCCTAAACCTATGGCGAAGAAAAAACTATTCGATCAAGAAAAAATTGAGCAGCTTCAAAAACAGTTGAAAGAGACTCAACAGCAACTCAAGTATGCTAATCTCAAAAAGGAGGCCTATGAAACAGTGATTCATATTGCCGAGGAAGAATTTGATATTACCATTGTTACTATTCCTAAATTAATAGATCAGTTTTCTTGTAGCCGGGCGATACTTTATAAAATGGTGAAGGAAGACTACTAAAGATATGATATAAAGTTCCTTCTCAGGCTAAAGCGCAATATTGTCAGACAAATTTGGTCTTCTTGATTTCTGAGAGGTAAAGCAATAACCATTAGACTGTAATATCATGACAAAGAATAATCTACTGCTAATACTATTGGTGGGACTGATAGGTTTATTTCATTGCTGTACTACCGAAAGTGTTCAGGGGGCGTGGGACTATAAGCTTGCTTTTTCATCTGACTACAACAGCTACGGGAAAATGAACATTGAAAAGCAGGGGGGCAACTATATCGGAAGCCTGATCTCTATCGACCAGGGAAACATAAAGCTTGACAATATTGAATTGAATGGAAATAAATTGAGCAGTAGCCTAGTCATCCGGGAAAAGGAGTCAATCCTACAGGGTGAGTTTGTAGGTGATACTTTTTCAGGTAGTATACTGGCTAATATTGACACATTTGCGATAAACGCTACTCGGATTATTGATAATTTTTCAGTAGAAAACCTACCGGATGTAAAGTATATCCTAGCTAAATCTGATCTCGCCGACTACGAACGTGACCTTGACCATGCTACCCTGATTACATCTTTTAGCGAAGATAATTACCAACGAGGAGTAAGAATCTACAATGCCAACTGCATTAATTGTCATGGCAACCCAGATAACGAAGGCTCTATTCCATTATCCCTGAAATTCTGGGAGCAGCCGTTTAAAGCGGGAAATGACCCCTATTCCATGTATCAAACCATCAGTAGGGGCTATGGGTCTATGCCTCCTCAAGTAACTTTAACTCCCCAGGAGAAATACGATGTCATCCTTTACATTCGTGAGCATTTTATCCGAAAGAATAATCGGAAAGAATATTTTTCGGTAAGTCCAACCTACTTATTTGCTCTGCCGGAAGGCTCATCTACTGGTTCTGCCGCTAAACCCTACCACCCCTGGTTCGATATGGATTACGGTGATTTTTTCATCAATACCTACGAATTAGTCGATGCTGGAACCGGGCCCGAACGCTTCCACTCGCCGGGACCCCGACCGTACCCAGACGAGAATTATCTGGAAAATAATTTTGCCTACAAAGGCATTGCCATTCGTTTGGATGGAGGGTCGGGCGGAGTATCTGATGGCAATACTTGGATGATCTTTGATCACGATCTAATGCGGGTTGCCGGGGGCTGGACTGGAGAAGGTTTTATCGATTGGGAGGGTATTCTGTTGAATGATCGGCACGAGACCTACCCCCGTACCATCGGCGAATTACATTTTGAAACTCCGGTAGCACCCGCCTGGGCCAACCCAGCGACAGGAACCTACGATGATCCCCGCTTTACCGCCCGAGACAGGCGACAATTCGGCCCCTTACCAAAAAATTGGGCAAATTACCAAGGGCTTTACCACAACGGCAATAATATCATTATCTCTTATTCTGTTGGAAATGCCGATATTCTGGAACGCTTGGATCAGGAGAAAATGGGTAAGCAAACGATCTTTATCCGCACCCTGAATATCAGCCCATCCCCAACTCCCTTGCAAACCCGGATAGCTCCAGTGGGCACCCCCGTTGCACTCAAAGGTTCGGGTGCTTCTTTAAGTGAAGCAGACGGGTATGTAGTAATGGATATTCCTAAATCCCGAGAAGCCAACGTAATACTTTTCATTGCCAAACCTGGGGTTAAAGGACTCGACAATTTTGCGAGCCAGTCTTCTTCACCAGAATCCCTAGCCAAGTATACTCAGGGTGGTAAGCCTCACTACCCACAAGAACTTAAAACCACTATAACCCGGGGGCAGGAAGACGGGCCAATTGCAGTAGATCAACTTACCCCTCCCTTTGATAATCCGTGGGACAGCCGGATGAAGCTCAGTGGTATAGACTTCATGAATGATGCTAACGTAGGGGTAGTCTGCACCACTGATGGTGATATTTGGCGGATTAAGGGGCTTACCAATGTCAGCGGACAACTATCCTGGAAGCGGATTGGCTCCGGTCTGTTTCAGCCGTTGGGAATTAAAGTAATTAACGAGAAAATATTTGTTACCTGCCGCGATCAGCTCGTACTTCTTCGCGATCTTAACGGGGATGAAGAAACCGATTTTTACGAAAGTTTTAACCACGACCATCAGGTAACCGATCACTTCCACGAGTTTGCGATGGGCTTACAAGCTGATGAACAAGGAAATCTGTATTATGCCAAAAGTGGACGACACGCCCGGGAAGCCCTGATACCCCAGCACGGCACACTAATTAAAGTGAGCCCGGATGGCGCAACCTCCGAGATTATTGCTACAGGGTTTCGGGCTGCTAATGGGGTTTGTATTAATCCTGACGGAAGCTTTATCGTAACCGATCAACAGGGTTTCTGGAATCCGATGAACCGAATCAACTGGGTAGAAGGTAATAGCAATTTTTATGGTAATATGTGGGGGTACAATCCTCCCGAGGATACTTCCCGAGCTGCTATGGAACCGCCCATGGCCTGGGTTGATATGGAATTTGATCGCTCCCCCTCGGAACTGGTCTGGGTAGATAGCGAGGAGTGGGGACCACTTAACGGAAGCCTGCTGAGCTTTTCCTACGGCTACGGAAAAGTACAACTAGTTCTAAACGAGAAAGTAAATAATCAAATGCAGGGAGGCGTAATAGACATTCCAGGTGTTAAATTTATGACTGGTGTAATGCGCGGTCGGTTTAATCCAGATGATGGCCAATTATATGCCTGTGGCATGTCGGCATGGGGAACTAATCAGATGATGAAAGGTGGTGGTTTTTACCGATTGCGCTATACTGGAAAACCTATATCGATACCTTTGAAACTCCACGTTGAAGATAATGGTATAAAGTTTACTTTCGCCTCGTCATTAACGCCACAGTCAGTAAAAGATATTTCCAGCTACGAAGTAAAGACCTGGGATTTGGTAAGAAGCAGTCGCTACGGCTCAGATCGTTATAATATTCAAATATTGGAGATTGCTGATGCTCAATTAAATGAAGACGGAAAAACAGTCAAGTTAGTACTGCCCGATATTCAACCTGTGGATGTAATGACGGTTCGGTACCAGTTAGTAGACACTGAAGGTAATCCGGTAACAGGCACTTTCCAGAACACTATTCACGAGTTGGGCTCTTCTTCGGGAGAACTATTGCAGACATCGGCTCAGTAAGTGAAAATGGAACAAGGAGAATGGGGGAAGGAAAAGGTAAATTAGACTACTACCGGCTTTCAGCCGATAGATTGAGCTTCTAGGCTAGAAGCTAGCTAAGGTCTACCCACTCACCTTAAAGTTATTGTCCCTCTCTATATCTTGTCGTTCAAAGAGTCTTGTCAGTTTGCGAGTAATAACGTACCTAATCCACTATTAACGAAACCAGTGGTAATCGCTACGTTATGACTAATCCTCATAATAACTCTGGAAACCTACCGGACTTTGAGGGCGATAAGATTTTGCTGGTGTATAATAAGGTAGGAATCCATCGATAACTGAGAGCCTCCAAGGAATGGTCGCCCAGACTGGGGCAAGGTTTGTTCTGATCATCGTTTACTTTGCTAGCGATGAGAGTGTAGCTGCTTTTTTTCGCCTATCTTCTTGGCAGCCTTAAGTACATGCTTTTCACAAGTACTCCATGATTTTTTATGCTCTTCTACGATCAACTAGCGATTCAAGTACTTTATTGATACTGAGTGAAAGCAATAGTGGAAGTAAGAAGTAGACAAAGCCTGTAGTTCGAGTAACTTTGCCGTCCTTGAAGGGTAAACAAATAGTGTACTTAAAAAATAACATTCTGATTATCAATTTTTTACTAACTGTTTTAAGCAAGCTTTCCGTTGTAGTTGCTATCAATCCCAGCTAGCGCTATTGCAAAACTATTAGCATTCATTCACTATAGTAGGTAATAATGGAGCCTCATGTTTACACTTTGTCTACTCCATTTTTAGGTCATGTTTACTGAATGCTTACCTGATAATTTTTCTTGTAGTCAGCCCTTCCCGTACTTTTGTTCAGTGTCTTACGAAAAATTAGGCAATAGCTTATCGAGCCGAAAATTAACCCAACAACTATGCAAGTTTTAATCAACAGTATGTTTGTACTTAATATGCTTTACTTTACTACCACGCTGGTCGAAGGGGCAGTTTTGATAGCCGATAAAAGCGTACCAAAAGAAGTAGCTGAACAAGCGCAATGTTATGCCCAACTACTTGCATTAGATCAGCATGTATATATCGCTATTAGTTTTAGCCGAGATTTGCCTCCCGGGGTAGACGGGTATACACGCTACCAAAATACTGAGTCTTATAACGAAGGACATCAGATACGCATTGTAATCAATGCCAACATAAACCGTGCTCAACAGATACGGGTACTTGCTCACGAAATGATACACGCCAAGCAGTTTGTAGAAGGCCGACTGGTGAGGTGTAGTACGGGACATTATAGTTGGGAGCGGGGAGTCTGTACTGATACTAAGCACCTTCCGTACTACAATCGCCCTTGGGAAAAGGAGGCCTTTAAGCTGGGAAATCAGCTTTACTATACATATACGAAATAGGTAACTACATCAACCGAACGTGTTGATCAATGGCCTTTTAAAGTAGAAAACAACATTTTCTAACCCTCTAAACTTACGTAAAACATGTGTAAACTATGCAATCTTAATCCGGCAAGAGCCGAAGCTTTTGCTGAAAGAATGATAGTCTCCTTAAACGAAGGATCGCTGATGCTAATGGTCTCTATTGGTCACCGCATTGGTCTATTTGATACGATGAGTCAGATGGAAGCTGCTACCAGTAATGAAATAGCCGAGGCTACTGGGCTTCAGGAGCGTTACGTGCGGGAATGGCTCGGAGCCATGGTAACTGGGTGCATCGTAGAAGCCAGCCGAGAAACTGACTCAGAAGAATTACGCTATCAGTTACCTGCTGAGCACGCTGCTTTCCTTACTCGCGAAGCTGGTGCTGATAATATTGGTGTATTCGCCCAGTATATTTCAGTACTAGGGTACGTGGAAGATGATATTGTGCGATGCTTCCAAGAAGGGGGCGGAGTATCCTACGAACGCTATAATCGTTTTCACGAAGTAATGCGGGAGGATAGTGGATTAGCTGTAGTGTCTTTGCTGCTAAGCGACGTGCTGCCTTTGGTTCCGGGTATTCAACAGCGGTTGGAGCGAGGAATACGGGTGATGGATATTGGCTGCGGTAGTGGCCGAGCTTTAAACCTGATGGCTCAGCACTATCCTGAAAGTATTTTTGTCGGTTACGATCTTTGCGCCGATCCTTTGGAAACCGCCCGACGAGAGGCTCAACGACGAGGCTTGACAAACATACATTTTGAGCAGCGAGACCTAACTCACTATGCACCAGAAGACACTTTCGACTTTATCACAGCATTTGATGCTATTCACGATCAGGCTCGACCGGATCACGTACTCCGTAGTGTTTACCAATCGCTTAGCAATGATGGGCATTTCTTAATGGTCGATATTAATGCTTCGTCCGACGTAACTCAAAACGTAGACCATCCGGTTGGCACATTGCTGTACACCATCTCAACCATGCATTGTATGACAGTTTCGCTAGCGCAAGATGGTATGGGGTTGGGGGCAATGTGGGGCCGAGAAAAAGCTCGAGTAATGCTAAACGAAGCAAGCTTTACTCGCATTGAAGAACACTTGCTAGAGCAGGACTTTCAGAACCGCTACTTCGTCATTCAAAAATAACACTTGAAAACGTATCATCATGAAATTAGCTCCTTTAGCTGCAAGTATACTGGGATGTGCATGGCTACTAACCCATGCACTAAACTCTCCCAAAAATTTATCCGATATCGTAGCAAAAGACGCTGCGACAGTAGACTCTTATACTCAGTCGGTGCAATCCCAAATTTCAGATAGCACTGCTGGAAATATTATTTCTTACCAGCAAGATAGCACCACTGATTTTAAAGTATTGATAGTGCCGATAGACTAACTCTATTGCTGATTAGTCTAACCCAAGATTCAACTATTATTCATTTATCAATTTATCATCTTTTAATCAATTTAATTCTTATGAAAACTCTCGTAAACTCAGTTATTCTATTGGCTTTACTGGCTATGGCTAGCTGTCAAAAAGTAGAAGACATCTTCGATCATGTGAAAGACCATGATGACGATGACCAAGCAGAAACTTCTTTCAAAACCAGTGATATTGAGGCAGTTCACCTCTTTCTAGCTGATGAAAACGGTGATACCCCCACTGATCCCAAAGGATTAGTGTATGAAAGCCGCAAAATGAACCCAGTTCTTTCTCCCAGCGGTCACCACCTTACACTGGAAGAATTTGATGCCGTGACGGGTAAACTTAAAATGACTTGCACTCCCGAAGGCACTCGCGTTGATCTGAAACTAGAAGGACTAATCCCGTTTGGCCTGTACTCAGTTTGGGTGCTTGTATTTGATGAACCTGGATTTACCCCAGACTTTGCCCACGAAATTGCCGAAGGTGTGCCGGGTGGCAACGAAGGCCTGTACAGCTCTTTTGTAGCTGGCTCAGATGGTACTGGAACCTATTCGGAAATCGTACCCGAAGGTGATATGTCATTTTTCGGAAGCGTAACTGATTGTCTACTAGATGAATATGAAGTTCACATTGTAGGTGCCTACCATATGGATGGAAAAACTTATGGTGGGGAGTTGGGGCCCGATGGCAAAGCAGTTGAGCAATTTGCCTGGGTATATCTAAACGATTAATTGTCGATAAGGAAGGCTGCCGAACGAGAATGTAGGAAGCCTTCTTATTTCCAATTTGCAAATATCTTTCCAACGCAATAAGTACAAGCTCTTTCTCGAGATAGTGGACAGTAGTACTACGTATTTACTCTTTGGCACACCATTGCACCAGACTGGAGAATAATTAGTAGGATGGCTAATTAAGCTTTTGGTTACGAAAATCTACGCAAGCTTACTAATCAATAGAACCCTTCCTAGAAATAGGCTCGTAGCGTAGCAAGCGTAATTGACTAATTAGCCATATTCTAACCCTTAACTTCTCTATCATGAAAAACTATGTCACTCTCACCTGCATTGGGGTAAGCCTACTTATGGGCTGTCAAAAAACTCCAGAAACCTTAGTAGAAACAGAAACTTTACTCGACCAGCAATTAGCTGAAGCTTTAGGCGAGGGAGCGAGTAGGAAAGGAGCGTCTTCATTTCTTTTACCTAACAGTGGCGATTTATCGGCTATTCCACAAGATCTTAACAACCCTCTGTCGGAAGAAAAAGTAGCACTAGGAAAATTGCTGTATCATGAAACTGGACTGGCTATTAAATCCAAATACTTAGAAGGTATGCGCACGTACTCTTGTGCCTCCTGTCATCACGCGCAAGCAGGTATCCGGCAAGGAATAGCGGATGGTGGAGTTGGTTTTGGAGTAGCCGGAGAAGGACGACAACGGAATATTTTGTTTCCAGTAGACTCCTTGGATATACAACCCCTACGTACTCCTTCTACGCTCAATAGCGCCTACCAGATTGTACAACTCTGGAATGGGCAGTTTGGAGCTACTGGGCCTAACACAGGTACCGAAAGCCAGTGGAAAGATGGTACTCCTATTGCTACCAACTATTTAGGTTTCGAGGGGGTAGAGACGCAAGCTATTGCTGGCCTTAGGGTACATCGCATGGACTGTGACACGAGTCTTATTTTCAATACCGAATACAAGCAACGCTTTGATCAAGCCTTTAGTAACATTCCCGCTCCCGAACGTTATAAGCTGAAACAAGCTGGACTAGCCATTGCAGCCTACGAGCGCACCCTGCTAGCCAACCAGTCACCGTTCCAGCGCTACTTACGGGGCGAGAAAGGAGCCATGAGCGAACATCAGAAGCAGGGAGCTTTGCTATTTTTTGGTAAAGCTAATTGTGTCAACTGCCACAGCGGTCCGGCACTGAATAGCATGGAGTTCTATGCAATTGGCATGGGGGATTTACTAGGTGAAGGAGTACATCGGGGAAAAAGTGACGACCTCGCTCACCGAGGAAGAGGAAGCTTCACTGGGAAGACAGAAGATGATTACAAGTTTAAAGTTCCTCAGCTTTACAATTTAAAAGACTCCCCATTCTACGGACACGGCGGTACATTCCGTTCGGTACAGGAAGTGATTGAGTACAAGAATCAAGCGGTTGCCAAGAATAGAAACGTCCCTAAGTCACAACTGGCTGAAGAATTAACTCCTCTTAATCTGAGTGAAGAGGAAGTACAGCAGTTGACTGATTTTGTTGAAAACGCTCTGTATGACCCTGACCTGCTCCGCTACGTACCTGAGCAAATACCGTCCGGCTTAGCTTTCCCAAATAATGACGAACAGTCACGGCAAGATCTGGGGTTTGGGGGGTAGATTAATAGAATCAACGATTAGTAAATGGTTTTACTGTAACCTGATCAAACAAAAATTAGGAAATAATCGACATGAGTTACTTGCTTACTTTTATAGAAAACCACTTATCTAAAATAATACTTGCATTCGCGTTAGTCACTATTGCCTGTAGTGAGGAAGAAGATGATTTAAAGTCTGTTGACCCTGATCCGGATGAAGCATTATACTACCTTCCGGTTGTAGTGCATGTCCTGCATCAGGGAGAACCTGTAGGTGAAGGGCCAAACCTCTCTACCGAGCGTATCCAGAGGCAGATTGAAATTCTTAATGAAGATTTCAGGAGAAAAGAAGGAACCCGTGGGTTTAACAATCATCCGGACGGAGGGGATACAAAAATAGAGTTTGTGCTAGCAAAACAAGATCCAAATGGGCAACCAACCAGTGGTATTGTACGCACAAATATCTCGCTATTCGACGTACCAGTCCTGGGCTATAGTCAGAATAACTACGCTCAGTATAGTTATTGGAACTCTACACAGTATATAAATATTTGGACAACCCCACTAGATGAGTCCATCTCTTGTCTCGTATTAGGCCTATCCACTGGACCTGAAACGGATTTACCAGGAACACACTTACTAGCTATCCCTGAGCCTAATGATGCCGAAGGGATTATAATTCCGTGGATGCACTTTGGTGAATCTACCATTGACTGCCATGCCCGATTTGGTAGAACCCTGACCCACGAAATGGGACATTACTTAGGACTACTCCATCCCTGGGCTGGGTTAGATTGTGAGTTTAATGATTATTGTGACGATACTCCGGCTGTTGATGATTTTGTGTGGGGACGTACCCCCTTTGTAGGTTGTGCTGGCGACATGATTATGATTGGTAATTATATGAATTACTCTGATGATGAGATCATGAATATATTCACTAACGATCAAATTAGCCGAATGCATTATGTCTTGGATCATCATGCGGGAAGACACGCCTTGGTATCCAGTCCAGGTTTGAAATAGCCATAGGAGATAATCTACTTCTGACTCGAGGAACGTTTACCTAGATTACAGTTGAGTGCCTCAGCTTAAGTTTGACCAAGAGCCTTACAGGTGTTTTACACCTAATAGATTTTGTAATGAGACTACATTTTACTAAAGACGTACATAAACTCTGTGTTCTGAAGTGTATCCGGTCGGATGGTTCGGAAACCTGGAGGAAAACTACCCTGCCATTTATGCTAGAACATGACTTAGTACACTATGCCGTTGAAACTACGCTAAACTTTCATCAAGCATTCTATGGATTGCTTAGGCAGGGATATAATATTACTGATTTTGAAGCTCCCCGCCATCTCCGACCAGCGGCTTTACTACCAGCTAACTTACCCCTGGAGGCAAAGCAAACAGAAATGCTGGTGAGCCTCCTCCAAACCGAGATACACGATAGTACTGATATAGAAGATTTTATCAGTATTGCCCAACTTACATTTCAGGCACAAGGCATTGCCTTTCCCGCCATTACTAAAGAGCAGATAGGGCAGGTTCGTCATAAAATTTGGCAGCTGTTAAATCAATGGAACCAAATTCCTCTCGGAGAGACTTTGCATCTACAGTTTTCTGTTTCAGAAAATGCTCACCAACAAGATTAAGACGCCTTTTGCAACGCAGCAGATATTTTACCTTTTTCTACTTGCATCAGTACCTCCAGCATAGACGCAGCATGATCTAGTTTCATCTTCTTACGAAGGCGATGGCGGGCGGTTTTTACACTGTCGGGCGAGATTCCAAGTACGGTTGCTGATTCTTTGATACTCATATTCAGCCGAACCAGAGCACAAAGCTTGAGTTCTTTCGGCCCTAGATCAGGAAAAGATGTGGTCAAATTATGGAAAAAATCGGGGTGTACGCTTTCAAAGTGCAGGCGGAAGTTCTCCCAGTCCTGGTCAATACTCACGTGCTGCTGAATATGCATTTTAAGCCGCCGAAAATCTCGAGAGCTCCATTGTTTCTGCTTTTGTAATTCTTCTACCTGATCGCGCAGATTATGCATCAATTCGTTTTTCTGCACAAAATTTAGTGTATAAGAAGTTAGTTGTTGGTTCCGGTGCTCTAACTCCTGAAGCAATCGTTGTTCTTTTAGGTAAGCATTTTCTTTAATAGAAGCTAGTAATGCCCTCGAGTTTTTCAATTGCTCCCGCTTTCTCTGAACCTTCTGATATTGGATTCTGGTTACCAGAAAACCGCTAATCAGTAGCAAAAGTAAACCGGCAGCCAGTAGGTTTCTTTCCAGTTTCTGAATTTGATTGCTTCGGTTCAATAGCTCAATTTCCTGCTGCTGAATAGCTAATTCTTTTTCTTGTTGTTCATGTTGATATTTAGCTTCCATTTCAGCAATAGCCCGGTCTTTCTCCATACTGATAAGAGAATCTTTCAGTAAGATGTATTGCTCATGATGATGCAAGGCCTTTTCAGGATGCCCAGTAGCAGCATATATATTAACAAAATCGTCTTGAATAGACACTTTCGCCTCCAGATCATCCTGTACTAATGAGTCAGCAATGAGTGCTTCAATCTTTGCTTTCTGGTAGTCCTTCATCTGAATGTATGCATAGGCCATAGACTCATGCACATGCGCCATGCCATCATAATTTCTGTTTAGCTCGTACATCTGAAGCGATTTTTGGAAAAAGCTAATTGCCGACTCCCAGTTTTCTCGGTCTACTGCTATGGCGGCCATATTATGATAGTAATTTCGCAATAGGTTCGGTCGGTGAACTGTATCGGTATACTGAATGCTCTGGGTAAAGTAATACTCAGCCGAATCTAGATTATCGATTTCATACATAACTGCCCCTATGTTATGCAAAGCAGAAGCGATACCATTACGACTATCTAATAACAAATGAATAGCCAGCGATTGGCGAAAGTAAGTCAGTGATTCCTGGTAGTGATGAGCAATACCATGCGTATTCCCAAGTCCCTCTAAGACCGACGCTTTGATTCGACATAATCGGTTATCTGACGGATAATATTGAAGCAAGGAATCAAGAATACCCAATGACATTAAACCTAGGGAAATAGATTCAGGAATATTCCCGCTACGGCGCTCGATAATACCCTGATTATAATAAATTCTAGCTCGATATTTTGTTAATACCAGCGAAGTATCACTCGGGTTAATAAATGAAAGGGCTTGTTCTAACAGATTAAGTGCTCTTAAGTTGTTCCCTATAGCTCGGTACGCTATTGCTTTCGGAATCATCAGCTCTATACGCCAGGCTATAGTATCCATATTAGCCAGTAATGAATCAGCCAAGTTGGCGTACTGAATGGCTGCCTGAGGCTCGGAACGATACAGCTCCTTGATTCTTTCTTCCAAGTATTGTACTTTCCGGTCATCCGTAGAAAATCGTTCTAATTCTTGATGGAGAATCAGGGTGTCTTGTGCCCGCAAGTGGACAGAACAAAGTATCAGCCCAAAAAGTAAGAGTTGTTGTAAGTTCATAAGTCTACCTAATTTTATTAGATGTAAACTTATTTATCCGAAGAGAAACTACCGAATATTATGGGTAGACAATAAGTGAACAAGATAAGTAAAAAATGGAAGTACATAGGGTCGTTGAGCATACTGTCGGCCACTATCGGAGCTTCGTAAGCCAACGAGCGGGGAAAATTACCATAGCCCAAGTGGGCTCTGGGCCAAACACGCAGCTTTACCCATCTGAAAGATGCTGTCGCCGTAGGGACCGTAGCCGGAGCGGGTAGGTAGCCAAAGCGGACGGGTTCACGAAATAGTATCATTAAGGTTGCCAAAACCATCGGGGTCAAAACCTACCAAATGAAATACCTTGAATAAGCCTACCGTTTTGTAGCCATTATTTTTAAAGAGTTGGAGCAGAGTAACAATGCTTGGGGCAACCTCCCTAAAGTGGGTTTCAATAGAGAGCCTTCTGACAGTGCGCCCGACCAAACACCAAACCCCGCGAAGCTAATCGATCGATATGCGGGGATTTGACCAGTGAATCGCCATAACAACCCAGCTGGGGGCGCAGATCATCGATGGTAATAAGGAGTACGTTGAGTGGGGCAGATTGGGGTGAGTCATTGCTGGTTTGGTAGCCAAGCAAAATAAATACTAGGCTATAAATTTTCATTAATTCTTGACCATTAAAAATAGAGATAACTATATGGTTTCTAGTATGATAGCGCGTATATCTAGTGATGTGGCCTTCGAACTATTTACCTGTTTCAAAGTAAGTGTCTTGCATTACGCTCTATAGTTAATTCGCCGAGATACTGGTCTTTCCAAGGTTTGCGTAGCGACGACTTACCGTGACTTTCTTGGCGATTAGCCACTTGATGGAAATCGGGGTCAAATGTGGATGTGATAGTGGCGTCTATCCAGTTTTTACAGCTACCAACGGCTAGTTCGATGCCGAAAGTCGTGGTTGTATGCCGGAGATAGACCCGATACCTTCTTGTACTTTCTACAGACACGTTCCACGCTATTTGCTCTCCTGTTTCGTTATAAAATCAGTCTACAGGTTTTAGATTAGGATTTCGGTTCTTGTTTTCTTTTCAATAGCAGTGTTTTTTCGGGATATAGCTTCCTCCTGGTATTTGTTTTCTTCCAGCGCTTAGGGATCGGCCTTGTTGTTTGATATGCGTCACTGGCATCAACACGTTTAGACTCCGGTAGGGTCGCTTCTCATTATAAATCTGAATGGCTTTTCGGATGGCTATCTTATCCGCCTCGTGGCTAGGGTATCCAGGGCGTAGCAGTTCTTCCTTTTCTAGCGTATCAATTTGTAGAACTAGATTCTGATCAGCGATGCTTACCCGAGCGTATCTTATTTTCATCCAGAAAAGTTAACAAAAGTCAACGAAAAGCAATAAAGTTAACATTGATTTAGCTAACCAGTTTTGTTAACTACCTGATACGGCTTAAATATAGAATTGTTTGAGCATCTGTTGAGTTAATAATAACGAGCGTTTTTCTTAACTTCAGTTTCAAGAATGGATTAGTTATGAAACTTCTTTCATCTCTATGGTATTTTCACGTAATTATTGAAAATTTGAAAAAGGTAGCTGCTTTGTAAGCGGCCATATTTCAAAAGAATCAAGCAGAGTGTAATGGACATCAGTCGTTGGTCGACCTTATTATCTTCTCAATCTAATACACCATCTCCCTTAGCCATTGATCCAATTTCTGAAGCTCAGATTTGGATCAACTTTAAGAACGGAAGTGAAGAGGCGTACCATTATATCTATACAACCTACTTTCCAGTGCTCTACAATTATGGCCGGCAGTTTTGTTCTAATAAAGAACAAGTCAAGGACTCCATTCAAGAAGTGTTCATTACGCTATGGCAATCTAGAAAAGGGTTGAGTCATACAGATTCGATCAAGTATTACTTATTTAAATCGCTAAAGCGAAGTATTACCCATTCGGCAAAAAAGTCACTTAAATACTACCAAATGTTAGCGCAAGTCCCCCCTTTTGAGGTGATACCCTCCGTAGAAGAGCGCATTATTTTTTCACAAACGGAAAGTGAACATCAAGAAAAATTACATCAAGCTGTGAATTCGCTTTCTCCCCGTCAACGAGAAGCTATATTCCTATTATTTTACCAAGATCTGACCTACTCCCAAATTGCTGATTTACTCGCGATAGAAGTCAAAACAGCCCGTAATCTAGTAGGAAAAGCAATACAAACCCTTCGTAAACGCCTTACTTTCATTTTTTTCTTGGGAGTAGTTGCCTTTTTAGATTATCTCATTTGATTTTAAGCCTTTTGTCCTTCATACCGTCTTTACAGCTATTATCATATTATGATAATAGCTGCTAAATATTTGATAAATTTACAAATATTTAATCTTTTCATTGGATTGAATATAATTATTTGGCTTTTTTTCTAGCTAAGTAGGGCATATCGGGTGGTAACCGCCTTTATGTAAGTAGAAGGCAATTACTCGCTATGTCTATGAACTACCAAGACTATTCAGTTCAAGAATTTATTGAAGATTCTTACTTTCGCCAATGGGTCTATAGGCCCGATTCAACCAGCCATCAATTTTGGCAGCGCTGGCTTGCCCAGCATCCTGAAAAACAATCGGAGGTAGACCAAGCACAGTCGATACTGTTAGAGGTTCAGTTTAAAGAGTACACCGTTAGCGAAGAAGAAAAAAACGAAGTTTGGCAACAGATTCGCCAGCAGCGCTTAGTTTCTCTTTCTCCTACTACCCAAACTACATCTCTACCGAATGCTTCCCTTTCCAAACGCTGGCCTTTGGCAATAGGTATTGCGGCTTCGTTAGTACTATTAGTCGTTGCCTATCTGGGTTGGGGACGATCCACGGAAACGGTTTATACCGCGGAATACGGTACAACCCGAACTATACTGCTTGCTGACCAAAGCACTGTTGAGCTAAATGCTAATTCAATTCTTCGGGTGAGTAAGGATTGGGATGAAGAGCGAGAAGTATGGCTGGAAGGCGAAGGTTTTTTTGCTATTCAACATCAGGAAGATGCTACAGGAGAGCGTATTCCCTTTATTGTTCACACACATGAACTATCAGTACGCGTCGTTGGTACTGAGTTTAATGTGCTTTCTCGCCGGGGGGAAACCCAAGTGGGATTACATAGCGGCAAGGTTTATCTTAATCTAGATCACGAAACTTCTTCTCTAACGATGCAGCCCGGCGATTGGGTGGCTTTTTCGGAAGAAGATCAGCAGCTCACCCAGGATCAGCTCACCCCCGCAAGTTATACTGCCTGGCGCGATCAGCGCTTCTGGTTTGATAACCATACTCTTTCGGAAATAGCGAGTATGATCCATGATTACTATGGATTGGAAGTAATACTATCCAGCCCGTCGTTAGGTCAACGAACCTTTAGTGGGCAATTTCCCACAGATCGCTTGGATCTTATGCTGAAAGCTATACAGGCTACTTTAGCTGTGCAAGTGACTATAACCGATCAGACCATACGCGTGACCACCCAAGAAGAATAAAAGAAATCCGCCGGATGCAGCAAACATTCCGACGGACTATATATAGTATTCATCTTAAATATGCCTAAACTATGCACAAAAGCTACATTTTTGTTATAGTGAGCTTACTTTTTTCGCTCTGGTCTAGTTCAGGCCAGGCGCAACAACCCAAGCTCGCTAGTAATACCGTATCCATTTATCAGTCACCTGTACATGAAGCTGTCAAACAAGACCAGGGACAATCGCTATCGGTAGCTTTAAATAAGCTAGCCACTCATTACGGGGTGAGTATTTCTTATGACCCTACACTCTTACAAGAGAAAGTAGTCAAAAAAGCGGTTTCGCTTACCAAAAACTTAGATGCCAATTTGACCGAGTTATTAGCACCCTTTGAGCTTCACTACCGCAAGTTGGAGGCGGGTTACTACATCATTCAGCCTCGTAATGACATTGGTAAGATAATTCGTTCTGCTCCCAAAGGGAAAACGATGGAGAAGCCGGTGCTAAATTCTATCGTGCTGCCTGACAGTAAAGCATCCCTTTTAACGAAAAAACTAACCGAACAATCTATTAACGGTCGCGTAACGGATCTTTCTAATAGTGAGCCCTTACCTGGAGTAAACATTCTAGCCAAAGGCACCACTACCGGGACGGTCACCGACGTGGAAGGTAACTATCGGCTAACGGTAGCTGACGAAGTAACTACATTGGTGTTCTCATCCATTGGTTTTGAGACCGTCGAGGAAGAAATCGATGGTCGTTCTGAAATCAATATTTCCTTAGCGCCTGATATTCAGTCGCTGTCTGAGATAGTAGTAGTGGGTTATGGCACCACCCAAAAGAAAGACCTGACGGGGGCGGTAGCCGAAGTATCATCTGAGGCCATAGAAAATCGGCAAGCGGTTCAGTTGTCAGATGCTTTACAAGGGAGTGTGGCTGGGGTTACTGTTACTCGAGACGGAGGTGGTCCTGGAGAGGGAAGTAGCATCCGTGTTAGGGGGGTTACGTCATTAAATGTAAATGATCCACTGGTGATCGTGGATGGTATCCAAGGCTTGACACTAGACGATATCAACCCTAACGATGTAGAATCCATTACTATACTAAAAGATGCGGCTTCTCAGGCAATATACGGGGCGAGAGCCGCTGCTGGGGTGGTGTTGGTTACTACTAAAAGAGGCAGCGAGGGGCAGATGAGGATAGACTATGACTATGAATACGGGCTCAATTATCCTACCGAGCTTCCTGAGTATGTAGATGCCAAGACGTACCGAACACTGGCTAATGAATTCTCTATGAACGATGGTGGGGGCGAAACCTTTGATCCTGAAATTACCGAACAATACGATGAACTGCACACACAAGACCCCGATCAATATCCAGATACCGACTGGCAAGATGCTATACTGAGTAATGTGCCTACTGCACGACACCGACATAACCTAGCTTTAACGGTAGGCTCAGAAAATGTGAACACTCGAGCGTCAATGAGCTACGTAACGGAAGAAGGTATCTATGCCAATAACGACTTTGAGCGGCTGACCTTTCGGGTGAATAATGGGCTAAAGTTGGGTAGTATCGTAGAAGCCAATATTGATCTCTACTACAAACGCACGAATACTACCGATCCTACACTTCAATCAACAAATGTAAATAACAATGCGGTGGCTCAGGCTCGTAGATATCCCAGTATATTTTCAGCTATTAGAACCGACGGTGAGTGGGGAGAAGGAAAAGACGGAGAGAATCCGCTAGCTGAAACTGTAGACGGTGGTTTACTTACCCAAAACCTTAATCAATTGAATGGTATCATTGGGGTTACCGTAAAACCGACTAATTCCCTATCGCTACGGCTAAATTTTTCTCCCACTTTCGGCTTTGATGAGTACAGCCGTTTCTACACCCCACCTGCTATACCTCGACTGGGTAGCACCACTGAGTTTTGGCCTCGCCCTATTTCCAGTTTAGAAAAAAGACAAACGAACGTAACCACACTTACTACTCAGGCTTTGCTATCGTACGATAAAACAATCGGAAACCATCAATTCAATCTGCTTGGTGGCTACGAGGAAGTAAACACCGATTGGGATCGAATTTCCACTACCAGTCGCGATTTAGGAATAGAGTTAGATGCGTTGGCATTCGGTGATCCACTGCTTACGCAAAACCAACAAAATACCTCGGAAAATAATATCCGTTCTTTTTTTGGAAGAATCGGCTACAACTATAACGGGAAGTATCTGGTTCAGTCAAACTTTCGGGTAGATGGTTCTTCCCGTTTTGCTCCTGACGAACGGTGGGGTTTCTTCCCTTCGTTATCCCTCGGTTGGGTGGTTTCGGAAGAGAGTTTTGAGTTACCTGATTTTATCTCTTTTTTAAAAGTGAGGGGTTCATATGGTGAGGTAGGGAATGAGCAGATTGGGAATGGGCGGACGAGAGGAGATGAGTTTTTTAACTTCTACCCATATCAAGGGCTGTTCGAGTTAGTCAATACAGTTTTTTACGATGGCAACAGCTTCGTGTCCGGAATTGGAGTAACTCAAGATTTCTTAGCAGATCAATTTTTAGTATGGGAAACTACCCGCACGATAGATGTTGGGGTAGATCTTGGTTTTTTGGAAGACCGCATTAACGTGGTGGTAGATGCGTATCGCAAAACGACCGACGATATTATCATTACCCAAGATTTGCCCAACTACCTGGGTTATCCAGATGATACTAAAACTAATGTAGGGAGTATAGAAGTAGAAGGACTTGATTTTGAAGTAGGGTATCGTAACCAAGTCGGTAATCTGAAGTATGCCGTAAATGCCAACACTTCCGTGCTTCGTAGTGAAATACTAGATGTGGGCGGTATCGAGACATTTTTAGTAAATAGCGGAACGCAGATTCATACCGAAGGGGCAGCTTTTGCGGAGTGGTTCGGCTATCAAACCAATGGGGTGTATCAGTCTCAGCAGCAAATTGATGAATACGGGGTTACTGATAATATTCAACCTGGCGATGTGTGGCTTATTGATCAGCTTACAGTAGATACCAACAACGATGGTATTCCGGATGCCCGCGATAACGTCATTAACGGCGAAGATCGGGTTCCTTTAGGTACTTCCTTGCCCACCTTTACCTACGGCGGGACTATTTCCCTGAGCTACCAAAACCTGGATTTCTCATTGGTTCTTAATGGGGTAGGGCGACATAATCGGCGGTACGAGAATGTACAGGTACGTCCCCTTACCCAGGCCTTTGGTAACATTCCTTCCTACGTAGCGGAAGAGTCTTGGCGGCCCGGTAATACCGAAGCTCAGAATCAAGCGGCTCGCTATCCGCGGTTGTCAGGAGCTTCGGCAGGCTTCAATTACGCGGTATCCGATTTTTGGCTATATAACGCTGCTTATTTACGTGTCCAGAATATCACCCTGGGCTATTCGCTACCTACTAGCTTAACTCAGCGAGCCTCTCTTCAGAAAGTGAGAGTTTATGCAGCCCTAAGAAACTTTCTGACACTCCGTGGCGAAGACCTGCTGGAAGGCTGGGGTCCCGAGGTAGACTTCAACGGTCATCCTATCATGAAATCAGTACTGTTCGGTATCAATGTTAAGTTTTAGTATCATGAAAAAAACTATAGTAATTATAAGTGCCACTTGGCTATTCTTCGCGGGCTGCGAAACCCTCGATCTGGAACCGCAGACTGCCGTTTCTACTAGTAACTTTTTCAATAATGCCGATGAGTTGCAAATTGCCTTAAATGGTCTTTACGAACAGCGGCTATGGCGCTTAGACGAGTCTTACTGGGATGATGATGGGCACCATAGAGGGGGCGGGCAAAGAAACAATGCGATCTCTCGGGCCACGCTTAATGCCACCTCAGGTGAAATAGAGCCGTCCTGGGACCTTTCTTACGAAGCGATCAAACGAGCTAATGTATTGTTAGATCAGCTTCCTGCAGCGCGAGAAAAGATTGATAATACCATTGTAGACCAAGCCGAAGGTGAGGCTCGGGCTATTCGTGCGTACTTCTACAGCAAGCTCGCCTTCAAGTTTGGGGCTATACCACTAATCACAGCACCACTGACTATCCAAGAATCTCTGGAAGTAGAACGAACTCCGCAGGAGAACGTGAAGCAGTTTGTCTACGATGAACTGGATGCAGCAGCTAGTATTTTGCCTGAAGGTAATGAAAATAAGGCAACTCAGGGATTCACATTGGGTATCAAAGCTCGTTTTGCCCTCTACATGGGAGACTACGCTATCGCTCGCGATGCCGCTAGAGCCGTGATAGATTCTGACGTGTATAGTCTAGATACTGACTTCCAAGAAATGTTTCTAAAAGCCGGAGCCAGTAGTCCCGAACACATCTACTTTGTGCCTCACTCTTTTGAGCTGGGAAGCACCTGGAATTTTGAAGGGGGAGCGCGTGGCATTATCACCCGTAATGCGGGTGGCTTTGGAGCAAACATGCCCACCTGGGAAGCCATCAGTATATTTGAGTGTGCCGATGGACTAACCATTGATGATTCGCCTTTATACGACCCTTTTGATCCTTTTTCTAACCGTGACCCTCGGTTAGTCCAAACCATGGTCGAGTTTGGTACCGATTGGCTAGGGTACATCTACCAGCCGCACCCCGATTCAGTGACTACGTTGAATACCGTGACCAACACTATCGTTAACAACAACGATACTCGCTCGGTCGCTATCTTTGCTTCCTTTACTGGTCTGGTTTGGAAGAAAGGGGTTGAGCAGTCCTGGTCGGATAACCGGACTGCTGACCGTAATATCATTATCTTGCGTTACGGCGATATTTTGCTGATGTACGCTGAAGCCCTTATTGAGCTAGGCGAAAATTTAGAGGCGGCTCAACAGACTATAAATCAGTTGAGGGCGCGAGCTTACAGCACTACTGTAGAGGACATGGCCAACTACCCAGCGATTACAGAGACTGATCAGGCGGGATTACGCGAACGCCTACGTCGGGAACGGCGCGTAGAATTGATGTTTGAAGGGAGCCTTCGCTTTCAAGACCTGCGAAGATGGCGATTGGCTGAACAAGCACTAAATCAACTGGTAGTAGGGCTACCCGAACCCCAGGACCAAGACCGCAACCAATGGCCCTTCAACGATCAAATCTTACCGGATATTGACGAAAACGGCTTGGTTAACCTGAAGGCGCAGCAATTAATTGATAACGGCTTTGCCCGACTTTTAGAAGATTATGATTTTGCTGAGCGTATGTATCTCTGGCCTATCCCGGCCGATGATATTCTGCTAAACAGTAATCTGACCCAGAATACCGGATATTAATTTTAGTCCTACAATGAATAAACCAATACATGAAGCTACTCTTGCAACCGCATTTCTACTCCTTAGCGTTAGCGGTTTTGCCCAAAATAATGCGGCTAATTCTTATCCATATATCAGTGGTATCTATCCCCACTTGGCCTACTACAACAACGAAGGTGAGTGCGGCACGGGAGCAGTGGTACTCTGGGCAGATCGGCTGTGGGTCATCACGTACGGTCCCCACTTTCCCACTGGCTCATCGGATAAGCTCTATGAGATTACCCCAGAACTTCAGCAGATCGTCCGACCCGAAAGTATAGGTGGTACCCCCGCTAATCGATTGATTCACCGCGAGAGCCAGCAATTATTTATCGGCCCCTACGCTATCGATACCAATCTGCAGGTACGAGTAATTCCCTACACAGAAGCCCCAGGGCGTCATACGGGTACAGCTCGGCACCTGACTGACCCAGCTAATTTCGTTTATCACGGCACCATGGAGGAGGGTTTCTACGAAGTAGAAGTGCATACGTTGCAGGTTAAAATGCTCTATCAGGACGGGAATATTGCTCGGCAGAATGGGGATGCGGCTCAATATAGTCCCCTTCTGCCAGGGGCACACGGTAAAGGACTGTATTCCGGGCAGGGGGTTCTGGTCTACTCTAATAATGGGGAGGATGTACCGGAGGCTCGTACCCAGTTTGATATTGAAGCGGGAGCCTTAGCTGAATGGGACGGTAATGACTGGCAGATAGTTCGTCGAAATCAGTTTGTAGAGGTTACCGGGCCGGGTGGTATCTACGGTAATACTAACCCCGAAACTGATCCAATCTGGGCCACGGGCTGGGATCATAAATCGGTACTGCTGGGCGTACGCGATCCAACGCAAGGGTGGTCGTTTTTCCGCTTGCCTAAGGCTAGCCATAGCTACGATGGTGCTCACGGCTGGAACACCGAGTGGCCTCGCATTCGGGATGTGGGTACGTCCGAAGAACCGGATTATCTGATGACGATGCATGGTATGTTCTGGCGGTTTCCCGGGAGTTTTACAGCTAGCCAATCGGCCGGTATTCGCCCCCGCTCGGCCTACCTGAAAGTCATTGGTGATTTCACTCGCTGGAACGATCGTTTAGTATTCGGCTGTGATGATTCTGCTCAAAGAGAATTCTTAAATAAGAGGAAAATAAAAGGGGGGATTGAAGGCCCCGGCCAATCCAACTCTAATCTGTGGTTTACCGATATAAATATGCCCGATAAATTGGGACCCAACACCGCCGAGGGGGCCGTCTGGCTGAATGAAGAGGTAGTGGCTAATACGCCTTCGGAACCCTTCTTGTTAGCTGGTTGGCCGCAGCGGGCCGCCTGGGTACACAATGCCGGGGACCAGCCCACTACTTTTAGGTTAGAGGTTGACCCTTCTGGAAACGGAGATTGGCAATCCTTGCAGGAAGTACGTATGGATAGTCAAAGCAGTCAGTTAGTAGAATTTTCACCGGACACTCCCGGTGAATGGATACGTGTAATAAGTAGTGAGCCTACCCGAACTACCGTCCATTTTTTCTATACCGACGAAGATCAAAGGTCTACTCAACCAGATGCTATGTTTTCTGGGTTAGCTTCAGTAGGTCGGTCTGAAGCAATAGGCGGCTTATTATACGGGTTGGGTGACAACCGCCGAGCACTGGGCATTAGTGCAGTACACTTTGATGAGAAAGGTAAACGAACTGAGGGCTACTACGAATTAGATTCTGCCTTACGGTTGCAACCCAAAGACGATGAGGCTATCCAAAGCTTTATCAATGAGAAGTTTGCGATTCCTGAGCAGGTCGTTACTGCTGAAGCCTCTTCGGTATTGATTGTAGACGATCAGGAACGGCGCTGGCGGCTGCCGCTAGGAGCCGAGGAATTTAGTCCTTTAACTAATAAGGCTGCGCTACGGATTGATCGGGAGGTAGCTACGGAACGAGACCTGATGAACTGCCACGGCACCTTCTACGAGCTTCCGGCGGAGAATGCCGATGGTTTTGCCAAAATTCGTCCGATTAGCTCCCACAACTTCCGTATTCACGACTACGCCAGTTACCGAGGTCTGCTGGTGATGACAGGTATTAATCCCGAGATGCAATCCGGTAATGAACATATTATCACGTCGGATGATGATAGGGCTGCCGTGTGGGTAGGAGTGATTGATGACCTGTGGAAGCTGGGTAAACCTACCGGGCGGGGTGGCCCTTGGAAAGACACTTCGGTAGACGCCAACGAACCTTCCGATCCGTACCTGATCGGTTTTTACGACCAACGTAGTCTACGGCTTTCTCACCAGTCTGATAAGGCCATTACGTTCACGATAGAGGTAGAGCCAGTAGGTCATGGTCCCTGGATGGTTTATCAGGAAGTAACGATAGCGTCGGGCGAGACCTTTGAGCATACCTTTCCTGATTACTTTCAGAGCCGCTGGATTCGCTTCCGTAGCAATACCGACTGTACCGCTACGGCCTGGCTGGAGTACCGATAGACGGAATAATTTAACATATGCTGCGTTACAGTTTCATCTTTTATTGGCTCACTATAGCCACCCTTATCAGTGCAGAAGCCCAGTCCACCGGCGATACCCCTCCCAACTTTGTCATCATCTATTCGGATGATCAGCGCTATGACGCCCTGGGGTGCCGTGCGCCTGATACTGCCATTACGCCTACGCTAGACAGTCTTTGTGCGTCAGGTATGTACTTTGAAAATGCCTTTGTCACTTTATCTATTTGCAGTCCCAGCCGAGCAGCCCTCCTAACCGGGAGGTACGGAAGTGCCAACGGCGTGACCACCTTCGGAAAGGTTCGTTTGAATGAAGGAGAGCAAACATTTGCGCAGCTACTAAGAGAACTAGGGTATCAAACTGGGCTCGTCGGTAAGTGGCACTTGGCAGATAGCCCTACCTCACTCGGATTTGATTACGCCCGTTATTTTTTCTCGAACGGCCCTTGGTACAATCGTACGGTGATAGAAGAAGGAAAGGAAAAAATAGCCAAAGGGTTCATAGAGGATTATAATGCTCGCCGGGCGATTGAATTCCTGGAAAGCACTGCTGACCAACAGGCTCCCTATCTGTTGTTCTACTGCCCCCAACTTCCCCATCTTGATAACCACTTCAATTGGGACGTAACCCAAGAAACGCTGGCGTGGTATGAAAACAGGGAAATTAGCCTACCCCAAAACTGGCCAGATGAAAAGTTAGAAGGTAAACCCGAATATTTGCTTACCGAAAGGCATCGTCAAAAAGCATTGAGTTACGGCTATCAAAACCCTGATACGCTTCTGTACCAGACTCAGCGCTACTATGCCGCAATTACCGAAATGGATGCAGCTATGGGGCGGGTTTTGCAAAAAGTACGTGAACTGCCTAACGCCGATAATACCTATATTATTTTTATGAGTGATAATGGCTGGTTTATTGGAGATCATCTATTCACCAGTAAATTCTTAGCCTACGAAGAATCTATCCGGGTACCCTTGGTAATCAGCGGGCCAGGCATCCGCCCAATGGTTAATCAGGATCTAGTACTTAATATCGACATTTTTCCTACGTTACTGGCCATGCTAGGCAAAGAAAGTCCGCCACCGTTGCACGGTGTAAGTTTGCTGCCTGTCCTGATCGAGGAAGAGTGGCCGGAAAAAAGAGCACATATTTATTATCAAGCACCTACACCACAGTTGGGTAGCCAACCGCTGGCGGCCATTCGTACCCAACGTTACAAATACATTGAAACGTATGATGAGACGGATACCACGCGGGTAGTATTTCAGGAACTTTATGATCTACGAGAAGACCCCTACGAGCTCAATAATCTAGCCATAGATCAAACGCATAACCAGCTTATACAACAGCTAAAACGCACTTTGCAACAAGAACAACTAGACTATTAAACAATGAGAAATGGCGCTACCTATTCTCAGTACTTGGGTGGTAGTTGCATACCTGTCGATTACGATCTCTTCATTTGGAAAAACGAATAATAATAGTAGGGTCATTCTCTGAAATTACTCTACGTGCTTGCTCTCGGTATTTATTCTTTTTCCACCGTTTGGGGATTGGACCGCTCATCTGGTGAGCCTGAACTGGCATCATCATGTCTAGGCTACGGTGGGGTCGTTTCTCATTGTAAATCCGGATGGCTTTGGCGATGGCCATCTTTGCTGAAGCGTGATCTGGATAGCCGGGTCGCAGCAGTTCTTCTTTCAAAATACCGTTGACCCGTTCGGCGATGGGGTTCTCGTAGCTTTCCCGAGCCATGCTAATCTGTACCTGGTGCTTTTCTAATAAGCCGACATACTGATAGCAGCAATACTGAATCCCGCGATCCGAGTGATGGATTAGTGGGGTGGGGGAAGTGGTATGTCTTTTTTCCCTTTGGTCGACGGATCGCAAAGCTATTCTTAAAGCTTCCAGAGGTCCTTCGGCTCTCAAGCTTGGTTGCAGTGACCATCCGACAATCTTTTTGGAATAAGCATCCGTAATCAAACTAAGATAACTGAAATGGTCACCGACACACCGGATATAGGTAATATCGCTGGTCCAGACGAAGTTAGGTCGTAGCACTTCCAGGTCTTTGACCAAGTTAGGATGCTTGTAAAAAAGATGTTTAGACTGCGTGGTACCAGGTCCTCTTCGTTTCCTTTTGGGCAGCAAATGGTGAGCCCGTAGCAAATTATACAGCTTGTCACGACCCATTTTAATATCGTGCTCGGCCAGGAAAGGCTTGATAAGCAGATACACTTTTTCCGTACCTAGTTGTGGTTGCTCTTGCTTGATTTTACGTACTTCTTGCAATACCAACGCCTCTTGTAGCACTCGCTTACTGGCTCGTCGCTCGGCTTTGTAGTAAGCTTGACGTGTCAGGCCAAACAGATCGCAAAGAACTCCTACACCGGTAATAGGAAACTCTTTGCGAAGGCGATTCACTGTTTGGCTCCAGGCTTTTTTCGCACCGGAATATTAAGTTCCTCTTCGGCCACCTCTGACTTTCTCGTCCTGTAAGGCTTTCTGAGTTTGCTTGAGCTGCTTTTCCAGTACTTTGATTTTCTCTGTTTGACTCTGCTTTCGTTTCATAGGTTGGTTGGTTTGAAGTGGTAGTACCTTGCGTTGAACGTACTGCTTGCACCATTTACGAATCAAGATAGTGGTTATCCCATACTTTTCACAAGCCTGCTCTTCGGTCAATAGTTCAGCATCAATTTGCTGAATTACTCGCCATCGGAAGGCAACGAGCCAGTAGGACTTTTTCTCCTTCTTGTTTCTTTTGCTATTTCTCATAGGGTTATACACGTTGTGTAGACCTATTTCAGGGTATGACCTTTTGTTGAATAACTATTTTTATGTTAATTAAATACAACAATTAAAAAGAAACAATAGGGAAGTGGGCAGTCATTAATTACATTTACATCTTTAGATATTTTACTATGCTAGATTCTATACCTGAGGCTATCAAGGACATACAAGATGGAAAAATAATCGTTGTGGTTGATGACGAAAATCGGGAGAATGAAGGTGATTTTATTTGTGCCGCTGAGAAAATTACTCCTGAAATTGTCAATTTCATGTCTACTCATGGCCGAGGACTAATCTGTGTCCCACTCGATGAGAATCGCTGCGAAGAGCTAGAATTAGAGTTAATGGTTGGTCGTAATACTTCCCATTACGATACGCCCTTCACCGTTTCAGTGGATTTAATTGGTCACGGCTGTACTACCGGAATATCAGCTTCTGATCGGTCAAAAACTATCCAAGCATTGGTAAATTCGGATACCCATCCGGATGATCTGGCTCGTCCAGGACATATTTTCCCACTAAAAGCGAAAAATGGCGGAGTACTTCGCCGTGCAGGACATACGGAGGCAGCTATTGATCTTCCTCGCTTAGCAGGTCTTTCATCAGCTGGTGTATTAGTAGAAATTATGAATGAAGATGGTAGTATGGCTCGCTTACCTGACCTCCGAAAAGTAGCAGACCATTTTGATCTAAAGCTGGTGTCTATTCAGGATTTGATTCAATATCGTCTTCAGCACGATAGCCTCATTCGCCGTGAGGTATCAGTACCTCTTGATTCTATTTACGGTCATCTACAATTATATGCTTTCACCCAGCTCTCTACAAATGAAGTTCATTTAGCCTTTGTCAAAGGGCAGTGGAATAGCGATGAAGTAGTTACCGTTAGAGTGCATTCCTCTAATCTGTTTGAGGATATTTTTGGAACAATTATGAACAATCAATTTAACGTACTCCAACGCTCACTAGAAATTTTAGACCAACAGGAAAAGGGAATCATCATTTATATGAATCAAGAAGGCTTAGGAAGTAATATTTTAGATAGACTTAAAGAGTATCAGAAAAAGAGAGACGAGAATGAACGAAAAACCATTTCTGCATTAGGGCTGAAAATGGATAAGCGAGACTACGGGATTGGTGCCCAGATTCTTCGTGATTTAGGAGTAAATAAAATAAAGCTCATTACAAACCATCCGGTAAAACGAGCTGGGCTACAGGGATATGGCCTGGAAATTGTTGATCATATCCCACTACGCAACTAGAAACACACTATTTCGTGGTAATTAGTGTTAATAGTAAAAACAATAAACATCGTATGAAGAAGTTAATTACTCTCGGTTATCTTCTAATTTTTGCGATAACCACAGCCCAAGCCCAGCAATATTTTCCTTCAGAGGTATGGCACGAAGGAAGCGTGACTATCGTAGATGGTGAAAGTTATCGTGGAAAAATTAAATATAATCTAGAAGCTGACCTCATTCAGTTCAGTGCCAATAATACTATCAAAACCTTTAGTGCCCAGAAGCTAATCTTCTTTGAAATATTTGATGCTGAATACGGACGATACCGTGAGTTTTACGCTTTACCATATCAAGTAAGTGGCGATTATAAAACTCCTCGGCTATTTGAAGTACTCTATGAAAATACACTGACGCTGCTGTGTCGGGAAGAAATTGTACAACAGACAGCACCTATTAATGACCCTTTTTTCTACGGAAACCAAATGATGACCCGCTTCCGTCTCGATTATCAATATTATTTCCTAGATCGCGACGGGGACATTCAGTATTTCTCACAAAAGAAAGATGATCTGTACGATATGTTCCCGCGAAATAAAGCGAAAGTAGAACAATACGTTAAGAAAAATAAGTTAAAACCAGATCGCCAACGAGATCTGGTTAGGGTAACCGCCTACTATAATTCTCTATTAAATTCCTGAACAAGCAAGCTATGGGGCAACCCCGAATTTTGGTTTCTAACGACGATGGTATCTCTTCCCGAGGTATTCAGTTTCTCGTGAATATTATGGAAGAATTGGGGGAAGTAGTGGTCGTAGCCCCCGATAGCCCCCAGTCGGGTATGGGACACGCCATCACCATTGGCGAGCCTTTGAGACTTACCGAAACTGATATATTTGACGGGGTGCTGGCTTACGAATGTTCGGGCACTCCAGCCGATTGTGTCAAACTAGGCAAGCACTATGTCTTGAAAGACCAACCACCTGATTTAGTAGTCAGTGGAGTAAATCACGGTAGTAATACATCAATCAGCGTTCTTTATTCCGGAACTATGTCAGCTGCCGTAGAAGGTGCAATTGAAGGATTTCCGTCTATTGGCTTCTCTTTATGCGACTTCAGTGCTGATGCTGATTTCTCTCATACGGGTGAGTACGTGTATAATATTGCCAAAACTGCTTTAGAGAATAACTTTCCCCGAGGAGTGGCTTTGAACGTCAACTTTCCTCACAAGCAAAAAGAACCAATTCAGGGAATTAAAGTCTGTCGGCAAGCCCACGCTAAGTGGCAAGAAGAATTCAATCAGCGTTATGATCCTTACGGAAGACAGTATTTTTGGATGGCGGGTAATTTTGTCAATTTTGATGCCGGTGAGGATAATGATGAATGGGCAGTTGCTAATAATCACGTCTCAATAGTGCCTTGCCAGTACGATATGACCGCTCATAAGATAATCTCTGATATCAAAACCTGGTCTTTTGGCTAGAGCAGTGCCTGCTCAACCACTGAAACAAATTTTTTCCCTTCCCAAAAAATTTCTGATGGCTTTCCGTGAGGATAAAACTGGGTATCCTTCATTTTATCTATAATTTGATTCATTGGCCACTCAGGCTCAGAAAAATCTATCGGGATAGCACATTCCCAGGGCTGACAGTAATCAACCCAAGGTGCGTGATTCTGTAAAAAAAACGGTAACTGGTAATTCATATACTCCCAAATACGGGTTGGAAAGCAGTTCTCTGTGCTTGGTAAAACCTGATGAGATACTATCCCAAAATCAGCTTCTCGCATAGCTTGAAGAAGTATCGCGTGCTGAATTGGGTAAAGCTGAACATTGTAGGTAATCCAGGACTTATCCGGTAGGAATCTTAGTAATTTTTGGTACGTATCGAGTTGGGTTACATGTCCAATTAAGGCAAACTGAAGCTTTCCCTCCAACGCTGAGTAAAGTTGATCGGCAAAACGAAGCGCATCCCAAATGCCATAGATACTACTGATTGTGCCAGTGTAAACCAGTCTAATTGACTCGCCCTGCGTAGAAAATGAACTGTCGTCACTTAACATTACTTTATTTTCTAGTAACAGGGTAGGGAATTTAGCTAACCAGGGCTTTTCCTGAAAATATCCCTTCTCAGCAACAAATAAGCAGGCTGACTTTTGGGCTAACCAATGTTCTAAAAAGGTAATCCCTTTCGCCAGCCACTTTCTTAATTTTCCTCGTCGCTGATGATGATGCAAAATATTGCGGGAATGATTTTCTTGCATATCGTAAAAGAGCTGTACCCGCGAAAAAATGAGCTTGAACAAAAGAACTGAAGGGGCTAGCTCTGGTGTAGTGACAATAATAAAGTCAGGCTTGATTTTTAGAAGTGATCCGATCATTTGGAGGTTTGCTAGTAAACGAGCAATCTGCTGTGATTTAAACCGAAAGATTGGATGAAATTTTATATCCGGCGAAGATGGATGTGTATTTGAGGAAAATCCTAGTATATTCACCGAAAATTTACCATCACAGACTAACGACTGCGCCATCTTTTCGTACATTCGGGTGTCGCCTACTGGTTTTAGTACCGATACAATAGCCCCAACTTCTTTTTTCAAAATATCTGCTCGTTAGACTGAGGATAACTTGCCCTATGGAACTTCAACAAATAATCGAGGCAGCTTGGGATGATCGCTCTCTGCTGCAAGACAAAGATGTAAAAATAGCTATTAAATCTACCATTGATGATCTGGATAGAGGAAAGAAGCGAGTCGCTGAACCTCAAGGTAATGATTGGATAGTTCATGACTGGGTAAAAAAAGCCGTAATTCTCTACTTCCCTCTACAAAAAATGAAAACCTTGGAAGTCGGTCCTTTCGAGTTTCATGATAAAATGAAACTGAAGACTGGCTACGAACAACTAGGAGTGAGGGTCGTTCCTCACGCAATAGCTCGCTATGGTGCTCATTTAGCTAAAGGGATAGTCATGATGCCTTCTTACGTGAATATCGGAGCCTATGTAGACTCTGGAACGATGGTGGATACCTGGGCAACAGTAGGGAGCTGTGCTCAGATTGGTAAGGATGTTCATTTAAGCGGTGGAGTAGGGGTGGGCGGTGTGCTCGAGCCCGTACAAGCAGCTCCGGTAATTATTGAAGATGGAGCCTTTATTGGATCGCGCTGTATTATTGTAGAAGGGGTACGAATTGGAAAAGAAGCAGTGTTAGGAGCTAACGTTACACTGACAGCTAGTTCAAAAATTATTGACGTTACTCAAAACGAACCAGTTATCTATCAAGGTAAAGTTCCTTCTCGTTCGGTAGTTATCCCTGGCTCCTACACTAAAGAATTTGCGGCGGGTAACTATCAGGTACCCTGTGCCCTCATTATTGGGCAACGTAAAGAAAGTACCGATCGAAAAACATCTCTAAATCAGGCGCTACGTGATCATCAAGTAGCGGTTTAGTTACTTTCATGCGGACAAATCCTGACTAATCTTTACTTTTGCACTTTCAATTTTCAACGAGTACTCGAATGAAGCTAATCATCAGTTATCTGGCTGCTATTTTTCTGTTCACTGCCTGTGGCGATAATCAATCTAGTGAGGGAGATAAACTATTTCAACAGGGTCAGTATGAAGCGGCTATCCAGCAGTATTCCGAATACCTAGAATATAATCCTGAAGATCTCAAAGCAATCTACAACCAAGGTCGGGCTTACGAAGAGCTGGGACAACTGGATAAATCGTTAGCAAACTTCGAGAAAGCCATTGAAATTGATCCCTTACACGCTAATTCCCTGACGAGCATTGGTAAACATTACTTTCGGGAGAATAACTATGCGGATGCGTCTTTTTATTTTTCCAAAGCTGCCGAAATAAAGCAAAGTGATCCTCAAGTTTTTTATCTGAAAGCCCGATCACATCATAAGCTGGGAGAAACCAAGGAAGCTATGGAAGCTTACGATCTTGCTATCAGCAAAAACCGTGACTACGGCGAAGCTTATCTATACCGGGGTGCTTTGAAAGTTTATCAAGGAAAAAAAAGTGCTGGTTGCAATGATATTCGTACCGCTCAATCGCTAGACGTACCCGAAGCTAAATCTGCCTTGCAAGAATACTGTAATTGATTGATCGTTTATAAAAAATGAGGAGAATAATACTTGTTACACTCGTAATTGTGGTAGATGAAGCTTAGTTACATTAAGTAAACTTGTACAAAATCCGAATCCACTGAAAATTCAAATCTTTGGAGCCTATCTAAGTTATAATAAGAATCACGAATAATAAGGAATTGCCCGGATATACGGAACTCTCCACTATCAATTAGCACCCAGGAACTCGAAGTAGACCGCTCATATACCCATACTTCTCTCGTTCTAAACTTCTCAGCCTGAGTCTGCAACTCACGACCTGCTATCTCACCAGGAGTTAGAACTTCTTCTGTACTACAAGAAGTAGCAATCACCACTAAAATGATACCAATAAACTTCTTCATATGCGATGCTATATTGCTACTCAAGTTAGCTCATATCACCTATACTACAAAAACACTATACTGATTATTTACAGTAACTTAGTTTGCTTCAGTCTGCAAACTGCTGGGCTATTTTTTGGGACTTAACTCCTTCTGAATAATCATAAAACCCCTCACCCGATTTTACTCCTAAGCGTTGAGCTGCTACCATATTGATTAGTAATGGGCAAGGAGCGTATTTCGGATTACCGAACCCATGGTGCAGTACCCGCATAATTGACAGGCAGACATCTAATCCAATAAAATCAGCCAACCGAAGTGGCCCCATTGGATGAGCCATACCTAATTGCATGATCTGATCAATCTCGGCTACTCCAGCTACTCCTTCATGAAGCGTGTAGATAGCTTCATTAATCATTGGCATCAGGATTCGGTTAGATACAAACCCTGGGTAATCATTGACGATTAAGGGAGTTTTTTGCAGTATCACTGCTGTATTGCGAATAATCTCTGTAACTGCCGAGTCAGTAGCATAACCATTGATAATTTCTACCAGTTTCATCACCGGAACGGGGTTCATGAAGTGCATACCAATAACCTGAGCAGGACGATTAGTTGTTGCTGCTAACTTGGTAATAGAGATTGAGGAGGTGTTGGTTGCCAGAATTGTATCTGATGGACTCTCTTGATCAATAGTAGAGAATATTTTTTGCTTTACTGTGAAATCTTCAGTCGCAGCCTCAATAACCAAATTAGCCTGATGTACTCCTTCTGACAAAGATGTAGTCGTCGATAGGTTGGCTAAAGTCGCTAATTTTTCATCCTCAGCAATCAATTCTTTCTTGAGTTGGCGTTCCAGGTTTTTCTTAATGGTGCCTTGTGCTCGTGCTAATTGGGCTTCCTGAACGTCGACTAATATTGTAGTAAATCCGTGCAACGCAAAAATATGAGCAATACCATTACCCATAGTTCCTGCTCCTATTATTGTTACATTTCTTATTTTACTCTCCATGGTATTCGTTTGATATTCATTACTTTATAGCCAAATACTTAAAGTGTTACTTTTAGGTATAGCTGACGAAAAAAAATACTTTTTATATGCTATTTCCAGTATTTTCGTTACAATTTGGAAAAGAAATTGTAATTAGCCAAAACAGGTAGTTTTTTGGAAATAAGCCAACTATGATACGTACAGTAATTCTTGGCGTAATATTTTTCTGTTCTTCATTCATTACACAAGCGCAGCCGGGTTTCGAGTCGATGGGCTACGATGATCGCCCCAGCTATCCACTGCGAGCGTTTCTTAATAAGTTTTCGGTGAACGTAAGCTCAGGCTACGGTCGTACATTCTATCGACATACCTTAACTAACAATAACTATGTTCGTACTGCTGACGGATCATTTATTTACCCCAACGGTGAGCAAGGTACTAGTCCCGCCTACTCCAATTGGTTTAATCGGGCAGTTCCCACAGCCTTAACGTTACCCTCTAATCCAGATAGTCTTACGTTGGTTACTAGCGATTCATCAGCAATTAATATGAGGGGTGGTGGTTATAATATTCCTATTAACTTATCTATCTATTATAATTTGTTCCGCGTCCGGATTGGTGGAGGAATTTCGGCTGATTTTCATACAGTAAATCCACCCCAACCGGAAGATTTCCGATCATTTTTTTCAGAACCAGCTTCATTCCGAACTACCCAAATCCGCTACTATGGTTTGTTAGGTTACAGTGTGTATGAATACTATGATTACGCTTTGGGAGTTGATGTGCGCGCTGGAATGATAAGAATGGGTAGTGGGTTTGATAGAGGTCAAACTGAAACCAGTCCATTTTTCAATGTAGGAGTTACCTTAGAAAAAGTGTTTTCTGAGTATTTCCGAGTATACTTACGCCCATCTTATGAGTTTAAAAACTATAATCTGCTGTTACCCGAAGGACCAACCACGGCCATTGATCATCGTAACTCTTCAGTTTTCTTAACGCTGGGAGTAAGCATTAACTACCCAGACTTGCCCCGTTCGCCGATTAAGGCGGATAAAACTCAGATGAAGCACTACGTGACTGATCCCAAAACTGGCGAAAAGCGCGAAGTACGCGGGCAGCCTTTCTGGCGAAAGCAAGACCCCAAGATTGGCGAACTCTACCCTGAGCTAACTAAGAACAAGCGGAAACGGCAGGCTAAGCGTCAGCAGTTTTTTAAAAAGAAGAAAAAATAACCCAATTCAGGTGGGTTCATGTACCTTTTTGTGAGGCATTCACGAAATTTATGTAAATTGCCCTCTAGTTCAAACGTCCGTACCTACTTTTTTACAATTCATGGCTGAAAGCGATAAGGAGAACATCATTCCTATTAATATTGAAGATGAAATGCGAGGAGCCTACATTGATTATTCGATGTCGGTTATCATTTCTCGTGCCCTACCTGATGTACGGGACGGCTTGAAACCAGTACATCGCCGGGTACTTTATGGAATGCTAGATTTAGGGCTAACCCATAATAAATCTCATAAAAAATCAGCCCGTATTGTAGGAGAAGTGCTGGGGAAATATCACCCACACGGCGATGCTTCAGTGTATGATACTATGGTACGAATGGCGCAGCATTGGTCAATGCGCTATATGCTGGTAGACGGTCAAGGTAACTTTGGTTCTATTGACGGAGATTCCCCCGCAGCCATGCGTTATACGGAAGCTCGCTTACAGCGTATTGCTGAGGAAATGCTAGGTGATATCAATAAAGACACCATTGATTTTCAACCTAATTTTGACGATTCGCTTAAAGAACCAGTTTGCTTACCCAGTAAGCTACCTAATATTCTAGTAAACGGAACTTCAGGTATTGCGGTAGGTATGGCGACTAATATGCCTCCTCATAATTTATCCGAAGTTATTGAGGGTATTAAGCAATACATTGATAACGACGATATTAGCATACCTGAGTTAATGCAATATGTTAAAGCTCCTGATTTTCCTACTGGGGGTATAATCTACGGTTATCAAGGAGTGAAATCTGCTTTTGAAACTGGACGAGGTCGGGTAGTAATGCGGGCGAGAGCTGAGATTACTGAGAACAAGACCGGAAAACCGCAAATCGTGGTGTCAGAAATTCCCTATCAGGTGAATAAAGCTGCCATGATTGAGAAGACCGCGGCGATGGTCAACGATAAACGGATTGACGGTATTTCAGATATACGTGATGAATCAGACCGAAAAGGTTTGCGGATTGTCTACGATTTGAAGAAAGACGCTGTTCCGAACGTAGTTCTAAACAATCTTTTCAAGTACACTCAGCTGCAATCTTCCTTTGGCGTCAACAATGTTGCGCTAGTGAAGGGGCGACCGTATACGCTAAACCTGAAGCAAATCATTGGTCACTATGTGGATCATCGCCACGATGTGGTAGTGCGCCGTACCCAGTACGAATTACAAGAAGCCGAACGTCGGGCGCATTTACTCCAGGGCTATCTGATTGCCCTGGATAATATCGATCGAGTTATCGAGATTATTCGTGGTTCGCGGGATCCCGAAACGGCTCGCAATAGTTTGATGGCAGAGTTTGAGCTAACTGAGATACAGGCTCGCGCAATCTTAGATATGCGTTTGCAACGATTAACCGGACTGGAGCGCGAAAAAATTGAAAGTGAGTACGACGAGGTGCTGAAGCAGGTCGCTTACTATAATCAGGTATTGGCTGATCGTGGTTTGCGAATGGGAATCATCAAAGATGAGTTAGACGAACTGAACCAAAAGTTTGGTGACGAACGACGCACTCAAATTGTCCACAGTGCCGAGGATATTGGTATTGAAGATATCATTCCTAATGAGCCCATGGTGATTACTATCTCCCACAAAGGCTATATTAAGCGAAACCATTTAGATGAGTACCGTTCCCAAGCTCGGGGTGGCGTAGGTTCTCGGGGAGCTTCTGCTAAAGATGGCGATTTTACTGAACACCTGTTCATTGCTAATACTCACAATTACCTACTCATTTTTACTGAATCAGGGCGGATGTATTGGCTTAAGGTATACGAAATACCTGAGGCTAGTAAAGCTGCCAAGGGACGAGCCATTCAAAACCTAATCAATATTCCATCCACCGACGGAGTACGAGCGGTGATTAATGTCAAAGATCTGGATGACCCCGATTACATTAACAATGCTTACATTGTGATGTGTACGGTTAACGGAACTATCAAAAAAACAGTTTTAGAGGCTTTTTCTCGTCCTCGGGTCACGGGAATTAATGCAATTAGCATTAATGATAACGACCGATTACTTGATGTGAATCTAACTGACGGTAAGTCAGAAATTGTGCTAGCTGTCCGTTCAGGAAGAGCAATTCGTTTTCCGGAAGATGAGGTGCGACCTATGGGACGTAACGCCGCTGGAGTTCGGGGGATTAGTCTAGACAATGACGAAGACCGAGTAGTTGGGATGGTTTGCTTAAATGGCACGGATGAAACTCTTTTGGTGGTTTCTGAGAATGGGTACGGAAAGCGATCCAATATTGATGAATACCGTATTACCCGGCGGGGAGGTAAAGGGGTAAAGACACTAAATGTTACTTCTAAAACTGGTAAGCTGGTTGCTATTAAGAAAGTATCCGACCAAAACGACTTAATGATCATTAATAAATCAGGAATCATGATTCGTACTCCAGTTTCTGAATTACGGGTGATGGGGCGAGCCACCCAAGGGGTTCGACTTATCCGCTTAAATGATAATGATGCTATTACCTCCGTTACTAAGGTTGATATTGAGAGTGATATTGAAGAAGAAGTGAACAATAGCTCAACAGAGGAGTCAGCACCTGAAGAATAGATTTATTTTTATAATTAACCTTTTTCTTATTTAATTCTACTACATATCATGAAACAATTGCAATTATTACTCGCAGCATTAATTGCTTTGCCCATGTTGACTTTTGGGCAAAGCAAGAATGTGCGAAAAGCCCAGTCATCCCTAGAAAAGGGGGAGCTTGCCGAAGCCATGCAGCTTATTGAGCCGGCTATTAGTGATGAAAAAACGAAAGAAGATGGTAAAACCTGGTACACTTATGCGGACGTTTACCTCGCTATTGCTACGGATTCTACCAAATCTGTTCAAGCAGAGAAGCCTTACGAAAAAGCGCTAATGGGGTATCGTAAAGTAAAAGATTTAGAAAAAGAAAACTCGCTATACGCTGTACAAGCTGAACAGCAAATCCAGCAGGTATGGGCTAATGCCATTAACAATGGAGCTACCCTATATTCTAACCAAAGTTACGAAGAGGCCATTAAGCTCTTTGACGTAGCTAAAATGGCTATGCCCAGTGATACGACCGCTTACATCTACGGTGGCATTTCAGCACAACAGGCCGGTGACATGACCGAAGCCGCCGAAAACTACGCCTACTTAGTAGACTCATTAGATTACGTCAGCAAAGACTTTTACAATAGCTTAATTTATATCTACTTAGTAGAAGAAAAAGACGAAGATAAAGCCTTGAGCTATCTGCAAAAGGCTCAGGATGTTTTCCCTGAAGATCCTGAATTCTTAAAGCGGGAGATCACTATGTTAATCAACAAAGAGCAATACGATGAGGCCGAGCAGAAGCTCTCCAAGGCGATTGATGCCGAACCCGACAACCCAATGCTATACTACAACCAGGGATACCTGTACGAGCAAATGGATGATGGTGATAAAGCAATAGAAAGCTACAAAATGGCGATTGAAAAAGATCCTCAATATTTTGATGCTAACTTTAACCTGGCAGCTTACTACTACAACTTGGCAGCCGATATTCTGGCTAAAGCCAACGATATGGATTTGAAAGAGTACCAAGAGAAGGGTGAGGCGATTGAAGCTGAAGCCAAAAGTTATTTTGAGCAGGCTTTACCTTATTTAGAAACCTCTCAGAATATTGAGCCGGATAATCAGAAAGTATTAGAGACGCTTGCTACTGTTTATCAGCGATTAGAGATGAGTGATAAGGCCGAAGAAATTAATAGTAAGTTAGAAAGCATGTAGTAACGTCTTTTTAATATAATAGAAAAAGGAAAGCTCATAGTTTTCCTTTTTTATCTACAGTAGAATTACTTAACATAATAATAATTATTAAACAAATATCATTCATCATGTACTATCTTTTCTCATCACCTCGCCTGCTATCTAATCGCTTAAAACTTCACAATTTGATGGTTGTCTTCTAGCCGAACAATGTTATTTTTGTAACTGTAACCGATTTAAAAAATGAAATCATTCCTGGACGAACACTTTTTATTACAAAACCCCACCGCTCAAAAGCTTTATCACGATTTTGCCAAAGATGTGCCGATTATCGATTATCACTGCCATCTCTCACCTCAGGAAATTGCTCAGAACCAGTCTTTTGAGAATTTAACCCAGATCTGGTTGTACGGCGACCATTACAAATGGCGGGCTATGCGAGCCAACGGAATAGATGAACGATTTTGCACTGGCGATGCTAGTGATTACGATAAATTTATAGCCTATGCTCAAACAGTTCCTTACACCCTTCGTAACCCTTTGTATCATTGGACTCACCTAGAACTACAGCGTTACTTTTCCATAAAAAAATTGCTCAATGTTGATTCGGCACCTACCATCTGGGAACGAGCTAATCAGTTGCTAGCATCACCAGATATGAGTAGCCAGAACCTACTCCAAAGGATGAAAGTAGAAGTAGTCTGCACTACCGATGATCCTACTGACTCGCTTGAATTTCACCAACAGCTCCGCAACTCACGCGGCGAGTATTCGCCCGGAGAACCGTCTGAATTTGACGTGCTAATGCTGCCTACATTCCGGGCTGATAAAGCGATGGCCGTAGACGATCCAGAAACGTATAACAGTTATTTAGGTAGATTAGAACAAGCATCTGATGTTCATATTACTAGTTATCAAGATTTACTGGATGCCCTCCAACTACGCCACGATTTTTTTGCTTCATTAGGTTGCCGCTTATCCGATCATGGATTGGAACACATCTATGCCGATGATTATACCGATCAGGAAATAGAACAGGCTTTTCAAAAAGTCCGACAAGGCCAATTTCTTAGCCCCATAGAAAGCAGTAAGCTAAAATCAGCTATTCTGCTCCATCTTGCGCTAATGGATCACCAAAAAGGCTGGACTCAACAGTTTCATCTGGGAGCACTGCGTAACAATAATACTCGCATGTTAAAAACACTAGGGCCTGATACCGGATTTGATTCTATTGGCGACTTTTCCCAAGCTCAAACCTTATCTCGCTTTTTTGACCGATTGGATCGCAATGACCAACTCGCCAAAACTATCATCTATAATCTAAACCCTAGCGATAACTATCTGATCGGAACCATGATTGGGAATTTCAACGATGGTTCAGTACCCGGTAAAATACAGTTCGGTTCGGGATGGTGGTTCTTAGATCAAAAAGAAGGTATGGAGTGGCAAATGAATGCCCTCTCTAATCTAGGCTTGCTAAGCCGTTTTGTGGGTATGCTTACCGATTCTCGAAGCCTACTCTCCTACCCTCGTCACGAATATTTTCGCAGAATACTGTGTAACCTCTTTGGTACTGATATAGAGAATGGCGAACTTCCGAACGATTTGAACCTGATTGGCAAAACCATACAAGATATTTGCTATCATAATGCCAAAAAATTTTTCCAATTCAGCTAAAACAAACTCAACACTATATAACTAACCAAGTATCATGAGCAACAAAGTTGTCACCTTCGGCGAAATCATGCTTCGCCTTGCAACCCCTAATTTTCAACGATTTATTCAGGCTTCCCAATTTGATGCAATTTACGGCGGTGGTGAGGCTAACGTAGCCGCTTCGCTGGCTAACTACGGACTAGATACCCAATTTGTCACCAGATTACCCGACAACGATATTGGAAAATGTGCCCTTGCTACACTACGTAAGCATAATATCGGCACTGATCATATTGTCTATGGTGGCGACCGTCTGGGAATTTACTTTCTTGAATACGGTGCTGTGAGTAGAGGAAGCAAAGTAGTATATGACCGAGCATATTCTGCTCTTTCTGAGATTGAAAAAGGAATGATTGATTGGGACAAAGCACTAGAAGGCGCTACTTGGTTTCACTGGACAGGTATCACTCCCGCCATCTCTCAAGGAGCTGCCGATGCATGCTTGGAAGGCGTACAAGCCGCCAGTGCTAAAGGGATTACTGTATCTTGCGATCTTAACTACCGCAAAAATCTCTGGAAGTACGGCAAACAACCCGCTGATATTATGCCAGATTTAGTGGCTGAATGTGACGTAATTTTGGGTAATGAAGAAGATGCTGAGAAGGTTTTCGGAATTCATCCGGAGGGGGTTGATGTCACCCAGGGGAACGTGGAGGCCGCAGCTTACAAGTCTGTATGCACGCAGTTATTAGAACGGTTTCCAAAGGCTAGCAAAGCCATAATCACCTTACGCGGTTCTTTAAGTGCTAGCCACAACACCTGGTCAGGTGTACTATACGACGGCAATACACTTTATGAAGCCCCAACCTATCAGATTACCCATATTGTTGACCGGGTGGGCGGTGGCGACTCATTTATGGGAGGATTAATCTATGGATTAGTTACCTACGGAGATGACTTACAGAAAGCCCTCAACTTTGCAGTAGCTGCCTCCTGTCTGAAACACACCATTCACGGTGATTTTAACATGGTGACCGTCCCTGAAGTTGAAAAACTGATGAGTGGTGACGCTTCTGGGCGAGTATCTCGTTAAAATATGAAATGAAGTTGGAAGAGGGAAGTTAGAAGATAAAAGTGACAAATTAATCATCAATCAATGGCACGATTTACCCGAATACAGGTACTTAGCAAAATGCATGAAACGGGCATGGTACCCGTCTTTTTTCATAAAGATATTGAAGTAGCTAAAAACGTCCTCAAGGCTTGCTACGATGGTGGTGTCCGGGTGTTTGAATTCACCAACCGAGGTGACTATGCTCACGAGGTATTTGGCGAACTTAATAAATACGCGGAGCAGGCCTTACCCGAAATGATTCTGGGCGTAGGATCTATTGTTGACGCTGGCACTACCTCTTTGTACATTCAGTTGGGAAGTAATTTTATTGTCTCCCCTATTCTTAGTGCTGATATGGCCAAGGTCTGTAATCGTCGCAAAATTTCCTGGTCACCAGGTTGCGGATCGCTTTCTGAGATCTCGTACGCTGAAGAACTCGGAGCAGATATCGTTAAGATTTTCCCGGCTACTCAAGTAGGTGGCCCCGCTTTCGTTAAGGGAGTGAAGGCACCCAGCCCCTGGACAAGCATTATGCCCACTGGTGGAGTATCACCCACTGAAGAAAATCTGAGTGCCTGGTTTGACGCAGGAGTTGCCTGCGTAGGCATGGGCTCTAAGCTCATTACCAGTGACATTATTCAGGAGGGGCATTATTCATTACTAACCGAACGCACACAGAACGCAATGGGCATTATTCAGCGATTAAAAAAGTAGTTATCGATGAAAATTCCTAGGTGACGAAAAAGACAACCTCTCTAGTTTATTCTTGCCTTAGATATTCCCAAAGCCCGGAACTCCTCTACATATTAAGAGTTCCGGGCTTTATTTTTAGTCAAAGATACTATACCTGAAGTTTTTTGTTATCAGACTTTCATATTCTTGATCAATACTATGATCGGCTTGAGAGTGCTTATAATTACTTATGTAAGATTTAGTAATAAAAATGAGTTTTTTTTGCAACAAATCGCCTATTTGATACACTGTTAAGCTATTTTATTGAATAATGACGAAAAAAAAATGTGTAAGGTTATTTTGGATAGTAAATTTTTTTTGTACTTTTAAAAGGTCGTTTATTGATAAGCACTTTAAACTATGCATGAACTACACGATCTTATTAAAATTATCCGTAAGAAAGGACAGCGAAGTTTACAACTAGTAAACTTTAATTTCAGAAAAAAAGAAACATCCAAGGACAATCTATTGTACCAGGGCATCATCAACGAAGCATTTCAATCTGACGATGAAGCCTCTGAGAAGCTGTTCGGTGCTGATCCGGGTAACCGGAACTACCGAAATGCTAAGTCCCGTTTGAAGCATAAGCTTCTCAACCACCTTTTTTTCCTGGATTATGAAAAAGATATCTACACACTTTTTCAGCAAACCCGCTACGAAAGCGAACGTACTCTACAACAGGCCAAAATTCTAACTACTGAGAATGCTGACGAGATTGCTCAAAAGATTCTCCCGGCTCTAATACGAACTACTAGAGAGTTCGAGATGTACGATATTCTGATTCCAGCAATGGAACTGGTTAAAAATTATCACTCCCGCCAAGGAAAAATCACTCCCTTTCTGGAAGTTAGAGACGAATTGGCAAAATTCCGATTGAAACATCGGGCATTTCAGGCGAGTGAAGATCTATACTATGATACTCTTGTTCATATTCATAAGTCAGTCAGTGCACAAAAAAGGGTGCTTGATTCCATTCCAAAGACTATTGAACAGATTTATCATATCGCTGAACGGGTAGAAAGTGAAGCTATTAAGATCATCGGTCATAAATTATCCATTCTCTACTACCACCTGAACTGGGATTATGACAAATCATTAGAGCTCTGCTCCCATCTAGAGGATCAGTATCTTAACCGACCTAACAGTGAAATTAAAGTAGACCTTAACCAGAAAAGTATCATTTTTACTAAGCTCTACGCCTATATTTACACTGAAGAGGTAATTGAGGGTATCCCTTACGCTAAACGTAAGCAAGCCCTCTTCAAAACTAGCCACGACGATTGGTTCACCTTTATGGAGTACTATATTCTCCTCTTGTTCAAAGCTGAGCAGTACAAAGAGGCGACCAAAGTATTCCGCAAAGTTCGTACGAACAAAAACTTCAATAATCAGCCTGAAGACGTCAAAGAGCGTTGGGGTATGTATCGGGTAAATCTAATCTACTTTAGCGACGCTAAGATCTTAAGCTGGGGATTCGATCTGGATGAGTTTCTGTCAACCCGTCCTGATTTCTCTAAAGAGCATTCCTATCTGAATATTGCTAGTCTGGTTATTCAAAGTATGTTTCTACTTCGGCAGGGTGACATCAGGAAGTTTAAGGAATGTGTAAAGTGGATTGTTGACTATAAGTCACCTCATTTGGATAAACGAAATAACTATCGCAGCAGCGTATTTATCCGTTTACTGGAAATTATCATTGAGAAAGAGTTTGACTTTGATCTGATTCAGGAAAAAGGAACCCTATACTATCAGAAACTAACTGATACTAAAATCCCCGTTGATCTAGAAACTGAAATGGAGGTAGTTCCCTACGAACGGCTTTGGCTGCATATTCTCCGAATTCTTAAGACTAATAAAGCCTACGTCCACTATCAATTTTATAACGCTCAAGCAATGTAACCACTTAGCTTTTGCGGGTATAGATTAGCACGTGAGGAATAAGACGGCGAGGGAAAGAATAAGATAGCCCCTTCTCAGTATATGACTTCTCTGGTGCACTAGCATTAAAAGTAGCTGAGTTGGGGACTCTCATCCCCCAAGAACCTGAAGGAGATAGTTCACCTGGTATAATATACGATAACTGACCAATACGATCTTCGTTCAAGTAGATAGCAATAACAGCTTTCTTACCATTGGCTAATTCCTGTGCCTGCTGTAGAGCAGCTTGATCATACCCCTTGCCAACCAATTGCCACTGAGAGTTCTCTTCCAAGTGCTCATGTATTTCACTCACTGTCATATACCTTTGTTTATCCTTTAGGTAAAAGTCTTTTAATTGGTATAAAGAATGTAAAGCTTGACCAATTTGCTGAAAACAGTGATTATCTTGATCGCTAGCGTTTTTACACGACTTGAAATTTTTCAAATGCATTTCCAAGTTATTCTTCCAATCGTTTGATAACCGTTGAGCATTAGAATACGACACTGTAATAAAAAGAGCGACAATTGTTAAATACTTCATACTAGTCAGAAATTTGTACTATTCTAAGTTAGCCTAAATCAAGAAACTATTACAGTCGTAGCACCTAATTTTGTTACATGAGTAGATTTTTTAGTTTTTTTTATTTTATCAAAATTGATTGATAGACTTTTTAATCCCGTGACACCCTTAGTGAAAGAATCCTGATTTACTTACCTTTAGGCTTTTGGTATCTAACCCGTTCAAACTATGAAAATTGGGATCATTGTATTTCCTGGGTCTAATTGTGATGAAGATATTTTTTATGTCTTCAAACATGTCCTTCAACAAGAAACTGTCAAGCTTTGGCATAAAAATACCAGCACTGAAAACTGTGACCTTATTGTGGTTCCTGGTGGATTTTCCTATGGTGACTATCTTCGTGCTGGGGCAATCGCTCGCTTCTCTCCGATAATGGACTCGGTAATCCATCATGCCAACCGAGGTGGGTACGTGTTGGGTATTTGCAATGGCTTTCAAATCCTGACCGAAGCCCGCTTACTTCCGGGAGTCCTACTTCCCAATATCAATCAGAAGTTTATTTGCAAAAATATTTATCTCAAGGCAGCTACCAACAGCAATATCATGACAGCAGACCTAGATTTAAACCGTACCTACAAAATCCCGATTGCTCACGCAGAGGGCAGGTTCTATGCTGCTGATGATAAGCTAAAGTCTATGCAAGATAATGAACAGATAATGTTTCATTACGTGAATCAGCAAGGTGAGATTGATGAGGAAAGCAATTGCAATGGATCTGTTAATAGTATTGCAGGAGTTACCAATCAGGGAAAAAATGTGATGGGACTTATGCCCCACCCCGAACGCGCTGCTGATGAAGCACTTCATAATACTGATGGTAAAGCATTGTTAGCCTCTATCCTTACGCTAGAAAAGTCATTTCCTTAAGAACTTTTCTTTAGTATGTCCGAAATCAAATCTACCAACCAATAATACTGTCGCTATGAGAAACTCGAGAATTGCTGGAGTAGGTCGATATTTACCCGAAAAAGTAGTTACTAACAATGATCTAGCTGAAATAATGGATACCTCTGACGAGTGGATTCAGGAACGGACGGGTATTCGCGAACGTCGTTTTTTTGAACTAGGCAAAGACACCACTGCTAATATGGGTACCCGAGCTGCTCGTATGGCATTAGAGAATGCCGGACTTACTCCTCAGGATATTGACTTTATCGTGTTCGCTACGCTTAGCCCTGATTATGATTTTCCGGGTTCAGGAGTACTAGTACAACGAGAATTGGAAGTTCCTACTATAGGTGCCTTAGATATTCGCACCCAATGTACTGGCTTTGTATATGGTCTTTCCATAGCTGATCAGTTTATTAAAACAGGTATGTACAATACTGTGCTGGTAATTGGGTCGGAGATTCACAGTAGTGGATTGGATATGACTACCCGTGGTAGATCAGTTTCTGTACTATTTGGAGATGGGGCTGGTGCTGTGGTACTACAAGCAACCGATGATACAGAGCGAGGTATTCTATCTACCCACTTGCATTCCGAAGGACAGTACGCTGAAGAGTTAGCAGTGATAGACCCCGGTAGTTCGCGGGCTATTCCACGCACCCAGAAGCGCATGATTGACGAAGGCACCATCTTTCCCGTCATGAATGGAAATCATGTATTTAAACACGCCTCAACCCGGTTTCCTGAAGTAATTAAAGAAGCACTAGCCAAGAATCATTACCAACCATCTGACATTGATTTACTCATCCCTCACCAAGCCAATTTGCGGATAAGTCAAATGGTACAAAAGCTTTTAGGGTTAGGTGATAAACAGGTGTTTAATAATATACAACGCTACGGAAATACGACTGCGGCTTCTATCCCGATTGCAATGAGCGAAGCTTGGGAGCAAGGAAAAATCAACGTAGGAGACTTAATCTGCCTGGCAGCTTTCGGAAGTGGATTTACTTGGGCATCAGCATTAATTCGCTGGTGATTTGTTCCCAAAAACCTTTAAGCTTCAAGATTTCGGAAAATTTAGTCTTTTCGCCCGCATGGTTGCAAAATAGCTCAGAGAAAGGCGTCTGATAATCGCAGCTCATGTAAACCAATACAATTGATAGCAGTATTAGCGTACCAATAATAATCCAGGTGGAAAACTTAGGTTCTCGATAAAAGAAATTAAACCGTGAGTTTTTATTAGAGGGCTTGGTGTTCATAAAAAAGACATTGAAGGCGTTGTATAGTCAGAAAACGGTATAAAGTTGATACTATTTTATAGAACTATCAAATTTTTACTTGCCTGGCTCTTCAATGAAGGTGTAGAAGTATTCGTAGCCAGGTACCACCATGAAATGGCCAATGATCGAGCCTCGCCAGACCGATAGTACTCGTATCCACTAAAAACTAGTTACTTTAAATTCCGTTCGTCGGTTTAGCTGATGTTCGCCTTCCGAGCAAGAGACCCCATCAGCGCAACGGTTAATCAAAACGCTTTCTCCGTATCCCTTACCTACAATACGATCTTGACTGATCCCTTGAGAAATAATGTATTCTGCCGAAGCTTTGGCTCGCTTATCGGACAAACGAAGGTTAGAAGAAGCACTACCCCGCGCATCGGTATGCGACCCTAATTCAATCTCTAAGCCAGGATTTTCTATCATGATCACTACGATCTTATCGAGCTCCTCAGCAGCATCAGGGCGAATGGCATACTTACCTAAGTCAAAGTAAATTGGCTGGATATCGATAAGTGCACCAATATCAGTACCAATATCAATTTTATCTAATTGTACATTCAGTACTTCGTGTAAGTTGATTTGCCCTGGCTCAGTTAGTTGGCTGTTAAACGTAACTAGTTTGCTTAAATAGCCTTCTTTATTCAAACGAATTTGATAGCTGATCCGATCATCCAGTTCTTTATCTTCCATATCATAAGAGAATGTTCCTTGTGAATCAGTGGTCATATCTAACACCGTGTTTCCTGTCATATTATCGGTAACGGTTACTTGCACCCCAACGATAGGATTATTGGTGTTACTTTCTGCGATAAGCCCAAATAATGAAAAGTCGTGGTTTTTTCGTAAAGCTACATTAGCTTCCCACGTTATTTTCTGCTTCTCGGTAGTAGCAAATACCGCTATATTCTCAAGATAGTCTTGTTGCTTAGCCACTACCTTGTACTGCTTATCTAGTTCCACTACGAAAGAATAACCACCTTGTCCGTCCGCAACGGTAGTAGCGATTTCATTTCCCTTACTATCTTGCAAAATTACTGTAGCATCAGGAATTGGAGTAGCATCGTGTTCATTGGTCACTACGCCTGTAACTTTGAGTTGGTCTAGCAGTGGTTTTGACGAAGTGAAATAATAAATATCATCGCTCCCCGTACCCTCTTTTCGGTTACTAGCAAAGTATCCAGAGCGTTGTTGGTTATCTTTCTTATCCGCTTCAAGAATCAAGCTAAAATCATCGGTAGAGGTGTTAATTGGATGACCTAGATTGGTAATATGTCCATTAGTTCCCTGAACGATATCGATACCAAACACGTCTAAACCACCCAATCCCTGATGACCGTTGCTAGCAAAATAAAGCTCTCTGTGCTGCTCATCTTCCCATAAGAAGGGGAACATTTCGTCGCCTTCTGTATTAATAGTTGAGCCTAAGTTCACCGGATTTTGCCATTGCCCATTGTAGTACTTGCAATGGTATAAGTCAGTGCCTCCAAAACCACCGGGCATATCACTCACAAAATATAGCGTAGTGTCGCTATCAATAGTAGGGTGCCCGCAGGAGTATTCCGCACTATTGAAGGGTAATAGCTCCGGTTTACTCCATTTTCCGCTTTCCTCTTTTTCGGCATAGAATAGCTTTAGTTTATTTACTCCATCTTGGCTCTTACCCAGTTTCTTATCCTTATAATCACTTCGAGTAAATACTACCTTGGTATCATGATCAAAAAAAACAGCAGCTCCCTCATGGTAGCGAGAATTGATGACTTTACTTAATGCCTCAATATCTGTTTCTCCTCGTAGTTGATATAAATCAAGGTAATTAGATCCATCCCAAGCGAAACGCCCTTTGCCCCGTCGAGCTGATGTAAATACTATTCCACCATCGTAGTAGGTAGGGGCAAAATCAGATTGAGAGGAGTTAAATTTTGCTTCGTTTACCGACAAAAAGGATTGATTTCGGTAAAACGATTCCGATTGCTGTACCCCTTGCATGCGATTTTGGATTCTTCGTTCTTGCCCGTTGTCCTGGGCGTAGCGCTCAAACCATTGCTGCGCTTGTTGGTACTTACCATTGCTACTAAGAGCTTCGGCATAGTACAGCTTGTGTTCGGTTAACATCACTGCATCTTCGCTCACTTTGCTGTACCACGTTTCGGCACTCTCTGGATCATTAAGATGACGGTAGCTCTCGGCAATTTTCAGTGCCAAAGCCTGGTTCATACTATCTTTCCGGTGGGCTTTTTTATAAAAGTCTAAGGCCTCAATATAGGCCATCTGTTCGTAGAGCTTATCACCTTGTCTTATCAAAGAACTTTGGGCATAGGTTACTATACTACTCAACAAACATCCTAGAGTGAGAAATAAAATATTTCTGAGTTTCATCATGACTTTCGGTTAGAAATAGCGAGGAGTTAGCATTTTCTTGTCTTTTCGTAAAAAGCGGTAGTTAAGCATAAGTTCGTGACTACCTGTATTGAACTGTTGTATATCGGTCAGGGTATAGTCATAGGCATAACCAATACGGAAACGAGGGGTGGCTTGCAGTTCAAATAAACCACTTATAGCATCAAGCGAGCGGTAGGATACTCCCAGCCAAATGAGCTCCCGAATCAGTAGATTGGCATTGAGATCTAATTCCAGAGGGGCTCCTTCCACCGCTTTTACTAGCACATTAGGCTTTAGCTTTAAGTCTTGATTAAGATCAAATACATAGCCGGATGTCAGGAACCAATGACGGTACTGTTGAGCCCGGGAACCATCGTGGCCCGGATAAGGATTGGTTAGGAGCTGAGGAAGCGAAAAACCAACATAAAATCGCTGAGTGTTATAATAAACTCCTGTTCCAAAGTTGGGTAAAAACCCCTGAAGGTCATCTATGGAAAAAGAGCCATCATCTTGACGAACCTTTACTTGGCTAAATGCCGCGCGATAGTTATTGAATCCAGCTTGCAATCCAGCCGAAAGCGTACCTTTAACCATACGAATCCGGTAGGCATAGATAGCATAGGCCCCTTGTTGCTTAGTTATACCAATCTCATCGCGCGTTAGTAGCAACCCTAGTGCTATTTTGTCATTTCGCAGAGGAGCGTGAGCTGTAAATGTCTGACTGCTGGGCGCCCCTTCAAATCCTACCCACTGTTCGCGCCCTAGAGCAGTTAATGTCAGTGACTCATGACTTCCAGCATAGGCTGGGTTAATTGCTAGACCGTTAAACATATACTGCGTGTACATAGCTTGCTGCTGGGCAAAACCCGCTAGCGCTAGTAACCAAAAGCTAGCTATGAGTAGACCTGATCTTATTTGCTTCACATCCATTGTCGTTACGTCTTTGTGGTTATTATTATCGGTGCACTGTGATGTAACCTTTACGGGGTTTACTGCCATCACCCAGGTCAATGATATAGAAGTAGGTACCATCAGGCACCTTAGTATCACCCAGCACCAGGCCTACACTTGAGGTGCTTCCCCAGGACCTGTCATTATTATTGTATCCTTTTACTTCGTAGATTTTATTACCCCAGCGATTAAAGATTTGAACCGAATTGTTAGGATAATTCTCAATTCCTTCAATCCACCAGGTTTCGTTTGCACCGTCATCATTGGGTGAAAACCCTTCGTAGATAATTAACCCATCATCTTCACTATCGGCAATCCCGTCGCCATCGCTATCCATTTCTTGGAAATCAGGGATTCCATCCCTATCACTATCCCGAGGGTTCTCTGGGTCATCACCCACTTCGGTAGCATCAGCGATACCATCACCGTCACTATCGGTCTCCTGAAAATCGGGAATGCCATCACCATCACTATCTTGCGGATTCTCTGGATCGTCGCCAATTTCTACTGTATCCGGGATACCATCCCCGTCGCTATCCGTATCTTGAAAGTCCGGTGTACCGTCACCATCCGTATCCGCTACTGCACTTGGATCAGCACCTGCCTCGGTGGCATCAGCCACTCCGTCGTTATCACTGTCAGTATCTTGATGATCTGGCACCCCATCTCCGTCCGTATCGGTTGGGTTGGCGGGATCCGCACCTGCTTCGGTGGCATCGGCAATAGCATCACCATCGCTGTCAGTATCTTGGAAGTCGGGAGTGCCATCACCGTCGGTATCGGTTGGCTGGTTCGGATCGCTTCCGGCTTCGTTGGCATCGCTCAATCCGTCCCCGTCGCTATCTACATCTTGGAAATCAGGTTTACCGTCGCCGTCCGTATCGGTTGGTTGCTCTGGGTTGTTACCCACTTCAACGGTATCAGAAACCCCATCATTATCACTATCGGTATCTTGAAAGTCGGGAGTGCCATCACCATCACTATCTTGCGGATTCTCTGGATCGTCGCCAATTTCTACTGTATCCGGGATACCATCCCCGTCGCTATCAGTCGTGGTAGCTCCTCCGCTCTCAATTGCAATAGACACGGTACTGGACGTATCAGCGTAATTAGTACCATCGCTGCCATTCCAACCAAACGTTACCGTACCACTAAACGTAGCATCCGGTACAAATATGAGCTGATCTAACAAATCAACCGGTATTTCATCTTCCGCATTGACCGTTATCCCGTTCAGGAATAATGTACCATTTTCGGGTAAGGTGGTGATCTGAATTTTTTGTAAAGTCTCCCCATCCGCATCGGCAAACGGGCTAGTAAAGTCAATAGCGGCAAATGAAATAGTTTGGTTCACTGCTCCTGATTTACTCACTGGCCCTACAGTGGGGGCATCCGGCACATTAGTTAGCACTACTGACGCAAGGGCTTCACTGGCCGCATACTGAAAGCCATCGTAGCCATTCCAATCAAACGTGATAGTGTCATTGAAATTGGCAGCGGGTATAAGCGTTAACTGGCTTAGTTCAGTCACACTAATTTCATCGTTGACTGCTACGGTATCTCCCCCTAACAGCAACGTGCCGTTGGCAGGTAAGCTCACGATCTGCACCCGAACCAGAGTGTCGGCATCAGCGTCAGTGAACTGGTTGCTGAAATCAGCAGGGCTAAAGGTGATAACTTCATCTTCATTACCCGTTTTCTGAACATCCGAAACTACCGGAACCTGCTGAGGAGCCACTGTAATGGCAACTTGAGCCGGGACAGCTGCGTAAGCTGTACCATCGCTACCATTCCAGCCAAAACTGGTTGTACCACTGAAGCCATTGTCTGGCACAAAAGTCAAGTTAGCCAAATCAGCTACCGCAATTTCATCATTCAGGGCAACCTCTACGCCGTTTAGCTGAAGCGTACCGTTAGCAGGAAGGCTCGTAATCTGAATTTTGTTCAGGGTATTGCCATCTATATCATTGAACTGATCCGAAAAGTCGCTGTCAGCAAAAGCCATACTTTTATCTTGGGCAGCTGATTTGCTCACATTACTAACCTCCGGAGCATCGTTAACCGCCGTTATATCAAAAGTTACCGTATTAGGAGCATCAGCGTAAGCTGTCCCATCGTTCACTAAGAAAGTAAAACTATCACTTCCGCTGCCATTAGCATTTGACGCTGGCTGAAAGGTTAGCTGAGTCAAATCAGCAGCAGCAATATCTTGATTAAGTAACACTTCTTCGCCAGCATCTACTTCTCCATCACCATCAGCATCTAAGAACAAGGTACCATCGGTCGGCAAACCCGTGATCTCAATATGATCTAGTGGTTGGCTTTCGGTATCGCTATAACCAAAGTCAGTGGTATTGAAAGTGTAGTTAGTATCTTCATCGATAGTAATGGTATTGTCAGTTGCCTGGGGTGCGTCATCTATTGCGTTCACATCAAAAGTGATCGTATTGGCTACTACTGCATCATCTGTGCCATCATTCACAGTGAAGTCAAAGTCAGCGTAGTTGGTGCCATTAGCATTCACTACGGGTAAGAATTTGAGTTCATTAGCATCGAGTTGCACTTTAGTAACCTCATCGTTATCAACCAATTCTTCCCCAGCATCTACTTCGTTGTCACCATCCGCATCAATGAAAAGGACACCGTTAGCAGGGCTTGCACTAATCGTAATTTTAGCTAAATCGCTGCCTTCAGTATCACTATAATCTAAATCAGTTGTGGCGACCACGATCGGTGTATCCTCATTTCCACTCAATGTCTTATCAGCTGCTGTCGGCGCATCATTGATAGCCGTTACATCAAACGTGATGGTGTTGGAAGCTGCAGCATCAACCGTACCGTCATTGACCGTGAAGTCAAAATCCGCATAGCCGGTACCATTCCCGTTGGCATCCGATAAAAACTTTAGTTGGTTAGCATCTAATTGCGCTTTAGTGACCTCATCGGTAGCTACCAACGCCTCGCTTCCATCTATCACGCCATTACCATTAGCATCAACGAATAAAGTACCATCGGCAGGAATAGCATCTAGGGTGATTTTATCTAAGTCATCCCCATCTACATCACCGTAACCCAAGTCGGTAGTAGCGATCACTACCGGGGTATCTTCATCGGTCGTCAACGTATTATCCGAGGCTGTAGGAGCGTCATTGACTGCTGATAGATTGAAACTAACGGTCTGGGTAATCGTTGTGGTGCCATCACTGACCGTATACTCAAAATCTCCGGCATTATCCGTACCGTTATAGTCCACCGGAGCATCGTATTGTAAGCTCGTAAGTTGAGCAATCGTTAAAGTTTGATTAAGAGTAATCACATTGCCGTCAGCCAGGGTAACCTCACCTAATGTTGGTAGCGTCGTAACTGTGATGACCAACATATTATCGTCGTTGTCTACATCGCTGGGTGCAGAGAGATTAAGCGCGACGTCTGTCTGTTCTTCGGCAGCATTAATCATTTCCGGATCAGCATTGTTACTCACCGGAGGGTCATTTACGGGATCAACATCTATCGTAAGTGTATTGGCTACAGCCGAATAGGCCACCCCATCGTTTACCAAAAAGGTAAAATCATCGTAACTAGTACCGTTTTCATTCAAAGCTGGACGGAATTTCAATTTGGTAATATCCCCGGTAGCAATGTCCTGATTGGCTAATACTACTTCGCCACCGTCGATAATACCATCAGTATTAGCATCCAAGAATAAGGTTCCTTCGGAGGGTAAAGTTGTTATTTCAATATGATCTAATGCGCTACTTTCTGTATCACTATAGTTGAAATCAGTCGACGCAAAAGTGTAATCGGTATCTTCGTTAGTAGTAACGGTGCTATTGGAAGCCGTCGGGGCATCATTCAC